>Ga0302233_10000257_pt1 | contig 47725 bp, 72 predicted proteins | sample II_Palsa_N3_1_FD_193516 | JGI IMG/M metagenome (GOLD analysis project Ga0302233, IMG submission 193516) | Peat permafrost microbial communities from Stordalen Mire near Abisko, Sweden - II_Palsa_N3_1 | ecosystem: Environmental > Terrestrial > Soil > Palsa > Peat permafrost | place: Sweden... | reverse complement strand
CCGGCGCCGTTGACGAGGCCGCACGCAACAGAGCACACGGCCTGGTTGAAGGCAACGAGCGACGGGCTGGAGAGGACCCAGTCCTCGCGCAGCCACATGAGATACGCGTTGATGAGCCACGAGGCAAGGACGGCCACCTGCGACGCCTCCGCCACGTTGTCTCGGATGCGTTTCTTGACATGGTCAAACGTTTCGGCGAGAAATCAAAGTGCAACCCCGATCTCTTCACTCTTCACTTTTTACGTGACTTTTCACTTTGCACTTGACTTTGCACTGAATGGATTGACTTGATTTCGCAGCAGTTGTGCACTCGAGGCTACAGCGCAAGAGACTTGCGCGCAAACTGCGGAAGGACGAACGACGCCGAGTGGATGTCAGGGCTGTAGTACTGCAAGCCGCCAAGGACCTCGGAAGAGAGGGCTCGCACCGGTGTATTCAGTTTGTAGTCTGCCTTTGGCGAGCACAGGACGAAACCAATCTGGCCGGACGGGTAGGTCGGCATGGTAGTGATGGCGTACTGGACAACAGGGAAGAGTCCACGGCAGAACGAGATGACCTCGCCGATTGTTTTTAGGTGAAGATAGATTGATTCGCCTTTTCGGGGGTAACAGAGATAAGAATTAAAATACAGTGAGAGTACGAGTCACCTTGCGTGCAGATGATGCCATCCGACTTGAGCGACTTTTTCATGAGCTCGTAAAACTCGCGCTGGAACAGGGACTCCGCAGGGCCTGCAAAACCGGGATCAGGTCATCCTTTTTGTTTTGGCCGAGCAAGTGCTTACCAACGGGATCAGACGAGTCAGTGATGATCACGTCAAACTCGTCCAGGTGACCCTTGAGATACTCAAAGCCATCGCCGATGACGACCTCGACCTTGGGGTGATTAAATCCAACCGCCAGTTGTGGCAAGTACTTTTTGCTGACCTCCACAACCATCTAAACATCACCATCGTTGGCTTTATACCAACAGCAACGCATGTACCTCGTCGATCTCACAGAGGATAACCTTTTCGACCGAATCGTGCTTGACAACCTCGCGGAGAACGCCACCGTCACCGCCGCCAATCACCAGGACCTTTTTCGGATGCGGGTGTGCACACAGAGGCAGATGCGCAATCATCTCCTGGTACGCAAACTCGTCAGCTTCGCTCACTTGAATGGACCCATCAAGCGCAAGGACCGTCCCAAACGCCTTGGAGCGAAACACCTGGACATGCTGGTACTTGGACTGTCCATCAAACAAGACCTCTTCGACCTGCACCGACAGGCCCTAAACCAGAATTTTCTTTTTCTTTAAAAAAAAATTTTTTTTTTATTTTATTTTGAGTGCTTTGATTTTACCTGGTGGGGCGCCAGGGTCGACAGCTCCGTGAACCAGGCTTCTTGGGAGGATTTGAGTGCGTTCATCGTCTGCAAAGAAAATCGACTGAGCACGTGGTCGTGGCCATTTAGTGCTATGTGCTCCATAGATACTCATGTGCACCGTTCCCGCAAAGCGCTGCTCTGTTGATAGCCCTTGGCACATTGGCACGAGTGCTCGCTCGTGTGCATTGCGTCTTTGGCCTGCGGGCCTTTGGGCAGGCTCCTTAAAAATAAAAACCTCTTGTTTCGTTCGTCAGGTGATAACCTGTTTTTTTTCAATACCCTTCTCGTTTAGGCTCAAAAGAAAGGATGCGCAGCTTTGCCGTGGTCGTTCTGGCCTCGCTGGCCCTTGTGGTATCAGCGTCGTCGCAGCAGCGCGGTATTTTACATTCGCCTCTTGTTTTTTTTTTTTCTTTCCTTCTTGCTAAAGCAATCCGAGCAGTCGCTGAACTCTACATCCTCAACGCTGCCCACACCGTCAAAGACACTGCGGTCCACACCGTCGCCTCTGAGGACCTCTCTGGTAAGACGACAGCAACGGGTGTCCTGTTATATGACCGACCTGTTTCCCTTTTTTTTCTTTCTCTTGCCACTCTGTAAACAGGCGTCCTTGGACATGTCTTTGGTGTTTCGAGCTTGACGGGTGCCCCCGCTGGTGTTGCCCTGCCCAAGTCGTCGTCGACCGAGATGCTCCAGCAGGGCACCAAGGGTCACCTGCTCATCGCCGTCGAGGACTCGCTCGCTGCTGGTAATGCAACACGGCAACAAAGCATTCAGTGCCTTTTGACACTTTTCTTGATAGACAAATCTACTATCAACAACGTCGCGCAGTACGTTGCTGTTTCTGACCGTGCCCGCACACACGCAGAGCTCTTGAGCGAGCTCTTTGGATCCTCGAAGGACTTCAAGGTACCTCATGCAAACAAATCTCAATCATCTCATCATCTCCCTCATCCAGAACGTGATGTCTGTGCAGTCTGCCATGCTCGACCTTGACCCCAATGCCCTTGTGGTTGCGGTCGGTTCCGAGTACATGCTGCTCTCGGCCATTTCGTCCAAAAACCTCGCCAATGTCGAGATCCTCCTCCACAGCAACGCCAACGCTGGCCTCAAGGCTCCTTTCAGCACGCTCGCCAAGGCCCTCGTCCAGGCACAGAACGTCCCTATGGGTATTTTTTTTTTTCCTCCTCAAAGACCGGTGTACTCAAAAAAAAAAAATTCTTTCCAGGCAATGTCTTTGACATGTCTGAGCTTGCCGACCGCACTTTTGCTCGCGAGCTCTCGGCGCTCGTTGCCTTTGTTCCCCTGATCAAGGCTAACCCCGAGCTCAAGGCTCTCGTTGCCGATGGCCACGCCGACCTGTTCACCTTTGTTTTCTCGGGCCTCCGCATGCTCCGCGAGAGCTACGGTGCTGACTCGCAGCAGTACCTCGCTGCCTGGGACCAGTTCTCTGCCGTTGTTCCCCAGGTCTCCAGCGCCTTTGCACAGCTCTACAGCCAGCGTGCTTCTTCGTCTCTCCTCCTCCTCGACAACGAACCTGCCGCTGCTGCCCGCTCCGCCCGCAACAGCGCCGATTCCAGCCTGGGCAAGCGTACACCATCAATTACAAGCAACAAGTACGTCAGCCTGTACTCTTGCTACAGCAGTGCGGAGAGTGTTTCTGCTGCCACCAACAATTGCTCGAGCAACGGCACGCCCACCGTGTACAAGGAGAAGACGGGCGTACGTTTTTGTTATTTTAAAAAAAAAATTTTTTTTTATTTGAAACCTTTAACGATAATTAGAGAACGGATCAATGTTTCACGTGCCAGTGCAACAACGGGTACATCGGCGAGAGCTGCGAGTTCCAGGACATGTCGGTCCCGTTCTGGATTATCTTCTCCATCTCGGCCACCCTTACTGTCACCCTCCTCCTCGTCTCTGTCGGCCTCGCCTATATGGACCCCGGAAACAACACCCTCCTACGCACAGGCCAGCAACCCTCTCGACCAAAGTCGGACTAGTAGAATTCTTTTTTTAGGAAGCTTGTACTGGCACCCTTTGTACGTCCGTCCTTCCCGAGTTTTGAAACGAAAAAAAGTTCTGCCGGTCTGACTCCCGAGTATTTTTTTTTGCAAACAGTCATGGACAAGATTCGCGAGGCCCAGGGCCTCATCGCGAGCCTGGAGACAGTCGTCGTTCGCGAAGACCAGCCACCGAACGAGGTATCTAGTGCAATGTCTCGGGGCCATTGTCCTGAAGGGAAAAAACAACAAAACGTCCTAGTCTGCGCCTGTGAGCATCGCCTACGAGAACATCCACAACGTCAACTTTGTGGACGTGTCTGCGTTCGCTGCCGACCGCTTCGAGTTCTTCACACTCGAGGTCGAGCTCATTGCCCGCATGGTACGACCACTGGTCTTCCTTGACGACTCCTTTTTCTTCCACATCCCCTCTTTATCCGTAATCCTATTTTTATGTTTTTTCGTTCTTTTGTGCTTGTAGAATGAAACGCTGGCTGCCGGAGACTCGTTCCTGTCACTGCTGTACGCATACCGCAGTGTCTCGCGCGCCGTGCCACAGGTACTGTCCTCCTCCTTCTTTTCCGCCCTTCTCAAACAGCAACGCCAATCAATAACGTGCAACAGGTCCAACAGCACGACCAGTCCAACAAGTTTGAGATCTACGAAAAGACGTACGAGGTCCTCCGCCCCGAGGTCATCAAGATGAAGCAGCTCATGGCCTTTGCGGACAAGGCGTCGGTGTTGTGCAAGGAGGTGCTCGAAAAGGTTTTGCGTTTGTCGGTTTGGTAGTACGGGGCAACACTGACCATCGGTCCTTAGGTGTCGAGCGAGCGCAAAAAGGACAAGAACGCGTTCGCCTCTCAGCGTTTCCTCATCAAGCTGGCCGAGACATTCAACATGTTTATGGTCATCGACGCGCTCAAAAACATGAAGTCGTCCTTGAACAACGACTTTGCCATGTACAAACGGTATGTGTTCCTTTTTTTTTTTCCGTCCCTTGTTCAGGTGTTGATTCATCCGTTTGAGCAGTGCCCTGTCAAACATGAAGAAAAGTGCGCAATCGGGCGAGGATGAGACCATGGAGAACCAGAAGGTATTGCAAGTGAAAAAGTTTTTTTTTTATTAAAATAATTAATTAAAAAAAAAAATAGCTCTACATGTTCCTAGCGTCCCACGATTCCTTTTCCATCCAGCTGAAAAAGGAAGTGTCGTCGATTCAGTGCGAGGTACGAAAAAAAAAAAAAGAAGAAAAAAAAATTTTTTTTCTCTAAAGTATCACATAAGGATTCACTCGTGGAACTCGTCAACCTCTGCTCCGAGCTCTACGACGAAAACATGTACATCTTCCCTGAGACCAAGCACATGCTTCTAAAGGTATCTGTCAATTTGGGTCGATGGCACAACCCATAAGTTTGTCTATTGCGTTTAGGCCATGGCGTTTGGCCTCTATTTGATCGACCAAGATAACGCGACCGAGAAAAACAGCATCCTCAAGAACAAGAAGATTAAACTCGATCACTTTGGGAAGATCTTCAAGGAGAAGCCGGTCATCCCGCTCTTTGGAGATCTCTCGACCACAATCGTGTCCATCCTGAAAAAGGCCAAAAACATTGATGATTCCAAGTGGACATACGATCCCAACGACGAGAACCTGCGCAAGAGCTACATGCTCACGACCTTTGTCGACCAGACGCGCAGCGAGTATCGCCAGTTTGTGGCCGAGTTTGGCATCCTCAGCAACGAGGTACCCCCCCCAAAAAAAAAAATATTTTTACTTTTTTTTAGTTGATGTTTTCATACAAAACAAAAAAGCTCAAGTCGCAGCTGTCTGCTACGCAGGCCAAGGCATTGTCGCCCCAACGGTCGCGCACTGTCTATGACCTCTTCCTCAAGGGGTGCAAGCTCGTTTCCAAGTGGACAGCTCTGATCCTCGAACAGAGTGCCTGGAAGTTCTCCAACCCGACAACGCCGTATGCCAACGCAGACTGCCCTGACACTGCCACCGACTACGAGAAGGTCGTGCGATACAACTACAACAGTGCCGAGCGCTTTGTCCTCATTGAGGTAAGAAAAGTAGCCAAGAACCAAATTCTCAAAAGAAAAAAAAATACCTTGGTAGTTTATCAGCATGGTCAAGACTGCCAAGGGCGTCATGAACCAAGCACTCTCATGGGCCAACGACATTCTTGCTCAGCATGCCTACTTTTCGCTCCAGCTGTTCCTCAACGGGCCCTTTGCCGAGATCGTCTCTCACGCTGCCAAGAAGAAAAAGGGCATCCTCAAGTACGTCTCTTCTGCACCTCACTCCGTAATACAACTATTTATTTTTCTAGCGCCCTGTTGCTTGTGCGGGACCTCTCGGCCGACTTGATCGAAGGGTTTGACGCAGCCGGAGCCGGCCAAAAGAACACTGCCATGGGCAAGCGTGGATCATCACCAGCCCTCGGAGGCGCCCAGCTGACTGGCAAGAGCACTGGTGTTTCGGAGACCCAGCTTGTGTACATCCGTGCCCTGCTCGACTCGACCTTCAACGAAAAGTCACCCGGCATGAAAGGTGGCTTCATGAAGGAGACCGATCTTACCAGCCACCAGGCGGCCGACCTCCAGAGCTTTTTCAACGACTCGTACTACTTCCCGTACATGCTCAACCTTTCAGGTAAATTACCAAGAGGAAGAACCTTGTCCTCTTAATTTTTTTTCCTTGCATAAACCAGATACGCTGCAGCAGTGCGGTGACTTGTCCGAGCTCTGGTTCAAAGAGTTTTACCTCGAGATCAGCAAGGAGATTCAGGTACGTTTTTACTATGATTAATGAAATTTCGTCTTGACACGATATACAGTTCCCCATTGAAATGTCCCTCCCATGGATCCTCACTGACCACATCCTCGAGTCGGATGCTGCAGAGATGATGGAGCACGTCCTGTACCCTCTCGACCTGTACAACGATGCCGCGCACCGTTCGCTGCACAAACTCCGTGCCCGTTTCCTCTTTGACGAGATTGAGGCTGAAATCAACCTCGCGTTTGACCAGTTTATCGCCAAGCTCTCCAACAACATTTTCTCACACTACAAGGCTCGTGCCTCCAGGTACGCCCAAACAACAAACGTTCGTGCTGAAACTAAAGGCAAATCTTGCAGCATCATCCTGAGCAAAGAGTACAAGGGCATGCTGGAGGAAATCTTTGGGGATCAGCGCTGGGACGCACCACGCAACCGCTACGAGGGGATCCTGCAGCAACGACATGTGCAGTTGCTCGGACGCTCGGTGGATGTCAGCAAATTGTTTGCCCAGCGTATGACTGCCAATCTCAAGCGAGCCCTTGATATTGCTGTCTCACGCTATGAGAGCAACGATTTCACCGGCATCCTCGTATCTGCCCTACTAACTTTGTCAGCCTTGTGTCTGATTTCTATTTATTTTATATAGGACCTGAAATTCCTGATTGACCAAAATCGTCTCACGCACGCTCTTCTGTCGGAACACTTGAGCCTGGACTCGTTTGAGAGCATCCTCACCGAGGTAGTAAAAATCTTTTTCTTTTTTTTTTTTGACAACTTTCTTCTGTCTGCATCCAGATTGACGAAGATATCTCGCTCACGTCATTCAACGGACGCATAGTCACCCACACAATCACAGAACTGATTACAGACGTGATCGCCAACTACTGTTATAACTCGACTACCGATCGATTTGTGAAGGCGCTCGTCGCTCTTGCAGATACTACACAGCGCGCTCACGCTCCCAAGCCGCCACCAAGCTACCTTTACGGCACCAAGGTACAGAAAATAACTTGGAAAGACAAATGTTTTGTTTCTTAATACCGATCTTGATGGGCAGAGCTTGAACTCGGCGTTCCAGCAAGTTTGCAATCTTCACAGTGGCTACATTGGCCAGATTCACTTTTCAGCCATGCTCGAGCTCGTCGGTCGCAAGAACATTTCAGTGATCTTTGGCGACCTCGTGCAAAACTGTGCCACCTCGGTATGCAAACGAAAAAAAAAAATAAGATACATTTTACTGAAAAAGTTTACGGCTAACGGCTTTTCGTTTGCTCCAGTTTGGCACAAGCACGTCCGTGTACATGCAAATGCTTATCCGCGGCATGCCCCAGTCCTCCAAGCTCCCGCTGTACCTGTTCAACAATATGAAGGGTGACTTTGATATTATTGGCGCAGGATTAAACTTTTCTTTTTCGCCGCCGCAGGCACATACGACTACTTTGCACTCATCCTCAAGCCCATTTTGACCTACTCTTACCTCAAGTCGGAGGTCTTCCAGTCGTTCCGTGAAGTGGGCAATACGATGATTGTCGTGCATATGCTGGACAAGGTTCTGGTACCGTTGCACTTTTTTAATTTTTTTTTTTTGATTGGTTCTAAATGGGCACTTGATTAGCAAACGCATGACTCCACCTTGGTCTTGCAAACGGCACCGTTCCTGGGCATCATCTCGAAAGAGTCTGCTCAAAGCGACCTCCCTTCTCTGAAGGACGTGCTAGCCCAAACCAACGAATTGATCGCCGGCCCGACGGGTCCTTTCACGCAGCTGGCTGCCAAAGTGGACGAGCTATACCAGCCGCGCAACACATCTGTGTCGCTCTTGAACCAGTTTTTCAAGAAGTTTAACACGATTCTTGACCCGGTAAGCTTTGCGACAAAACTGTCGGTCAATCTTGAAAAAAAAAATTTTTTTTTTTTGCATGCAGTTCCGAGGAGAATGGCGTGGCGCGGCCCCTACCAATGATGTTCTCGAAGTCGATTTCTGCACAGAGTTTTACCGCGTGTGGTCGGCCGCGCACTGGGCCGTTGTCACCCCTTCGTTCAACGAGAACGAGTTCACTTCACGGTATCGTGCCTCCAGCAAAAACTGCATTGGCTCTAACCCTTCCGAATCATATAAAGTGAACTCTTTGGTGAAGGCCTCCAGTGGTTTGGAAGCGCCATCATCCATCTGCTTGGACAAAAGAACCGCTTTGACGCGTTCGACTTTTCGTACCACATTATCAATGTAGCTCTGGTCGACAAAAGTCCACTCGGCACGGTTGCGGGAGTGGTAAGAAAGCTCCCCCCTTTTCTTCTTGAAAAATCTCACAATGTTTGTTTTTCTCCTTTTCAGAACCTCAACAAGCTCGTGGAGAATGCCATCTTCTACCGTTCCATCTATGAGGACGTTTTCCAAATCATGGAGCGTGCGTACCCTCTCAAGAATGACAAAGTGGGTATTTTCCATCCCCCTGCAAATGATGGTATGTGGTTCCCTCTCTAGTCGCTTCCGTTCTTACGATCTCTTCAAATCTAGGAGCTGAGGGAACTCCTGGCACCGAGCTCGTGTACACGCCTTACGCAGGCGAGTTTGGAACGGCCAAACGAATGGTCCTCCAAAAGCTGTCGGCCATTGGCACCGAGTAAAGGAGCATCCGTAAAAAAAAATTTTTTTTCCGTGTGCAATTTTTTTTTTCTTTTCTTTTTCGTTTGTTTTGTCTTGTAAACCCCCCCCCCACGTTGATTCCCTTTCTATATTTTCTTTCGTCAAAGTAGCAGAATTTGAACACAGCAAAACAATCTGTCGTCTACATTAGCCTGCGTACGATGATATGGACAAAGTTATCGGGGTGGCTAAGGTTGTCGCTCAGCCAGATCAGAGGCGTCTGATAGGCTGGCTTAACACCATGGACGAGCACGTCTACGGGGGGCCCTTCCACCACGTTTGCCGACAGAATCTCCGGCTGTGGCTGCTGCTGCTGCTGTGCAGGCAAAGCAATACCTGGCGACGGAGCACTGTAAAGTGTGCTTCTCAATTAGAATCAGAATGCTCGTCATGCCGGTACGTACCTTGCGGCGTCTTTGCCTTCCCCGGCACTTGCGCCTTCCTCGTTTTCGTTCTCGGCTTCTTTGGATGATTTCTTCACGGGTACGGGGAACAGCGCAGGAGCACCAGGAGCGGAAGGAAACAGCACAGGGATGCATTTGCGCAAGACATCGATAAGTTGAGTTGGTCGCCCGGTCAAGGTCTGTGGAGGGATGACGTCCTGGACAGCAAATGGCTCAATAAAGCTGCGCGCAAAATAACTTACCTGTAGAGTGGTGCCTGACTCGAGATAGATGCGAACAGGAAGCCCCTTGAAAGGCGTTGTGCCATCCGAGATCAACTGTGAGTTGACCGACCAAAACTTGTCAAATTGCTCTGTATACGTTTATTTGTTTTCTTTTAATTCAACACAGACACTGGCACCATAGATTTTATCGTACGAGTTTTGAAACCATCCCAGAGCTGGATTTGGTCGTTTTTCGACAGGGACATCATCTTTTTAGTGGACCCGTTCTTTGCATAGTCCGTCTGCATTGCCAAGAGATAAATATGCGCTGTCCTTAACGACGATACTGAAATACCTGCTTGATCATCGAGAAAAAGTGGTTCTGGACTGCTTCGCCACCGTCTGCCGCCGCTGCTGCTGCGGCTGACGACGGTGTGGAAGACGGTGTGGAAGACGAGGTAGACAGCCGCACGAGCTTGTCAGCAGGAAAGTTCCTGAAATGAACAGAGATGGGCCAGGGCAAGTGCGTCTGCTTGACGTGCAGGTCAAAGTGGACGCCGATGGGGACGTGCCTATTTTGCAAACACGGTGTGTCAAAGATGCGTTCCAGTGGTGTGGTGTGGTGTGTGACGACGTGTATACCATTTGAGAGGAACGTCGTTTGTCTCCAGCCAGTACTCGTCCGTGTCTGCGCCCTTGGCCGAGAACTCTCGAAAGTGCTGGCGTATCCGCTCGTCAATGTGCAGAGGAAAGTAGCTGCAGCGCGGCAACATGAGCTGTACGACGCAAAAAAAAAAAAAAAAAAAGAGTAAACATGGAGGGCAAGTGGACAGAGCTTTCTCTTACAAAGAGCGGATCAGCCTGCTTGAACGACGCGTAGTCGGTCTGTGCCAAGGTCAGCACAACAGGCACTTTGCCGTCCCAGATGGACTTTGCGACGACACGGTCGAGGGGCATGCCAGTGACGGTAGAGCAACTTGTGTAATATGGCCACCCTGATTGTTGGGCTGAACAGCTTGGTTGGCGGGACGCTGTTCGCACTGTGCGAGCGGGAGCAGGATGGACAAGTGATAGGGACTACGAGGCGAACCGAGAGAGCAGGCACCGGCAGCAGCAGCAGCAGCAGCATCGCAAGTCGCGTGGTCTTTTTAGACTTGAACACTGTGTGTACTGCGGCGGACGTGGACGCGTGGTGGTCGAGGGAGGCGCCTGCCGGGCTGGCGCCGGGGGGGCTGCGGGGCGTGGCCATATGTGCGGCTGTGGCGAGGCTTGGCGATTGTGAAAAGGATCCTGGGGGAACGAGGAGGGTAAACGTGACGAGCGTTGGCGCCCTGGCTTGGTTTTTTGGGGTACGGCACGGCGTGCCCGTTGTGTTTTGCTCCTCTGACAAGGTACGAGAGGGCAAGCGTACTTTCCAACTCAATCCTCGATCAGGTGTATGATGGGACAAAGGCGAGGCAGCCACGCGAGGACACCCCCCGGCCCGTGACCGAGTACGGCAGGCAAAAGCGTGACGCTGAGGCCGAGCTGTTGGCCATGCTGTCGTCAACACCGGCTTGCTGTATCGCGATCCTGCGTCTGAGCAAAGTCATCTCCCCCAATCTGGCTCTTTTCCGTGGCTGGGCTGAGTCGATCAAGTCGGACACGCCCGTGACGGCCTTCTCGGACATGATGCTTGCCCCCGTGCCCGTCGACCTCGTCGCCGCCACGCTGGCACGGATCCTGCGCGAGCGGCGCTCAGGCGTCTTCCAGCTGAGTGGATCGCGTGATGTGACCTACGTCGACGCAGCCCACTGCCTCTGCGACGCCATTGGCAAATCTCGCAGTCTCGTACGGCCGGTACTGTCACTGTCCACTCCACCTCCTGTCCCAAACACTACGCTCGACATGACTGTCGAGCATTCTATTTGGTCTCTTGATCCCCCAGAGACAATCGCCTCCCTCTCTGCTTTGGCTGCCTCTTTCACGAAACGATGAACAAATTTTGAAAAAAATGCAATCAGTCATGCGACCAGCCAGGTGCACAGTCACCGCAGGTCGTCTGACTTAGTTTTGTAAAGTTGTTGCAACGAGGAGGGGTCACGCGGCCTTTCTGTTTTCTTTTTTTTTCCCCCCCCTCTCAGAGCTCAGAGTGACTATTGTGTGTCTGCGAGAAGCGAGAGAGTAGCTGGGCCTGCCTGTGATTTCTCACGGTGCTCACTCCAAAAAACAAAAACAGAAGAGACCCGAGGATGAGCGACTCTGCACAAGAAAAGTCGAAAGACCAGCTGCCGCCGCCGCCGCTCAACGCCAACGGGTCCCCCGCGGTGACGACCAAGGACTACCGCTACGTCGGTGTGACGAACGAGCGGTACGTGTGCTGAAATCGACACGTGAAACGACTCACGCCATTCGCACGTGCGCACGTGCGCACCACTGTTTTGTACAGACCTGTGGACTTTCGCGAGGTCAAGGAGGGCTTCCACCACCACTCGTTTGCCGAACGCCGCCTCCTCTATGCGCTTGTGTTTGCCCTGTCGGGCATGCTCCTGTGGACGCACTCGACTCGCCTGCTTTGGGGCATCGAGGCGGCTCGCGTAGCCTTGCTCGGACGCTATGAGGTACTACAATCATTCGTCCCACCCAGCCCAAGTCCTCTCGTTTGTCTTAAAAAAAAAAAAAAAAAAAACACGTAGACCCTCGCCGAGTCGCTGACGACACTCGAGACAGACTTGTTTGTGCTCGTCGGTCTCGTCTCTGCCCTCATCCTTTTCGTCATCGGGTTCCTCATGCGCGGCAACAAGGTCTACCTCATCGACTTTGCCGTTCTCCATCCCGAAGACAAGTACATTATCTCGCACGAAAAGTTCATGGTACGAAATATGCCAAAAAAAAAAATTTTTTTTTTTTTTGAATCCGCCAATGTCTATTGCAGGATGTGACTCGCCGCCTCAAGATTTTCACCAAAGAATCCGAAGACTTCCAGGAGAAGATCCTGCATCGCTCTGGTCTGGGTTTCAAGACATACTTCCCTGCCGGTATTTCTATTTTATTGTTATACTTTATTTTAAGGAATTTTCGTGCAATTTTTTCTATCGTAATAGCCATGCACGACTTTCCCCCAGTCTGCAACATGGACGCTGCCCGTATCGAGGCTGACTACGTTATGGGCACTTGCCTCGAAGAGCTCTGTGCCAAGACTGGTATCACATTCAAGGATATCGACATCCTCATTGTCAACTGCTCCCTCTTCAACCCCACGCCCTCCCTGGCTGCCATGGTACAACATAACGCATCTGCGAACCCCCATATTGATTGTCTTTCTCCTTACCGTCTAGCTCATCAACAAGTACAAGATGCGTGAAAACATCCGCAACTACAATCTCGCTGGCATGGGCTGCAGCGCCGGTGTCATTTCTCTCGACCTCGCCAAGGATCTCTTGCACGTCCACCCCAACAGCAACGCCGTCATTATCAGCACCGAGAACATCACGCAGAATTGGTATCGCTCCAACGAAAAGGTAATTCTTTGCAAAATAAAATGTGTCGAAATAATTTTTTTTTGTCTTTTAAGGAAATGATGGTGTCCAACTGCCTGTTCCGAATGGGTGGCGCGGCGATCCTCTTGTCCAACAAGTCCCGCGACAGCTCCCGCGCCAAGTACCGCCTCTTGCACACTGTCCGTGTCCACAAGGCCTCGGATCCCGTCGCTTACAACTCGGTCTTCCAAACTGAGGATGCCACCGGCGTGGTTGGCGTGCGTCTATCGAAAGAGCTTGTTAAAGTCGCTGGTGATGCCCTCAAGACCAACCTGACTATGCTCGGTCCACTCATTCTGCCCTTGGGCGAGCAGGCCAAGTTCCTCATCAACTATGTCCAGCGAAAGATCCTCAAGCGCCGCGACGTCCAGCCTTACACGCCCAACTTCAAAAAGGCCGTCGAGCACTACTGCATCCACGCTGGCGGACGTGCTGTCATCGACGGGTTGGAGCAAAACCTCAAGCTCGAACCCAAGCATGTCCTCCCCTCACGCGCAACTCTTAACCGTGTTGGAAATACGTATGTCGGAAACCAACAATTTTTTTTATCTTTTCATTTTTTTAAAAAAAAAAATTAAAAAAAAATAAAAAAAAAACATTCTTTTTCCCAGCTCGTCCTCGTCGATCTGGTATGAGCTCTCGTTCATTGAAAACCACGACCTCGTCAAGAGTGGCGATCGCATTTGGCAGATTGCGTTTGGTTCGGGTTTCAAATGCAACTCGGCCGTGTGGGTTGCTCAGGTAAGTTCTTTATTTGAAAACAGCAATCCTGACCTACATTAAAATCCAGCGCACCATTCACGATCAATCCAAACTTGCCCTCTGGAACGGCGTGGAGGGTCTCGTTGAACAGTACCAGGACGTCCTCGAGGGCTACCGTGCCCGTCTGCGTCGAAGCAAGTTTTGAGCCTGTCAAGTTTTTCTTTTCTATTCCTACACAAAAAATATAAAAAAAAATTGTTCATCTTCAAGCGAGTTCAAAAGTTCATTGATCATTATTGTGTGTGCAATCATCATTATTAGCATAGGAAAACAAGAGGAATCAAAGGGAGAAGAAAGGGCCGCAGGAGACATGTCTCAACTGCAGGCATCTATTTTTTTTTTTTGTTTTTTGTTTTTTGTTTTGTTTTTTAAATAGTCTTTCTAAGAGTCAAAGCGGTGCATGAGGATGTTTTTGATGAGAAGGAGAAAGATAGCAAGGGGTGGAAGCCTTTTCATTTAAACCGTATCAACTTACGTTTCCGTCAGAGGGGTTGTCGCCACCTCATCAGCGTTGGCGTCGAGCTTATTCGCACGCATAGGCGATGGGGGTGAGGTCGTCGGCGATGACGAAGAAGCGGTGGAAGATGACATCGGATCCGGCGCCGGACTCAGCAGTGAATGGATCGAGGATCTGGCAGGCAGTTGAGCCGGATCGGGAGCAGGCAAAGATGCAATCGTTGCTGTGTTATTTGATAACGATGACGATGACGTTGCCGCCGCCGACAACAGCGACACGAAAGGGCTCATTTGATGCTGCGCCATTGTCGGCCGCCAGGTGTCCAGTGGTACATAGTTGTTTGGCATGCTGAGGCCTAGGGTCGAGTTACCAGTTGCCTGCTGCGTGGGAGCGTAGGCACCCCCAAAGAGCTGATGTGTCTGCAGAGGCGGAGACGGCTGAAAGTACGAAAGGTGCGGAGACGTGAGTGCGGTAGACTGGCCAGATGACGACGTGGATCGCGACGAGGGCATCGAAGAAGGCAGGAGGCCTGAAGTTGCTGTGGCAGAGGACGACGTCGACAAGGCATAGATGAGCTCGCCAATCCTGAGGTTCGAGGGGGACGCCGCACCTGACGATGCTGATAATGCAGACGGTCGCAAAGGCGCTGGTGAACTTGGCAAAGGTTGCGCTGACAACGGGAACGGCGAATACGAGGGTCGGAACCAGCTGTTGACGCTGTCGTGGAAATACGGCTGCGAGGAAGGCTCGCTCTGGCTTGTAGGTACGCCCATTGAATCGAGCCTGCTGCCACTGGTACTTGGGGTTGCCATGGGGTAGAGCAGGGCACCGTGGTGCGGAGATGGAGGGCGGCCCACGTTTATCATCTGCGGTTGGAGATGGCGATGATGAAACTGTGGCTCGTGCCCACTGGCTGGCAAAAGCGGCGGTAGACTCTGGTCGAGGGAGAGGTTGCGGTGATGGCGCGGAAGATGCGATTGCGGCGCTAGATCAATGGTCTCTGCCGCAAAAGGAAGAAACGTTGGTTAGAAAAGGAACCTTTACTTGTGTGCTTACCACCGAGGACGCCTTTGAATCGCTTGGGACGCCCGCGTTTTTTCTGGATAGTGTCGGTACACAAATGCTCTCTCCCAAAGTGGACGCATCGTTGGCACGGCCGTGTGTTGTCGCAAGCAAGATGAGAAGTCTTGCACTGGAGGCAGGCCTTGGACACTGGCTTGAAACGACGCCGCCGTCGCTGGACAGTCGGTCCACTGTCGCTCGTTACTTGGCTGCTGCTGCTGCTGGGTTTGGGTCCGCCGACGCTCCTCCTGCGCCTGCTCGTCGGTTCGTCCCCATGGTCCTTATCACTTTGGTCGTTATCTTCGTCGTCCTCGTCCTCGTCGTCGTCCTCCTCGTCCTCGTCCTCCTCCTCCTCGGCGTCATTGGAGACCTCCGACGAAGACCGTCGGCCCCGAGGTGTGCTCCTCTCATCAGCCGCTTGGAAGGCTGAACCGGGTGTTGAAGAGTTGTTGGAAGTGCTCATTTGCTAGATTTCGTTGTATTTGTTTAACACAGCCAAAGCTGCAAAGGATCGTACCCCTCGTTGACGTGCCGGTGAAGACAGACACAAAGTCGGCCCCTCGCGTGCGCAGGGTTACCTATGCGCTGTATTCAAGGTGAGGTGACCAAAAAAAGAAGAAAAAAAAAAGAATCAGAACTCGGGAAGGAAGATTGGTCAATCAATTGCAATTCATTTTTAATCGGGGGATGAGCAATATTAACACGACGAAAAAGTTGCCACAGCTGGGCGGGAATAGGGTGTGTAGCAAAAGAAGTCACCAATCTCTCGAGCACTTTACTGTGCCTTGACAGTTGGCTTGAGGGAACAAAAGAAATATACCACGGGACATCACGGGACACGTGAGCATAGCGAGAGGAGTGCGTATATCGCGGCAACGACAGAAACACACAAACAGTGCGCTGAAAACCACACACACCAAAGAAGAAGCAAGCAAGCAACGCAGCACCGAAGCATGGTGGGTCTGCGGCAGCGTTCCTGCCTAACCTTTGGGGCTCTTCAGAGCGCGTCCTGTACGTGAAAGCCATGTCACATTGCTCATAAAAAACACCACTGGACCCACTGGCGCGGAAATGGACTCTGCGACCCTGCGTGACTTGGAGCAAAAAGAGCTATCTCCCTCAGTCGAATGGGTTGGGGCATTGGGGGCCGGCGGAAGAGGAGGAGGAGGTCTGCGGCACATGTCTGCGGCAGTAGAAAGATTTTGGATTTCCTTTTTTGGGGGGTGCGATCGAGCGATCCATTGGGTAGGCAACCAGTAAAATGGCTACGCCATGTGCCACGATTTTTCTCGAACATGCTTTACGCAGTCTCGTCGACCAAGTTCCAGGGGTTCCTGAGCAAGACCAGCCAAGCGCTCAAGCGGTAGGCAATTCCGATGTGGGCGAACTCACGCCTTCGCTGCATTAGCAATGCCCAGAAGGACACCAGCCGCACGGAATCCCGCAGGCGACAGGACCGAGTGACTGAGGATAACCCTCGCCCTCTGATGTACGTTCCTTTTGGCAAGAGCAATGTTGCTAACCTCCTCCTTCCCTGTGCAGCGAGTAAAATCGGTCGTGCTCTGTTTTTGTTTTTGTACTTTTTTACACGGAAAAACAGAGTCTACACCGCAGATTTCTTTTCTTTGTCGATGCGCTCAAAGCAGAGGCGAATGCGATTGCGCAAAATGTCGGAGAACTGCAATTTTTATTTATTTATGTATGGGAGGTGTGTGTTGGTAAGTGCGGGTAGGATGGAAGCAACTGAACATACGTCATAGGTGCCGCTAAAGTTCTTGACGAGGCTAAAGTAGTGTTCTGCATCAGCGACACGCTTTTGATTGTACATGATTTCGCCGATTTCGTAGTAGCAAAAGGGGATGGTGTAGCGCTCCTACGATTGCCGGGGTGGGTGGGAGAGAGACTTAGGCATAAAATTTTATTTATTTGTTTACTTCTTTCACTTGCTTCTCGATCTGCTTGATCTCGCTCAGGACAGTCAAGGCCTCGTCAAGGCGGTTGAGAAACTTGAGATTGGCTCCGTACAAGAGCACAAACTGGGCGCGCGACTCCACGTCTCCCTGTGTTACAGGCTCCAGATTCTCGAGGATTTTGAGCGATCGCTGAAGGTTTTCGGTGCCTAGGACGGTTTAACCAAGGCTGGAAAATACGAAACCAAGCGAAAATACCTTGATGAGCCATGTCACGGCGCAGGTACAAAAAGTCAAAAGCGAGGAATGGGGCCTTGTGCCTCTTGTAGATGCGCTCGGCCTTCGCCTTGGCGATCTTTGCAAACCGGTTGCTATTGTTGACAATCAAGCTGGGAACACGGCCAATCTGAGCGAATGCCTCTTCCTCCCTTCCGACAGCAATGTAGCACGATGCCAACTGCATTGCCGCAAGAGGTTTCCTAGAGTAAAGAATGTTAAAAAAGGAGAAATAAAAAATTGTACGCGTACATCTCAAAATGATTTGTCTCATCCATCAGCAGGCCCTCAAAAATTCTAGCGGCGGCCACCCAATCCAGCTTCATGTAGTAGCATAGCGCAAGCTCGAAAAGGTAGTTGTTTGGTTGCTACAATAGACAGCGCAAATCAGCAAAAAAAAATTTTTTTTAATTATTTAATACCAAGCCGATTTGGCCGCAGTTGCTGATCGCCTTGTTGAGGTACGGGATCGCATCATCCACTTGGCCTGTTTTTCGAACGTAGTGGCTTGCCATAAGAAGATAGAGAGTACCGTTCCTAAAGAAAATAGTCGTGTCTGTTCAAAAAGAAAAACAAAAAAAAAAAACGTTTCGTGTTTGCAAACTGCATTACGGCATTTTTCCAATGCATTCTCGTATAATTGGCTCGGCGTTCCCAAGGAGTTCCTTGACGTCTGAGAGTGCGCGTGGAATGAAGAGGTAGTTCATCAGCAAAACGAGTGAAGCGATGGGTGCGCGGATTCCGCCGTTCTTTTAGTGGACTTGATCAGGTTCTTTACTTTCCAAAAGAAAAAGAGCGCACCCTTTGCACGTCACGCAGGAGTTGGATACCAAGATCGCGGTTGGCCTTGAATCCCATCGCCTCGAGGATAAACAAAAACTGTCCTGGCACCTGTATTGAATTATATGTGTTTTCCTCAATGCATACCTCGTTAAAAAAAAACAACTTTCATGATACCATTGAGACCAAAAAGTAAAACAGGCCCACGCCAAACTTGAGCGCATCTTCAACTCCAGGATGGATGGAGATAGACAAGGAGGAAGATGGCGATTTTGCACGCTCCGCGTTCATCTCGGTTTGAAGTGCATCGTACATTTTCCAAGCTCGGCGCAAGTTGTACGCACCTCGAAGCTCCTGTCCGCCGCCTATTTGAAAGAGTGATCTCCACAGGGTGGAGTCCGCTGCAACGATCTGTGGGTTTTGATGTTTCTTTAAGGAAACTGCAAACAAACAAATCCTATACCTCCACATCCCATTTGTAGTTTTTGGCGAGGGCAGACGGGCTCATGATGGTGGGCCAGTTGATTCCCTCCCTGTGGTCAGCTTCATACTTGCCAAGAGCATCCTGCATCTTGTGAGCATACGATTCCTGTAAATAAATAAATAAATAAATAAATAAATAAATAAATAAATAAATAAATAAATAAATAAATTAATTTTTTTTTAAATGACACGTTTAGTTTTAATGTTGTACCAAGTTCTTTTCATTCGCAAGCACTTGCGCCACGACAGCGTCCACTTTGTCCAAACTGGCCAAAAGTTTGTCGCGCTCCGAGAGACGGCCGGTGATTGCTTGTTTGACCAGGTTGATTTCGGCGACATGGAGCAAACTTCGTGGCGAAAATGGCGCAAACTTTTCAAGCTCGGCATGAGCGTCCGCAAACTGATTATCCCAGGAAAGGTATACACCTCGCAGGATGAGCTTGTGCATCGGGCACGTGTTGTTTTTTTCGAGTTCTGTAAGAATTATTTTTCTTCAACTCTGAATTTTTATTTTTTAATTATTGTTTACCAGACAACGCTGCCTTTGCATCCACATTCTCAAAACGCAGCTTGGGACCGTGCTCATCATCATCTTTGTGGTGATCGTTGTCCTGGTGGAATCCGTTGCCTTCAACGGGAGACTCGGTTGGGGTGGCAAAGGTCTATCTCGCAATCGAGTCAGTTTAAAGTTTCAATAAAGCAAAACGCAGTACAAGTTCATTGGCCGTTGCAAACGAGATCGAACGCTCACGTCTGTTGTATGGTATGTCCAGAGCAGGCGCCACGTTCGCGTAGGCCGACTTGAGTGCCGAGTTGTGCAACAAGGGTGTGTGTTCATCATCCGCGTTAAGAGAAAACGTCTGCATCGTTCTCTTTTGCTTTGAGCTCGACGAGAACTTGGCCGTTTTTGAGTAGTGCTTTCTAGTTTGTTTGTGTCTTTCTTTAGAAAATAATAGGCCCAAATCATGCATGCCATACCTCAGGTGCAGCATCATGCCATACACGAGCAGGATCGACTCAATAAAGGCTACGATCAAAGAAAACATGAGTATGGCTTGTCGAAGCCCCGATGCCGTCGCAAAATGGATAAACAATGCTTTGACGACAATGTAAGGAATCGACAAGAGGCACGGCAGGAGGGCCCAAGCAAACAGACCGAAATACTGGACGATGCAGTAGTAGTTAAGACCCAATGGGTGGAGGGAAGAAGAGCAATAAGAGCGGTACCCCAAAGTCGATGGCGTACAGAGTCAGGAGGACAAAGCGAAGAAAGCTCAGGCACAGCAGGTCAAACAGACTGTTGTTGAACTGGAAACCCAGGACCTTTTTGTCGTTGAGATTAGTGTAATGGCACTTGCGCTGCTGCGAGCGTGCGTACCTGCAGATCAAACCACTCGACAATCGACGCGAATGTGCTCGCGCTAAACAGGAACAGGAACAGGAATAGGACGAGCACGGCATCGACAAAGCCAATGAGGCCGACTATGCGTCGCATGCGCACGATATCCACCTTGACTTTGACGAGCCGTGCCGACTGCTGGTGATGTTGTGGCGCATGCATCCCTGACGAGGCAGCAGGGGCAGACGAGGCAACCGTGTGCACGGACAAGTCGTCGTGCCAGAACGCGGCGGCGGCAGGTGAGGATGTTTGCATCAAGACAGCAAGAAGTGAAGGTGAAAACTGTTTTTCCTTTTTCTTTTTGATCTTAATCTTACGCAGGCTTCTCTTCTCAGCCTTTACTCAGGCGTCTCTTCTCAGCCTTTACTCAGGCTTCTCTTCTCTTTTCTAGCTTTACGGCTCATGAATAGAAAAAATTACAATTTTTACTTGTGCCCTTTGCGGCCAAACGGGGCGCTTTTCGTCGAGTCCACCCAAGTCCAAACCCGTTGCGCCGCCTGCTGCTGCTGCTGCTGCTGCGGCGGCGGCGGCGGCGGCGGCTGCTGTTGATGTTGCTGTGCTAGATGCGGCACCATATGCTGTGGCGGAATCGGGATCGTTACGGTCATGTGTCCTTGCGGTGACACCTGATTTTGATACAAGGCAGGGGGCATTAGAGGTGTCCCAGCCGATCCAGGACTTCCGACCCTTGGCAAGATCATCCGAGCTGTCGGGCTGGTACGAGCGCCAGCGGTTGGGCTCAGACGCCCAGTCGTGCTCGCGGGGAGTGGACTAAGCCGTCCGGAAAAGGTTGGGCTGGGTCCGCGCGATCCAGTAGGGCTGACACGCGGGCTTTGGCTTGCCGACATTGGAATGAGACTGTTTGTCGGCACAGGCAGACTCTGGTCAAAGGTGAACGTCAGGTCCTCTCGCTCGGCTCCATACGAAAACGCGCGACGCGTGGGTTGCTTCGGAATACTCGCCGATGTCCGCGGAGCGAGGAACGTCCGACCACCGCTTGCCGGAACAGCTGTGGATAGAGATGCCTGTTGATGAACAAACGCCGATGGACTGGGCGAGCGACTACGGATATTATCGAGGATCATCTGCTGTGTCGTCAATTGCTGTCGGCGGAAAAAAAAAATGAGAGGTTTCTTATTTCATATTTCCGTTCTTTAAAAAGACTTACCGATCCAGGTGAAAGAGCTCGAGCCTGCTGCTGTGGGAGTGGATAGTGTTGTTGCGGTTGCGGTTGTGGCGAAGACCGATGGTAAGAATAGTCACCTGATTGTTGCGCCGGCTGTTGGTAGCCGTAAACGTTGGGGTTTCCTGGTTCCTGTTGCGGGGGCTCATCTTGCTGGTAAGAATACGACGTTGAGGACGAAAGCGACGACTGAGCTCCAATGGGACGGCGTCGTTGGTGAGGAGCCAATACTGACTGTGCTTGTGCCTGTGCAGGACGAGATGGCTGAAGCTGCTGAGGAGAGTCGTACGTGTATGTAATGGCGTCTTCGAGTGTTGAGCGGTACTCGTAGTTTCCCAAGAGGTTGTCCGATGATAAAAACTGGCGCTGTTCGTGCCTGGCCTCGGTGCGCGAAGATGAAGACCCGTAATCTGAAATTTTATTTATTTATATTTATTTCGTTCATAAAGAAAAATTGTTTTTTCCAAATAAAACAAACGGTCGGGTAGAGACGACATGCGGCGGACTGGTTGCAAGCGTGCCATCTGTATATGGGCATTCCTTTGGATTTCTTCCTCGTAAAACGGCGAGTTGGAGCGGTCCGACGAAGCCACTATGCAAGTCTTGTTAGCTGTTATCCCCTCTGCTTTTCCATCCACGTACCCGATCGAGAGTCTGAATTCACATGATTGTCGTCGAACCCCAGCTCATTGACGTTGATAATGGGAATGTTCAATTCCAATGCCCCACCATTGGGGAAATGGTCCCGGAGCTAGTGATGAAAGACGGACGATTGAGATCATTCACTTGCGCGCTTCAAAAGGGTACCTCGTGCAAACTTAGGAATGAAGGATACTGCTGCTGTCCTGTTGCTGGCGACTCCTCCTCATTGACTGACGGAATGTCGGGTTCAGAGGGCGCAATGGTCAGCTCAGGAACAATGTGATGGTGAGGAGCAACGGGTGATTTGCTGGGGCTGGAGGAGTCATGGCTGATCTGTCGGTCATCGTCAATGTCTTGAGCCGGTTGTCGAATTGTCGGGACAACAGGATTCGAGTAGCTGCGTTGCCGCACGAGCTTCAACCTCTCCTTTGGATCCTGCAGGTTGAATCGAGTGTGAAATTTGAGTTGCTGAATAATACAATACCGTGCTTGCAATGTATGCATCCATATCGCGCGACGAACGTTGTCGGACCAGACGAGGCGAGGGTCCCTGCGGAAGTATGCAAAGAAAAGGGTAAGAATTTAGTTGGCAAAAATACCAAAAAACGTACGCGGTTTATGACGGGAGGAGATACGGGAGACTTGATACATTTTTTTGTTTGTTTTGTTTTTGAATTCTATTTTTGAAAGTATTTTGTAACGTACGAGACGCTTCTCATTGGTCAGCACGCCAAGGGAGCCATCGATGTCGGGAAGGATCTCGTAACGCCCCGCCGCCCCGTCCGAGTTCCCGTCCGAGTCAGAGATGGTCAGTGGGACAGGTGGCATGAGAAGGTCAAAGTCGCCCGGGCTTTGTTGAAGAAGCGAGTCCTCGTGCTGCTGCAATTGCTCTTGCTGTTGTTGCTGCGTCAGCGAAGACAACGACATGTCCGAGAGACTGCTGACGCTATAGCTCAGGCTGGGTATGCTGTAACTGGACGCGTTGTGGAAGAGCATGTCGGACGCCTGCTCCAATGGATCAGGGCCGATGTCATCGTCGGTCAGCATGGCCAACGTCGACGGCGAGCGGCGGCCACTGTTGATGAACGCCTGCCTGCTGGCGTCGACTCCATTTCCCCCGTGGAAACTGCTGCTTGTGTCGGGTCTGCTCGCAGCGTTTGCGCCATCGGATCTTGACAGCAAGTTTGCTCTGCTGCCACTACTGTTATTGTTGGTGACTACAGTTGTACTGCCGCTTCGCGTCAGCGTAAAGTTGCTGCTGCTGGTACTCGGCGCCGCTGGCGTCGTCTTCCCGTTTGGACGAGTGTGTCGCGAGGCGAGCTGCATGTCCATTACCAACTGCTCGGTGCTGAACGTGCTCGGTGCGCCGACAAACGGGTCGACCCTTACGTTGGGCGCCCATGGTTGCACAAAGTCGGCTCCGCTGTCCTCCGCACCGGCGTCGCTCATCTAGTGTACAACCGTAAGATTAGGTCAGTTGGCACGAGGGGCTGCCAGTGTTCTGATGATAACAAACAGCCAAACACAACGCGACCTCGTCAACCCTGCTCCGAGATTTGCATCTGCCACCACACCCTACCACCCCAACGCACTCTAGCCGGCCACACTGAAGCCAGTACAAGAGAGATACACAGGGCAAAACGGGTGTCAACACCTGCCCGGAAACACAGCGACCATTTTATCGAACTGACGCACCCAACGAAAGGCTGACCTCTGCGGAGTATGAACAGTCAAAAACCAATCATTGCACTACTCTAACAGCCCCCCTCTCCCTCTCTCTTACTGTATCTTGAATTGCATGCTGGTCCTGGTGGTGGTGGCGATGGTGCTGACGCTGCTGCTGCTTCTTTGGTGCTGACCCGTTCCGCTGCCGACACCTTCTCCGTTTACGACGACGCCTTCACTCGAAATCCCCCTCCCCCCCCAAAAAAATAAATCAGTGTCGATCAACGCCTCCGACATTGTCCTCGTGGTCACGTCGGTAGTGGCGTTCCTCGTATGTGACGCAGCAGCTGCTGCTTTTTTGTATTGTGCTGACGTAACTCGAAATACAACAGGCCATTGTGGTCGGAGCCGTGTATTTCGTCGTGTACTTTCAGCACCCGGAAGACAGGAACGTTGCCTGGTTCCCCAAGATCATTGTCGTGCTTAGTGTCGGTGCGTTTGTTTTTATTTTTTTTCCCCTGTCAAGCAGAGAATGACCTGACCTGTGCAACTTCTGGCAGTGGTGGCATGCGCAAACGTCCTGTTGATGCCACTTGATGTAGCAACACAGGCAGGGCTCATCAATGCGACTGGCCTCTTCCCGATGAAAGAACTCGAGTACGCCTTCTATCTCATCAGCATCGTCCTATTCTTCGCCGTCATCCCCTTTGCCTACTTTTACTACGAAGGCCTATCGGAAGACGATGAAAACGACACCTGGCGTCACCAGGTGCATCATCCAACCCATTGCTTTGCACCCCCCTCCTAACCTGCAAACAAACCAGGTTGTCCATGCCCTCACGTGGCTCAGCCCTCTCTTCATCTTGGCTGTGGTCATCATCATCGTATGCTATTGGTTCTATGGTTACGTGGATTTACCAGTGACCGTGCTTTCGGTACGCCTTTCTCCTGCTATGATTCCTCTAATTCCGCGACTTAGGCACCACTGGTTCCGTTCTCGAGTGCCATAAGTGCTAGTTCCTATTGCCAAGGATCGTCAACAGGTCCAGTCTGCACTTCGTACGCACGTACGATAAGTCTGCGTGTTTCTCCAATCGTCTACATCATTGCTGTCATCAACCTCTTTGGCTGGCTCACACTTGTGTTTTTCGGTGGCGTTGGCATTATTGCTGTCCCTATGGTGCGTCCGCCCTTTTTGTTCTTTGTGCGAGTTAATCAAGTGTCTTTCTTCGTCCCTTACGAAAAAGGATCTCATCCAAGGATTCTTGTACCGACCAAAGCCAATCAAGCTCACCGAGTACACAAAGATGAAGCAGCTCGTCGGCAACCGTGCAAGAAAGCTCCTCTCCGAGGGCATTGAAATCAAAAAGGAAAAGGAAGCGGTATGTTTTTTGTTTGTTTTGTTTTGTTTTGCACTGACATCGAAAAAAACAATTTCGCAAACGAAAACAAAACAAAACAAAATTTTTTTTTGGCAGGCCGAAGCTGCAAAGAAGCGCAAGCTCAAACGCAAAGCAGAGGCCCGTGCCAAAGAATATCAATCCAAGGTGTATCTGCTGGAGACCGACTACAAGAAATTGGAAGAGTCGTACCAGAACCAAGGTGGCAACATCATCTGGCATTGGTCCAAGCTGTTTTTTGGAATTATTTCGGTGAGCCTCTCGTTCATGTGGGTACTTCAATTCTGCCTGGCCCAAGTGCCCGTGTCGCTTGGCGATCAACCCATTATCCCTCTGCTCAGCAATATGTTTGAGCAGCTTGACCAGGCGCCGTTCGCTGGTCCCTGCGCCTATGGGTACGACATGCGATTTTTTGTCACCCTCTTTGTTTTAATATTTCCCTTTGTCTTTCAGAATATTTGCTTTCTACCTATTGCTGTGCATCCTCAAGGGTAGCATGAAGCTCGGTGTCCGTTTCGTGTTCTTTACTCTGTACATTCTCGAACTCAACAATACCCTGATGAATTCGCTCCTCTTCAACACCTGGCTTTTCCTCACCGGCTCCCTTGCCGTTGTTCAACTCTGCGCCGTCGCCTTTTCTGACTATGTCCGTTTCACCGCTGTCGCGTCCACATTCACCATCCAGATCAACAACATGCGCGGTCTCCACTTTATCTACACCATCTACATTTTCGTCATGCTTGGTGTCATCGTCCTCTCGTTCTTGTACGTTTCTGTTCTTTTTTTTTTTTATACTTTTATTTATTAACCCTTTCGTTTCTTAATTTATTTTTTTATTTACATAAAAGCTATTTCCTGTGTCGGCCATACGACAGCGGTAAGAAGAAGAAGGACGACGGACCCGTCACGTTTGATTAGCTTTTGCACATAATGTTTTTCGTATTTTTCACAATAAATAAAATAAAAAATAGAATAAAATGGTATTTACAGAACATAAGAAAAAAACATTAGATGATAATTTCAAAAGTTCTCATTGCCATAGTTGACAGGAACCGACGTCGACGAGCTGGCACCACCACCAAAGCCGTAGCGAGTGCCTTGAGTGATGCCTCCCTTTCCGTACAGCGTGTTCTGCTCGTAGTTCTCGAGCTTCTCCATCGTGTTGGACGAGATCTGCCACTTGTAGTCGTTGATGAGGACAGTGTCGACCTTTTGAGAGAAAAATTTTTTTTTAAAAAAAAATGAACAAAAAAATAGAGGAAAGGAAAGAATGGTTGGAATACCTGCTCAACGATCTTGCAGAAGATATCCTCGACCGCTTGCTCGATGGCGCGATGAACCTTCATCTCGATGATCGGCTTGAAATTCTGGCTGAGGCTACATGGGTGAAGAAAGTTCATAAATTTTCGCACGGCAATAAATACGGCGATACCCATTGAGGTCGTTGCGGGCACTCAGGAAGCAAATCTTTGAAGCATCGCATCGGACACGTTGGACGTTGAAGAGACGTTTGCCCATGGTCGAGCACGGCTTGAGTTCCAACTCGATGCACGCGTTGCCGTACAACGAGATCTCCATGTAGCCGCGGTCCTCTTGAGCAACCTTTTTATTGCCGTACATACATAAATCTTTTTTTTTCCAGAAGCATCAAGGGGCATTACCTGCTTGCGGCGATACGCAAACTTGACGTCGTCGATTTTGGCGATCACGTTGTTGAAAGTGATGGCAATGGTCGCGTGCTGATCGACGACATTGACAGTGACGTCGACGTTCTCGAGGGCCAGGGTGTCGATACGCACGTTGTCAGCGCTCACGTTGGAGCCGCAGAAGATGATGTTGTCAATCTACGACGCAAGAAGGAAAAAAACAAAAACAACAAAAAAAAAGAGTACAAATTAAAAAACAGAAGGGGAAAAAAAAAAAAAAGAAAGTCACCTCGTAATCGAGCGTCTCATCCGAACCGATCACTCGAGGTGTCTTGAGGCACTTGAGATTGTCGATCACCGTGGGGAGCAAGAGGGTGCTGTTTTTTGAAAAAAAAATAAGATCTTGTTACGATTTCCAAACTTACCGGAACTGCTCCAAAAAGTCGGGCTTGAGAGTGGGACGTCCTTGGTCATAGTAGAAGATGTCGCGGGGCTCGTACGCGACATTTTGCTGGAACTGCTGAGTCGCCACCGGAGCAGTAAAGCTCTTGTTGCGGAACTTTTCCAGGACAAAGTTGAACTTGAGCAGAGCACGTGAAACGGTCTGGCCGTGGCGATGGGCCAGCAGGCGGAAGCGAATGATCATCGCGAGGGTGCAGTCGGTGAATTCTAAAAACAACAACAACAAGAAACTGTTTGGATACAATTTGAAACACAGCAGGTACCGGCAGACTCGACCCACTCAAAGTCGTTGAGGGAATGCCAGACGTAAAACTTGAGGATCTCGAGCTCTTCCCAGAAGTGGACGTCATCCTTTGCACGATGGTTGATGTCGATGAGCGACTCGTAAAACTTGTGGAAGTTGACACCCTGAAAACAATTCGATTTTTAAAAAAGAGACAAAAACGAAATGATACTTCTTACCATCTGACCCTCGATTGACTGAATGCACTTCCAAACCTCCTTTTGCTGAAGCTCGTCAATCATATCGTTGTTGCCCATAAGGTCAAATGCGAAGAAGAGAGTCTTGAAACCGTCGAGGACATCCTGAAAAAACAAAACAAAAAGTTTATGATCCCTTTCTTGCACAAATTCACAACATACCTCGGTACTGTAGAGACGACGGAAAAAGTCCTGCCACTGGACAGCGAGGAGTTTGCGGCTCTGATCATCAAGCTCATAGTCAAAGATGCGCATGAACGCCTTCTCGTTGAAGCCTGTTGTGCAAACGAAAACATTTTTTTTTTTTAAAAAAAAAAAACACAAAAAAAAAAAAGAGAATCATATCGCCATACCCTTGATCTTTTGGGCAGCGGGGTCGACGGCCTGGGAGGGGATCGAGCTAAACATGAGGTTGGCCGAGAGCGTCTGGCGGAGCAATGTGTTGAACTCGTAGAGCATCGACTTGAACTCGGTGTTGTAGACAAAGAGATTGTTGAGCTTGCCCAGCCCTTGGACGTAGACCTCCCATTGGAAGGGAATGACATCGTCTGCACCGCCCATTTTTTTTTTAATCTAGCCAAAAAAAAAAAAAAAAAACATACGGATGTTGTGGTAGTAGTAGTCGCGCTTCCAGGTGGGCTGCTGCATGCTCCAGTCGCCAAAGGCCTTCTGCTTGTTGATCTTCTCGTCAAAGATGACTTGCTGCTTCTGTAGCTCGACGCGCATCTGCTCGAGCTCGTACTCCTTTTGCTGCAGGGATGACGAGAACGACTTGAGCTCCTTCTCCTTCAGGCCGAGCTGGTACTTGAGGAAATCTTGCTGCTTCTGGAGCTCAAACTCGAGTTGGTGCTCGCGCTGGTCCTTGCGCTGGAGGAGATCCTGGAGCTTGTGCTGCTGCGCCTCGTGCTCCTGGAGGAGCTGTTGCTGTTGGTTGCGCTGGCCTTGGAACTGAATCTCGAGCTGGCGCATCTCGGCCTCCTTTTGGCGCACGACCTGCTCGAGCTTGACGCGCTGCTGCTGGAGCTCGATCTCGAGCTGGCGTTGCATCGTGTCCTTGTTGCGCAGCTGCTCCTGGAGGACGCCGATCTGCTTCATCTGCTCGGTCTGATACTGCACGCGCTGGGCCTGGATCTGGGCGAGCTGAGCCTCCTTGGCCTTGAGCTGCTCCTGGATCGAGGCCTGCTGCTGCTGCAGTTGGAACGAGAGGCCCTGGTACTCGCGCTCCTTGACTTGCAGCTGCTGCTGGAGGCGGATAAACTCGCCGTCCTTGAGGTTGAGCTGCTGCTGGAGCTTGGACTGCTTGTTGGCAAAGTCGCTCTCGAGCTGGTTGGTCTGCTCGTTCTTGCGCGCGAGCTGGTCCTGGAGGGCGAGCTTCTCCTTGGAAAAGGTGTCGAGCTGCATCTGGAGAGTCGACTGCTGGTACTCGAGCTGGGTGCGCAGGCCGATGTACTCTTGCTCCTTGGCGAGGAGGAGGTTCTGGAGCTGCTTCTGCTGCTCGACCAGGTCGTGCTCGAGCGAGAGCTGCAGGTTGTCCTTGTTGAGGAGTTGCTGCTGCAGGATCTGTTGCTGCTCCATGACCTTGGACTGGAGGATGGAGCGCTCCTTCTGGATGTCGATCAGCTGCTGCTCGGTCGCCTTGTAGCGCTGGAACTGGGACTCGTCGACCTTGATGTTGCTGCTGATGCCGCTGACGGGGAGCATGGACACGGGCACGAGGCTCAGGGTCATCGGTTGCTGCGCCGCGACTGCGCCGGTACTGCCGCTGCTGACAGCACCAGTTGACTGGACAATGTTGACGGGGATCTGCTGGCCGATCGATGGCGCGGTGCCGATGTTGCTGGGCACGGCAGTGGCGGCAGCGGCAACGGGCGCGTACGGAACCGATGTGGCTGAGACGCCGCTGTAGGCCAGGGCAGGCGAGGGGGGCATGATGCGCACACCGGGTTTGTTGGCATCCTTGATCTCCTTGTCGTGGGCCTTCTTGATATCCTTGGCATACTGCTTCTCGTCCTTTTCCGCGAGCTTCTCCTCCTTGACGTGCTCCTTGGCGACCTGCTTCTCCTCCTTGGCATGCATCTTGGCCTCCTTCTTGTTCACGACGGGGCCCGCGGTCTCGCTCGGGTGCTTGTGGAAGTGGCGATCAAACCAGCTCTCCTTCTTGGACGGCGACAGAGGGGCGACAGCCTCGTAGCCCGATGCGGGCGTCACGGGCGCGGACTCGACAATCGCGTACGTTCCGGTCATAGGCGTCGTAACAGGAAGGCCAGTGGACGACGTCGCGGTCACGGTCGCGTAGACCGGTTGCTGGACAGGCGCAATGTTGCTTGCGGGCATCTAACATTTTATGCACGATTGAGTAAATAATAAATAAAAGAACTTGGTTTTTTTTATTTTTATTTACGGCAAGGACATTGACCGGTGCAGTCGACTGCGTAGGAACCCTACTCAACCAAAAAAAAAAATTTTTTTTTTGTGAGAATGGGGAGGTGAAACACATCAAAAACCGTACCAGGTGCTGGTCGTGGTGGTGGCAGGGACTGTCACCTTGTTGAGCTTCTCCAATCGCTGTGCCAGTCGTTCTTGCTCGCGTTGAGTCAGGATGTCAGCCGACAGCTGGTCGTATCGACCTTGAACCATCTTTGGGAAGTGTTGTTTGGGTGGTGGTGAATGTTTGTTGGTTTCTAATTCAGGTTTGGGGGGAGTCTGTTTTAGCAACTCGGGGAACGCAACCCGCAACCGCAGCCACAAAACAACATAAAATAATAAATGCGGGGAGTGTCCGAGGGCGCCCTTTATACCTCATGTCAGCACTTGCTCTCCGAGTGTCTGTCGATTGCAAAAGATGTCGTAGTTTGGTTGTCGAGCGAACACACGTCACTTTTCTGCTCGACGCTGATTGGTCGATCAGTTCACACAGCCCCGCATTTTTTTGTGCAGCAAACGTTCGCTTGAACGTGGTGGGGAGGACGAGGGGAGGAGGGCAAGATAGATAGGGAGGGCCCACAGCTCTCACGGCGCGCCTCTCCCCCCTCAGTTCTCCCAACACGGAACGTGGTATTTTTAGATCCCCGTCTCAGTCCGTTCCACCCCCTTTTGTGCTCGGTTTTTTTTATTTTCCTCGACTCACGCTTTTGCTCTTCACTTTCTTGGGAAGAAGACCGCCTTTGTTCTGTGAGGGCTGTCACACTTTGGTGGGGGCCGTCTCTCTGGCGCTCCGGGCCGTAAAATTACGACGCCTGGTGCATTGTTTAGCCTAGCCCCCCCCGTTTTTTTTTTTTTTTTCCCAGTTTCGACTTGGTACTTTTTCTCGCTCGTGCGTCTTTTTTTGCGTGCTGCTGTTTCTGTCTCTCCGTCTCGTCCTGGGGGCTTATTCCAGATTTGACAGAAACAGAAGGACAAAGGCGCAAGCAAGGGATGGAGGTCTTGCACTCACACCACGCCAGGCCCTTGTCAACGCACGTTGCGCCGCACGAGGACGGCGCCCAGGACGACCACGCCAGCTTGAGCCCTTCAAAGCGTATGACAACACGGACGTCGGTTCGAATGGGCGGCAACGGAGACTTTTCCGTGGTCCCCGAGGGGGGCAGCGTGTCGCCAACTTCACCAGCAGTCCGCACCGTGACTACTAAATCAGCCGGCACGGGTCCTGACCACAGCAGCCGCCCCCAGCGGCCCAGACGTGGCGTATCGTCATCGGACAACAGCAACGGTCTATCGATCCTCGTTCCCGGTGCCAACGGCAGCGGCAGCGGCGGCAACAACAAGCACTCTGCTGGGACCAGGTATGGTGGTGGCCGTCGCAATAGCACGCAAAAGAACTCGAGTGACGAGTCAGAGCCATCGAGCCCCTCGGACAGGAGTGGTGGTGGCAGCGGCAGTGGCAGCAATGGCGGTAGCAGCCCGTCAGACTCGGAGGAGGACGATTTCCGCTACAAGGATGTCAAGCCGCCATACTCGTACGCGTCCCTGATTGCCCAAGCGATCAACAGCACCAAGGACAAGCGTCTCACTCTCAGCAGCATCTACGCATGGATCATGGCGACCTACCCGTTCTACACGACCAAGGACAACGGATGGCAGGTAAGAAGAAGAAGAAAGAAAAAAAAGCACAAAACTATTTTTCTATTTTTTTATTTATTTTAATTTTAATAAAAATAAATAGAACTCGATCCGGCACAACCTCTCGCTCAACAAGTGCTTTATCAAGATCCCCCGCACCGAGAACGAACCTGGGAAGGGCGCTTTTTGGGGAATCGATCAAACCCTCGGCAGCCAGTTTGTCAAGGGCGTCATGCGCAAGCGCCGGTCTCGCACGGACGACGGCAACTCGGAAGACGCGGCTGCTGAACCGATGGCGTCGGTGGCAAGTGGGACCACTGCCGCAGAAGCATCGGCGACAGGAATCGGCCTTCGTCGGAGGTCGTCCACATCTGGCGGCTCTGATGTGGCGATGGTGCCCAGTGTGGACGAGAGCGGAGCCTCCCCACCCACCAAACGCCTTCGTCGCGCGTCGTCCTCGACGGCCCCGAGCGACAACAGCATGGACGAGGTGACATCTGCCGCAAGCAACGGGAGCGATGCCAGGTCTGTGCCAAAGATCGTCCTCCGCCGAAACAGCTTCCACGCCGCCAACGACAGCGACAGTTCCGACAGCGTCATCACCAACGCCGGTGCTCGAGAGCCCAATCCAGTGAGCGTGGACAAACCTGGGAGCAACAAGGACGACGAGGGCGTGTTCCGTGTACCCACGTCACCCTTTATCGCCAATCGCCAACAGCAGCAACAGCAACAGCAACGTCCACGACGAGCCGGCCAGGGCGGTAAGCACTTTGTGCCGCGGACCGGCTTTGCCCTCTTGGAGCACGCCAACGCCCGCTCGTGGGGAGTACGGCCCTCGACCAGTGGTACCGCAACGCCCGACATCCCCGATTTTGATTACCACGACGGTGCTGCCAACAGCAATGCCCACGACGAGATCTTTTTTGTCAACGATTGCACCGACTTCTTCGAGCCTACCCCTTCTGCGCCCGTGGACCACTGGGATAGCCACACCACCGCCGCTGTAGCAGCAACGGCCACCTCCGACCCTTTGACGTCGACTGAAGCTACCGAGCTAGCAGCCGGCCAACCGCCTTCTCTGTCCTCATCTCTTCAACAACTGCACGAGCAGCACCAACAGCATCAATCGCAAGAACACGAACACCAAAAGCAACTAGACGGAGTTCCAGCGGATGGCAAACAGTTGGACGACGGCCCGATCGTAAACGCGCTGGTCGCGGACACGAGGTCCCTCGCACAACAGCAGCATCAGCAACGCCAAGTTCATCCTCCGCATGCTCATTTCACCGCCAACGATGCGACTCAGCACCACCTGCAGTTGCAGCTCCAGCAGCAACAGTTCCAAAACTACCTGCAACAACAGCAACAGCAACAACAACTGTTTGACACGTTCCCAACGTTCAAATCAGCCAGTGTTGCCTACGGGCCTGCGCTGAGCACAGCCGTGGCGCCATCGCCTGCCAAGTTCGCGTTCATCGAGCACGGAATGCAAGGAGGCGGAATGCTGTAATAAAAATTTTTTTTTCTTTTGTAACCAATCGCGCAGTTAAATGTGGTGTTTTTTCTCCTTCATCAGTTGCCTTGTCTTTTTCTTGTATTGTTAATCCAGAAGTGAAAGCCCCCAGCTTGTTTTGAATATATCGTTTACAGCAAATCAAAGTCATCCAACTATTAGCCAAAAAAAACAAAACAAAAAAATATGAATGAGAACTCGTTGGAAAAAAAAAAAAACTTATTCCGATTACCTTGTCATTGTACTTGAGGATTTTGCGCTTGATCTTGGACGTATCAACCCATGTCACAAAGTCCTCCATGCTGCGAGTGACCAGGAAGGCCGGGTCGGTGACGACCTCAGGGCCCACGCGGATATGGCCTTGCTCGACAAACGTGACAGCCTCCTTGACCGTCTCGGCCATCTTGAGACGGACCATTACAATTGGCAATCTTCGTCTAGGGCACGCGCCGATTGCAAAAACAGGTTAGCATGAGAATGCACGCAAGAGCAGAACACACCGACAAAACGCGGACACTGTAATGTTGTCGCAGTCCGTCGTCTTGGCGTTGGAAATAACGCCCATCGCATACAGTTTGTTGCAGAGCAGCTCAGACACCTCTTTCTTTGCAGGGTCGTTGATGGGCAGGTTGGCCATCTCCGCAACGATCTTGCGCACGGCACCACACAGCCGGTTGTACCTGTGTCAAAGAGGCAATGTTGGTTTCGATGAATGGATGGTTTGCTGTTATGTACCTTGTGTAGTCCTCGCGGTTTTGCACATGGTACCGCCGCATAACCTGAATCTCGCGCAGATTGTTCTCGTGCTTCCATTGCAGGAAGTCGACCTTCTTGAGGAGCTTCTTCTCCGGGAACGTGAGCTGGCGCATTGTCAAGGGAAAACGCAAATAAAACCGAGACCGCGTGGTCGACGCCACATTTGCATCTTGTGCGTTCCATATGTCAGGTATGTTCTGAGAGAGCCAACAATAGACTGACCCAACCCAAGGAGACGCAAACAAGCAAGTGCAACTGCCGCCGCCACCCGCCGTGGACGACGACCTCGTGCGTCGCCTGATGGACGAGAACGAGCGGCTAAAGGTACGAAGGAATACCAGCAAAAACACCGCAGCAACACTCATTACTGCGACCCCCAACTCTGCAGCGGCAGTTGCAGCTGTCAGGACTGCAAGTAACCCCGCCACCGCCGCTAGCACCACCGCCATCGTCAAACAGGAAGAAGAGCGGCGAACGACACAGCAAGGCGGCGTCCAAGATCATTGCTGCACGACTGTCAATGGTCGACACGGTACGCCCTTGATTGTTCCGTGCAATAATTCAACAGGGGTTGCCTGTATGCAGAGCTCGATGTCGCGACAACATGTCGAAGAGCTCATCGAAAACATGTTTACGTTTGACCAGCTCACAGATCTCGACGCGGAGATGCTCGATACGGTCGGTGCAGCAAACACCGTGGCCGCCGCCGCGGCGGCTGTGGCCGCAAATGGAAACGACGACGGCTCGTACGACGGCTCTTCGGAAGAGCCTTCCCCGATCACCGCTGCTGCAGCAGAGACAGCAGTGTTCAGCCACCACAGCAGTGGTCGTCACAAACACAAGTCCATGGCCGTGATGCGCGATAAACTAGCGATCGAGGTGTCTGACGCCTTGAACAGTGCCGACGACGCCGAAGCAGCTCTCAAGTCGACCCTCGATAAGCGGTCCGGTACAACACTGCAACCCCAAGCGGTGGTGGCCACTGTCGCGCCTGGATCTGTGGCAGGGGCATCCCAGAAGTCCTCGAGTCGTCTCTCTACAGGGTCGACTGTCTCGTACGATGATGATGACGACGACGACAACGACGACGACGACGAGTCTCCCCTGGAAGGCAATGACGGGCGTGAACATGCCGACGACGATGATGACGACGAACGACCCGTCCAACGCATCGCAATGTCTCCTGGATCAGCCTCTGTGTCGGCTGGATTGCTGTCTCCGAAAGGGTAACGTGTTGCAAATATGAGGGAACTTCTGCCCCTCACCTTTTTTAAAAAAAAATAAAACAAGCTCCAAGTCTCCCAAGTTACGCCCATCCTCTGACAATCCTTCCGCAACTCTTCGGGATCGAGTCAAGTTCGTCGCCTTGGCTAGAATTTTCGTCTAAATCAATTTTCCTCTCCCTCAAAAATAGGTCAATCAACATCGAGCTTCTTGGTTTGGATGACGACAAGCCAGACGCCGAGTCGACTGCAACCAAGCAGCAAGCCATTGTGACCGTCGAAGAGGCAGCACTCAGTCTTGAGGAGCGTGTGATCAACGACATGAGAGATGCACTGGAAGACGAGATCAACAGCAGGCCGTCCTCAGAGTCGCTAGCCAATGCCGCGTCTCCACGCCCTCTGTCTGTGCAACTCACAGAATCCACGCGAGGATCTGGTAAAGAGCAAGTATGATAAGTTTTGGTATTTAATAATGCTCTGTTCCCAAAGTGGATCTCCTGAAAAACAAGTCTGTTCCGTCGTGGTTGGTGTATACCTGGTGCACCATGCAACCCCGTCCGGGTGTACTCCGCAGCATCCACCCACTGGTAGAGGTTTTGTCGATGGAGGAATACGCCATCACGAAAGCACTAGGTAAAGTAACGCCGCTGCAGGACATGGATGAGGTCGTCCGGCAGGTGATGCGTGCCTTTGAGGGTTCTGGGCTAGCCCTTGAGCTCTTGGACCGCATGATCAAGCAGGAAGTCAACGATACGAGTGCGTCAACAGGACGTGACACTTTGTTTTTTCACCAATGGCCTTTTTTTTATTTTTTTTACGCAGAGGAGCCCTCGACGCTGTTCCGTCTCAACAGTATTGCGAGCAAGCTACTATCTGTGTATGCTCGCATGGTGGGCAAGAGCTTTTTGCAGCGCGTTCTTTGGCCAGTCATGCGAGATATCAAGGCGCTGGGACGGCTGGAAATCGATCCCATCAGGAACGAAAACGAGCTTTCGGTCGCCAACAACCTTTCCAAGCTCACGCAAGCCTGCACCCAGGTCCTGGAAACACTCTTTTCGACTGTGTCTTCGTGCCCCCTCTCGCTTCGCATGCTCAGCTGCACCATTAAGCAGCACGTCGAGCTCAAGTATGTAAAATAATCGATTTCAGGAAAAACACCTAAAAACTACTCGCCTCAGATTTCCAGGCTTTGGCAATGTTGGCATTTCCGGATTCTTGTTTCTGCGCTTTATCTGTGCCGCGATCGCCGCCCCAGAAGCCTTTGGTTTTCAGAAGGAACCACTGACGTCGGATGAGCGGCGCAGCTATGTCCTCGTTTCCAAGATTCTTCAGAACCTCGCCAACGGAGTCAAGTTTGGTCACAAGGAGTCGTACATGCTTGCGTTCAATTCGTTCCTCGAAGTCTACGAGCCCAAGCTGTTTGCATATTTTGATGTCGTCTCCGCACCGGTTCAAGTCAACCCGGCGTCCCTACCGATGGTTACGCCACGATCCATGGTGGAAGAGGCCACGATGCGTCTTGGTGCCTACATCGAGACCATCCTTGATAAACTGCTAGTTGAGGTCCCCAACGTGACGGCGCAGGTATGGAGAACGAAAAGATTTTTAATGGAATGAATTTTATTTTTTATTTTCAAAATGTAGGAAATCACACACTCGCTCCTGGATCAACTGAAGGCAGTTTTGCGAGAATTCCCGCAAGAGATCAGCGGCCAGGATCTGTCCCTCATTGCCAACGATTTTGCACTCATGAGCCGCTTTGAGGAGGTCTTGATCGCCAAACATGCGCTCCTCTTTAAACTACTCCTCGCCAACGTTGTGTCTTCCAAGGACTTGGATTGGGTACGAGGCGTTTGGAAAGAAAAAAAATTTTTTTTACCTCCACCCCCGCACAAAAACAAAAACAAACAAACAAAAAAAAGGTCTGCAAAACGGCGGTTCACGTTCTTTCGCCACGCAATCGAACAGTCGACTTTGTGGGCGACGTCTTGGCCGACGAGCTGAAATCATTCGAAACGATCAACAAGTTTTGCGAAAGCCAGTCCCTTAGCTTCCGACTCATCGCGGGATACATTTCGACCATTGCGTACCCTTATTTGAAACGCACGCTTGTTGAGGTACGTGATCGCTCTTCTAGAAATCGCCTTCTTAAAAAAGAAAAAAATTTATTTGCTCGACAGGTCGTGGCAGACGTTTGTGCTACTGGACATCTCTTTGAGAGCACGCACCTAGGGTCCAAGAACGTTGTGCGCAACATGGACGCTTTGCTCAATGCGTCATTCAAGTTTTTCGGCTGCATCGTCAACTCGCTGTTCCATTGCCCACTGTACTATAAAGAAAAAAACAAAAATTTTTTTTTTGTGTGTGTGAGGGATCTGAAGAGATGTAAAATATAATAGACCGCTCCGTCAGCTTTGCACGCGTATCTTTGGAGTTGTGAGTGCGCATTTCAAGTCCCATCAAGCGGGTCTTGTAGTTCTTTCTCAGATCCTTTTTTTGCGGTTCTTTTGCCCTGCAATTGCTTCACCGCAGGCGTTCCAACTCGTGGATACAGCCCCTTCCGAAAAGGCTCACCGCGCACTTGTGGTGATCTCTTACTCGCTCAAGCACTTGGCAGCCGGCACTTATTTCAAGGTGTGCATCCTATTTATCATTTCCTGTGCAAAAATAAAAATAAATAAATAAAAACACCGCCTGCAGGATCCGCAGCTGGTGGAACTAAACACGTTCCTTCGCGACCATTCTGACTTGTTGCAAGAGTTTATTGCCAAGATTGCAACTATTCCCGTGAACGGCCCGATCGAAGCCGAAGTCATCCAGGCTGTGCCTTTTGATGTGCGAGTCCGTGCTCTCCTTGGAGTACGCGTCTTGTTTTCCAAGGACGTCCTGGACAAGCTAAAAACTGGTGTTGAGCATACCCAAAGGACGCAGGTAACGCAACTTAAGTATAAAAGGAAGTGTTTAAACATTTTTTTTATTTGAAAAAGACTGTGCGCTACAAAGTAGTCGATCGACTGGCCATTGTATTGGCTGACCGATATCCGCGCATCGTACTCTAAAGCTTTATAAATTTTCTTTTTTTTTTTTTTTTCCCTCATAACATTTGTTATTTCTACCCCTCACGCATTGTAATCCAAACAAGTTACATCAGAGTATTTTCTTCTCACCATCCGTTTGAGGTGGGGGGTGATAAGGTGCAACGGGTTTGCCGAAAAACTCGAATAAGAGTGCGAGACCAAAGATGACTAATCGAGCATTTGTTTTCGAGAGGACAAATAATGTCGTTGTGGGCAACAGGCGATGCGGATTTATTAGACAGTAGTATGTGATCGATGCCAAGAGGCCACGCTGAAGACAGAGCCCTATTTTTTAAAACAATAAATCATATCTAGTTTTTAGATTGTTTATGCAGAACAAACACTCAAAGTCGGGCGCGATCTTGAACGGCAGAGGACTGTACTTTGTCTCTGTGCGTGAAGTCCATGCAAGCCAAAAGACCGTGGCAACGACGTTTCCAGCACATACAACGAGAGTTGCATGGAGGATGGCGCCGACAGGGCTCTCGCTGAGTGCGTAGTTTTTGCTGGCGAGGACAAGGTCGACGCCAAAGGAGGTGATTGCGAGGGTCATGCCGACCGAGAATATAATGCGCGTGAGCACCTTGACGGGCGCAAACTCGAGAATGTTTTGCACAAAGGGGAGTGAGACAGACACAAAGTAGGCCGCCACAAACGCCGGCACCATCGTACTCACTTCCATGAACGGAGGCGGGGTTGCCAGCAGGAAGGCTGCATCGGGGGACATATCAGCGAGAGCCTTGTCTCCTAGAAAAGAGTACTGCTCCGTCCGTACCAGAAAAAAACTGACCGGCCAAGTTGAACATGAGGTGCATGGCCATCAGGAACGCCTCCGAGCGCTGGTGAGCTGAAACGTTGGGCCCTGTCTTGTTGTTGCTTGTGTGTGGATGTGGCACAAAGAACTGCGACAGGAGGACTCCGTTGACGACCTTTTTTGATGGGCGATTGCGGTTCAAGTGGACAACAACACGCATTTGATACCACCAGGTAAGGTAGCGGCCCCATCGGCGTCGGGTACGAGCCGGTCTCCAGTGTCGTCAGCAAGACACTGACAGTGTCGATGGCGTCCCTCACGATCTTGCTCGCAAACTAAATACTCTGCAATGAAGCGCAGCTCTGTTTTCACAGTCAGCACGTACCTCGGCCATATTCATTGTGAAGTGTCCTCCACGGGTGTTCGTCAGTGCATGCTTGTTCGTCGCCTGTTTGCCTCGGCCGCCTCGGCCGCCTCGGCCGGCGCCCAGTTCGATCTGGCGAGACCGATCGTCAACACTAAGGTGCACTGGGTGGGCGGCGCCAACTTTGAGGGCACGGACAACGACGGGCGCACGGTCAAGATCAGCGGCGGGTCTGGGGATGGCGTGAGCCCAATGAACATGCTGCTGCTGGCGCTGGGGAGCTGTGCATCGGTGGATCTAGTCAGCGTACTCAAGAAACAGCGGACAGAGCTCGAACGGCTCGACATTGCCGTGCAAGGACAACGCGGGACGCGGGCTCCAAAACCCTATGAGAAGGCGCACATGACCTTCACCGTCGCGGGCAAAGGCGTGACCAAGGAGCAGGTCGAGTATGCCCTCGCACTGTCAATGGAAAAGTACTGCGGCGTCCATGGCACGCTGCACAACGCAGTCGACATCACTTGGGAGGCGGATGTGGAGGATACGGCCGCCGCACTGCCAAAGGAAGCCGTTTCTGCGTGACAAACCCTTTTTCGTTGTTAGGATATTTCAACTGGGTTGAACTGATCTTTAAGACAATTACAAACTGTGACGAGAAAAAGCGTCCCCATCGCGGCTCTGATTGGAAAAAGAGAGATGTGTGGGGGGGGGAAAAAAAAAACAAAGAGAAGAAAACTGAGGAACAGGTATCATGAGGTAGAATCAGAGGACGCGAGCCTTTGATGGAGAGGGCCCTGCTGTGCAGCCGGATCCTCAAAGTCGGAGAGATGGAGCTTGAAATCGTCGAGGAGGAGGGACTTGTAGTGCTCGTGAACGGCCATGACCATCTGGGGTCGCGGCACAGCCTCGCCGATGGGAGACAGTAGGTTATCGTTGGACTCGTCCTTGAAGAATCGTACTGCTGAAGCCGCCGCCGCCGCCGCCGGGCCGCCTTGAGTAGCAGCAGCAGCCGCTGCCCTCGGAGACGCAACAAAGTCCTTTGGAAGTGTCGCGGACTTGGAGGCAGCAGACGTATCCACCTCCAGGTGCTTGGGCAAAGCCTTTCGCTGCATAGGGGCCGACTCCGAGTCTTTGGACTTGTGGCTGCGAAATACAGCCAAACAGTTAGCAAATTGGCAAGATGGTCAAAAGTAAAAAGATAAGTCATACAATCGCATCGTGCTCGTCGACTGGCCAGGCTCCTTCAGCATGGACTCGACCAAGTATGTCACCAGTCCTTCACGCGCACGTTCGTGAGGATCACGGAACTTGGGTGCCTTGTACGCTGCATTCTCCCCGTTGATCACTGCGTTTTTCGTTTTCGTTTTTTTTTTTTTTTGGGTGGGGGGTTATTTTTTATTTCAGTAAAAGAGGTCTTACTCTTTGCAAACAAAAAGTGGCGGAACTCGTCCGTCTCATCAAACTCGGCGGGCTTGGGGACCCAGGGGCCAAACTCGGGGACATCTTCATTGCTGCCGACTGCAACCCTGTAGCGCGCCACACCAGGTGTGGTGGACTTGATGCGCTGGATGGCGATGAAGACGTGCAGGAATTGAGACTTGATCGTGCGAGGGTCGTACTGGCCATAGCCGTCGATAAACACGAGCGTGACAATGTCGTTGCCAATGTGGCGCTTGCGCTGGATCTGCTGGCGATCCTCCGTGCTATGAGAGAATGGCATGAGCGTGGACACGTGGAACATGACCTGAAAGTTTCGCCACTCCCGGTAGACCGAATGGGAGCCTGTGGACTCGTCTAAAGAGCGCACAACGAATTCAGAAACACGAAAAAAACAAATCAAACTGATTTCATACTCGACGTCGACAAGCCTCCAGCATACTTGGTGTGCTCGGTAAGTTTGACACGATCACCCAGAAAGTCGAGGAAGGACTCGAACGCCTCAGAGCCGTGCTCATTGCCAAACATTTCCTCCTCGGTCACCTGCCCGCCCTTCATGTACATTACGCCAAACTTGTACTTGGTCACCATTCTGTGCTCGTCAAACTTGGCCAATTCGTCCTCCAACTTGGGGCTGTCGAGGACTTTCTTCAGACGGGCCGGGTTCACGCTAGGGTTGATCGTCTGGATCACGTCTGTCCAGGACGGTTTGGCCCTCATCTATTTTTAAAAATCATACGTATATGGTTAGGATGTTTGACACTTGATCAATGGCGTACCCTCGAATTGACGATGACAGAAGACTCGGAAAAAATAGCACGCATGTCGGCACCTTCCCTTGTGCGGAAGATGCATCGGTACTGGAACTCATCCTTTTGGAAGGGTGGTGTTTAATGAAAGACACACAAGAACAACACTACCGCGTGGTTCGGCAATGGTTCTTTCTTGATCGACACGGCAACTGGTCCAATCTTCTCGTCGATGCCGAGGTAGTTGCGATGATCTTAAAATTTTGTTGTGTAAGTTTTTTGTTTGTTTGTTTGTTTGTTTGTTTGTTGTTCAATTTGCTTTTACCTTGACGAAAGAAAAACTTGCGGTAAAAAGTGGCATTGTCATCAATGTGCTCGAGAACCACGTCCTTTCCAGGTGAATAACCAAAAAAAAAAAAAAAAAAAAATTTAACTTCCTGAAATAAGTAAATAAAAAGATGTCATACTGCATATGCGGTCTGCTCCTCTGCGGGCGCAGTACTCTTGTTTCTCATCATGGATGCCGACGTGGAGAACGAATACGACATGCGGTTCTTGATGCTCTTCATGACAGACTGGCTCAGCCGACCAAGCTCGAGACGGAAGCCAGGGACAGCGACCAGGAGTGGCGGTGGCGCCTACTTGGAATATTTTAGACATGCTTTTCAATTAGAGCGGCACCTTGGCAACCGCCATCATATAGTCGATCGCGGCCTTCTTGGCTGCACTGAGAAGCCCCAGTAGATTTTGTTTGAGGGGTTCTCCAAAAATGGGCTTTGGAAAAATTATAATTAATACTGAGCATTAAAAAGGTTGCAACAAACACACCTTCATGCCACTGCGCCTGAGCTCGTCGAGGCCTGCAAGTACCCACTTTTCCGACTCGGCCAATTTGATGGATGTTTCGATCACAGGCGAGACGTCGACCTGCGAGCTGAGTCGATGCATGAGGTCAAGGACAAACGTAGAGATATCCTGCAAAGCAAACAAAGAAATGTAGCGGGGGAAAAAAAAAAGCAAAATTTTCAAGGGGGGGAAAAAAATATATAGAATACCTTGAACTGGAAGACAATGTTGTTGTTTCGGAACTGGATTGCGTCTTGTTTGGTCTTTACTGTACATAACATGGAGAGCTCTCGGGACTTTTGGACGAGCGTGTCGATGGCTTTCTCGAGGTCCTCTTTGGTCATGATTTCGGTCTCGTCGTTGCCAGTGATGGGGGCTTGCATGCCTGACTTTCGGGGCAGGGTGAGGCTGTTGCGGCGGCGGCGTGTCACAGGGGCGTCAGATGAATCGACCGGCGAGGATACGGATGCCACATCTGGGGCCGAGGCTGATGCCTCACCATCATTGTTCGCCTCCGCACCAGACGTAGGCGTAATTGCAAGAGGCAATGGCGATGAGGCCAACGCTGACGAGGTTGGCGTGGACACTTGCGCAGCAGCGACGGCAGCAGCGACACCTTCCGACGACGTTCGCTTGGCGGCTGTAGCTGCACGCTTGAGCTCGGACGATCCGGATTTTGGCATGATTGATTGTGGTGGAGGAGGCGGACGCGACAAGAGCTCCTCCTCGTCTGCAACAAAGATCGAGTACCGCAGCTTTGCGCGCATTTGCTTCTCGGCGATTTCCGTTGGGGACACTGCAGGAGTTGTTGGTGCTATCAGTTAAAAGGCCCACCTTTTGTCTTTCGAGTCACCTTGTTCGTTGGAGAAATCGCTGGTGTTGCTCGGGTCACCACTCGATCCGCCTTCGGTGTTGTCTTCGGTGCTAATCCTCGCGGCCTCGGACGACGAGGACAACTTTTTCGTCGAAGAGGACGTCGTCTGCCGAGGGAGGCTGTCGTACTTGCGGGGCACTGACCGCATGAGCGACGTGCCTGAAGGATGGTCCTTGAGCCATGGCGCGCTTGCCTGACCACTCCGCAAGGCACTTGGTTTGACAAAATCGGGTTTGCTCTCTGCCGCGGTCGCCGGAGGGGCCGCGTTCATAGGAACGGTGGACGTCGGTGGCGACGTGGGAGGGCTGATCGACGTCTCACCAGAGGCTGCACTCATGCTCCCTGAGCGTCCTCGCAACTGGACCGCCTGCAGATCGGTTGGGAACAGGCGCTTGGGCATGCCAGGGCTCGTAGTCCCTGCCCTTGGCGTTGTTGGGGAGGCAGGCATGCTGGCGCTGTTAGTGGTGGTGTTCTTGCTGAGCCCCCCTAGCCCTGTTTAATGGCACCACGCGAAGACGTTAGCACCTCGTGCACGTGAACCCAACCCAGCCCCTCAAGAGGGAAAGGCGGACGTTACCCAGAAAGAGGTTCTTGTGAGAGGCCATCGTAGGTGCAAGAATGGAGTTGGCTGGGGCGCTCCTCTCACCGTCTCACAGGAAAGGTTGGAGGCAGCCCACGTCTCGAGTGAGAAAAACAAAAACAAATGGGGACGTGCATGGAGCAGTGAGATTTCATTTTTTCTTTCTTTTTTTGTTTGTGCGTGTTTTCAGGCGGACGCGCGCAAACGCAGCAGGCCGTTTGCCCGGGCCAGGCAGGGCGCTTGGCTTTTGGGGGTGGGTGGGTGGGTGGGGTGCTGTCTTCTGACCTCGGAGCTTCTGCAGAAACCGATAACAGTCGCAGCAATCATGAGCGGTCCCCTGACGACGGCAGAGTCGTTCACCCACGAAGAGGACGTGGACGAGGACTTTGACGAGGAGCTGAGCGACTCCGAAGTCGGCGTGACGGGCAGGGCCGGGGCTGCGGGCGCTGGCAGCTCTGCCCCTGGTGTGTTGACAGGTGCTGATTCCGACGACGAGGACGATGGCGACGAGACGGACGTGATCAAGGAGGAGGCGACGCTGCGCCAAGGGTGGCTGATGAAGCGGAGCAAGAACAGGATGGTAGGGTGTGAACCGGGAAGGTATCTACTGACCTGGCATGACACAGGTCTGGAAGAAGCGCTGGTGTGTCCTCCGCAAGTCGCGTCTGTGTCTGTACAAGGACGAGGAGGTGATTGTCCGACGCCTCTTCTTGCATCGGTCTTACTGCGTGTGCTTTGGGGATGGGTGAACAGGAGTACAAGGCACTCAAGATCATCAAGATGTCGGATGCGCAGGCACAGCAGGTGTTCAAGCACAAGGACCGTGTGTTCAAGCTCGTGACCCCCAAGCGAAAGATTTTTTTCAAGGTGTGTATTGGTTTTCGATCCTGCGGACAAACACATCAATCAACCAGGCGGGCTCCTCGGACGAGATGCACGCTTGGGTAGGTGCTCTCAACGTCGGACGTAACATCCGGAGCTCAAGTAAACTTTACAGGCCGCGCCATTTTATAGTATCGTAAAATTATTCTTCTAGGTAACATTGCGGATGACGACGAGGAGGACGAAGAGGTCGAGACGCAAATACCACTGTCCGACTCGCCTCCTCGAGCCTTCAAGCACCTCAAGCAATTGTATTTTTTTATTTCGTTTTCCCGTTTTGCTGAATTTTTTTTTTTTTCCTTGTTGCATTCTTGCTAGGTCGCACGACGAGTCGCACTCAGAGGGCGAGTACGATTCAGACACTGGCGTCACCCCTAGTTCCGCGACAGCTCCAAAGGTTTGTCTCCTTTGCATTGCATCGTGCTCATGCCAACGGTCAATACAGCCTCCAGCCGCAGCCACAGACACGGACACAGTGATCAAGGCTGGCTACCTCTTCAAAAAAGGTCATGTGAACAAACGATGGAAGAAACGGTGGTTTGTGTTGCGATCGTCGGGTCAGCTGTGCTACTACAAAACAGAAGAGGTGTTTAATAGTTATTTTTATTTTATTTTTATTTTGTCTTTTTTCGCAGGAGTATGAATTGCTGCAGATCCTCAAGCTGAAGGACTGTGTTGAGATTGGGCAATTGTCTCAACACAAGCGACTATTTGCCTTCCAAATCAACACGCACAAACGCGAGTACACTATCAGTGCCCAAAACGAGGACGAATTGACGATATGGCTCCAGGCCCTCCAAACCGAGTTTTCAAAAGCAGGAGTAGTTGCAAAATAGTGAAATGCCCTTTCTTTTCTCTTCCACTAAAATATCCTCCTTCCACAAAAAAAAAAAAATTTAGCAATGATCGGACTGAAAATATATACAAAAAAAAAAAACGAAAAATTTACTACTCGCGGCGAAGATTTTCCAGACGGGCTTGCAGCTGCGCATCCATATCATCCTCTTCCGCACTTGCGCCAGCGCCAGTCTTTGCCTTCCCAGCGGGCGTGTTTTGCGGAGGGTTGATCATCTGCAAAAAAAAAGTGTTTTTTTTTTCTTAACAAACCATTCGCTCGTTTGAGCGGGCATATTCAATACCTGTCCCTCCAAGTTAATGCCAATCTCCTCGAGAACCTGGTTGACAATTTGCTCCGACTCCTCCTCGTCATCGCCCTCATCCATGGCATCGTCGATTGCATCGCTCATCATCTCCTCCTTCATGTTCATGACCTCGGACTCGCGGTCAAAATCTTGCATGATCTTCTGGATCTCGGGCAGCTTGAGCTGGTTGTTCATCTTGCGCATCGCCTTGGTTACACCTCTCATCGCGTCCGCCATCGCCTGTGTCGACCGGAGCGTCTGCATCTTGAGGCTGACGGCTTGCAGCTGGGTCTTCATGCCGTAAAACTTTTCAACGTAGCGCTTTGTTCGCACGAGGTCCTTGGCCATGATCTTGACCGCGTTCTGTGGCAACGCCGCTGGTCAGTGACGCAAGGGTAAACATGACCAAAAAAAAAAAAAAGAAACCGTACAATCTGACCGTTCTTGGCCATCTTCTTAATGTCCACAACGAGCTTCTTCTCCTGCTGCTCCAACCGTGTTCGCTCGCGGTCAAGGTCGCGAATGGCCTTGTTAATGGCACGCTGCTGCTGACGCAGCATTTCTGCGGGCGTCTTCGACGACCCAAAGAGCCAAGACATGGGGCAGACACTTGAAAACGGCCATATTTAGTTGCTTCCATGATTGGCAACAGCGCGTTTTGCGCGCAGTCGACGCCCGCTCACATACTTGGCAGCAGCACGTCGTGGGTTGCGAGAAAAATAAAAATTTTTTTTTGGGGGGGAAGGTGGTGCGAGATTCGCGTTCTTTTTTTGGGGGGCGTTTATTTTTGAGATTGTGTGCGATTTTTTTTTTTCTACCTTTTGTTTTTCTTTCAGTGCACACAAAGATTCCTCTTATGACCTGAGGTCTGAGATAGAATCCTGCGCTGAGGGAGACTGTCGATCCCTCGTCAGTGGCAGCAGTGTTTCGCGCTGTGCCCTTGTCTTGGTTTTTCCCACTTGCTATTTTTTTTCCCTTTGTGCGTGTGTGTGTGGGAGAGGACAGAAAAAAAGGGAACGAAAGATCTAACAGGACATGGCCCGAGCAGAGAGAAAACAGCAGCCATGGCTCCACCGGCAGTTGTGATCGACAATGGTACGGGCTACACCAAGATGGGCTTTGCCGGCAATACCGAGCCACAGTTCATCATCCCGTCCGTCATCGGCACCAAGGACGAGAAGGCCAAGACCGGCAGCCAAAAGAAGGGCATTGAGGACCTCGACTTCTACATTGGCGACGAGGCCATTGCCAACCAGGTACGTGAATAGTCTTTTTGGAGACAACAGAGTTTCGTTGGTGTGTGTTCTATTTTTGACTCGGTGCTATTTTTTTTTTTTATTGCTTGCAGAACACCTACTCGGTCACCTACCCCATCCGCAAGGGACAAATAGAAGACTGGGACTTGATGGAGCGTTACTGGGAGCAGTGCATCTTCAAGTACCTTCGCGCCGAGCCCGAGGACCACTATTTCCTCCTCACTGAGCCCCCGCTCAACGCCCCCGAGGTAAATAAGAATGAAAATAAAATTTTTTTCGAGACTTACCTTTTTTTTTTTTTCCCCCGTTTGCAGAACCGCGAATACACTGCCGAGATCATGTTTGAGTCGTTCAACGTCCCTGGTCTTTACATCGCCGTTCAGGCCGTGCTCGCTCTTGCTGCATCGTGGACTTCGGACAAGGTAAATAAACAGCGATTTTTTTGCAAATCTTAGTAATTCAAATTCAGGTTACCGAGCGCACTCTCACCGGTACTGTCGTCGACTCGGGTGATGGTGTGACCCACGTCATCCCCGTCGCTGAAGGCTACGTCATTGGTTCGGCCATCAAGCACATCCCCATTGCCGGTCGCAGCATCACCCAGTTTGTTCAGCAGCTCCTCCGTGAGCGCGAGACTGGCATCCCCCCGAACGAATCGATGGAGGTGTGTTTCTTCTTTTTTTTT
>Ga0302233_10000242_pt1 | contig 49103 bp, 20 predicted proteins | sample II_Palsa_N3_1_FD_193516 | JGI IMG/M metagenome (GOLD analysis project Ga0302233, IMG submission 193516) | Peat permafrost microbial communities from Stordalen Mire near Abisko, Sweden - II_Palsa_N3_1 | ecosystem: Environmental > Terrestrial > Soil > Palsa > Peat permafrost | place: Sweden... | reverse complement strand
AGCGTGGTTTCGGACGTGATCGAGAGTGCGGGCAGCGGATCGGCCATCGGTGTCTGCTGGAAGAGGTCCATGCGGCGGCTTGGCCTTGATGGGAGCTTGATGCGATCAGCGAAAGGCGCGGCCTCGTACTCGTATTCAACTTCATCCGGCGCCACCCAGGGTATTGACTCAGTCGGTATGCGATAGCCTACAGGCGAATCGCCTGGCATCAGTAGCAGACGTTCCGGGCGGGGGAACCATAACTGGCTCGACCAGCACAACCGGCCCGCCGGCTGGCGGCGGCGAATGGGCAGAATATATCCCGCAGGCTCCGTCGACCCGGCTTCAGCGTTATAGGCAGGCAGCAGGTTTTCCGAGCTCACCTGAAGACGGCGCATGAGTGCTTCCATGAAGCTGAATGCATCGGCTGTGCTGAAGCCGTGGTCCTCATCTTCGCGAGCGATGAGATCGACGTTCTCCCAAACAGGAACACCGTCGCCGCGCCAATAGCAGCTTAGCGCCCAACGCGGCAGCGGCTCACCTGGATACCATTTACCTTGTCCGTAGTGCAGCAGCGCGCCCGGCACCGTCTTCTCGCGGAGGCATTGGATAAGAGCCAAACCTCGGCTCCGCTTCAGTGGCCCCAGAGCATCGATGTTCCATTCCGGGCTCGCGGGCTCGTCGATGCCAACGAAGGTAGGCTCGCCGCCCATGGTCAGGCGTACATCCTGCGCCTCCAGATCCGCGTCGACGCGATGCGCAAGCTGTTCGACCTGAGCCCAATCCTCCTCGGTGAAAGGCCTGGACGGTCGTGGGGCATCATTCAGGCGACGAATAGATATGGAGTAGCTGAAGTTCACGTTAGCCGGCTCGACCGTTCCCCCGATGGGCGCGGCCTGGGAGGCGTTCGGAGTGCAAACGAGTGGGATGTGTCCCTCGCCTGCGAACAGACCCGAGGTCGGATCAAATCCAATCCAACCCGCACCCGGCAAAAACGCTTCTGCCCACGCATGCAAATCTGCGGAGTCGGTTTGCGGACCGCTCGGCCCTTCCAACGCGCTTTCGTCCTCCGCCAATTGAATCAGATACCCGGAGATGAAGCGTGCCGCGACTCCCAGATGCCGGAGTGCCTGCACGAGCAGCCACGCAGAGTCACGGCAGGACCCCGTGCGCTTTTCAAGAGTCTGCTCGCATGTCTGGACGCCCGGATCCAGCCGCGTCACATAACCAATTTCGTCCCGCACCCTTCGATTCAAGCCAACCAAAAAGTCGATGGTTCCGCACTTCTCGCCCGAAAAGTTCCTAAGAAAATCCTGGAGCAGAGGGCCGACCGGATCGATCGAGCGATAGGGTTCGAGGTCCCTGGCCAACTCCGGCGCGTACTCGAAAGGGTAGCGTTCAACTCCTGATTCCAGAAAAAAATCGAACGGATTGAAAGGGGATAGCTCTGCGACAAGATTCACCTCAACTACAAATTCATTCGTCTTGTCTGGAAAAAGAAGGCGCGCCAAATGATTGTGGTGGGGGTCAAGTTGCCAGTTGAGCAGGTGCTCGGCGGGAGTGACGGTAAGTGAGTAACTGAGGATCGGGGTTCGACAATGCGGGGTGGGTCGCAGCTTTATAACCTGTGGGCCGAGTGAGACCGCCTTGTCGTACCGATACTGCGTCCGGTGATTGAGAGCAACCTGCATACACATCTACCCTCATGCCTCGCACGCCTGCATTTCCTGACATGTTCTCACTCGGCGCTACAAGCCTATGAAAGGCCAGGTGTCTCGTGGAAGCCGCTACTGTCAACGTTACCCTAACGAAGGCGCCCGTGCTGCAGTTTTCTGATCATTGCCACGAAGCTTCCGCGAGAGAGGAGAATGCGCAGTTCGGCCTCACTGTTAACCTGTGATTGGCTTGTCTGCGACAGTTGAGCGACGTTACCCACTAACTTTCGAGAGTACCTTCCCGCGCAGAGAACCGGGGCCATTCATAAAAAAGAGGCCCGTAAGCAGGGCCTCTTTTCGATCGCTATATTTCCGTTAGGCTGCAGGGTAAATGACAAACAGACAACAAAGGCTTGTTTGAGATGGTTACGTCGAATATTAGAAGTTCAGCCTGCCGACGAATTGAAAGTCTCGGTTTCCGCTGGCGCCGGTGACCGTTCCGAAGCTGCTCGATCCGGGCGCCCATGCCGTCGAGATGTTGGTAAAGGTGGGATGATTGGCAACGTTGAGGCTGTCGACCTCAAAGATGAATCTCAATCGCTCGGGAGTGAGGTTGATCGTGCGTCGAATGCTCGCATCGATATCCCACGTATTCGGGGCGGAGAGATTATAGGGTGCAGTCCGGGGTGCCGTACCGATCTTGCTCAGGCTGTTCGACGCGGTCCCGAATTTAGCCGGTGCCACAAAGGCGTCAGGGTTGATGTACTGTGTCCCGGCGAGATTCGCGGCTGTGATGCCCTTGCCGTATTTGCCGTTGATGCGTGGGTTGCCGGCGAAGTTCGGATTCAGGTCAGGTTCGCACTGGCCGGCAAGCACAGAGGTGCAGCCACCGTACGTGATCGCCAGAGGCGTTCCGGAGATGTAGGTATAGATGCTGGAGAACTGCCAGCCGCTCGCCAGAGTGCGAACAAGGAAGTTGTCTCCGCCCAGATGCCCTTTGCCGAAGGGAAGTTCGTAGACACCATAGATTGCGATGTGCTGGGGGATGTTGTTGAGCGTAAGTGAACGTTCGATCCGATTCTGTTTATAGGCCTGGCCATTTGATGTCGCGCCCGCAGGCAGATCGAATCCAGAGCGGAACGTGCCATCATCGCCAATATTTCTGGACCAGGTATAGTTTGCGGTGTAGCTGAGACCATGCCACACCCGCTGGCTCAGGGAAACCTGCAGAGAGTGATAGCTGACATTCCCTACATTCTGTCCCCACGTGTCAGTTACGCCAGAGTACTGCGGAAACGCCACGAGACCCTGAGCGATGGTCGACTTGGAAGCCAGTCCCTGGAAAGAAGGGTAAGGTATGTTGAAGCCGTGAGCCTGCAGAATACCAACGTTCGCCGGTGTCGGATTCGCCGTCAGTAGAGGACTACCATCCGACGCCAGAACAGAGCCAAGGGCAGCCAGATATTTGGGATCCAGTTGATTGGACCAGAAGCCGCGCGGATTTGCTCCACTCGTGACCAGAAAGTGACTTTGCGTACCAGCGTAATTGATGGTCAGGGTAAGGTCATTCGTAAGTGCCTGCTGGATGCCGCCATTGAAGAAATTAACCTCAGGGGCTCGTCCCGACAGAACAGGATCGGCATACGACATTGCGCCTGCCGTCTGGAAAACTCCCGCTCCGTTAACAAAGTTTCCGGTGTTCAGCGTCTGGCTGGCTGCGCTGATAACGCCAGGGGTTGGAATAACGTAACCCGGTCCTCCGTAAGCAGTATTCGACAGATTCTGCTGCTGGAAGCCAGCGCTGTTATTGAGGTAAAACGACGGACCAGCCGCAATCCCACTCATCTGCTCCGCAGGCGTATTCGCGCTCGTGTTGAAGCCGAGCGCACCCGTTCCATTGCCGGCGCCGGCGCGCCCGCCAACCCCACCACCACGCGTGTAGACCAGTCCGTAACCGGCCCGAATCACAGTCGTCGGTCGAACCGCATAGGAGAGGCCGATGCGAGGACCAATATTCTTATAGTAGGTATCCACCGGGGTGCGGCACTGGCAGCTCACTCCGGCTCCGCGGTTGCCGGCAAACTGCAACGCGCCGAGATTTCCTGTCGCCGCATTTGTCAACGTCGGGTTTAGGAAGCTCCAGCGATCCTGCACCTCATGAAATGGAGGAAAGTAGTCCCAGCGCAGACCGAGATTGAGCGTCAGCTTCGAATTGACCTTCCAGTCATCCTGAACATAAGGCGAATAGGAGTTGTAACGTCCACCCGTCTCGGATACGGACTGAACGGCAACGCTGGCGGGACTCGCTGCGCCAAGAAGATAGCTGGCGTAGGAGTAACCTGTGTTGGTCGTACTCAGAGTGGAGCTCTGTGTGCCGTTAGAGTTCTTGCCATAGTTCGCCGTCGAATTGGCCGTATACGGAATTGTCAGGATGCCTGACGGGCCCAGCTGACCGGCAACGTTATCCTGAAGCCACTGAATCTGAACACCGGCCGTAATCGCATGACTTCCTTTGAGTATCTGAAGGTTGTCGACGATCGTATAAGCGTTAGGAACCGTAGTCTGAGTCGCGCCGCTCGCTCCGTTGGATGTCCATGGAGTTGTCGCGATCGAAAAAGCAGCCGACGTCGCAAACGAGGCGCCCGGGAACTCCGTCGATGCCTGCCCCTGTGGGAGATTGGTGATGCCAAAGTCGGTAGCCTGGAATCCAGCAACTCCATCCGTCACAGAGGTGATGGGCTGCGAAAAGCGAGCAAAACCATACTTGAACTGGTTGACGATATGCTCCGTGATCGCCCAGGAGTGTTCAACGTCCATCACCGTCGGCTTAATAACGGCAAGACCGGCGGCCGTGTAGGGTAGCGGCAGAACGATACCCGCAGGGGTACCCCCGACCGCGAACGGAACGTTCTTACGTGCTCCGATGGTGAGGACATACGACAAACGCTGCTTTGAAGTCAGGTCGAAGTCGACACGCGTCGCAAACTCATGATTGTCATAACCCGTCGGAACACCGGCGAGCAGATTGTTCACAATGCCACTGCTTGTAGGCGCCGGAAGGAAGCTCGCCATCTTCATCGCAATCGGGGAGAGCAACGACGCAGGAATAATATTATTTACAGGCTGACCGTTGACAATCGACGTGAACGGCTGACGAGTGCAGGACGTCGCACCCGTTCCGGTACAGGCGTTTGTCGTCGGATTGAAGAGAATTGGTGCAGTTCCAAGCTCAGTAAAATTACCGGTTCGCATCAGGTTTGTCGGGACCGTAAGCTGATTCGGGTTTATGCCATTGCGGCCGTGATACTTGTCATAGGTCGCGAAGAAGTAACCCTTTTTTTGGGTAAACGGGATTGGGCCGCCGACAGCGCCCACCAGCTCATACTGATGTTCCACCGGCTTTTCGGCAGGGACAGTGTCGCCATTAGAGCCTGTCGTCGTCAGGGCAGGCGCGGTAAAGCCCCAGGTATCGAAAATCGTATTGCGGACATAGGCGGAGGCGGTTCCATGGTAAGCACTCCCGCCCGACTTCAGGGTGAAATTGATGAGACCCGCGCCCTGATACTCAGCGCCGGGGGTGCTTGTAACTACCTGAAACTGATCGATTGCCTCAACCGGGATGGCATTGGAAACAACGCGGCTGTCGCCCTGCTGATTGATGGTCGTCACAGGCAGACCGTCAACATAGACCTCGGCAAGATAGTTCCCAGTCCCTCCAATGATGGGCGCACGCGTTCCAGCCTGAACACCTGGCAGAAGCTGGGCAAACTGGGTTGGGTCGCGCTGCTGACCATTCATCTGCAAGGGAAGCTGGGAGTAAGTTTGGTTTTCCATTACGCCGCCAAGAACGGCATTTGTCGTCTCCAGAGCTGGAGGTGCCTCGGTTACCGTAACCTCCTGGGACGACGCTCCTATTGTCAACGTAATGTTGAGTCCGGTTAACTTGAGAGCATCGATGGAGAAATGTTGTTGTGTAAAGCCGCCGAAGCCTTCAGCTTTGGCCGTAACGATATAGACACCGGGGACCACAGGGGAAATAGTGTAGAGACCATCTGCCGAGGTTGTGCGGGTGGTAGCGACGCCCGTCGCGGTGTTCGTCGCAGTCACGACTGCGTTTGGAATAGCGGCACCGGTGGGGTCAGCAACCGTTCCCTGAATACCAGCCTCACCGCCAGTCTGCGCCGTCAATCCCTTTGGCAAAACCGCAAAAGCAATGCACAGAATCAAAGCCAGGAAAGGGAACCTATAGCCTCTGAGTGTGGACTGGAAGAGTGAGTACAAATTCTGTGCACGAATGTCTGGCTGATGCATAGGGTCTCCGACGTTGGTGATTCGCTAATTTTGATATCTTCCGCAAGTTTGGAAGATATGGAAATTGAGCAACTATTGTCAATAGGAAAATAATTCCCAAAAATGCAGAAACTTGATTTTATCCAGAAAATATTTCGTGCACTCTCCCTTCAATCGCTGCTTCCGATGTATAGCTGTGGCGGAAAATCCTTGCGGCACTGTTTACATAACCAGTCGCGATGGCGATCGTCCGAACGGTTTGTGAAGCGAGTGATGATTTGGTAAGGCGTGGCACTCGCGAATTGGCGTGAAGGTCATGAGGCAGGCTGTGATTTCTCCGCGATGCGCCATGTGCATTGTTTGTTCCAAGTGCAAACAAATGTGTTTTTTCTATACCTCAGCGATGTATGATTTTTTGGGCAAACAGTTAGTCATTTGTCAGGTGTCCTCTGCAGCTGGGATTGTGGGCACTAACTGTATATGCTGCCAGGGAGACAGAGTAAGGACATGCCGCATTCATCTGCTATCAATCGGCGACAATTCTGCAGAACTTTCACCGTTGCTGCCATCTCTGCGAGAGGTCAACTATGGGGACAACCGGGTCACCCCCACAAAGACGAAGCATACCAACTCGTCGCCCGGACCGATCACGAGAGAATTCTCAAAGCTGCCGCTATCTACATGACGCGGCCACCCGTGACAATTACTTCGTTCCATTCGGACCTCAGCCCAGGAGGGGAACACGATTTTTTCTCCCAGGCAGATTACTTCTGGCCGAACCCTAAAGATCCGAGTGGTCCATACGTCAATCGAGACGGTCAGAGTAATCCTGCCAACTTTGACGAACACCGAAAAGCAATGATCGCATTCTCCATTCAGATGCCTGCGCTTACCGCCGCATGGTTGCTGACACGCGACCGCCACTATGGTCGGCATGCCTGCGAACATCTTCGAGCATGGTTTATTTCGCCGGCCACTCGTATGAATCCAAACCTCGAGTTCGCACAGGGCGTCCACGGCGTCTCTACCGGTCGCTCCTACGGTATCATCGACACACTCCACCTTGTGGAAGTAGCACGCGCTGCCAGTCTTGTAATGCAAGAGATGCTTACCACGGAGGAAGTAACGGAACTTAAAGACTGGTTTCGTAACTACCTTGCGTGGATGAAAACCAGTGAGAAGGGAAAGGCGGAGCGTGATGCCCTGAATAACCACGCCACCTGCTGGGCTTTGCAGGCTTCAGAGTTTGCAAGACTTATCGACGATAACGAAACTCGTGATCAGGTGCACAGCCAGTATACGGATATTCTGCTGCCGGGACAGCTGGGGCTGAATGGTTCATTCCCAAAAGAGTTGGCGCGAACCAAGCCGTACAGTTACTCCATCTTCAACTTTGATGTGATGGCAACGCTCTGTCAGTCCCTCAAAGGTATCGAATCGGATCTGCTCACATTTCAGCTCCCCGATGGCCGTGGTTTTTGCAGGGCGACGGAATTTATTTACCCCTACCTGAAAGACAAAAACGCGTGGCCTTATAACAAGGATGTCGAGCACTTCGATGCACTTCCGGTACGCTCTCCCGGCTTGCTGTTTGCCGGCTTAGCCTGCGACAGGCAGCCTTACATCACCCTATGGAAGACCCTGAACCCCGATCCCACAAACCGGGAAATCATTCGCAACTATCCAGTTCGTCAGCCTCTGTTATGGGTGTGATGAATGCGACACAGCTAACAGGCGATTTGCTAAATTCCCGCTGACGACGTCATAGTTCCAGACATGGTTGACATGCCGTAGGCCCAGCCGCACGCACGGTCCATCGTTGAGTCACAACCGCCCTCTCAGCTTCTGCTTCTGTGGAACTTTCAGCCCTCGCGACGCCAGATCCGCTCCATCCGACCGTTGCCGATCTGCCAGCTGCCCTTCGCCACAACGCCGTGATCCAGCGATAGCCGTAACGACCATATTGGCAGGCCAGCGTAACGATGGTCTGGGTGAGCGTATCTTCCTCGTCTCCTGTCTCGGACGCTACCGCAACGCGAAATGAACGAAATTCGGCTGCAGACAATGTCAATAACACGGCTTGAATAACCTGCTTTCCATCAATGCAGCTGTTGTCAGCTGTTGCCGAAATTCATACCGGGCTCAGTTGACCAAAAGCCAGGAAATGTTGCGCTCAACCTACGACTTTTAGGGAATTTTCGATGCACCTTGCGCTTGCTAAATTTGTTCCTATCAACGGATACAGAGTTGGCGTCGCACGGTGGAACGCTGAGTCTGGATCAACTTCTGCCAGAAACTCCGGTCCCTATCCCTACTTTGCCGGCAGGCGTTGCTTAGAGAGATACACATGCCATTCAGGTTCCCGTGCGCTATGTCCAATCGTTTGTTCTCCTTCTACCTGTCCCGCCCTAATCGCATGAATAGGAAATCCGGCCAGAGTCTCGCTATCCCTCAACGAGCGATAGGAAGGCGATCACTCCTTACAGTTTTTGTCTTCGCCATCGGACTCATGGCGACTGCCGCGCACGGTCAGAGTGTCGTTACATTCCCAACTGCAAACCAGTCTTCGACCACTCCTCAGGTGCAAAATGTCACAATTAATATCCAGAATCCAGGTACTCTAAGCAGCATTAATGTTGTGACCCAGGGCAACTCCGGCTGGGACTTCACCGACACGGGGTCGGATGGCTGCATAACTCAACAGATGTACGCGGCCAACAGCAGCTGCACTGTGAATGTACAGTTTCTGCCCAAAGCCCCTGGTGGGCGTTATGGAGCAGTCGTTCTGACATTCACTAACAGTGGTTCTACCTTCAATGTCGTCCAGTTTCTCTATGGCGTGAGCATAGGCCCGGTAGGAGTTATTGTTCCTGGAGAAATCAACACCGTTGCCGGCACCGGTCTCCCAACATTCGTGAGCGATAGCACTCCTTCGAGTCCAGTTCTTGCGATCCAGGCCCCTATTGGACTTCCCCAGGGCGAGGTGATGGACGCGGCGGGGAATCTTTATATTGCGGACTCCTTCAACAATCGAATCCGCAAGGTGGATACCTCAGGTAACATCACGACGTACGTCGGGAACGGGGATCCTGGATCCTCCGGCGATAACGGCCCGGCGACGAGCGCTGCAATCACGAAACCTGCAGGTCTGGTTCTTGACGGAGCTGGGAATCTGTACTTCGCGGACAATGGCAGCAACGTCATCCGTAAAGTGGATACAACCCCAAATCACATCATCACCACAATAGCCGGCACCTCCGGCACGCCTGGATATAACGGTCCAGTTGTTGGCAGTCCCCTGTTCAATGCGCCGCAGCCCCTCGCTGGAATGCTGCTCAATCAGCCCAATGGTCTTGCCCTGGACGCAAATCAAAATCTCTATATCGCAGATACAGGAAACAACCTGATTCGCGTAATAGATCTCAAAGCCAGCCCGATGACAACCACGACGATTGCGGGTACTCTTACGGCAGGATTCGGTGGCGACGGCCAAACTGTAAGCTCAGCCGTCTTCAGCGAACCATTGGGAATCGCCTTCACCACGAACGTCAGTGGCAATTCCTACCTCTATGTGGCGGATGTCAACAACAACGTCATTCGCAAACTGGATCTGACAAGCAGCAGTGGCCTTACTTCTACAGTTGCAGGTTCCCCGTCGAACACAGGCGGATTCAATGGCGATACGCCCGTGCTGGCCACACAGGCGAACCTGAATAATCCTGAGGGAGTTGCGGTAGACCTCGCTGGCAATCTCTATATCGCAGATACAGAAAACGAGCGGATTCGCAAAGTCAATGCTCAGAGTGGCAATATCTCGACCCTCGCCGGCAGCGTTCAGAGTTTTTCAGGTGACGGCCAAAATGCCGGCGCCGCCACACAACTGGACTTCCCCAGTTCCCTCCTGCTCGATGCTTCCGGCAATCTCTATTTTGGAGACGAGTTCAATAATCGCGTCCGAAAGATCAGCAGCGGTATAGCTACTCTGAGCTACGGACAGATTAAGAATTTTCAGATCTCGCCACCCCAGCCTGAATCCTTCGAGAACGACGGTAACGCTACTCTTACTTTCCAGCCGTTGGCATACGTCAACGCCGCTCTGGACTCCACGACCACAAGCACATGCACGTCGATGCCAACACTGCTATTCGGCCAGTCCTGCACCCTGGAAGTAGATTTCGCTCCCCAGGTCCAGAACCTTCCTGCTGGTGGAGCAAACACTCTCGGAACGCTCACAATCCCCTCAGATGCTGCAAATTCGTCAGGAACTATCAGTCTTAATGGTGATGTCCTAACGGTGAATCCGACAACCACTTCTGTCATCTCGAATGGAACCCCTTCTGCCCTGAGCGCCCCCGTGACTTTTACCGCGACCGTCACAAATAATGGGAACGGCCCGCTGACCGGCGCAGTGACCTTTATGGACGCTGGGGCAACCATCGGCAGCAGCGCGTCGATTCCGGCGGGAACCACAAACTCAGGCACCGTCACCTTTACCTTCAATACATCTTCATTAGCGCTCGGATCACATCCCATTACAGCGACCTATGGTGGAGATCTGAATAATGCCCCCAGCCCTACGTCACCTGTCTTCACTCAGGTTGTCAAGAGTGGCGCTGTGCTTACCCTGACGTCGAATGTGAATCCGGCCAATCCTCCAAACTTCCCTGCAAATATCACGTTCTCAGCGACGCTGACTCAGGCAGTGAATCCGGGAGCAGCGGTAATCACGTTCTCAGACGGTTCGACTATTCTCGGCACCGCTAGTCTCAATGCAACAACAACAGGCGGGACCGCTACATTTTCTACTTCTTCGCTCGCTCCAGGAACACACTCGATTGTCGCGTCCTACCCCGCTGATGCAAATAATCTGGCTGCCAGCAGCGCACCGCTCCCCATAACAGTCAACACGACGCCCACCACAACGACGCTGAGCCCGAACAATTCCAGCAACCCAACAGCCACGTTCGGAACGTCTGTCACATTCCAGGCCACAGTCGCGAACAGCGCCAACAGTGTTCCAACGGGAACAGTTACATTCAGTGACAACAATGGAACGTCCACCCACACAACGACAGCGAACCTGATAAATGGCGTGGCTTCTTTCCCCGCCACGCTCAGCACGGGAACACATACCATCACGGCCAGCTATTCGGGCGACACAGATAATGCTGCCAGTCTTTCTCAGTCCACGACATTCGTCGTTACACCAATCACCACCACCACAGCAGTGACAGGCAGCAGCCATGTAAATGCAGGCGCATCGGCCATCCTGACTGCTACCGTTACTGGTGCCACAGCCGTTGGTGGATCGCTAACAGGAACAGTTACATTTTTCGATAACGGTGCCACCATTGGGACGCCTCAAGCGGTCTCCATAACCGGGGTTGCAACGCTGACCATTTCCACCCTCTCTCCTGGTACTCCGTCAGCGACTCACTCAATTACCGCTACGTACACCGGGACTGCAAATAGTGGAAATATAAATTCAAACTATGCAACGAGTACTTCGCCAGCCTTCACAGAGATTGTCAACCAGAACACTCCGAGGGTTTCACTCTCCTCTTCATCGAGTGGAAACACATCGATCGCCGGGACATCAGTCACACTGACCGCCTCAGTGAATGGTACAAGCGGAACCCCAACGCCAGGCGGCACGGTCACCTTCAGCATCAATGGCATTCCAATAAATGCTCCTGTCAACGTAAATGCTTCGGGCCAGGCGACACTCATGCTGTCAAACCTCCCGGCCGGTTCGGATTCGATAGTCGCTACTTATTCCGGCGACATCAACAATGCTGGCAGCGCCTCCCAAACTCTCGTTCAGACAGTCAACAAGGCAACAACCTCCGTGAACGTAAGTGGACCTTCAGGCTCACCCGTGTTTGGAACGATAGTAACTCTGACCGCTGACCTAACAGGCACAGGTGGACCTCTTACCGGGACTATCACCTTTGAAGATGGGGGTGCGCCAATAGGCACAGCCAGTGTTAACGGCTCTTCTCCAGTCGGTACCACTTTCAGTACAACTTCCCTGGCTGTCGGATCACACGTCATCACTGCTGTTTACTCGGGTGATACCAACAACAGCCCCAGCAATCCCTCCACATCGATCACCGTGGTCGTGCAACAGATAACCACCACCACGGCTTTGGCCTCCAGCGCGAATCCTGGAGTACTCGGTCAGGCCATCACTCTCACTGCAACCGTATCCAGCACTGGCCTGACAGCCGGGGGGAGCATTACGTTTCAGGATGGGATGACCAATATCGGGACAGTTCCGTTGAACAGCAACGGATCGGCTTCTCTGCCCATATCCACTTTGCAGCTCGGAAGCCACTCCATCATCGCGGTCTATTCAGGAGATGCCAACCATATTGTGAGCAAGTCGACCGTATTGACGCAGCAGATTTTACAGGCTGCATCAATTGCACTGACTTCGAGTGCAAATCCGTCTACCGCCGAAACAAACGTAATCTTCACCGCAAGACTTACTGGAGTGCAGAATCTTGTTCCGACCGGCACAGTAACCTTCAAGGATGGCGCGAACATTCTTGGGGTCATTCCGATCGACAATACCGGCGCAGCCAGCTTCAACACTTCGTCGCTTGCAGTCGGATTGCATTCGATAGTTGCGAGCTATAGCGGAGACACCAACTACCAGCCGCTCAGCTCCTCCGCTTTGCCACAAACCGTGCAGATCGCCAATACCAGCATTTCGCTCACTTCAAGTGCAAATCCCGCAACCGCCGGCAATGCCCTTACCTTTACTTCTACTGTTACAGGTACAGGCGGAACGGTTACGGGTGCGGTAACGTTTGAAGATGGCACAACCGTTTTAGGTAAGTCTGCGGTGAACACCTCCGGCGTTGCAACCTTCACCACAACCTCTCTCTCTCCAGGACAGCATTCCATCTCCGCGCTCTATGCCGGGGATAGCAACAATAGCCCAAACACTTCTGCTATTCTCCAGCAGCAGGTTCAACAGGTGACTATAAGCACCATTGCGTCCAGCGCCAATCCAACGCTTACGCTCACCCCAATCGTCATCACCTGCACGGTTGCCAACGGGGGCGCACAGAACGCTACCGGATCAGTTACATTTACTGACGGCTCTACCGCGCTCGGATCTGCACCTCTCAATGCCAATGGAGTGGCGACCCTGAACCTCCCTTCGCTTGCTGCCGGTCAACATTCGATTGTTGCGACATATGGTGGCGACGGCGCAGACTTTCCGAGCACTTCCGTACCCTTCGTACAGGCAGTTCAGTTGCGTCCGACAACCGATGTTCTGACCGCAACGGCTACTTCACTTACTGGCGGGCAGCAGGTCACGTTGATCTCCGTAGTTCGCTGGTCAGGACCTGTTGCACCAACAGGATCCGTTATCTTTACGGAAGGTAACACAGTCATCGGAACGAGCATTGTCGATAGCGTCGGAGTAGCTACCATATCGGTCACCTTCGATCCTGGTGCTGCAACCATGGTGGCGAGCTACAGCGGCGACTCTGTCTATAGCGCATCGCAATCTCCCGCGACGCCCATCACAAGCGGCCCGCCAACCAGTTTTACGATGCAGCTCAGTTCGACTGCCGTGACGCTCGTCAGCAAGCAGAACACTACAGTCAATCTCACGCTCACCTCTCTCAACGGATTCAGTGACACGTTGACTCTTGGGTGCCTTGGCCTTCCTTTTGCAGCGACCTGCACGTTCACTGCAGATCAGCCCAGCCTTGCATCCAATGGGTCTCAGGTTATCCATCTCGTGATTGACACTGGATCACCTTTGACTTCCGGCAGTGTAAGTGTGGCTAAAAACGGCTCAACGGAGACTACTTCTTCCAAAGCAACGCTGTGCTTCCTGCCTTGCGGAGCACTCCTCGGCTGGCTTCTGATGAGATCCCGGAGGCGTCGCCCTTTGACGGGCCTGCTGCTGGTTCTCTGCTCCCTTGGTCTCGCAATTGGCCTCTCTGGTTGCGGCACCTTGAACCAAAGCGGAACACCTCCGGGCACATACACGTTCAAGATCACCGCATCCGGCCTGAAGACCGGAGTAACCGAGTCCACCGATATGATACTGACGGTGACGCAATGATGTTGCCGTGCCAATCACGCTGTCTGAGATGCATTCTCTTGTTGCTCAATATCGCTATTTTCTTGTTGGCTGCGCGGCAATCGCACGCTCAGGCAAGCCCCACAGCTACCGGCCCGGGCAGCTACACCAATATCGGCGTCACTGGCTCATTTTTCAATGTCAACTATGGTCAACGCTGGGTTGGTGGGGGCTCGCTGTACGTCGATGCCAATCTCTATCGCAAGGCAGGAGTAGAGTTCCAGGTTCAATCTCTTCGATTCAATCAGCAAGCGGGCGTTCGCGAGATGACGTATCTTGTTGGTCCACGTTATTCTTTTCGCGCTCGTGGATTTGTTCCCTATGCGAAGGTTCTTGCAGGAACAGGCAGGTTCACCTATCCCTATGGCTACGGCGAAGGCACCTATTTTGTTCTCGCCCCCGGCGCGGGACTGGATTACGATCTGGACCCGAGGATCAAACTTAGGGTCATCGATCTCGAATATCAGACCTGGCCGCAGTTCAGCTTCGGGGATCTTCATCCCTACGGAGCGACAGCTGGCATCAGCTTCCGAGTTTTCTGACGGTAATTGTTTTCCGAATCTGGCGAGTAAGTGATCCAGGCGATATCTCGTAATCGAAGATTCTCAGTTCCGAAGATCCTTCACACGCGGGCATCACCCACCTTTTGATTTATGAAACCGGAAGCTCCGGATATGTCATACCCTGGGGGATATACTGGTTGGCCAAGGCGGAAAATTCTTCTAGCTGCGCCTGTACCCAGACCTCGTCTTTGCCAAGTTCCCCGGCAAGTAGTGCTGCAGCAACGGGTGCAATTGCGACCGCTGCACGGGCATTCAACAAAAGTGCGCGTGTGCGACGAGAGAGCGCATCGTCCAGACTGCGAGACATTTCGTATCGTGCGGCCCAAACGATTTCAGCCCCAATATAGGGAAGATCAGGGTGAAGGCGTTCTGCGAGGTGTGGATTCTCTTCCGCCAGTGAAAGGATGCTCTTAGCATCGGAGCCATAGACTGCAAGGCTGCCGAATTCCTGAGAGTTCTCGTGATACCCGTGGATATGCTCTGTCCTCGTGACGCACGGTCTTTCATCGAGCTTGCCGAGAGTCACTGCATGGTCGACACAATCCTCAGCCATGTGACGATAGGTCGTCCACTTGCCGCCAACAATGGTGAGAAGCCCGGAGTTGTCGATATGGATCGTGTAGTCGCGCGAGATCGATGAGGTCTTACCATCTCCTGCACCCGGCGGCTTCACCAAAGGACGAATGCCCGCATAGATACTGAGGATATCTCTCCGCGTGGGTTTCCGGGTCAGGTATCGGCCTGCCGTGTTCAACACGAATTCAATTTCTTCTTCGAAGGGCAGCGGCTCGTAGGATATGTCCTTGATTGGAGTGTCAGTAGTTCCCACCAAAGTACGGTCATGCCATGGAACGGCAAACAGCACACGACCGTCGTCGGTCTGTGGAACCATCAGGGCCGATTCTCCGGGCAGAAAAGATCGCTCAAGAACGAGATGAATTCCCTGGCTGGGCGCGATCATCTGCTCTACGTTAGGTTCGGCCAGACGGCGCGTTTGGTCTGTAAATATCCCTGTCGCGTTCACCACGGAGGTAGCCGGAATAACGAAACGTTCTCCCGTTTCGCTGTCGACTGCAACGACGCCTTGTACAAATCCGTCTTTATCTTTCGTCAATTCGACGACTCCGGTGTAATTCAATAGAGTCGCCCCGTGCTCTGCAGCTGTGGTCATCAGGTTGATGAGCAACCGAGTGTCGTCAAACTGACCGTCGTGGTACATAACTCCTCCGCGCAGACCGTCCTGACGTATATTTGGCAAAAGCTGGAGCGTCTCTTCGAACGAGAGAATTTTGGATGGACCAAAACCATACTTGCCAGCGAGAAGATCGTATATCTTCATTCCGATTCCATAGAAGGGAGCCTCCCACCAGGAATAATTGGGCACAATAAAGCGCAGGTCGTGCACAATGTGCGGCGCATTCATACGGAGTATTCCCCGCTCTTTCAGAGCCTCCATGACAAGCGAGACGTTGCCCTGCTCCAGATAACGAACGCCACCATGAACGAGTTTTGTGGCACGACTGGAGGTGCCTTTTCCAAAGTCTTCCCTTTCGAGTAGCAGTACATCATAGCCTCTGGTAGCTGCATCTACTGCTACGCCTGCTCCGGTAGCACCGCCTCCAATGACAACGATATCCCACGGTTTGTTACGATCGCGCACACGAGTCAACATTTCATTGCGATTCATTAAACCTCCTGGTGCCAATTGCGCGAACGTTTAACAGCTTCCTTCCAGGTTGCCTGTAGCTTTTCCATCTGACGATTGTCTGCCTTTGGTTGAAAAATTGTATCGGTTTTCCGATGCTGCCTCAGTTCACTAACATCGCTCCAGAAGCCACTGGCGAGTCCCGCGAGGTATGCCGCGCCAAGCGCTGTGGTTTCAAGAACAGCTGGACGATGGACCGGCATGCGGAGTAGATCGGCTTGAAACTGCATGAGGAGATCATTTGCGGCGGCACCGCCATCGACTCGTAATGCGGTAAGAGATGTTTTCGTGTCTGTTGCCATGACATGGAGAACATCCGATACCTGAAAGGCGATGCTTTCGATCGCAGCGCGGGCGATATGACCGATCTGCGTGCCGCGCTGCAGACCGATAATAAGACCTCTTGCCTGCGCGTCCCAATAGGGTGCGCCAAGGCCAGTAAAAGCCGGAACAAAGAAAACACCATCCGAATCGGATACCGATGCAGCGATCGTTTCAATGTCGGAGGATTTGCGGACAAACTTCATGTTGTCGCGCAACCACTGCACGACAGCACCTCCAATGAAGATGCTGCCCTCGAGTGCATATTCCAGCTTCCTGTCAACGCTACAGGTGAGGGTTGTGATCAGGCGATTCTCTGAAAGCGAGAACCGCTCACCGATATTCTCCAGCAGGAAGCAACCCGTGCCATATGTATTTTTCGCGTCTCCGGGTGAAACACACAATTGGCCGAACAGAGCAGATTGCTGGTCGCCCGCGATCCCAGCGATCACAATATCGCTTAGAGCAAGAGAAGTTGTGACGTTACCTGCTTTTTCGCTGGACCAAACTACTTCCGGCAGCATGCTTTCGGGGATGTTAAAGAGCTTTAGAAGATCCTGATCCCACTTATCATCGACGATGTTGTAGAGCAGCGTGCGGCAGGCGTTAGTACGATCAGTGATATGTCGTTTTCCGCTGGTTAGATTCCACACAAGCCAACTGTCCACCGTACCAAAAGCAAGTTTTCCTGCCTCGGCGCGCTGACGGACTCCGTCGATGTTATCCAGTATCCAGGCGATCTTGGTAGCGGAGAAATAAGGACTCAAAAGGAGTCCCGTCTTCCGGCGCACCATATCCTCCATGCCTTCCTCGACGAGCTTTTTGATAAGTGCTCCGGTGCGACTATCCTGCCATACGATTGCGTTATATACGGGCTTACCCGTTTCGCGATCCCATACAACAGTCGTCTCCCGCTGATTGGTGATGCCGAGTGCAACAACATCGCGTGGCCGCACTCCGGTTTTACCCATAACCTCTACTGCTGAGCTGAGTTGCGAGGTAAGGATCTCGAAGGGATCGTGCTCGACCCAGCCGCTGTCTGGATACAGCTGGGGGAATTCGTGCGATGCAGATGCGGCAATCCGGCCCTCGTGGTCGAAGAGTATGGCACGTGAGCTAGTCGTCCCTTGATCGAGGGAAAGTACATATCGCATGGAGCTCCTTTCGCAGTGTTACATCTGTCATACAGGTCCCAGCATCTCTATGCGTCAGGGCAGAAGCTGAGCTTTGATCTCTTCAAGCTGTGCTCGTCGTCTTGCTGGTAGAAAGGGCCGAATCAAAAATTGATAGGCGCCGCCGCCCACGAGGGCCCCGATGAGCGGAGCAACAATAGGGATCCACCAATAGTTATCCTGCGAAGGGAACGCTGAGGGTCCCCAGCCAGTGAAAAAACAAAAGAGTCTCGGGCCAAAGTCACGAGCAGGATTGATGGCCCATGCCTCCAGGTAGCCCATGGACGCACCGATCAGGGCGACGAGAAAACCAATCATTAAGGCGCCAAAGTTCGCTCCCGGAGCCATCTCGTTGTACTGCTCGGTAATTGCGAAGATACCGAAGATCAGAAAGGCGGTCAGGATAACCTCATCGTTGAAAGCGTGCATGGCTGTGACAGCAAGACCGGGATGCGTAAAAAAGACACCCGCAGCACCACCCGAAGCCCGAGTCAGATGATTTGTCCGATTGAAGAGATCGATGACTGGAGAGAACAAGACATAAACCACTGTCGCGCCCAGAAACGCTCCAACAACCTGCGCAACGCAATACGGGATGACCTTACGCCATAAAAATTTCCGGTAAACGGCGAGCGCCAACGTTACCGCCGGGTTGCCGTGGCAACCGCTAACTGAACCGGTGGTATAGATTGCGATCGTGACAGCCAGACCCCAGGCGATACAAACACCCCAGTACGCCTGCTGGTATGGGCTTGGAACGTAGAGGCTGTACATAGCAGCGACTGAATCGCCAAAAACAATGATGATAAACATCGCAACAGCCTCTGAAATCAGCTCTCCAGCAAATACTTTATTCACAATCGTCTCCCAACCGATGCCAGCAAGCTCTCACGACGTTGAAGCAATGCGACTGCATGGCGAAGCTTGATTAGCCCGCTGCCTGAGCTGGAGTCGTAGGCGCAACTAATCTTACAATGCATGGGAAGGGTTTTCTGAAAAACCGTAGGCAGATGGCAATAAATGCAGAAGACCAGGTATTTCTCACCATGCTGTCACGCCAGACATCATAGGGCAGCTGGGGTCGCTGGATGTGATGCCAGGCTGCGCGGCGGGTATAGTAGCCTCCGTCGACAATGTGCCCGTATTGCGGACGAAAGCGTCTTAAATCGCGTCTGGATTGGGAATGGCGAGACCGGCCTGCTGGACGAAGAATGTGTATGTAAACGGCGGCAGCCAGATCAGCAACAATTACACATGGACGGCGGACATTATCAATGTTTCGCATATCTTTGCGGCATCTATGTGCTATACAAAAATCATGCCGACCTCTTTCGTACGCTCCGCCGCTCTCTGCGCTGCCGCCTCCCTGCTCGTGCCCCTGGCCAATGCTCAGCAGACACACACGCTCCTTGCGACACCTGCCACGGTCGCATGGGGATATTACTGGTCGCAGGCCAGGCCGGTTCTTACCGTCAGGTCCGGCGACACTGTCGTTATGCAAACGCTCTCCACCTGCGGGCCACCCGCGCGCCTTGAAACCCGCGGCATCACCCCTGTCGACATTCCTCCGTACGTGGCCGACATCTACGACAAGGTTCCCCAATCCGAGCGCGGTCCGGGCGGTCACATCCTCACCGGTCCCGTCTCTATCGAAGAGGCCGAGCCCGGCGACGTGCTCGAGGTACGCATTAAGAAAGTCCACATCGATGTTCCCTGGGCCTGCAACGGCGCCGGTAAAAACGGTTTCCTCGCCAGGGACTTCCCCGATGGTTATTCGAAGATCATTCCCCTCGATCTGAAGAAGATGACCGCCGCATTCTCCCCCGGCATTACCATTCCATTGCATCCCTTCTTCGGCAGCATGGGTATTGCTCCGCCTGAAGAGGCAGGCAAACTCAACTCAGCACCTCCCGGCACGCATGCCGGCAACATGGATAACAAAGAGTTGGTCGAAGGCACCACTGTCTTCATTCCTGTTCACACCAAAGGTGCACTCTTCGAAGCAGGCGACGGGCACGCAGGTCAGGGCAACGGCGAGGTCGACATCACCGCTATGGAGACCATGCTCACCGGCACATTTCAACTCATCGTCCACAAGAAGGCAGAAAGTGTCTCACCCCTGTTGTGGCCTCGCGCAGAAACCCCCGCCTACTACATTTCCATGGGCTTCGATGAGGATCTCACCAGGGCCACCGAAATCTCCATTCGCAACATGATCACCTTCCTCTCCGAGCAGATGACAGATCACCCGCGTATCTCCCGCGAAGAGGCTTACTCGCTCATCTCAGTCGCCTGCGACGTTGACATCACCGAACTTGTCGACGGAAACAAAGGGGTTCATACCATGTGCGCAAAGTCACTCTTCACTACGAAATAACTTTCTTACCGGCACGTCACCTGAATGGAGGCCGCGCACCAACGGCCTCATCCGGTCCGCAATCAATACTGCCCGCAAGGCCCCTGACGAAGTCGAATCGTTTGGTCAGGTCATCGGCCTGACCGTCCTTGAAGACAATCTCCACGTTCTTGATGTCACTGAGCAGCCTGAAAATCCGGCTTCATTGAACAGATCTGGGGTCGTCATGGAGGCTGCTTCTTCTAATTGCCTGTATGCGGGTACACCCGCTTTGGCACACAAAAACACGCACAAGACCGCGTACAGCCGGTCTTGTGCGTGGAATGGATTGGACGAAGTTAGAAGGTGACTTTTGCACCAAACTGCAGTTGGCGCATGTAGGGTTGACCACTGCCTGAGATCGCGTTGTCGACGCCGGTAATAAGACCTGCATCTCCTGTCGTACAGTCGACGCAGCGAGCATTAGTTGCGCTGGGCACGCCAAGGGGCACGTGGTTGAAGATGTTGAATGCCTGCATCTGGAACTGACCTTTGACACGCTCTGTTATAGCGAAGTTTTTGAAGATAGAAGCATCCGCAAAGTAGTCAGCGGGGCCACGGAAGCTGTTGCGCCCGATGTTTCCAATCGTCCCAAATGCAGGACGGATAAACGGCCCGGACTGTGCACCGTTCGTTGTCAGTGGAGCGACCGGAGTGAAGAACCGCCGGCTCCGTGTCGTGGGATCATACGAACCTACGCTGCGGGCGAAGCCTCTGTCTGGTCCGTTGAAATTCGTATCAGGCCGGCAATCGCTCGATGTTCCAGGACTTCCGGAGTTGCTGTCGACGTCCTGATCCTGACCGCACTCCGCGTAAGTGGGTGTAAACGGCAGTCCACTTTCCCATGTTGTGGTGCCGGCAATCTGCCAGCCGCCCACTGCATAGTTAATCCAGCGACTGCTCGTGTGGGCAAACATCTTGTCCTTGCCAAAGGGCAACTCGTAAATGCCGCTCAGAACGAACAGCTGATTGCGATTGGTATCACTGGGTCCCTTTTCAACATGAGGATCAATAGCGAAGTAGGTTGTGCCGTAGTTCAACGCTCTGGACCAGGTGTAGTTGGCCAGGAGTTGGAAGCCATGAGCGAAACGCTGCTGGACAGTCGTCTGCAACGCGCTATACGTCTCGCGCGCTGACGGGCCGGTGTAGTTGATGTTCTGTGAGCAGCAGATTTGAACGCTGCCATTATAGGTCCCGGAGAAGCGATTGTAATAAGGACGACGCTGATTCTGACTTAGAACACCTGGAGGATTGTTAGCGCTGTCCGTTGCTGTAAGATCAGCCGGGTTGGTAGGCAGAACGTATTGATTGATGTTGTAGCCTTCGGTCTCACCAGGATAAACGCGCTCTCCGACATTGCCGACATAGCCGATCGTGAAGGTCATCTCCTGGCCAATCTGCTGCTCAAGGCTCAGATTGAACTGATCCACCTTCGGAAGAAGAAGAAGATTGGGGCGGACGTTATAACCAATACCGTTCAGAATCGGTATAAGTCCGTTAGATGGGATGGGAAACTCTGTCGGCGCCTTTGGAAGTGTTGCATAGGTGTAGACGGGTGCAGTGCCACTTGTATTGCCGACATTCTCGGAGTTCACGACCGGAATGTTCTGCGTCATTGCCGATCCAAAGATTGTGCCAAAGAAACCTACGTCGTCGTATACCTGTCCGATAGCCCCACGAATAACAGTAGAGGGATGGACCTGATACGCAAAGCCGAAGCGGCCACCGAGATCAAGCAGATCGACACGTGCATTGCCGTTCGTACCAATGCCGCCAATTCCAGCGACACGGATGGTACCGGCAGTTAGATCGGTGAAACCACCGTTGCCCGGACTGTTTACAGTTTCAGGGAAGATGATGTCCCAGCGAACACCATAATTGATGGTCAACTTCGGTGTCGCACGCCAGCTATCCTGGGCATAGAAGCCACCTCGCTTCTGCCGGTTCGCTGCCGTCTGGCTATAAACATCGAAACGCTGGAACTGTGCGATCTGTCCTTCGAGGACTGCAGCGATACCAGATCCTGCACCTGTACTGTTGCTGAACGTCAGTAATCCGGAACGATTCGAGTCGCTGGCATCACGCAGATTGAAAGCATAGCGAAGATCGGCACCGAAGCGAACTGAATGGTTGCCAAAGGTCTTTGTCCAGTTATTGTTGATCTGGAGGACCTGCTCACTTTCCTTCAGGGGGCAGTTGCATCCCTGCTCGCCGAAGTTGCTGATGCTGCCATCATTGATGTTATAGGTGGGCGAACCAGAGGTATCAAATGTACCCGTATTCAGATTCGGAAGACCGGCATTTAGGGCCGGCGTCGTTCCGGCGTCGAACTTGTTTTCGTTGACATGGTAAGCGAGAAAACCAAAACGGAAGTCCGTCAGCAGGCTGGCATTCAAAGCGTAGTCAAAGCCAACCGCTGCACTCTGGTTCTGCACAACATCTGTACCGGTGGTATTGCCGAGGCCAAATCCACTACCGCCGGCAGCACCAAAGACCGGTGTTCCAAGCAGACGGAAGATGGAATAGTCATAGCGCCCGAACGCATGCAGATCGGTGCTCACCTGGTAGTCTACGCGCGCATCTGCCTGATCGCCATCGTTATTACCCGTTCCAGAGCCCACGTAGTTGTTCGTTGCCGTATCGCCCACACCCGCGTTGGGAGCTGGAAGAGCGCTAAGCAACGTGCGCCCCTGAGGCGTCACCAATTGATTCGAGATAACACTGCCGCCGTACGGGGTCAGATTGCAGGTAGCGCTCCCTGCATTCAGGCAGGTGCTCCGAACCAGGTTAGTTGGCACATTCTGCTGCAGGCTTGTACCGACTTTCTGGCGCGTTCCCTGATAGTCCATGAAGAAGAAGGCCTTGTCTTTGAGGATCGGACCACCAAGCGAACCGCCAAACTGGCTATAGACAGAGCTGGGGATAAATTTGCCCGTCACAGGATCAGGGGTGGCCTGTGTAAAGGGATCACGTGCTTCCAGCGCGTCACTACGGCGATAAATAAACACATCGCCATGGAATGCGTTGGAACCGGAGCGCGTCTGCGCAGAAACAAAACCAGCAATTGCGCCACCGAACTCAGCGGGAAAATTTGCGGTGTCGACTCTCGACTCGCTGATCGAATCCAGAGTTGGGTTCACGACGACAATACCATCGACCGGTTCACGATTGTCGGTTCCATCAAGATAATATCCAAGAGAACCGTAGTTTGAACCGTTCACTTCCAGCGCCTGCGTTCCCTGTGGGTTCTCCGTCGCCTGTATGTTGAACGAGGCACGCTGTACCCCTGGAACCAGCAACGCAAACGAGGAGAAGTTACGATTCTGATTCGGCAGATCCTGTAACTGGCGTTGATCGATGACCGTGCTGACATCCGCGCCATCTGTCTGCAATGGCGGAGGTGCTGAGGTGACCGTGATGGTCTGGGAGGTGCCTACAGTCTGGAAGACAAGATTGACTTGTGGAGTACTGTCGGCTGAAACCACGACATTGTCGGCCTCGGCAGGAGAAAATCCCTGTGCAGTCGCCTTCACGGTATAGGTATCCGGAATCAGGCGCGAAACAGAGTAATTGCCACTTCCGTTCGACTGCACGGTCTGGGAAGTCCCCTTGCTGACGTCCGTCACCACCACTGTGGCATTCGGCACCACTGCGCCGGTAGGATCAGTGACCGTGCCAACAATGGAGCCAAAAACTGCCTGGGCGAATGACGACGAAACACTAACGACCATGAAAAAAAACGCTAAAAAAATGGTCGGGATCAGTGCAGCGAAGCTCTCTTTGCGTTTTGGAGCAAGAGACTGACTATAGCGGGTAGATCTACGTAGATTGTGTAACATGGCGAAAACGAATGCCTCCGATAAAAGAACAACTGATGAGGGTTGTGTGAGCCGAGGTCAGAAGAATCATCAGCAAGAAAGCCACACGAGCATCTGAATGCCCTGAGCTGACAATGGACATGGAAAAATTGAAGTCATCTCCGCATGTACCATCGGCTCACATGGCGACAGCTATGCTGTCGCTCGATTACTTTGGTTCACGTTGGTCGCACATTCCTCCGCGACCAACTGTTCATCAGATGTTCGTTGCGTCCAAAGTGATGCCTGCTTTCTTTGCACAGATTAACTTTTTTAGTGTTGGAGAGAAAATATGCGTTGGCCTTTCACAGGAAGAGCACGAGGGTTCAAAATGTAGAAGTACGAGATGGGAGTTGCAGAGTTTTGTGGAATTCGAAAAATGCGGCGAAGAGCTTCGCACATTATGCCTTGTGCATAAGTGCGCTTTGGCTGGTGAGTGCTGGTCAGGCGACAACACATGCCCAGGCGCCGAATACGGATCGACCCTGGCTACAATCTGTCCCTGCCTTCTCAGTCGCTGACAGCCCGATCAGCCTGACCCGTCATGTTGAGGCCGAGAAACCTTTCACGGTTGCTGGCGAATGCGGCGCAATGATGGGCCAGCAGAATGGCAGCTTTGAGTCGTGGATCTTTCCGGTCAAGCTATTCAGTCATCTGATCATCGAAGCACATGTAGACGGTTATGATGTACCGATCGATGTGAACCGCGACGCCTCTGAAATTGACGTGTCACCCGATCACACGACGATCACCTACTCGCATATTGCCTTCACCCTGAAAGAGATTCTCTTCGCCACCCAGTGTTCGCAACAGGACGGCACCGGCGTGATGGCCGTCTTCCAGCTCAGCTCGATCCGCCCTATGACGCTGACACTCTCGTTCACGCCGGAGATGAAGAGTATGTGGCCCGCTCCCATATCCGGCGACGTTGATCCGGAGTGGGTGAAGGTCGGTCACGCTACAGATGCAGTGGTCAACGACACGACGCGGCCTGGCGGGACGGGCGCCCAATATCCTGCTGGCTGGTACATGCTGCATACCGATTTCGCAAACCTTGCCGGAGCAATCGCAATGCCAGGCAGTGAGCCTGGAATCATGCCGCCATACCAGGAGAAACCACAGACGTATCCGCTACAGTTTGTCCTGCGCTTCGATCCCAGCCGGGACAGTGGACGTGTCTTCCCACTATTGATGACCGTTGGCACGACAAAGGAAAGTGCAACGAGGGTTGCTCTCGAAAGTCGGCTGTCCCATCTGAACGCAAACGTAGCTGCTCTTTACCAGCAAAATGCGAATTACTACGCGCATTTCTTTGACGCGCGAATGACAGTCGAGACACCGGATGCGACGTTCGACCGCGATCTCCGCTGGGCTGCTGTCTCAATCGACCAGGTGCGGGTGCGGCATGGGGATGAGGTTGGCCTGGTTGCTGGTTTTTACTCGTCCGGCAGTTCGGCACGGCCAGGCTTCGGCTGGTTCTTCGGACGAGACACACTCTTTACCACCTGGGGTATCAATAGTTATGGCGACTATAAACTGACTCGCGAAGCATTGAGCTTTCTGATCAAACGACAGCGTGACGATGGCAAGATGCCGCATGAATTTTCTCAGACCGCAGAACTGGTGGACTGGCCACGCCTGCCCTACGAATATGCCGCAGCGGATGCGACGCCACTTTTTCTGATGGCTATGGAGGATTATGTGACTGCCAGCGGCGACGTGGAGTTTATCCGCTCGAACTGGACGGCCATTCAAAAGGCCTGGAGATTTGAAAGCACACATGACAGCGACGGCGATGGAATCTATGACAATGCTCAGGGAACAGGATGGGTCGAAAGCTGGCCGCAGGGCATGCCTCATCAGGAGATCTACCTGGCCACACTCGATCAGCAGGCCAGTGCCGCCATGGCGCGCCTGAGCAAACTGACAGAGCACGCGGATGACTCACAGTCAGCACAACAGCGAGCTGATGCCATCGCAAAGAAGATCCTGATCGAATATACGCAGCCGGATGGCATGTATGCCTTCAGCCGTAACGTCGACGGCTCACCAGACAGGACTGCGAGCATCTATCCTTCAATTGCATGGTGGGATGGCCACTATGCTTTGCCAAACGCCGACGCGATGTTTCAGCGTTGGGCTTCGCATGAGTTCTCTACCGACTGGGGCACGCGCGACGTAGGTGAGCATGAAACGGTCTATGACCCGATCAGCTACCACCAGGGTTCTGTCTGGCCGCTCTTTACCGGTTGGACATCCCTGGCGGAATATCGCACCGGGCGCGACCTCGCTGGCTATACCCATCTGATGGAGAACGCAAATCTTACAACTGAGCAGGACCTGGGTGCTGTGACGGAATTGCTGAGCGGAGCTTTTTATACTCCATTCGGACGCAGCACGAGCCATCAGATGTGGTCTTCCGCCATGGTGCTTGTGCCTGCTGTGCAGGGCATGTTTGGTGTGAGCGTTGATGCGTTGAACGGTATCGTAACCGTAAACCCTCACCTGCCGGCACAGTGGCCAACAGCCAGTCTTCACAATCTTCAGGTCGGCAACGAATCCGTAGATGTGAAGTTTGATCGGCGTGGCGGAACGATGCAGGTGACTCTTGTTCCAAAAGGCAGCGCGTCTTCCATTAGACTGGTGAGCCCCGTGGCCGGTTCGAAGACCTTCAACAATGGTAGAGAGCTGTCGCTGCCACTTCCAGCAATAGAGATCGGCATGTCCTTCGGGGCAACTGACGCGCTTCCTTTACCGGGAGCGCCGACTGAAGCCATGAAAGTTCTGGAGGAACAGCGACAACCTCATCAGTTGACCCTTACTCTTGAGGCACAGGGCGGAAGTACACAGAAGCTGTTCTTTCGCAGCAACGACCCTGGGTTGCACGTTACTACAGATGGCGCGACCCTCAGCGAATCCTCACTGATGGTGAAATTTCCCATCGCCAGCGGTTACCAGAAACAGACAGTTACACTGCACTGGTAGATCTGCTACAAATCATCAACCAGTTCGCGTGTATTTCGAAGTGACTTCAGCAGCGCGACACGCTGAGCTGAAGCGAAAGAGAGTTGTGTATATGAAGATAGGTCCCGGAATAAAGTTCTTTGCGCCGGCTGTGTTTGCGGTTCTCGTCCCTTCCGCGGCCTTTAGTCAGACAGGATCATTGAGTGATGCTTACGTCAATCATCTGATGCCGCAACCGGCCAGCTTGCGTGTGACCTCGGGCAGGTTCGTACTCACACCACAGTTTTCCGCGACCACGACGGACTTCGACAACGCCAGGCTTGACGCTGCAATTTCTAGGGCACTCCTGCAATTGCGACAGAAGACTGGTCTTCCTTTCGCAGCAGAGCCCCTTCGCTCCCCTCACAACGCTCTACTGCTCCTGGCAATTCAAGGCGCAGGCGAAGAAGTTCAATCAATCGATGAGGACGAGTCCTACACACTATCCGTAACACCTTCCGAGGTCCGTATTGATGCTCACACTGTGGTCGGCGGCATGCGCGGTCTTCAGACACTGGTTCAGCTCGTACAATCTTCGGGCAGCGAGTACATGTTGCCCGCTGTCTCCATTCACGATTCGCCCCGCTTTCGGTGGCGAGGTCTGATGATCGATTGCGGACGTCACTTTGAACCAATCGACGTTATCAAGCGCACTCTCGATGGTATGGCTGCCGTCAAGCTCAACGTCTTCCACTGGCATCTGACCGAAGATCAGGGTTTCCGCATTGAGAGCAAAGTCTACCCACGCCTTACTGCCATGGGTTCGAATGGCCTGTTCTACACCCAGCAGGACGCGGCAGAGATCGTGCGCTACGCACGTGATCGTGGTATCCGCGTCGTGCCCGAGTTCGAGATGCCGGGTCACTCCACCGCGTGGCTGGTGGCTTATCCAGAGCTCGCCAGCGGCGGCGCACCCGACTCGATCCGCCGTGAGTTCGGCATCTCCGATTTCGCCCTCGATCCCACGCGAGAAGAGACATATCGCTTCATCGAGCGCTTGCTTGGCGAGATGTCCAGCATCTTCCCGGACCCGTACATACACATCGGTGGAGACGAAACAGTGTCTCCCGAATGGAAGACCGATCCGAGAATCAGGGCATTCATGCGAGCGCACCAGATTCAGAACTCCGACGGTCTCCAGGCTTACTTCAACCAGCGCGTCCTCAGAATACTCATTGGACTTCACAAGCACATGGTCGGCTGGGATGAGATTCTCAACCCGGCACTTCCCAAAGACGTTGTTATTCAGTCGTGGCGCGGCGAGGCTTCTCTCGTGAAAGGCGCGGAACAAGGCTACCAAGGCATGCTTTCCGCAGGCTACTATCTCGATGGAATGGAGTCGGCGGCCAAACACTACCTTGTCGATCCGCTACCATCGAACGCGAATCTCTCGCAGGAACAGCGAAAGCTCGTGCTTGGCGGCGAGATCTGTATGTTTGCTGAGCACATCAATGAGCGCAGCATCGACTCTCGCCTATGGCCAAGAACTGCAGCAATCGCCGAGCGTTTCTGGTCACCGGAACAAGTCAGAGATGTGGACGATATGTACCGACGTCTGGATGCCGTTTCTGTTCAGCTCGAAACGATGGGGCTTCATCACATCAGCGAGGAGGACGCCAGTCTTCGTGAGCTTGCCGGAACCCAGCATATTGATGATCTCCGAATCTTTGCTGCCGCGTTCGAACCCGTCAGCTTTCACGAGCGGTACGATCAGCAGAAGACCTCGCAACTCACTGTCCTCGATCGCTTCGTCGACGCCGTCCGTCCCGACCCACCCTCGCGATACGATATCGAACGCCTCACCAGTAACTTCCTCAAAGCACCGGATACGGACATCCCGGATCGAGAAGCTCTGAACAACTGGTTCAGTACCATGGCTGATTCTGTTCCGACAGTCAAGCGACAGATGGAGCGATCACCTCTGCTGGCTGAGATAAAAGCCCGCGCTGAACAGCTGCCTGCTCTTACAGAGACCGGGCTTGAGGCCATCAACTTTCTCTCCTCCGGCAAGAAGGCCCCCGCTGGCTGGAAGATGAAGAAGCTCGCAGAGATTGAGGCAGCGAAACAGCCATCCGGCATTGTGCGATTCACATTTATAGAGCCTCTCACTTCCCTGGTCAACGCCGTACAGGAATAGAAAAGATTTAGATTTCCCTATTATCCAAAGGACCAACGCGGCGCTTCTGCCGGAGCTTTGAATCAGGTGAATCGACTGACTTTATAAACAACGAGGGAGCGGCCCTTTGACTGAGGCCCGCTCCCTTGCTTTGTCGCTGTTTGATGTACCGGGACTTTTACGCCTAGAACATGTACTTCAACGCGAATTGAAGCTGACGCTCTCCCTGCGCGTTATTGACCAGACCAAAAGTATTACCAATGCTGGAATTCGGCGCAACCAGAATTGGGTGGTTCAGAGCATTGATAGCTTCGGCCCTGAACTGCAGGCTCTGGTGTTCGACGATAGCGAAGTTCTTAGAGACGGCGAAGTCGACGGCCTGCAGGCCAGGCCCGGTGTAACTGCCAACCTGACAGTTGCCAAAGCCGCTGGCAGGCTGCGACACATTACTTCCGCTGAACCACACCTTACCAGGGTTGCCGGGAATGGTCGAGTCCGCACCCGGAGTCTCGATTGGAGGACCGCTGCAATTTGCGCGTGGGAAGCCGGAGGTGGTACCGGAGTTATCGTTGGCCTGCGCCGTGATGGGGAAGCCTGTATGGAACTGCATGATTGAGTTAACCTGCCAGCCGCCAGCGACAAGATCGGTCACACGGTTTATGTTCGATCCAAACATGCGGCCACGACCGAAGGGAAGGTCATAGGTCACAAAGCCATTGAAGGCGTTCGTTACGTTCTGATCGCATCGGCCATAGTCGGTAGACGGGTCGTATGTATTCTGAAAGAAGAAGTGATTGTTGCCAGCCTGGCTAAGGTCGGCATTAGTGTCGCCGTATTCCGCGAAGAAGCCGGACGAGTTGCCGAGGCACTTTGACCACGTATAGTTGGCCTGGAACTCGAGGCCATGACTGAGACGTTCCTGAAAACTGGTTTGAAGAGCGTTGTAGTTGGAATAACCAACAGAAGAAGTTAGACGAGCCTGCCCGATCTCAGCCTGCAGTGTGGGATTGAGATACGGGCTGGGAGCGATAGTCCCGTTTGCCTCAAGGAGCTTCTGGTTAATCAGAGAGATCGCCATGAGGTGGTCCGTCTTCTGGCCGACGTAGCTGATCTGGAAAGTGGACGAGTTGCCTAGCTGATGCTGCACGGTGAGGTTGTACTGCTGCGATACGGCAGGACGGACATTAGCGAAAGCGTGAATGCCGGCTCCGGCGAAGCAAACGGGAAGCTGAGCGATGGCAGCGGCAACGGTGCATCCCGATGAGGGGAAACTGGAGAAACCCTGATCGAGCGTGGTGGTTGGGAGCGCCTGAGTTCCGCCGGCGTAGGTAACGTTGGGCTGAATAACGAAGGGTGGGTTCTGAAAGAGAAGGTTCCCGGTGCCGGTGCTCTCGGAGAAGTTCGAGATGCCATAGGCTCCACGGATGACCATAGCCTTATCGATCTCGGGCTGCCACGAGAACCCGATGCGAGGCTGGTAGTTCGTGGGGCCGTTGTACTGGTTGTAGAGCGTGGTGGAATTTCCGTTGAGACCGGCGATCTCTGTGGCGCCCGTCTGAAGGTTGTAGTTGGTTGACAGGTTGTGGGCCTCTCCACGCGCAGTGATGACCTCGTACCGCAGGCCAATGTTGAGGGTAAGGTTGGGGCGTACGTGCCAGTCGTCCTGCGCAAAGCCCGAGAAGAGACTATTGCGCAGGCTACGTCCACCGCCACTGCCGATAGCCACGTTCTCCGGCAGACCGAGCAGGAAGTCGGCCTCAGCGAAACCGGTTGGCGTTACCGTAGTGGCTCCGGTTGGAATCACGACCGAGGGGTTCGACGTAAACGAGCCGTTATAGGTGAACTGGCCGGCGAGACCTGCATTGCCGACGTAGAGGACGTTCGTGCGGTAATTGTAAAACTCAAAACCCAGGTTGAAGGTATGCTTTCCGCGAATCAGGGTTACGGTGTCCTCACCCTGGATGACCGTGTCGTGGAACTCAGAGATGAGATTGTTGTTGCCGAAGGCGGCGCTGCTGCCGTTGGTCACAAAGCTGGAGCCTTCGAAGATCTGGGCCGGTAGAAACGTTTGACCGGCGGCCGCCCCCGCAATGCCGAAGGTGGAAGCCAGATTCTGTCCGGTGGAGTTCGTGAATCCTTCCGTAACAGGGAAGTAACTCACTCCGATACGCGCATCGTTCAGAAAGGTGGAGCTAAAGGTATGAGCGTAGTCGAGAACACCGTTGTAGAGCGGGAACTCATTGTCTCCGTTGCCGATCAGCAACTGGCTGTTCGTCGTCGGATTCGTGATGTGCTGCTGCGAGTAACGGGCATAGACATGATCTTTCTGGCTGGCGACCCAGTCGAGCTTGAGGTCTCCCTGATCGCTGTTGGTATAGGAATGGACGACATTCACCTGATTGCCGACCGTCAGGCTATTGATCGGCTCGGGATAAAGCGCCGAACCCAGAATCTTCGTCGCTGCAGCGCTGAAGGGAGTGGTGATCTGATTGTTGAGATACGGTTTACGGCCGCCGGGAGAATTTGCAGAGAACGGATTGTAGAGCTGCTGCGCAATGTTATTGCAGAGGCCCTGCGCATTGAAACCTGCGGTACAAACATCGGCGAAGTTACCCTGGCGCTCCGCAGTCGTGAAAACTGTATAAGACTTGGTGGTTGCAGGCTGATCGTAACGCGAACCCTGATAGTCCACAAAAAAGAACAGCTTATCTTTGATGATCGGGCCGCCGACCGATCCGCCGAACTCGTTCCAGCGAAGAACAGGTTTAACCGTCGAACCGTCCCGATAGGTAACGCCGGGAATATAGGGGCTGATCCCCTTTGTGAGTCCGTTGGCCCACGTGTTTGCATTCAAAGCGTCGTTGCGGATGAACTCGAAAGCATCGCCATGGAATTGATTGGTTCCGGATTTAATGGTGACGCTGATAATGCCGCCGAGATAGTTGCCATAAGAAGCCGGTGCGTTCTGCGAAATGAGGTTGAACTCCTGGATGGCATCGACGCTGGGTGCAAAGGCCACGTCGTTGTTATCGATCTGGTTGTTATCCATGCCATCGAGGATGTAGTTGTTGGTCTGCTCACGGTTGCCATTGATGTAAGGCCGGCCGACCTGGAAGCTCGCCTGCGAGCCCGTAAAGGAGCCGGGATTCGTGCTGACCGCGCCGGGAGAGAGCAGGGTGAGCTGGTTATAGTTACGAGTCGCGAGTGGCAACGTGACGTTCGCTCTCGCATCGAGCACTGTGCCCATAAAGCTCGCGTCCGTCTGGAGCAAAGGCGTTGCACTCGAAACTTCGACGGTCGAGGAGGCCTGCCCAACGGTCAGCGCAATATCAACGCGAGCCGTTTGATTCATGACCAAAGAGAAGGCCGGACGCTCTGCCGTGGAAAAGCCGGGAGCCGTAACCTTAAGCACGTATTCCCCGATGGGCAACGGCGAGAGGTAATAGATGCCGGAAGCATTCGTCTTTGTGGGATAGACCGTGTCACGGGAAGTATCGCGAGCGGATACCACTGCACCGGCAATGACGGCCCCGGAAGCATCGGTAATGGTACCGGTGATCTTGGCGCTGATGTCCTGCCCGAAAACAACCGAACAGCTGGCGAGAACGACGAATAAACTGCACAGGGCAATGCATACTCTCATTGGTGCACCTCCATAAAATTTTTCCGACTGAGCTCTTTAATCGATTCCGCTTCTGGTTTCATTCCAACCCATGGAGTGTTCGGGAGCCCTCTTCATTTTGCGTTTCCGGCTGGGATGTTAAGTTCACCTACTGTATATACAACTGGACATCAATTTCAAGAGAAAAATATCGAAATAAAAACATTGCAGCAAAGTGTGGGTGGCAAAAGCGAAGATTCATCGGCAACAAGTAGCGCAAACTGCTCCGAAATAACCGCTCTAACTAGCTTCCTGCCTAATCGACAGCGATCCCGGAGCGGCGACCCTCTGCAGAGGTACAACCTCCGTAATCAGTGAGAACAAATTGCTCGTGGCCAAACCAGACCTTCTCTCACGCAGCCAACGGTGCGCTGAAGTAGCTTCTGGAGCAGGCTTTAGCGAAATACGCTTTCGTTAGTTATTGAGAGTTCGATGATCCTGGGCAATACAGGAAGTTAGACCAATAGCTCAATGGAGTGCTTTTAGAGCTACCAACTTATCGAATAATGACGAGCCAAACCAGAGCTGAGATAGTGGCAACGGGTAACCTTCCAGCAGAGCCACAAAAGCCAATCCTTCAATGGCTTCCACCCGTCATCACCTGCAGGCTGTTTGTCCGGCGTCATCTCTTCCGCATCCTTCGCCGTCACGCCGTCGCTCACGTCTCCCCAATCGCCTGGCCCGTGCGCCCCAGACTCCCTACACCAATATCCTCATCAGCGCGCTCCTTTGCCAACGCCTCTCGTTGGCGCATTTCACTCTACGCGTCAACTTCCCTGCGAAGCCTCTGCGCTCTTCGGTTACGGCACAAGCATAATAGGAGCCTGCCAAAATACCCCCTTCTGTCCTGTCGGGTCGAGCACCGTTACCTGGCAGTCATACTCACCTGGTGGAAGCTGATTGAGTGCGATGCTGAAACTGAGAGGCACCACTCCCAATCGGCTATTCGCGACACGCATCACCTCTACCGGTTGTGTTTCGAACACTTTAGTTTGTGCGCGATAGACGCTCACAAATGCAACCAGCGGCTGAGTGTTTACCGCACCCTGCTCATAGGCCTGAAGGTAAACAAAAATGTCCCTGCTTTTACTGAATACCCGAGTCACGCTCGGAATCAGCTTCTGTCCATTCTGGACCAGCGGGTTGACCACTGCTTCTTTGCCCTTATCCTTGTCTTTCACCGCGTTATAGAGCGCATCCTTCAGGTCGACGCGTTGACTACTCAAGACCACGGAGCTAATGGGAATTCGTTTCTCCTCTTTGTTCAGGTTGGGAATGACAAACGTGGTTTGATACGTCCCGATTCTCCCTGTTTCATCATCCCGCGCAAGAAACTTGATCGTGTATTTTCCGGGCAGAAGCGTGAAGCCGGCATCATATTCAATCGGCCGTCTGGATAATTCGTTTGCCGTTGCATCGCTCAGCTTGATATTCACTTTGTCACGGACGTTGGTAACCGTCGTCCCACCGTAATCGTCCTTAATCTCACCGATGAAATCGATGAGGGTATGTTCCGCGCCGCCCCGCTTAGCAAGAGCAAGTTCCCGCCCTGGGATCTTCACAACGATTGGGACAAAATATTCTGCCCTATTCAGCTGGAAATAATTAATCTCCATCGCAACAGTAAGTTCTGTAATTGGGTCACCCAGCATCAGAGCATCTTCAAGTTGCCGCTCTTTATCAACGGCAGTAAATTTGCTGAACTGTTTGCCGGCATAGTAACCCTGACGATAATCCAGGCTCGCGGCGAGGTTCGCATTCACTGAAATTTTGATGCGTCGGAATTTCCCGTCCAGAGCTGCATTACTCGTGTAGTACCCAAGAATGTAATAGTTCGAAACCGCCTGCTGCGCCTGGACGATTCCTTTCGTCAGATCATTATAGTCGAGCAGAGCCTTTCCGCCCGTATCACCAGCAAGCGCATAGAGCGTATCCTGCGACTGCTGAAAGTTCGTTGTAACCGCCAGGGCCGCGGTACCGGAATACATCCCAATACTGCCCGGCGATCCACGCGCGGCATCTCCAAGCGGAGCCTGGGCCACCAGACCGCGTGCGTCGATTGGCCAGAACGAAACACCGGCACGGATAGCAGCGTCGACGGTGGCATGGAGTTGCGCCTGATTGTCGACGCCATTCAACCGCAAACCACTGGCAAAGTAGATCAACGATTTCTTCTCATTAAGCTGTGCCAACATCTGTGCAGCCGTTTGAAGCGCGGACAGCTGGCGATCCGTATTGAAGATGTTGAATTCGCTGTCGTCCTGACCGAAGGCAGCCCCGGTATCTGAAGTACTCGCATCGTTCGCGGATTCAACATCCCCCTGACCTTCTCCCACAATCAATGTCTCAAGGACGCTCAACAGGTGGTTGCGATCATCGGTGAAATCCTGCAGCACGTCGACGGAGCCACCCGAATATCTCAAAATGGAAACAAGATCCGCGGATGTCATCTGCGTTCGGATGAACTTCTCTGCCGCAGCAAGCGCACGCAACTGGTCTGAGGACAGCATGGCAGTCATGTCGAAGTACAACGCTAATAAACGGCGATCCTTGTATCGAACATTTCCCGGCGTTTCAGTCGCAATCTGAGTTCGCGCCAGCTTGTTATAGATCCTGACATCTTCCGATCCAGGCTTGGCGGCCTGAACAACGGTCGGAGTTTCCGGCAGTGACTGGTGTTCGCAGAAACGAACCTCCTGTGGAACGCCGTCTTCAGTAACCGTGAAATCCTTTGCGGTCAGACCGTCAATGGGATTTCCCTTCTTGTCTTTGACGACCACTGTCTCGATAACCAGCTGTGTCTTTACAGAGAGCGTGAACGTGTCACCGGTATCGTGCGGCGCATTCTGCCCAATCACCTGGGCACTGACAGGCAATGTTCCAAGAAGCAGCATCGTAATAAGCGATCGCATACTTTAAAACCTCAGGCGCAGTGTGGTCTGCATGCTGCGCATCGGATTAGCCGTCGTTGGCAATCCAAACTGCGTGCTGTTTACCGTAGTATTCCAGGTGGTAAACGTAACGTGGTTCAACAGGTTCGTGGAGTCGATCCGAAGATCCAGGTTGAACCGATCCCTCAAACGGAATGTGCGAGCCATCGAAGCATTCAACGTAAACTGACCGGGCCCCGTGATCGAATTCCTTCCTGCGCTTCCCCATTGGCCCGACAGGGGCGCAGTGTACGCTGCGGGATTCAGAAACAAGCCTGACGGGGCCGCGTAAATTGGCGCGCCTGTGTAGTCCGGTCGAATGCTTCCTGTTACTCCCGTTCCCGATACGGCAGCAAGATAGATTGGAGTCTGCGGCAGACCACTACCAGTCGTAATCTGAGTAACGAAGGTCCACTCCTTGAAGAGCTCTCCTCTCCAGCCGCGCATCAGTGTTCCTCCGCCGACCCCCATGCCAGAGGTGTACTGCATCTGCACATTGAGAAGATGTCGCTGATCGAAGTTGGAACGTCCGCGTTCGGCATTCAGATCGAGCCAGTTCTGTGCAATTGTTGAAGCGCTCTGGCCTGTTCCAGCCGATGCCGTAGCGCCTGCTGCCGAAGAGCTCGATGATGTGCTTTGTGATGACAATAAAGCCCCCTGCCCTCCCAGCGAGGAATCATCATCGATGGATTTAGAGAACGTATATTGGAGTGTCGCAGTGAAACCGTTATGCAATCTTCTCCGCAACTGAATCTGACCGGCTTCGCGAGTTGAATTGCCATTTGAAGTGAGGTACGCAAATCCCGAGGGACAGCTGGGACATGGGTTCGTAGCTCCTGTCGGAAAAGTATTCGGAAGAAACTCCTGAGCTCCGCGCGTCCCTTTAATGCCGAGATAGGTTGCAGTCAGTTGCAGCGAAGCGGGCAGATCACGTTGCACCGCCAGTTGCCAGTTCTGCGCATAGCCAACCCGAAAATTCGGGTCGACTGCAAAAGTGTTAGCCGTAATCGAGGAACAATCGTTGAAACCGATCGCCAGCGTAAGAGGGCAGGCAGTACTGTTTTGTACACTCAGACTTTTCGAAAGGGGAGCCTGTTGCGCCAATTGCAATGCGGTCGGTTGATAAACCGAAGTGTCGTCGTAGATTCCATATCCGGCGCGAACCACTATGGACGACCCCGAGATCGGCCGCCACGAGATCCCGATACGGAGTTCAAAGCCGTGTTTGTCCGGACGAATGAGTGAGTTCGGATATCTTTGATTCGTCAGAGAGCCCACCGGGTCGCTTGCTAATACCTGCGCTACAGCAGAAAAATCCGAAGCAACATCCAGATTTACCAGGCGGTTATGCAGCTCCGTAATCGGCGCACCGTATTCCCATCGAACTCCCGCATTTAAAGTGAGCTGCGGGCTGATTCTCCAGTCATCCGTAATATAGGCGTCGTAAACAGACTCTCGAAGATATTTATCCGCGTTGCCAAAAGCAATTGAGCTTGTGTCCGGAATTCCCAGCAAAAAGTCGGCAAAATCAGATCCGGCTACTGTAGAGCCAGTTGCACTTCCCTCAGTGGCTGCGCCCGTAAAAGTGAATGTGCCTCGCGGATCCTGTTGAGACAGATAATTAAATTGCTGCCTTCGAAAATCAAACCCAAATGTAATGTTATGGCGGTTGCGATTCCATTGCATGGAAGAGGACAAACCATCCGTCCGGTTGCGATCGAAGGAGCTTTGCGCATCGGACAGTCCCGCCAAACCGCTCGAGAAGGTGAGACTCGGCGGACCCCAGTTCATCGGGTCCTGATTATTGCCTGTTATTCCGGCATTGCCTGAAACATTCTCGCGATTCTCCCAATACGGTGTGATCCTGGTTGAGAGACGACTAAATCGATAGCCAAGATTCAGAGAAAGACGTTGTCTAAAACGGTGTGACCAATTCACGTTGGTATTGATCCCCAATACATCCGTCGTATCGAGAAAGCCGAATAGGTTCGAACTGCCTGAGCGCGAGCGCTGAAAAGCGAAAAGCCCATAAAGCTGGTTCTTCGGATCAATCGTTTTATCAAGTCGCAATTGCAACGCGTCCTGATGCGTGTTGCTGATAATTGGAATCTGGTAGTTATACCGCGGATTCCCTGAAATGTTTGGCAATGGATAGAAGCTCAACAATGCCTGCGCCTGAGGACTGAGTGGAGTCACGTTTCCAGAGAACGGCAACCCTGTAGCCGGATCGAATATCTGAACCGGCTGACCCAGCGCATTGAGCGCACCCGAAAAGTCTCCATTTCGTTCCGCTGAATCCGGCACCAGAGCGGACTGTGTTGTGGCATCACTATTTCGCGTCCACTGGTAAATGGCAAAGAAGTTGGGACCGTGCTGGAACAAATGCGGAATTGTCAGAGGGCCGCCCAACGTCGCCACGCCCGTTATTCGGTTGTAAGCAGCCTTGGGTGTCTCTTGCCCGCTCAGGGAAAAAGGCCGTGCGTCCAGTGCTGCGTTGTCGAAAATAACACCGATTCCTCCGGTATACAGCCTTTTGGTCCCATTGCGGCTATTACCAAACGCCGAAGCAAGCGCGAACTGTGAAACTGCTGCATTGTTCACGCTGCCATTAATAAGAAGACCATCAGAGGCACGCTGAGCCTGATCCTCCTGAGGTATTATTTTCTCGGGAATCTTATTGGCCTGTGCCTTTGTTTGTTCGCTGTTGCTCTGTGGGACCGCTACGCCTGCACTGAGAACCGCCCTCTTCTCAGCCCTGATTTGATCAAGCGGCAGCAGCTTCAAATCCCATTTGTCCGCAGAAATATTCGTTGCAATCGTCACATTCTGTTTGATCGTCGCAAAGCCCGTCATCTCGACTTCGATCGTCCAGCTTCCATCCGCCAGATCAGGAAAAGAATAGAGGCCCTGCTGATCCGTGATCGTGACAAATTTCCTGTTGCCCTGAGTGACCGTTATCGTCGATCCTGGAACCGGCACGCAGCCAAAGCTGACCTGCCCGTGATACTCCGAAGCTACGGCCACACAGGAAGCAGCGAGCCACGCCAGCGCGCAGAAGAAACGGAGATAGTTATTCATTCGCCGACGCGACATCGAATACACCACTCCTCCGCTAATTTTCTGAAGGTATCTCAACATGATCGATCACAAGAGTCTCCACGGGGCCTTTCGTCGATTCCAGCCTTAGCCCATGCTGCTCCTAAAGGGCTGTAAAGATCGAAGGCTCGGAAGCATCGGACGGTGGCGCAACTCCATCGGGGCTGCCTTCCGACCCCGGAAGCATCGGGCCCAGGCACTCTGGCATCCGTATTTGCCGCCCGCGGTAGGGCCTCGCTGTGTGTCACGCCTCCGTGACCAAACGCGGTCGGCGCGACAACGCTCATCGAGCCGACCCCAAAGAGCACCCACTTTCTGTTCAACTTCAGTTGGCGCACAAGACATTCGGACATGATTGGAGCGGTCCTCTTCCTAAGATAGGCACACGTCAATTCACAGCACACAACCAGCCAAAAATCAGGGGAGATTCCAATATAAGACGTTCGTAATCCACAATTGCACTCGACCCCCAAAATTTATTTTGTTGCCGCAGATCGATGCAATCGCTGCCCTCGTTACAGACAGACATTGCAGGATCATGACTTGTCCTTTCTTTCAGGCTTTCGCAATATCTTCTCCTCTTCCTTTACGCCCTCCAGAGTGAGTTGCCGGATTCAATCGGGTGTGCCATCACAGACTCGAACGGCTACCGAAGAGTGCAGGCAGCTTGTCAGCCAACCACCACTGTAGGGAACAGGCTACTTGAAGCCACGGAGAGCAGAACGCTGCATACTAACCTGAAGATGCGCTCTATATGTGGAGTGCAGCAATTTTTGAAGCAGCGTTCCATACAACCTGGGCACCGGTCCGGCCAATGTGGTCTTCCACATACCCGCCAGCAAGGTCTTCGGAATAGATCCTAGAGTCGAAGGCTCCTCCGCCGCCTCTACTGGGCAGGACGGCAACGGCGGCAGAGGGTTGAGCGGCGGCCAGGCTCAGGTTTATCTGGACGCCTTGTACCACCAGATACAGTCTCACCGAAATTGCACCACCCTCAACGTCTTCAACGTCGTGAGTCGCGGCACGCCCAACGGTGTCCTGAACTCCATTCTCTCTTCGGCCAGACACAATCTCTCGCAGGCGGCCAGTTTGGATCGCCATCTCCCGGCAACCGCACCGTCTTACTCCAGGCTATTTTCGCCTCCTAAAGGCTCTGCACCGATCGTTTTTATACCCAATCACTTCAGCAACGAAAGGCTCACTCGAAAACTCACCCACGCAAGCCCAGTATCTGAAGAAAATCATCTTCCTCCTCAAACCCACTTCGATCAGCCTGATTTGCAACCATTCGCGCACTGACAAAATGCATTGCAACGTGAGCTGCCACAATCAAAATAGCCGTAGCAATCAGGTGTACCGCGGTCACCTCGATCCACGGCTCATAGTGCACTGTCGTCAATACCAATGCAGGAAATGCCACGATGTAACGCAGAAAAATAAATGCAAGATCGGTATTCAGCGGTACTCTGGCTTCGGTAAACGGGATGACTCTTACCTGCAGAAAGAACCCATCCGTCAGCAGCAAACACAGCCCTGCTGCCACAAGAATTTGTCCCAATGTCTCTCTCACTCCGCGCAGTTGCGGAGGAGCGATGAAGTGAAATACCGCGACCGCTCCCAGCGTGATAACAAGTCCCCAGGCCAGCACCCAGGTCCTGACAGCTACAAGATGATCTGATGCAGCTCTGCCGTGAATGACACGAAAGACCCAGCTGCCCCCAGGATCGGCAGGCGAGCCCAGCGCTGTACGCAATCCGGAGACTGTCCAAAAGGCAAGCACCGGAACTGCCAGTCGTATACCGTACGCTGAAAAGGACACGCCGAGATGCCCAGGCTCGATCCTGAAGACCACGGCACATGCAGTGATCAGAGATATACCCAGACCTGCATACATTGCCAGATAAACGCGATGGCGCTCCGTTCGGAGCATCGTCTGACCGATAAAGTGGTAAACAGCGCGTCGCGATGGAGTACGCAAAACGGTTGCATGCAGCAGACTGCAAAGCGGCTGCATGAATCGGCTTCTCGTGTCCTGTGCGACTGCGCCTTCGATCACCTGACGCTTCCTGCGCCTGTACGCCAGCGGGTAGGTAACGGTCGCCAGAAGCATAACGAGAAGTGTTGCCCAGCATCCGGTCTTTGCAAGACTGGCGAAAACCGGCAATCTCGATTGCCCTGCAAGAACACTCTCATAGATACCAAGAAACCAGAATGGAGGAAAGCTACGCACTGCCGGACTACCGGAATTGATCAGACGTTCGAGAGAACGTGAAAGAAGCGGGAAAAGAAATAACACCGTCAGTAGAACCGTCATCGAGAGACTCTGGATGAAGGTCGAAACCATCCGAAACAGTCGTGCTCCCAAAATGTTGATCAAAACTCCCTGCGAAGCCAGAAGGAAAGAAGCGGCGAAAGCGCCACTCGCGCTCACTGCAACAAAATGAGCGACGAAGAGGCGTATGCCTGGAAGCTCCGTAATCGCCGGGAAAAATACGATGCCCAGTGAGCTGGTCCCAACAAGAAAGAGAACCAGAAAAATAAGGACGGCCGACAGCCTGGCCAGAAGCAGCCTTCGATTTGAAATGGGCAGGGGAGACAGAACGAAGATGTCCAGCACAGTGGGGAACAGCAAATCCCATTCAAAGACCGTGACAGCGCCCATCGCCACAAACGAATACATGACAAAAAAGTAGTGATCGTTGACCTGAAACCAGAAGGGCGGTACGTGAGGGCGCGGAGGAAATGCATGATAGAAGGGGTACGCAAAGATTGACATCACCACGGTCGGCAGCGCAATGGCGTATGCGACCGTCATGATGAGAGGAACAGTGTCTCCGCCGACCGAAATCATATCGTTATTGAAGAATCGGTCGAGTAGATGCCGAACCAGAATTTCGAACTGGGTCTCCGTCCGTGGCGCAACAGCTATTCGAGGCTTCGTCAGCAGAGTGAGAACAACAGCGTCGGCCTGCGGAAAGATACGTCGGCGGCTAAGCATCTCCCACCTTCATCACTTCAACCATCTCACGAGCCAGCGCTTTGGTGTCCTCTTGCTGGACAAGTTGCGCAAACACGTCCTGCAGATTCGTAAGCCTCATCAGCGTAGTCAGTTCAGAAGGAGGAGCGTCGGCCAGAATCTTCCCTTTTCCAATCACGATCACCCGGTCGCAGACCTGTTCCACCACTTCGAGAACATGCGAAATGTACAGAATGGCCTTCCCTTCTGCCGCCAGTTCCTGCAGAAGATCCTTGAAGAGCCGCGCCGAAACAACATCGAGCCCTGAGAGCGGCTCATCAAATATGAGCAGTTTTGGGTCATGCATCAGCGCGGCGGCGATCAGCACACGCTGCTTCATCCCCTTCGAATAAGAAGAGATCGGCGAATATCTCCAGGACTCCAGCGACAGCAGTCTCAGCAGTTTATTCGCTTTATCTTCGATGAGCTTCTCAGACATCCCCCGCAGCCTGCCAACCAGCTGCAGATACTCGAGGCCCGACATGTAGGTATAAACATGCGCCTCCTCCGGAACATACCCCAGAGCCGCACGAAACCGAACCATATCCTCGCGAATGTCCTTTCCTTCAAACAGTACCCGCCCATCATTTGGCTGAAGAAGCCCGGTAATGATCTTGACCGTGGTCGATTTCCCCGAACCGTTTGGCCCAAGGTACCCCACAATCTCGCCAGGCAGAAGACAGAAATTGATGTCCTCGATAGATGGAATTCCTCGATACCGTTTCGTAAGGTGCTGGATTTCAAGCATGAGCAATCTCCATCTACCCTATGTAGCAAACTACTATTAGACTTGTCAAGTAGCATCCTACATACGTAAAATCACCGGCATGGCAGCCGAGACAAAGCTCTCCCACACCGCGGCAATGATTCTGCAGGCCATTCACGCCGGCTACATCTATGGATTCAGCGTGATGGAGATGACAGGCCTGCCCAGCGGAACAGTCTATCCCGCGATGCGCCGCCTCGAACGTGACGAACTGATCCGCTCCCACTGGGAGCAGCAGTCCATCGCGGATGCCGAACAACGACCGTTGCGCAAATACTACAAACTCACACGCGCGGGCAAAGCAACGCTGGAAGCTTCGCAAAAGCGCTATCCACTCCTCACAAAACTGATCCCCACCGAGGCCAACCACGCATGAGGATTCGGCGCTTTGCGAACGTGGCTCCCGTGCATCTTATGCTTCTTCGGTCCGCCTCATGGCTCGTACCGGGCAGCCAGCGGAGGGAGTGGTCGGCGGAATGGCGGGCGGAACTCTGGTACGTACTACAGCGATCCAGCACGCAACTCTCGACCGAACCGCAGGACAAAGAGGATGCGATCGCCTTTTGTCTGGGTGCATTCAAGGATGCATTCTGGCTCCGAAGGAACAACCCTCTCCCGAAAGCTCACATGTTCTTTCAGCTGGACTCTGCGCGACAATGCGGCATCTTTCTGGCAGCCCTGACAGCAGGAAGTCTGATGATCGCGCTGCTCCTGCCTGGCCCGCGAAACGCAATCCTGCGCTCACCCTATCGCGACGGAAACCATCTCGTCCTGATCTCTCCCGACGGATACCTGCAGGCCAACTCACCCACCATCCCGCTTGAACAATACGAAGAGTGGAAACACCGCACTCAAAGCATCTTCACCGACTTTGCATTCTATCGTCCGACCCGAAGCAAAACGCAGACTACCGGCCACCAGACTCCCACCTTGTCTCTGGCACTGGCAAGTGATAATCTCTTCGATCTGTTGAACATCCCCATCTCATCCCTTGAGCTGAACGAAGCCAGAACTGAGCACAGGCCCGCGTTGCTGCTGAGTCAAACAGCATGGCACAGATACTTCGGCGGCGACGCACAAATTATTGGCAGGGTTCTTGAGATCGCAGGACAGCGAGCCACGGTAGTTGCAATCGTCTCGGACGACTCATGGCGGCTCCCGAACCACATCGATGCATGGCTGCTCGAAGACGAGAGTCGCCTCGCCGCACTTCCACCCAACTCGCTGGGATATATCCTCGGCCACGTCACAAAGGCAGCATCCGCACATGAAACAAGTGGGCAATTTCACATGTTGGCGCCGGCAAAAGGCGGCTACGATGGCTTCGACTGCGTCTCCTTGGCCAAACGAATCCGGCAACCCTTCAGCGTCTTTCTTTTCGCGCTGATGCTCGCCTGTCTGGCACTGCCGGCGACCACTCCGCTCCCGCTTGGAGATTACCCCACAACCAGCAAATCATCCTTCAGCAGAACGCGACGACGCCGATGGATCTTTCTCTCCATCAAAGCTGCGTTGATTCTGCCTCTTGTGTACTGTGGTTCCCTCGATCTCGCATACCTCAACCCAACAATGAATCCGGTCTCCTCCGAATACATTCAGCTCCTCGCATCCTTCAGCGGACTCCTCTTTTCTTTTCGCTGGGCCCTCCGCGACCAGCGGCGACGCTGCCCGGTCTGTCTCCGGGTGCTGACGAACCCGGCCCGCGTCGGCCAGCCCTCCCGAAACTTCCTTGGATGGAACGGTACAGAACTGATCTGCGGCAAGGGACACGGCTTACTGCATGTTCCGGAGATTTCAACAAGCTGGTTCAGTACGCAACGCTGGCTCTATCTGGATCCATCCTGGCACAGCCTCTTTCATGAGTCCTATCTACCCACATCCACCACATTTTAAAAAAGAAGAGAGAGGCGCACAGCCTCTCTCTTCTAATCCGTTGTTATTAGAAGTTAATACGAGCGGACAACTGAGCATCACGTGCATTGTTAGCCACGCTGCTCACTGTCCCGAACGTATTGCCAGTGTTCGTACCCACGCCCGGACCATTCACCCCGGAAGCAGCCGTAACCGTGGCCGCGGGGGTGCCGAAGACTACGTGATTCGTGGCATTCAGCAAATCAGCTTCGAACTGCAGATTCACATTCTCATAAATCTTGAAGGTCCGCTTGATACCTAGGTCCAGGTTGTACAAACCCTGGCTCCATAGATTCATCGCACCCACGCGAGTAATATTGCCCGGCTGATAAAAGGCGGGGCCAGAGTTGTTCGCCGTCGGCGTCGGAGCCAGGTTCGCAACCGTGAATGCAGCCGCGTTCACATAAGGCGTCTGCGAATAGGTCGCTGCAGTGTGGTGAACATTGTAGCCACCATTGATTCGTGCAGAGCCGGTAAAGTTAGGATTGAGCGAAGGCATGCATTGCTGCAGAATTCCTCCGCCTCCGCAACCAGCGCCGATCACAGGCAGAGGAACACCAGAGTGATAGATGAAGATGCCCGACAGGCTCCAGCCTCCTCCAAGCGCATTCGCCCAGTAATTATCGCCACCGATCTTGCCATGGCCGAACGGTAATTTATACACCACCGTCGAAGTAAGATTCTGCGGCTGATCTGTCGTGGACAAAGAGCGATCGAGTCGAGGATTGTAGCCCACACGGAATGTGCCTCCGTCATCGATCGTCTTGGAGTAGGTGTAGTTCAGCATAAACGTCAGGCCATGCGCTTCACGCTGCTTGATGGAGATCTCGATCGCATGGAAATTCGAGTTGATGACGTTACTGGAGTAGTCGGTAATGCTTGAGTATTGTGGAAACTGATAGAAGTACTGATAAACACTATTAGTTCCAAAAAATGGTGAACTGGAGCCGCCGAAGCCGTTAGGAGGAGTAAATCCCAGGCTCACTGCCTGTGCAATATTCGCTGCAGAGGATGGTGCTGTGAGCAGCGGATTTGTCGTTCCCGTCGCATAGACCGTCCCGAGCGCCGCGAAGTTTTGCGGCACCTGGCTGGACCAAAAACCCCGTGGCTTTGCGCCCGACGCTGCCGGTTCAAAGTGCCCCTGACTCCCGACATACGTAACCGTAGCAGCGATATCGTTGGTGACCTGACGCTGGAAACCAACCGCCCAGTTGAGGTACTCAGGCGCACGCGAACCATAATAAGGATCGTAATAGGCGACGCTGGTGCTGGCTTTACCCAACGCGGCAGTATTGCCCGTAACGTACGTATTGCTGATCGGTGGAGTCGTAATCGCCCCCGTGAACCCGCACGCGACGCCATTCGCCAGACCTGCCGCGCAGGTCGAATTATCCCAGTAGAAAGACGGAGCACCAAGAATGCCGCCCGGTGCAGTCGCCGAAGGCGTAATACCTACCTGCGAGGGTCCGGTCGTCGAGGTGCCACCAACTTCATTTCCATGCGTGAACGCCACATCATAACTCGCACGAATCACAGTCTTATCATTCAGTGAGTAAGCCAGTCCAAGACGAGGTCCGAAGTTCTTGTACCACGTCGGCACAGGCGAGCTACAGTTGCAGTAAGTCGAAGAATTTCCGTTACCGGCAAACTCCAGCGTTCCCAGATTGCCCGTAATCGGATTCACTCCGGTCGGATTAAGGAATGTGTACAGATTATGTGCCTCTCGCAATGCAGGATAGATATCCCAGCGCAGACCAATGTTAAAGGTAAGTTTGCTGGTCGCCTTATAGTCGTCTTCAACATAAAAAGAAGGATCTCTGTACCGCATCCCAAGCTCAGGAATTAACGCCTTCACATTAGCCGAATCCACTGCGCCAATGTCATAGCTGGCAAAGGAAGAGCCCTGCGTGCCAAGGGTCGTCGTCGTGCCAGGCTGAAAGATGCTGGTCTCGGCGTTCGAAAACGTATAGTTCATCGGTCCGGAATCCGTCGCCACCTGCAGGTAGTTGTACTGCAGCCACTCCATCTGCGCGCCAATCGTGATGTTATTCCTACCCAGCTCCCACTGGAAATTATCCACCAGCGTATATGTGTTGTTCACCTTGGTGTTCCAGGCGTACCCACCTTCCGTGCACAGGTTGTTAATTCCTGGACCAGCCGCAGGACATGCAGTGGAGGTACTGAAGGAAATACCAGGAAAACCATCCGAGGCCTGCCCCGCCGGCAGGCCGGTAAGGCCAGCCGTGTCCGCCGCAAACTCCGGAGTTCGGTTGGGGCTCACGGAAGCGCTTCTATATCGCCCGAAACCATACCGGAACTGATTCACCATGTGCGAGTTGATCGTGTAAGTGTCTTCGACGATGTCGACTGTGGTCTGAGGAGAATATGCCTGGCCGGTGTTGAAGGGTGGCCCAAGCTGATTTGCTGCGCCCACCGAGTTAGGACCTGTACTGGCCTGACGGCCGAACGCAACGATAATGCCTATCTGGTTCTTGCTGCTTGCGTTGTAATCCAGCCGCCCCGTCTGGTACCAGTTGTTCAAACCCGAGCTGTAACCAGTTGCGATGTTATTGGAATAGGCGTTCTGATTCGTGACCGACTCATACGGCACATACAGTTTGTTGTAGTACGTTGAAGCCGCCGAAAGATGCGACGCAGGAATAACATTCGGTGTCGGAAGGCCGTTTTTGATACCCATGAACGGAAGGCGCGTGCACGACTTATTGCCGGCAGTACACGTCTGTGTCGAAGGATCGTAGATCGAGTAACCCGTCGCCGTTGCCCATCCACTGAAATCGCCATTCAGCATCGCTGTCGTCGGCATGTTCTGCTGCTTCACCGTTGGCCCATGAGCCTCACGATATTGGCCATAGTTATAGAACAGGAAAAGCTTGTTCTTAATAATGGGACCACTCAGCACAATGCCGTACTCATTCTGATTCTCACGCGCCTTGATCCCCCCAGGAACCAGAACACCCGCGGCATTCAGCGTCGGGACCTTACTGGTGAACTGCCACGCATCCAGCGCGGTGTTGCGGAAGTATTCATAGATCGAGCCATGAATCTTGTTTCCACCCTGCTTGATCGAGTAATTCTCTACGCCCTGGCCCTGATACTGAGCCGAATACCCAGCCGTCTGGACCTGAAACTGATTAACCGCATCCACACCAATCGCTGTCCACGTAAAGCGTGGATCGCCTTGCTGGAACCCAGCCGTGAACGCAACGCCGTCGATATAGATCTCGGAGACGCCGCCACCGCTGCCGCTGCCGTTGACGATACCCGAGTTATCCGTACTGTTATTGCTGGTGTAGTTCGCCTGCACACCCGGCATCAGATACTCGAAGTCGGTCGCGCGTCGCTGATCTGGTGTTCCGGACCCGCCCTGCGACATCTGCAGAGGAAGTGCGGCGTACATGTCATTTTCCATCACGCCGCCCAGAGTCGCGTCCGTCGTCTGAAGCTGTGCTGGCGCCGTGCTTACCGTGACTGTCTCGTTCGTTTGTCCGACTGTAAGATGCGGACTCAGCGCAACAGTCTGCAGAGCGTTCACATTCACATTCTGCTGCACCAGTTGCTCAAAACCCGCGGCAGTTACTGTGACGGTATAGAGTCCAGGAGCGAGCGGCGTTATGTTGTAGTCACCTGAGCCTGTCGTCTGACGCACTGTTTTTACATTGGTAGCGGTTGCTGTTGCGGTCACAGTCGCACCTGGAACAACGGCTCCCGTCGAATCCGTCACGGTTCCTGAAATCGCGCCCGTGCCTGCCAGCTGAGCTGTGGCCGTAGTCATAGCTACGCCGGACACAAGCAATAGAAGCGTCAACAAACCTGCATAAAATCTGGGTGAAACTGTTCTTGATGAGAACCGCTGCATGGAGGCCTCCTGCCAAAGGGTGAAACAAAATAGGTGAAATTTATGTCTGCGTTTTTAGCAACGCTGGTAAGACCAATATTTTTGCAACGCGGATTCTCTTCACTCCACTATGCGTTGTCAACTTAATTTCGCAATGACTCTTGACAAAATGAATTCCATTCCTCTTCAGTGCGCCAAACGGCACTTATCCCAAAATCAACTTACGAACTCCGCCTTACCCACCCTCTGGCCAACAGTAGCCATAACTGCACCTGGGACAGCAGTTGCATTCGTTACCTCCGCCGCGGAAAAAAATTCGACTGCTGGTAACTGATCCCGCCCCTCAGTACGCTTCTCCGCGGTTTTTCTTTGACACGATGGTCTTACCTCAACCCCGACTGAACCCCTCATCCGGCGTCATTCTTGTCGCGGGCAAAAATCGACTTGCGCATTACCCCTCCAAAGGCGAATAATTCGCCCCGAATCTGTGGACGGACCAAATCGCTCGCTGAATCGCGTTGAGTCGCCGCCGATGCCACGCCCCGGAGGGCCCATTAATGCGTTATTTGCAGGCATTTCTTGCTTTCTGTCTGTTAACCGGTACAGCGTTGGCAGCCGATGGACCCGCGAAGGAGCCGGGGCTGTTGTTCTACCTCTCCGGAGATCACGACTTCCGTGCCGACTACGCTGCCGGCGGCAAA
>Ga0302233_10000234_pt1 | contig 50693 bp, 33 predicted proteins | sample II_Palsa_N3_1_FD_193516 | JGI IMG/M metagenome (GOLD analysis project Ga0302233, IMG submission 193516) | Peat permafrost microbial communities from Stordalen Mire near Abisko, Sweden - II_Palsa_N3_1 | ecosystem: Environmental > Terrestrial > Soil > Palsa > Peat permafrost | place: Sweden... | reverse complement strand
ATGCCGGGCGGCAGTTGCGGTAACTCCGGGCCGTGCGTTGCCGGCGTGAGTGCGCTGTGTTCTTCAAAGTGGCGGAGGTTCTGTGGGGCTTTGCCTTCGGTGAGGTGGAAGTCCTCGGGCTTTAGGCTTTGGATTGGATGGCCGTCCCTGTCCTGCACCGAAACGTCCACGACCACCAGATGCGTGCTCGCGTGCAGGATAGTCGATTGCGCATCTGGCTGGGGTGCGGGCGCCTGCGATTGCTGGGACGAATCCTGCGGCTGCTGGGCAGAGGCGGGGGTGTATGCCGCAGTCGCGAGGACTGTGGCAACCAGCATCACCCCGAGCACCTTATACACGATTTGCCTCTCTCACTCTATTCCCTATCCCACCCTACTGAGCGGTTATTGCTGGAGATTGATTAGACCTACCGCGGTGACGTTCGGCGCGAACGCACTTTGAATGGTCACGTTCACTGAACTCGCTGGCGAAGAAGAAGCCGGCGTGTAATATCCGGTAGCTGAGATCGTTCCAAGTGAACCCGTAACTCCTGCCGGAAGATACAGAGTGGGCTGGGCGATCGCAGAGCCCTCGCACGGCTGCGTTGGTAGCATCGGTGAAGTGCATGTTCCGTAACCATTCACAGTAAAGGGAACCTGGACCCCTCCTCCGGCCGCGACGGTGATTGTCTGCGGATTGATCGAGATGGAACTGACGCCAGTGTATTCCACCTCCACGCTCTTGGACGCGCTCATCGTGACCTTGCAAACGTAGCCGCTAACGGAATCGCAACCGACCCAGGCAACGAAGGCGCTGCCTGCGGAAGTTGTCGTGGGCGCTGTGAGCGTCACCGCTGTGCCCGTATTGTAGATAAGCGAAAGATCTGTCTCCGGCGTAGGAGCGCCTGATGCGCCGGCGCTGTTGACATCCGCAGGACTCACGGTCAATGCAAGCCCACTCGCAGGATTGACCGACGTGACGGTGAGGGCGTAAGTCCCAGGTCCTGCGTTGGTTGAACCTTTGCTGCCGGCGCATCCAGCAGCGGCAAGGGCGATGAGACTCGTTGCGAAAATGAGCTTCGGGTTGATCTTCGTCATACTTGTAACTCCATGGGGCTTGCTAGGGTGTTCGCATTTCTCTCGGGACTACTTCACGATCAACGTAACGTTGAATTGCTGCACCAGGTCGGGCACACATCCGGACGCGGTGCCCGCGCACACTGGCTGCGCGCCGCTTGAGGTTAGTGCAGTCGCTGTCCCGGTCACGACGATTGGGTAGGTTCCAGCGGGAGTTGGCGGAGTTGAAGTGCTCCCACCGCATCCGCTGAGGGCGACTAATCCACACAGGCAAAGAACCAGGCAGACCGACATTAAGTTCAGCCGCCGTGCCGGCACCATCCGGCGCCATGCTGCGAGGAACCCGACAGAGAGCAGCATTCCGATCCAACCGAACGATCCTTGCACGACGGCGAGGCTCTGATCCACCTGAATCTGGAGGACGGAGCTGACGGGATAGATCGTATTGGGTGTGACCGCTGTGGCCGGCTGCATCTGCACAGAGATTGGCCTGAACACACAGTACGCATTTGCCGGAAGCCCGCTGCAGTTAAGCACGACGCCTCCCTGAAAGTTGGAGTAGTCGGTGACCGTGACATTCAGTGAGCCGTAGTTGTCCTTGCTCGAGGTGATCGTCGTAGCACTCGGGGTTAGTGTGAACGACGGGTTCGCAATGACGGCTGCGATCGGCGCCGAACTGCTTCCGGAGTAGTTTGTGTTGCCTGAATAGATCGCAACGATGTTGTAGTTACCCGGCGTTAAACCGTTGGCCTGGTCCTGGTAGGTGAACGTCACGGTATACGTACCGGTGGTGTTGGCAGCTCCCAGTGTCACCACTGCAAGCGGCGGCGCGTTCGGCGTGAGGGTGTTTGTGAAGGTCACCGTTCCCGTGAACAAACCGGGCACGGATGGCGTCAACGTATCCGTCATCATCAGGGAGTGGGTTGGCGCGGAGCTGAGAGGATCGGCCGAGTCACCAACGATCGTCAGGACGTTCGTGCTGGTTGCCAGGGTGATATTGATCGGGAGGACGGCGGACTTCATCTCAGCATAGTTGCTGTCTCCTTCGTAGTACGCGGACACGCTATGAGCGCCGGCGTTCTGCGCGGGTAGCTTCAGCACCGCCGTTGCAGTGCTTGAACTCGATGCAGCGGTGACAGCAATCGGGGTCTCTACCTGCCCGTCGAAGGTGAATACGACGAAGCCAGTCGGCGCAGCGGTGCCGGAAGTTGGCGTGATGTTGGCGGTAATCGTGATCGGCTCGCCATACGTGATCGTTCCGGTGGGAGCAGTCTGTACGAGGTTGACGGTTACAGATCCCTCATTCACCCCGTTGCCGACCAGATTCATCGTGGGCGTTGGGGTGTTCTGCGCGGGAGCGGCGAACACCAGCGGATAGCTGGACGGCCCCACTACCGTGGGAGCAAACGTTGCACCCAGGTCGCAGTTATATCCGCTGTAGAAGGCTCCACTGGCGCAAGCCAACGATCCTGTACCTGCAGAGACCGAGAATCCAGTTGACGCCGGCGGGGTCGCGAATAATGGTGAGCCTAGAGTGATTGTTGAGTTTCCAATGTTCGACAGCACCATCGTCTGCGTGTCGCTAACGGTGTTTAGATTCCAGTCGCCAAAGTTGATCGTGCCCGAGGTGCGCACCAACTCATCAACCGTGCCTGTCTGCATATCGCTGGCGTAGAGGTTGCCCGCGCTGTCGATGCGAATTGAGTACGGAGAGATCAGTGGGCTTGCGAGTACTTGCTGATCCAACTGGTTCAGCCCTACGGGAGAAGCGGGATTGTTCTCGTTCGGAACTCTCAGGATGCGTCCCGATCCGTCGGCGATCATGACTGATCCGGATGGATCCACAGCTACACCGGTCGGTGCGGTCGTACTGTTGCCGATGGTGCTTTCGAAGCCGTCTCCAATCTCGACCACGCGATTGTTTCCGGTGTCTGCTACGTAGACATTCCCAGCGGAGTCCAGCGCAATCCCTGTTGGCGCGCTGAGGCCATAGCCGAGAGAGACGAGAGCCTGATCGCTGCCATCCACATTCGCGCTCGAGGCCTGGACGACCTGATTGCTTCCAGTCAGCGTGATGTACATATTGCCGAGACCATCCAGCACCAGATCGCTCGGGGAGTTCAACCCGCTGAGGAGAGTGGTTTGTGCAGAGTTTGTTACGACGCCGGCGATGCTTGGGACCTCGACCACCGAGCCCGTGCCGTTGGAGGCCGAGCTGCTCGTTCCCTGGTTGAGGATGTAGACATCGCCGCCTGCGTCTACGGCAACTGAGGTCGGCACATTCAGGCTCGTACCGATGCTGATCGCATTGCCCCCACCGGCTGGATACTCCTGGACCGTTCCTGCTCCGGGATCGGCGACGTACACATTACCCGCACCGTCTACCGCAATGCCGGCCGGCGTCTTATACGTTGCGCCTATTGCATTCGGTGTGCCGGGGTCCACCGCAACGGCGGCTCCGGTTCCAACTCCGCTAAGAAGAGTTGACGTCGTGGTTCCGTTGCTATCGGTGATGAGCACTGCGCCTGTCCGCACACCGACGGCGGTAGGCTTGAAGCTGACGGTGAAGGAGCAGGTGGCCTTCGCTGCAAAATTGCCAGGGGCGCAGCTTCCAGGAGATACGGCAAACTCTGTCGCCGGAGCATTTCCCTGCACCGCCTTAATGGATGCAATGGTGGTGCCGGCGTTGAACACAATGTTGAAGGAGGGTCCGTTTGCCGCGGTCGCGCCGATCGCTGTTGGCGGGAACGTGCCACTCCACAGCGAAGCCTTCTCTACAGGTACCGGGGAGCTGTGGGCTGTCATGCCGGTGTTGAAAAACAGATTGCCGCGATTGTCGACTGCCGCGCCCATATAGCTTTGGTTGTTGGCGTACTGGTAGCTCAACGTCGGAAGCGTTACGGGAACCACCAGATACTCCGAATACGCATTCAACTGACAGGAATCGGCCTTTCCCTTACAGGGTGCGCCCCCTGTTGTCTCAACAGCCGGCGTCTTCCAGATTCCAGACTGGTCGCTGACGTAGAGATTCCCGGCTTGATCCATCGTCACGCCGTAGGGCTGGTTATAGCTGTAATCGAAAACCGCCGGAGTGTTGGCGATGTCCGGGCTACCCGCGGGAATGATATATAGGTGTTGCTCGTCCGTGAAATAGACGTTGCCTGCGTAATCCGCGATGATCGAGGAGATGCTGGTCGAGAGCGTAGTCGTATATTGCGTAGCGCTTCCGCCTACAAGCTGTTCGTTGCACGCCAGGTTGCACTTGAAGATGCCATGGGACCCAGTGCCGTAGTTGCTGTCCTGGACCGTGTACATGTAGGTGTTGCCTTGGCCATCCGCGGCAATGCCGTTCGGCAGCCAGTAGTACGACGCGGCAGCGGTGTACTGACCTGCAGCGCATACAGCCGTATTCCCTGGGGAGCAAGCCACCGGATGCGCGCTGGGATTGTAAATGTATGGTGGTGGATAGCTGCCGTTCGTATAGGGAAACTCATACACCAGGGAATCCGTGTCGTTCGGGCCGCTCGGGCCACTATACGTAGCGTTGGTGATGTAGAGATTGTCGGACGGATCCACTGCTACGCCGGACGGGCCTAAGTTGTCGCTGGCTGGTACGGTCCAAAGAACAATTGGGCCACCTCCGGTTGCGGGGTACTCAAGGACGTGCAAATTTCCGTCATTGAGGAAAAAATCTCCCTCTGAATTAACGGCGTAGTTTCCGGCCGCGCCGTTCGTGATCGACTGGTTGGGCACCGAGGTGACGTTCGTCCAACCCGAAACCACATACTCCGGGGTCTGGGCGTGAAGGGTCGCGGCTGTCGAAATCATCAGGCAGAGGAGAAGTAGCGCGGCCGAGCCCATGGAGGTTGCGGAACCGAGTAGACGGTCGATTTGGTTTCTCATCAGCGTTTTCTTTCCCTCATGCGTCATAGTTCCGCTCCGTATCCAAAACCGGCTGACGCACTGCGTGTCATTTGCCGGCGCCACTCCGTTGGTGGATAATTTCTCATTCATGTCACTTCTCTTTCGCTCTTAAGCGGGAATCCGTTCACTAGAACTGATAGCGGACTGCCAACTCGATGACGCGCCTTCCAGAGTTGTAGATTGATCGGCCGAAGTTCTGGTCAGAGGTGAGCGGATAAATTAGTTGCAACGAACTCGCATCTATATTGCTGAACGTCTTGAGTTTGTAGTTCAAGAAGTTGAAGGCGGCGGCGCGGAATTCGAGCGTGTGGCCCGCCTTGAGATGGAAGTCCTTGATCAGGGTGAGGTCGGACTGGAAGTAGGCCGGACCGTGAAGATAGGGCAGGTTGAACACTCCGTTCGCGCCCCCCTGTGCCGGGAAACCAAAGCAAGCTCCGTTGGCGTATTGACGCGGCGCAAGATTTGCCCGTGGATTGCAAAGAACCGTAGGCTGCAGGTTGATATCGGGGGTGCCGAGAAACGAAAGGTTGCCAATGGCATCCTGCTGCCCTGCCACCGGAGGGCCGGTCAAATTGAAGTTGGTCGAATAATTGATCGCCAAGAGATTGGGACCCGTCTGGAAATTTGTGATTCCCGAAATTTGCCACCCATTCACGACGCCACGAACAAAGTGATTACCGTGATATTTCGATCCGAGATCGAAGTTGTACGACGCGTTGAAGATTTGGCTGCGATCGTAAGCAAGCGGACCATAGTCGTTCCGAAGGTTGAAGGAATCGCCGGCATTTCCATTCTGGTAGCCTCCCTTTTCACCGAGATTCTTGCTCCACGTGTAGTTGAGCTTGAAATAGACTGCGCCCTTGCTGTGCTCCAGCGTGAACTGGGCTGCGTTGTAGTTTGCCGTGAGAACATGAGACTCGATCTGAATGTCTCCGTATCGCGGATACTTTCGGTAGTCGTCCCATTGGGGCGCTCCGTCGTAGCCGGCCTGGGATGGAGCATCGACCTCCTGGTAGAAGGAGCTCAGAGGGTTCGGGTCCGGCTGGAATAAGCCACCCAACGGGATTGCATTGATGTTGGAAATGGTTGGGCCGCTCGCATCATCGTCGAGCAGGTACGCGCTGTGATTGCCCACATACGCGACCGAGAACGTCAGATTCTTTGGAAAGAGTTGTGTGACCGTGAGACTGTAGTTGGTGGTCATCGGAACCTGGCTGTCGTTCTGGTTCACGCCATAGAAGGTCTCACTTGAGGCCGTCGCATAGCCTCCCTGGTTAGCCTGGAACGTTGAGGTCTCAACGCCGGGCTGCGTGCTCAAATGCAGGCTCTGGACGTATGCCATGTTGATGCCTTGATCGTTCGATTGCTCATTTGGCTGCTCCGGATCGTTTCCGGGGTTCTGGATCTCAACCGTGCGCAGACCATTCGAGGCGAGGATGGAGTTGATGGAGTCCTGCTGGCCGTCGCGGAACCTGTACTGGCCCCAACCACCACTCAAACTTGTCTTGCCGTTTCCGTACACATCCCAATTGAAGCCGACGCGCGGTTCGTAGAAGAACTCTCGCTTGGCGAAGCCGCTGATCGGCACCGAGCTGTCGATCGAGTGCCAGCGGAATCCCGGCAATGGAACGTTTGGATTGTTAAGGCTGTTCGATTCATTCTCGTAATCCGATGGGGAAAAGACCGCGGATCCGAATCCGTGATCGTCGATCCAGCGCCCAATGTGTTCGATACGCAGGCCAACAGTCAGGCTTAAGTTAGGGAGGATCTTCCAGTCATCCGTGCCGTACATCGAAGTGGTAAAGGCATGCAGCCGGAGATGCGGGATGATGTTCGCCTGGTAGTACTGCTGGATCTGGCCGGTGGAAAAATTCGCGAGCTGATTCGAGAACTGATTCGACAGGCTGCAAATGGGATCTGAAGCTTGCCAGCAGGTGCTGTGATACTCGGTATACGGTTCGCTTCCTGAAGGTCCGAGCGCAGGAAGCTGGTAGGAAGGTCCGATGTAATAGGACTGGATTTGCCCATTTGTGCCAACGTTCGAGCCGAAGTTGAGCGTGCCGCTAATCCTGGGGCGCTCGAGGTTAAAGCCCACCTTGATCGTGTGCTTTCCGAGTTGCTTGGTAAGGTTGTCGCCGACGGACGGATTAAATGTCTTGTTATAGAGCTTTCCAAAGCTGTAGTCGGGAGCGAATTCGTACGGCAAGCCTTGTACCGTGTATGTCGCAAGCGAAGGAAACTCTTGCGTGCCGTTTGCATAGGCACCCGTGTATGGATAGCCGATGGCGCTGTTCAGCAGGTCTCCAGGATTGCCGGGCGAATCGATCTGATCGCTGTACAAGCCGCTAAGGAATGCTTCATTTGTGAGGCTTGGCGTGAAAACGACAGTCCAGTTCGCTGAGCCGCTGCCGGTGTAGGTTTGCTGCAGGCTGCCACCAGGAGTGTTGACGCCGCCGTTCTCGCCGGACACGAAGGTGCCTAGTTGCTGGGGCAAGTTTGTGCTGCCATTTTCCGCCGTGTAGGTTACATAGAACTTGGAGCGTCCTGCCACGTAATCCAGGCGGCCGTGCGCCTCGTAGATATCCTGATCGACCAGGTCAACGTGCGTGTAGTTGTAGCCGGCGGCCGTGGTCTGACCGTCGGGCGTGTTGGGGAGCGGAAACAATTTCATCTGAGCTAGTGCACCGGCATCTTCATGCCCCGCGAGGCAATCGCCGGGAACGCCTTTGCAGCTGATCGGAACGCCTTGCGCCGTACCGACAGGGACCTGATTCACATTTTGAAAGTATGCGTCCGTACCGTAATAGAAGTTCGGGATCGTCTGCAGGTTGGTACATTGCATTTCAAGACTTGGATCGCAGACTGGAATCCCCGGCGGTAGGTATTTCGCTATCTGGGCAGCGCTGAAATCACCCATCCTCATGCCGGCGGTAGGTACCAGCGCATGCGTGACGGCAAACTGTGGACTGTTGTACGCGTAGACATTGCGTTGGATGTAGTCCTCGACACTGGCAAAGAATGTCAGACGCTTTTGTTGATTGAGGTGCGTTCCCGGAATCTTGACGGGCCCGCCGATGGATCCGCCGGGATAGATGAACCGATCCTCGGGCTTGGTAGTGTTCAGCGCTTTGGCGATGGAGTCTGTCGAGTTCAATTGGCCGGTGCGTCCGTAAACGTAGAGCGAGCCATGGAAGTTCGTCGCTCCGGATTTGCCGACGGCGTTGATTACCATCGGCCCATTCGCGCTATCGGCGCCGAAATTCGACGTTTGGACCTTCACCTCGGCAGTCGACTCTGCATTGATTGTCTGGAGCGAGTTCGCCCCCGTACCTGGATCGGTCAGATTCGCTCCGTCAGAGCGGATCGCCGAGCCGTTCACCGGTGATCCGCTCATGGAATAGGAACCAGTGGCGCCGCCGAAGCCCACAGTACCCGGATCGAACGCGACATTCGAATCGCCCGATCCTCCATTGACGCCGTTATTGATCGCGGACCCCGGAAGGATCTTCAGCAACTCCGTCACGTCGCGACCTTCGAGCGAGAGCTTGCTCAAGTCTTTCGAGGTGATGAGAGAGCTGCGCTCTCCGTCGTCCTGGACGGCGTTTGCGTTGGTGCTCTCCACCGTGATGACTTGGCTCACCTGGCCGGGAGTCATGCGAATGTTATTCAAGTCGCGATTATCTTTTGGGTTCAGGTGAATCGAATTCAACTGATAGCTTTTAAACCCCGGGTACGTGATCGATATCGTGTAGTCGCCACTATTCAATGCTGGAAAGGCGAATATGCCGCTTCCGTTGCTTTTAACCGTGCGGCTGAACGTCGTCGTCATGCTTTTCACGGTTACCGTGGCATTGGGAATGATTGCGCCATCTTTATCGGCGACTGTCCCGGTGAGAATCGCCGTAGTGACCTGGGCAAATACAACAGGGGAGATAAGGCACAGACTCAGCAGGCATGCTCCAATTCCTGCTCGAACGACCCTGACCAACCTCCAATTTGAATGACGAATCATAACCTTCTCCCTCTTAGCCGCAGGCGCCGCTCTCGATCGTACACATTTTGGTGAACCGTGACACCTATTCTGGTGAACCGGTTTATCAGGACGCTGGAATGATTGTCAACTCAAAAAGCGGGCTGTGATACGCTGGCGTCTATTGAAATGAAATCAAAGAAGCCGACTTCACCGAAGCGAGCGTTGGATGGCGACTCAGGCCAGCGGATGACGTTGAGAAATTTGGCCGAACATCTCGGCCTCTCTCGAACGACGATCTCGATGATTCTCAATGATGTCCCCGAAGCAACACGCTTCCCCGAGGAGACTCGGCGGCGGGTAGCGGAATCCGCAAAGAAGCTCGGATATCGCCCTAACTATTTCGCACGTTCGCTCGGCAGCAAACGGAGTTACCTGATCGGGGTCATCGCGTCAGATTTTGGTAACGGCTATGACGCTGCTCTGCTTGGCGGTTTCGAACGCCGCCTGTTGAACACGGGTTACACATCATTCATCTCCAATCATTTCTGGTCCCCCTCGGTCCTCGAACGACACGTTGAAACCCTCTGCGATCGCGGTGCCGAAGGCCTGTTGCTCATCGATTCGACACCAGCGGAATGGCCGGGGCTTCCCGCCGTGACGATCTGCACCAGCAGCTCACCCATTTGGAGCACGCGCGTTTCCATCGACAATACGTTCGGCATTCGGGAGACCATGAATCATCTTACCGGCCTTGGCCACAAAGAGATTGCCTTCATCAAAGGGCCTGAGTTGAGCGGTGACACGGAAGATCGCTGGAACGCAGTCCTCGCCATTTGCCAGGAGCTTGGGATTCGCGTTGATCCGCGTCTTACCGTTCAGCTGGAACGACTCGAGGCTAATGGGACGGGTCACCCTGAAGAAGGGCGCATCGCTACGCAGAAGTTGCTAAGCCGCGGAAAGCGTTTCACTGCGCTCGCTACCTACAATGACATTTCAGCCCTTGGCGCCATGGCTGCGTTGCGAGAGGTCGGCTGCCGAGTCCCCGAAGACGTCTCGGTGATGGGATTCGACGATATCGAGTTCGCGAGCATCGCCTACCCGCCGCTCACGACGATTCGCCAACCGCTCCGTGAGATGGGCGCGACCGCGGCGGAAGTGCTCATCCGCAAGATCGAGAAAAAAGAGGCTGTAGAGAACATCAGTGTTCGTCCGGAGCTGGTGGTTCGTTCGTCTACCTGCCCGCCTTCGCGGAAACTGAAAAACGGCCGGTAAGCAAACGAAAAAAACCGCGGTCAACTCAGCGCTCGCGATCTTCACCGCTTCCTCCAGGAAATGCGCGACCGCAAACGTGCGATCGGTGTGGACGCATACCGTTGGTTGTGGCCAAGGGGCGCGCGACTCTGGCGATGCATGAAATGCAGCTTGATGGCTCGAGACACAGCACCATTGCTGCATCGATTGCCTGAACGTGCTCCTCGTGCGCGCAAAAAAAGCGTTCGATTTCCGAGATTCGCAAGAAATCATATCGCAGCATTTGGTATTGACAAATGTCCTACGCGTGTATCAGTCTAGGTCTTGAGTAAACCAGTTCACTATTGACGGTGTATCGCTTTACCAAGCCGCGCGACTGGGTCGAACGGCAGAAAAACAGTTACCGACGATCTTCGATGAAACGCACGCTCCTGGATTTTGGATGTGGGCGCTTTGTTCCGCTCTCAAACGCGCGAGACGCCCTAAGTTGTCACAGGAGACAGGAGTTGGCGACGGATTCGAAGTGGACGGCCTTGTCGCTGGCGGGGCGGACGTCAACCCCGCGGAGAGAGGATCTCTTGAGACCTTTTGAATCTGGCTGCGGGCCCGTTGATCTTCGTGTTCAGAGATGGGGAGTATCGATGCGAAACAAATTTTTGTTGAACCGTTCGAAGCGTCGCTTGTTGACGGGGCTTCTTGTTTTGGGTGGACTGAGCTTCGTTGCGAGCAACACAGCGCGAGCGCAGACGGGCTGGAAACTGGTTTGGAGCGACGAGTTCAATGGCCCAGCGGGATCGGCTCCGGATGCGGCCAGTTGGAAATTTGAAGCGGGGCCGGGGCGCTATGTCGGCGGCAACCAGGAAGCGGAAACGTACTGTTCCTATACCTCGAACGCAACGCCCTGCACTCAGAAGGAGCCGAACGCCTACCTCGACGGCGAAGGTCACTTTGTCATCGAGGCGATCAAGACAGACCAGTCTCTTCCGATCCAGGACAAGAATTTTTCATCGCCTGTCTACACTTCCGCGCGCGTCGATAGCCTGAAGAGTTTTAAGTACGGACGCATTGAGGCGAGCATTCGTGTCCCGACAGGCCAGGGCGTGTGGCCAGCATTCTGGGGATTGGGCGTGCACGATCAGTCGATCAACTGGCCACAAATCGGCGAAGTGGACATCATGGAAGTGTGGAACCCTCAGCCGGGCACGACCACGATCGATCCGTCTCTCAATCATGCATCGGTCCACGGGCCGAACGCGCCTGGCGTTAACAATGGCTATGTCCATGTGACGGGGACCTACAGCTTCCCGCAGCCAATGGAGCAGGCCTTTCACCAGTTCGCGGTGGAGTGGGGTCCGGGCGAATTGGACTTCTATGCAGACGGCCATCTGTATTCGCGCCAATCCATCGGCAACCTCACGGATAAAGAAGTGTGGGAGATGGACAACGCGCCGTTCTACTTATTGCTGAACCTGGCGATGGGCGGCGACTTCTTCGGCTATCCAAATGAGACGACCGCGCTGAGACCGAAGATGTTGGTCGATTACGTGCGCGTCTATCAACGAGACGATACGGTCCTACCCAAAGGTTGGGGAAATGCGGATATAGGTGGGCCGCCCTCGGCTGGTTACGCCTCGAGCGCCGCTGGAGTGTGGACCGTTGCCGGAAGTGGAGCGGTTGCCGGGGTCGCCGATCAATTCCAATTGGCATACAGCGCGCTCAACGGCGACGGAGAGATCTCTGCGCACGTCCTGCAGCAATCGGGCAAGGGCGCGCGCGCCAGTGCCGGGGTAACGATCCGCAGCGGAAGAGGATCGGACGCTCCCTTTGCCGCTATTTTCCTCTCTGCCGACGGTAAGATTCACTTCAGCACGCGCAGCCTCGCAGGCGATATGCCGAGCGACAAGACATCTCACGCATCGGGACACTGGCTGAAGGCGGGGCGCAGCGGTGACACCTTCACCGGCTACGTTTCATCCGACGGCAAGTCCTGGACGACTGTCGGGCAGACGAAACTCGGGATGGGCAGAGATACCGTGGTCGGCTTGATTTCCATGTCGCGTGATATCAACCTCAACATCGCGCAATTCGATCAGGTAACCGTGACCAGCAGTGATGCAGCGTGGGACGGGACGCCTGTAGAAATCCCGACTGTGATCCAGGCGGAGGAATTCAACACCGGCGGCGCAGGATCTTCGTACTCTGCGACGTGGAAGCACCAGGGAGTCTCGCCCTTTCGTCCGGAAGAAGGCCCCGCGATTAAGCAGATCACGACACACGGTGAACCGAATGTAGTTCCCGGCGGTTACTACCTCTACGACCTGCCTACCGGAGCCTTCGCAAACTACTCGGTCCACATCCCAAAGGACGGTACCTATACTTTCCGCGCGCGGGTTTCATCACAAGGCACGGGCGGCGTCATTCATTTCAACCTGGATCAGAAGCCCATTACAAAGCAGATGCAGATTCCCGACACGGGAGGACCTGAGAACTGGACAATTCTCTATTTTGGACCCGTCCAGCTTCCGGCCGGTGACCACATCATTTCGCTAGTAACCGATTCGGGCGGTCAGGAAGGGAAGGTGGGGAATGTCGACTATTTTTCGGTGCTCCAGTGGTAAAAGACAAACCGCAGCAGATGGATACCAAAGAGCTTTTCAAAACGAGGAACGCATGAACAATCTGATCACCAATCCAACGAACTACCCGGACTCTGCCATTCCTGTTCTTTCAAGGCCACGGGCTGGGCGGCAAAGAATCTCTTCCCTGCTAGCGCTCACACTGATGGGTACTGCTTGCATGCTGACTGCCCCTGGCCGGGCGATGGCTGCAACGCTGAGCGGAGCTTCGTCCGCATCGGCCGCACCTGCAGTCAACGGAACGCCTCGGATGGCGCAGGGTCATCCCTACACGCTTTGGGATAAGCAGGACGTGGCCGCGTATAAAGCGTCCTTCGCGACTGACCCGAAACTTAAAGCTGCCTTCGACGAGCTGCGCGCCTGGGGGGACAAGCGCATTGCCGATCCCATCAACGTTCCCGCGCACCGCCTGGAAGCAGATGGAACCTGGACTTTTCCCGATTACAAGAAGGGATACCAGGATGCTTCTGGCAACTGGCAATGGCAATGGGATTTCAATGGCGCGATGCAGAAGCGTGCGGAAGATGTTTCCAATCTTGGCATCCTCTACGCGCTCACAGGCGACGAGAAGTACGCATCGTTTGCCAAGCAGATTCTCCTGGCTGTGGCGGATGCCTATGGCTATGGACAAGGAAGCACCGCCCCCGATCCGCATGGCTACGACCATTTCGCAACCTATGGCTTTGACGGCGGCGATGCCGGGATGCTTCTGGCGAAGGCATGTAACGGCTACGACCTGATCTATAACTCGTCCTCACTCTCGTCCAAAGATCGAGCGGGCATCGAACACGGTCTGATCCGGCCGATGGCAGAGCACCTTGAGAAGACCACCTTCATGTACACCACGCACGACCGTTGGGGCATGGTCTGCCTTTATGGCCTCTTCATCGCGGCCGACACCCTCAACGACCCGTCGATGATGGACCTCGCGCTCTACGGACAGGGTGGTACCAAGGAAAAGCTGACGGGCGGCTTCATGGATTGCTTCAAGCCGGATGTCCTCCGTGAGGGTACGGTTTGGGGAGTTGGTTCGCCGAAGATCGACGACCAGATGGCTGCGTTAAGTGTGCTGACGGCCGTTGCTGAGGTGTTGTGGCACCACGGCGTCGACTTGTACAGCTACCACGACGCGGCGATGAAGAGATCGTATGATGCCGCGCTGAAATCGGTAGGGTCCGTGGATGCCTCTGCGCTGCCCGGGATCGACACGTATCAGTACGCCTTCCGTCGCTACCAGGATGAGCGCTACCTGTCGGTCATCCGTCAACTCACGCCCTCATTCACGCTCGCGATTGGGGAACGGCTGCCCTCATTGCCAGCTCCCGAAGCATCAATGAAATAAATGAGGCTCAACTCGTTGTCAGTAAAATAATGAAAGCTCTCAGGGCGCGCGGCTGACCATTGACCTCTGCGCGCCCTTGGCTTCTCTTCACAGGAAAGATTGAGGCTTGGTATGAAGAATTTGTGGACGCGGCGCGATGTGGCTCGCCTGCTTGGCATTGCAGCAGTACCCACGCTACTGCCCGCGGTTTCGATCGCCGCACAGACAGATTCCCGCAGCGAGGATGCTTTTCCCACTAGCTTTCTCTGGGGTTCTGCGACGGCTTCGTACCAGGTGGAAGGCGCGGTGCATGAGGGTGGCCGCGGCCTGTCTATATGGGACACGTTCTCGCATACGCCCGGCAAGATAGCAAATGGCGATACCGGCGACGTAGCGGACGACTTCTTCCATCACTATCGCGACGACGTGCAGCTGATGAAGACGCTTGGATTGCAGGCGTTCCGCTTTTCTGTTGCTTGGCCACGTGTGTTCCCTAGTGGATCTGGCGAACCGCTGGCGCAGGGGCTGGATTTCTATAAGCGGCTTGTCGCCGACTTGCATACCAATGGTATCGAGCCGTTTTGCACGCTCTATCACTGGGATCTGCCTCAAGCGTTACAGGATAAAGGCGGATGGGAAAACCAGGACACGGCGCACCGCCTGGCTGAATACGAGGGGTATGTCGCCGGCGAGCTGTCGCGTCTGGGCGTGCGATATTTCTTCACGATTAACGAGATGCGGACGTTTGTCGAGCTGGGATATGGCAATGGCACGCATGCTCCGGGCCTCAAGCTTCAACGAAAAGCGCTGGCGCAGGTGAGGCACAATGTTCTGCTGGCCCATGGACTGAGCGTTCAGGCGATTCGCGTGAAGTCTTCGCCGGGTGTTCAAGTTGGCCTGTGCGAAAACCCAACGGTACCGGTACCTGTAACGCTGCGCGCTGAGGACATTCACGCTGCGGCCATCGCCTTGCGCGAGGAGAATGCCGGTTACCTAACAGCCGTCTTCGAGGGACGATACACAGAACGATATCTACGGAAACTCGGCGATGATGCGCCGCATTTCACGCCCGAGGAAATGCGCACGATCGCATCGCCGATCGATGCGGTGGGTTTGAACATCTACACGCCGACGTATGTGTGCAGCGCGCCCGATGGATACCAGGCGCTGCCAATGCCTGAGAATTTTCCACGTATGGCCAGCGATTGGCTTAAGGTGGGCCCGGAGTGCATGTACTGGGGACCGAAGCTGATTCAGGAAGCGTGGAAACCGCGCGCAATGTACATCACGGAGAACGGTTGCTCCGCGGCAGATCACATGACGGAGCAGGGAGAGGTGCTGGACACGGACCGGATCATGTACTTACGCAACTGCCTCGGTCAGATGCGAAAAGCGGTGAAGGAAGGGGCCGACGTAAGGGGCTACTTCGTGTGGAGCCTGCTTGACAACTATGAATGGGCCGATGGCTACGGCAAGCGATTCGGAGTGGTCTACGTTGACTACCAAACGCAAAAACGCACGCCAAAACTGAGCGCACAATTTTACAGCTCGGTCATCGCATCCAGAGGCACCGGCTTGTAGTTCCTGCATAGTCATCTGAAATGGCAGCTGCGCCGATAGCGACTATTCCTTATTGTGGATTATCGAATGGCGGCGAAGTTGGAGTTCGTCGCTATGGTGCTTTCCCGGACGAGGAGGCTTGCTGTTTGATCTAGAAACGCCCCCTGCCTTGTGCGGTTCGTTATTAGTTTCTCGAGGGACGTTCGATGTGGTCTATGACAATTACTTCCAGCGGAGCCTTAGCGTCGATCACCTTCAGCCCAAGCTGCTCTTGAATGGCGTTGAACAAGTCAGGCAGAGCCCCGGATTCATCGAGCGGGTCCGATCTCCACTTCAACGTGAAATCGTAGGTTCCCTTAAGTCCGGTTTGATCCACGACGTAGCGGTCCCCAATGGGTGTCCACAGAGGCGAGTGTGCGAACTGATCGAGCGTTACTGCCTGGGCGATGATTTCATCCTTGCGAGCTGAGAGTGAAGTCGTTTCTCCGTCTTTGGACGGGACTAGCTTCGGTCCACCTTTTGCAACGATCAACGCGTAGACGGGAGCTTCCCCGCGTATTTCAAAGTGAACCTTGAGCTTGAAGCGTTCCGCAAGCAAAGACTGCTCCATAAGACATACCTGCTCCTGTTGTTGCTCTGGGGTCATCGTTTGCATCGCGGCGAATCGCGTGGCGTCTATCTTCGCCTCAACCGCGTACCGATCATTTTCGCTCTCAACCCACGGCGGTCCTCTCAGAATTCGCTTCTCGGAGCCTATCGGAAGGTTATAGGCTTTCATGATCAGCAGGCCTACCTGGCCTATGAAGTGAATGCGATCTGTCTCCTGGCGTTGAACAGGTTGCCCGGGATCGATCATGAGGGGGACGGCGGCGGCCAACCCCGGCGGAGGTTCCGCTCTCAAAGGCTTAACCGTTGCTACTTCGAAAGAAGGTAGAGGCCCAGTGGCATGAAGAATCTGCGCGTTGATTGGAACCGCGCAAACGAATCCCAGGATTGCGAATAACACTCCCACGGCCGTCTTATGATTCATCACGACCGATACCTCTCTCCCTTGGCGTCAAATTCGCCTTAGTTTACAAGCTCTCGGAGTGGTCTTTGACCAACTTCGATGCTCCCGGCTCCCGACTGGACCAACTTTCTCAAAGCACCGTATGCAGGAACCGTATGAGCGGTTGGCTTAGCCGCAGCCAGATAGAGTTCGAGTGAGCGACGACCGCAGACGGGAGTGCTCTAGTTTGCAGTAGGAGTTTCCTCGATGTGGTCGATCACGAGGACTGGGTAGGAGCGCTTGGTCTTTTCTAATTTGAGGCCCAGCTGCCTGCTAATCGCGTCAAAGACGGAGAGGGCGCCGTTGGGATCGGCGCTGTTGGGATCGGACTTGTTGGCGGGGCCGCCGGTATCGGGAAGGATTCTATCGGCGGAGCTGAAGCTGAGGGTGAAGTCGTAGGATCCCTTGATACCGGTGCCATCGACGACGGGATTGTAGATATAGCCGTTGGCTACGTGTTGGAGCTCGTCGCCAATCTGCGCGATGGTCATATTCTGGCAGGTAAGGAGCCGGTTGAGGATGGGACTGGCAATCCGAGGGTCTTTGCCATCAGGGCCAGGGCCTTCCTTGCATCGCGTGCGCTCGGTCGGATCGAGGGTGGGCGTGAGTCTGGGCTTGACTGCGATCAGCGTGTAGGCGGTGACCGGGCGATCCTCCATGTGCCACTTCATCTGAAACCGTTCGGTGATCATGGCCCGAAGCATACTGCGGAGTGCTTCGTAGTTGATCAGGCTGCCGGAGGAGAATTTGTCGACGGGAACGTTGGATCCAGCCTTGGCGAGGATGTCGAACTTAGTGGTGTCGAGCCACTTGGGCGCGTTGACAATGCTCTCTTTGTTGTTCGGATTGAGGTCCCAGCCGAAGGTGATGAGAAACATCAGGGGGATCGCACGGGTCTCGATCCGATCGCCGGTGATGCGACCGTACCCCTGCTCATCGGGGGCACTGGGTTTAATGACGGTGACCTCGAAGGGAACAGGGGCCCACTCGGGAAGGGACTCGGCGATATTGGGCGCGTTAGGAGTAGGAGCTTCGTCGACGCTCGCGACCTGGAAGACGGGGCGCGGCGCGGTTTTGAGTTCCAGCTTGAGGCCTAATTGCTTGTCTACGGCGGCGAAGATGGAGATGCCGTCGGCACCCTGCTTTTCGAGCTGGCCGCGACCAGTCCACTTGATGGTGAAGTTCCAGTCTCCGGCGAGATTGGTCTCGTCAATAACAGGTTGATCGAGATATCCGCCGGCGAAGTTATGGAGAGTATCGGCGAGAGCAGCCATGGTGAGATTCTTGCAGTTGACGGTGATGTAGGAAGGAGCGCCGGCGGGAGGGTTCGGCGGTGGAGGGAGAGGCATGCAGGAGCCTTCGCCGGGGTCCTCCGACTCGGTCATCTTCGGCTTTCCGGGACCAGCGGAGAGGATATAGGTTGGCATAGGAGCAGTGCCGGTTTTGATTACGAGATGAAAACGGTCGGCGAGCAGGGTCCGCAGCATGAGCTTGACGTCGTCCGGTGTGGTGTTGGGAGGGACTTTGGCGCGGATGTCATAACGATCGCGCTCGAGCCAGGTTGGACCTCCGTGCACGTTGGCTGCATCGACTCCGTAGGCTGTCGCGATGAGATCGACCATGGTGGCTTGGGTAAGAAAGTAGCGGTCGCCCTGGATGGAGTTGCCGTGCATGAATGGGTTGGCCGTGAACGGGCTGGTGTGGACGTCGGCGATGACGAAGGACTTGGACACGGCCGCGGTTTGGGCCATCGACGAGACTGAAAGAAGCGCGAAGAAGACGAAGGCTGCTCGCATGGAAACCTCAGCGGTGACGCAAAATGAAGACTGAATGCTACAGCACCGAATGCGCAAGTGGATCTGGCTAAAATCGCCCCGAGTAGCAGTGGTGTTGAGTTTACCCGTATAAGCGGCGGTTTCGGCAACTTGGTGATAGACGCTGCGGGACCGGATTCGTCTTGAGAAATGCTCTTCTGTTAGCTGATTGGCCTCGCCGAAGCTCCCACGAAGCCGGTACTTCGGAAACGTTCGTAGCCTCCGGTGCCGCAAACAGCGTTCTTGGTGCACGAAGGTCCTCATCCTGGAACACGCAGAGCGCCCAACGGCAAACTGACCACACTTGCAAAAGCCTGCTTCCCACGAATACGCTCGTCATCGATCATGCCAGGCTGCCTTCAAAAAAATTGGATAGAAGCAGAAACTTCGCTACTTCCGCTTCGTCTGACAGATATCGCAACAGGAGGCAGCTCGGTTTTATGCGCAGGCGACTGATTTGGCATGGGCATGTCATCTCACTTGGCAGTGCCGTGATCTGCATGGGGCTGCAGCTCGCGATTCCGTGTCTGCAGACGCAGGTGCCTACATCGACGTCGACAGCGGATGTCAAAGTGCCCAGCTACGATGTGGTCTCGATCAAGCCCGACCACACGGACAACGGGCGCGTCAGCATACGCATCGATGACGGAAACTTTGATGCCTTGAACGTCTCGCTCAAGACAATGATCCTCGGCGCCTACAACCTGAAGGAGGCCCAGCTATTTGGCCTGCCGAAATGGGGCGACTCCGCGCACTTCGATATCAAGGCAAAGATTATCGATCCCGACAAAAAGCAACTAGAGGCGCTGACCCCCGAACAATTCCAGTCGATGCAGCAACCGATTCTCGCCGACAGGTTCCAGTTGAAGTTCCATCGTGAGAGGAAGATTCTGCCTGTCTACGAGCTCGTAACGATCAAGGGGGGACCGAAGTTCAAGGAGATCACGCCTGTCGAGCAAAAAAGTGACACTGGGGTGAATGGCGTGCGGGCCGGCGGCATGAGCGTTCATAATTGCAACCTAATTGCCACCGGTGTACCGATGTCGCGACTGGCTGACCAGCTTTCGGCCCAGTTGAAACGTGTGGTCGTCGATAAGACAGGTCTCGCCGGCAACTATAACTTTCAATTGAGCTGGTCCCCGGATGATGCAGGATCGCCCTCAGCTGACGTTGCCGCACCTCCCGACATCTTTACCGCTCTCGAAGAACAACTCGGTCTGAAGCTGCAACCAGGCAAGGAAGTGATGGATACGTTTGTGATCGATCATGTTGAATACCCTTCGGAGAACTAAGAGAAAGAAAAATACGTAGACAATTAGACGAACCTCTTGAAGTTTGGAGAACGATCAGCAGATGATGAAATCGATATCACGGCGGTGGGCTAAGTGCTATCGTTCCATCCTTTTCGCCCTTGCTCTGCTGGCACTATCGAGGAATGCCCAGGCGTCAGAAAATCGCGGGCAAGTCACGTTCAACGACTCACCAGTGCCGGGCGCTACGATCACTGCCACCCAGGGCTCCAGTCGGTTCGTTGCGATCTCCAATGAAGACGGCAGTTACGTATTTCCAGACCTCCCTGACGGCACGTGGAAGATTACGATCTCGATGACCGACTTCGCAACCATCGAACAAGTCATCTCCGTTTCGCCAAGTACGCCCGGCATCAAGTGGGAGCTGAAGCTGCTTCCGCTTGCCGAAATCCTCGCCCACGCCACGCCGCTGAAGGCAGGAGCAACCTCCTCAGTCACAGCAAGTCTCCCCGAAGCGCCGGCAAAGACCACGGCGAACAAACCTGTCGCGCCCGCTGAGATGCCCAAGCCCCCCGAACCGTCCCAGCAAGCCGCCGACGGCTTTCTCGTCAACGGCAGCGTCAATAATGCGGCGACGTCACAGTTCTCGTTGGCTCAGGCATTCGGCAACACGCGAAAGGGAGTTGCTGGTCTATACACGGGTGGTCTCGCCTTAATCTTCGGCAACTCGGCACTGGATGCCAGACCATTCTCCGTAAGCGGGCTGAATGAACCCAAGCAAAGCTACAGCACGATCACCGGTGTCCTGACCTTCGGTGGCCCACTCAATATTCCGCATCTCCTCCCTCGCGGCCCCAATTTCTTCGTCGTCTACGAGTGGATCCGGAACAGCACCGCCACCAGCGTCCCAGGCCTGGTACCCACCGAGGCTCAACGCAACGGTGACCTGTCCACCGGCATCATCGATCCGATCGACTCGGTGGCGCAAAATCTTCTGCAGCTCTACCCGTTGCCCAATGTCGCTGGAAACTCCCAGTACAACTATCAGATCCCTATCCTCAATAACTCCCATCAGGACGCCATGCAGATCCACTTCGATAAGTCCATCGGCCGCAGGGACCAGGTCTACGGAGTATTCGCGTTCCAAAGCATCCGCGCTGATAACACCAACCTCTTCGGTTTTCTCGATACCACCGACACGCTGGGCTTCAACACCACCATCAATTGGCAGCACATCCTGAACCACCAGATCTATCTCAACACTGGCTTCCAATTCAGTCGGTTGAGGACCCAGGTGGTTCCCTTCTTCGCCAATCGCATCAATGTATCCCTGAACGCTGGCGTCACTGGCAATCTTCAGGACCCATCCGACTGGGGTCCCCCCACCCTCACCTTCTCCAGCGGCATCGCCAGTCTCACCGACGCGAACAGCTCCTTTGATCGCAACCGCACGGATGGAATCTCCGAATCCGTAGAGTATTACCGTGGCCGCCATAACATCACAGTCGGTGGTGATTTCCGCAGGCAGGAGTTCAACTACCTCTCTCAGCAAAACCCTCGAGGCAACTTCACCTTTACCGGCGCAGCCACCAGTGTCTCCGACTTAGCAGACTTCCTCGAAGGCATCCCCGATACCAGCCAGATCGCCTACGGCAATGCCAACAAATACTTCCGGCAATCGGTGTACGACCTCTACGCGACCGACGACTGGAGAGTCCGTCCCGAGCTCACCATCAACGCCGGCGTTCGTTGGGAGTATGGCGCGCCCATCACAGAACTCTTTGGGCGCATCGTGAATCTTGATATCGCTCCAGCCTTTACCGCCGTCGCGCCGGTCCTCGGCAGTGATCCCAAGGGTCCGATCACCAACGAGCAGTATCCGACTTCGCTCATCCGTCCCGACAGGCTGGGGATCGAACCAAGAATAGGACTCTCCTGGCGCCCAATTCCCGGTTCATCCGTAGTGGTTCGCGCCGGATACGGTATCTATGACGACACCTCGGTCTACCAGGCGACGGCCCTGCAGATGGCCCAGCAGGAACCGCTCTCTACCAGCGTCAGTGTGCAAGCAAGCCCCGCCTGTCCCCAGACACTCGCCAGTGGATTCAATCCCTGTTCCTCCATCACCCCCTACTTGTTCGCAGTCAATCCGAACTTTCGTGTCGGCTATGCGCAGACGTGGCAGCTCTCGGTACAGCGTGATCTACCCGCATCCTTGCAGATGACCGTGACCTACCTCGGCATCAAGGGAACACGCGGCGTCCAGCAGTTTCTACCCCAAACCTATCCAATCGGCGCAACGGATCTCTGCTCCCTATGTCCCACGGGCTACGTCTATCAAACCTCGGGCGGCGACTCGACCCGTGAATCTGGAAGCATCCAACTGCGCCGCAGACTGCGCGCCGGGTTCACCGCAAACCTGCAATACACCTACTCGAAGTCGATTGACGACGACGCCACGCTCGGAGGCCAGGGCCCTGTCCCAGCCGGCGGGGTCGCGCCCAACGTACCGGCGGCAACCATCGCGCAGAACTGGCTGGACCTGCGAGCCGAACGCGGTCTCTCCACCTTCGACCAACGCAATCTCTTGAACGCCCAGATCCAATACACCACCGGCATGGGAATCGGCGGCGGAACCCTTCTTGGAGGATGGCGGGGAAGACTCTTGAAGGAGTGGACCGCCGCCGCCACTATCACCGCTGGCAGCGGTTTGCCACAGACGCCCATCTATCTGGCAGCGGTGAACGGCACAGGCGTCACGGGCAGCATTCGTCCTGACCGAGCGAGCGGCTCCATCTACGCGGGATCTGGTGGCCACTTCCTGAACCCTTCAGCCTTCGCTGCGCCTCAACCCGGCCAGTGGGGAACCGCCGGTCGAGACTCCATCATTGGGCCAGGACAATTCACCTTCAATGCCTCGCTGTCGCGTACCTTCCGCGTTGCAAAACGCTACAACCTCGATATACGAGTCGACTCCCTCAATCTACTCAATCACGTCGTTTATTCCAGCTGGAATACGACGCTCAACCCCATTACCAATCCGGGACCAGACTCGGTCTTCACGCCTGAACTGAATCCACTTTTTGGCCTGCCGGCAGCAGCCAACGCGATGCGCAGCCTGCAAGTCACTGCGCGACTGAGGTTCTAACCATGCGATTGATAGCAACCCTATGTCTCTTCGCAACACTCAGTGCTGGCGCCCAGACCATTGGGCAGAATAAAACTTCCGATGCTGCCCAAACCTATACTATGTCGATGCGGTCGCAGCTGGTTGTCGAAGCAGTCGTAGTCAAAGACAAGCAGGGCAAACCCATCGAAGGATTGACAGCCAAAGACTTCACGCTCACCGAAGACGGGGTCGCCCAGAAGATTCGTTATTGCGAACTACAAACCCTGCCCTCCGAGCCCCTTCCGATCGCTCCCATGCCCTCGAGTGAGGAGAACATCAAGATCTACAAGCGTCTCGCCCGCACCCAGATCGCTCCAGAGCAGACGGAATCTGCAAACTACAAGAATCGCCGGCTGCTCGCGCTCTACTTTGACATGAGCGCCATGCCGCCGGGCGATCAACTGCGTGCACTCCGCGCCGCTGAGAAGTTTATCCGAACACAGATTACGGCAGTGGATCTCGTTTCAATCCTCAGATATTCGGGTGGCTCCGTCGATGTCCTCCAGGACTTCACCGCCGACCGCAATCGCCTGCTCAGCATTCTCGAGACGATGGTCGTCGGCGAAGGTCAGGGCTCGGTCGAAGACGTCGACGATGCCAGCACCTCCGACACAGGTGCCTCCTTCGGGCAGGACGATAGTGAGTTCAACATCTTCAATACCGATCGCCAGCTCTCCGCGTTGCAAACCGCATCGAAGATGCTCGGCAACATCAACGAGAAGAAGGCTCTGATCTACTTCGCCAGCGGTCTGCGCCTGAACGGCGTCGACAATCAAGCCCAGCTTCATGCGACCATCGATGCCGCCGTCCGGGCAGGCGTCTCTTTCTGGCCAATCGATTCTCGAGGCCTCGTTGCCGAGGCTCCTCTCGGAGATGCTACGCAAGGATCCCCAGGCAACGTCGGTATGTATTCAGGAACCGCAGAACAGGCCGATACAACACGCTTTCAGCAGTCGCAGGACACGCTATTCGCACTTGCAGGCGATACCGGCGGCAAGGCTCTGCTCGACAACAACGATCTCACCAGGGGCATCGTTCAGGCGCAGAAGGCTATCTCCGAGTACTACCTCATCGAGTACTACACCACCAACGCCGCGTTGGATGGAAAGTTCAGGCGCGTCAAAATCTCCGTCGCCGCCGACCCTTCGGCCAAGCTGGATTATCGCCAGGGCTACTACGCAGGCAAAGAGTTCGGCAAGTTCACAGTGGCGGACAAGGAGCGCCAGCTTGAGGACGCGCTTATGCTCGGAGATCCCATCACGGAACTCACCATCGCCATGGAGATCAACTACTTTCAGTTGAATCGAGCGGAATATTTTGTTCCTATCGTGGTTAAGATTCCAGGGCGCGAATTGGCGCTCGCGAAGCGTGGCGGTGCCGAACATACACTGATCGATTTCGTCGTTGAAATCAAGGACATCTACGGCGGCGTCACGGTAAGCAATGTCCGCGACAACGTAAACATCAAGCTGAGCGATGCGACCGCGGCCGAACTGGCCAAGCGGCCCATTGAATATGACACCGGCTTCACGCTGCTTCCAGGGAAGTACTCGATCAAATTCCTGGCACGTGACGATGAGACAGGTCGGATCGGGACCTACGAAACAAATTTTGTTATCCCCAACTTGAACAAGGAGGTAAAGAAGGTTCCGATTAGTTCGGTGGTCTTGAGCGGCCAGCGTGTCGATCTTAAGGACTCTCTCTACAACGCGGTAAAGGGTAAGGAAGAAGTTAAGGATACTGCCGCCAATCCATTGATCGCGGATAGCAAGAAGCTCATTCCAAGTGTGACCAGAGTCTTCAGTCAGGGAAGGCAAATCTACGTCTACCTCCAGGCATACCAGGAGAGCTCCACCATCACGACGCCGGTTGTTGCCTTTGTCACCCTGTATCAGGCGCAGAAGAAGGTCTTCGAAACCCAACCGGTCGCGGTGACGCCCGCCTCGCTTAGCCACCTTGGAATGGTGCCTTTGAATTTCACCATCGGGCTCAGCCAGATACCGCCGGGCCAATATGATTGCCAGGTGACCATCCTGGATCCCACCGGCCAGAAGGGAACATTCTGGCAAGCGCCAGTCCTGATCGTGCCGTGATGGCCGGTTCCATCTTTATAGGCGTGCTTGTGTGCCGCGTCAGTTCGCGGAAGGCTTATCGATGCGATCGATGACCATCACGTCAACGTTTGCCTTGGTCACCTCCATCTTCAATCCCAACTGCTCCTGCAACGCGGTAAACAAGCTGGGCGGCGCATTCGGGTCGTCGTGATTGGGCGGGGGACCTCCAAAGGAGGCAAACTGCGATTGGTCTGGAGTCCAGTTGAGGGTGAAGTCATATCGGTCCGTCAACCCAGTCTGATCGACGACCGGCTTGTCCATGACCGCCTCCTGCATGCCGTGGCAGAATTCCTTCATGGTGAAGTTGATAACCCGGAGGTCACCTAAGCCGCGGAAGCCAAAGCCCCCCGGCGAATTCTTCGGAGCAACGGAGACGGCCAGCTTGGGTCCGACCTTGGCGACGGTCAGCGCATAGGCTGTCAATTCGCGCTGCTCGGTATGGAACTTCAAACCAAACCGCTGCACCAAGGCATCGGCAATCAGCATACGCATTTGCGGAAGACTCGGCTGGCCTTCCACGTCGGGGACGCCATCGACATCGTACTTCTCCCCCATCCAGGTTGGCGCGTTGAGGATCTCTTTGGTCTGCAGCGAATAGGCGAAGGTGATGAGGTCGTTGAGCGTGGTGTTGATCGTCATCACCTGCCGACCGCGAACGGTGAACAGCTTCCCAGGCCGGTTCGGATCGCTGGGCTTCACCGTCACGACATCAAACTTCGGCTTGGCGTCTGCCGGCATCGACTTCGGCGGCTCGGGAATTGCCCACGTGTTTTCCGGAGTGACGCGCGCGAAGTTCAGCACATTCGTCTGACCGTGTTGGGTCGCGTTCCCATCGATCGCGGTGTGATCAGCATTCAGGATTCCGGAGTAGGTCAGATCCAGCGGTTTGATGGTGAACCCGAAGTTAAGCTTGTCCAGCGTTACGGAGGTGACGCCGATTGGATCGCTGCCTTGGTCGATGCTGTACATCACTGCCTTCCATCCACCAGTGTCGGTCTTGGATATTTTAAGGACGGTCCGCAGGCCCTTCCCCGCTTGTAGGGTGCCCTGCCAATTTCCTGAGATATCGGGCGTCTGTGCGTGTAGTACTCCAATCGCAATCAGCAGTACTGCGGCGAATCGAATCGCAATATTCCTCATTCCCAAATCTCCTCGTAGCCTCTGGCTCACACAAGTGTCACCGCTCTTCAGCCATAGGGCAAGCCCAATATCTGCAATTCTGAAAGGGCGATAGCGCGGGAGTTGCTCAACCATCATCTTTGCTAGAGCAGGAGGGCGACGGAACCAGGCATGCAGTCTTGGGCATCGTCTTGCAGGAGCGCCGTACTGGCCTTTGCCGGTGGTCAGCATGAAGGCAGCGCAAGTGGATATTGCCTCAGAGTTCTCATTCTGGAAATCTAAAACTGATACGGGAAATAGGATGAGAAACCGCTGTCCCGTTACGCCGGGGAATGAGGGTGGTGTCGCCGCCAAACTTATGTGTGTACCTCTTATCAGGATTTGATGGATGACCCATAGCAACTTGCAGATGCCTCTGTAACTATGACGCTGAAGCGGTTAGTTCTGCGAGAACAAGGCCGAAAGCTAACGGAAATCGCCGTGGTGGTGCTCTATGCGAGAACCTCAAGCGAACGACTCGATGCCCAACGTGAACGTTCCTCCTCGCCGGGTGGGCCTCAAGGATCTCGCGGCGCACCTGCACTTGAGTCCGTCGACTATATCGTATGTGCTGAACGACACGCCGGGACGGTCGATTCCTGAGGGGACACGCGAGCGAATTCGAGCAGCAGCAGTCGAGTTCAATTACAAGCCGAATATGATTGCACGATCGTTGCTCGGCAAACCTATGCGCAGCATCGGCATCCTGCTACCCGTGCTGGGCGAGGGATATCACTCGCAGGTGTTGTCGGGGATTGGCGACTTGTTGATGGAAGAAGGATACTTCTACTTCACGGTGCACCATCGGCACATTCAGAGCCTGATCGAAGAATATCCCGCATTGCTGCAAGCTCGGGGAGTTGACGGAATTCTGGCGATCGATACGAAGCTCACCAATCGCCTGCCCTTGCCAGCGGTGCTAATCGCAGGCCATTCGACGTTGCCGGATGTGACCAACGTTGTGCTTGACCACGAGCACGCGGCCCGGCTCGCGCTACGGCATCTTTACGACCTTGGGCATCGCAAGATTGTCTACATGAAAGGCCAGACGGTGAGCACGGATACAGAGCCACGCTGGTTTGCGACGATGAAGGTGGCGCGGGAGCTGGGGTTAGCGATCGATGACCATCTGACGATTCAACTGGCCAAGGATTCGACGTCTCCAGAGATCAGCTATCCGGGGATCCATGACTTGCTGGAGAGCAAGCAAATATTTACAGCGATTCTTTGCTTCAACGACATCTCGGCAATGGGCAGTATTCGTGCGCTGCACGACTATGGCTACCGGGTTCCGCACGATGTTTCGGTTGTAGGATTTGACGATATTCAATCTGCTTCGTATCGCTTGCCGAGTCTTACAACGATCCGGCAACCGCTGAAGTCGATGGGACGCACGGCGGCGGCGGCGCTACTGCGAAGGCTGACAGACGAAGATCTGCCGGCGACGATCCAGGTGGAACCGCAGTTGGTGGTGAGGGAATCAAGTGGAGCGGCGCCGCGGGCACCCTAAGGACGTAAGGATTGTTCGAGAAAAAAAGGAGACGGCGATGGTCGTCGCCGCCTCCAAGGAGGTACTACATTCAATCTCTGCTAGAAGGCGAGGCGAGCTCCCAGCTGTAAGGTCCTTCCACCAATCTGAATCCCTGTGATCTGGTTTCCGCCGTTGCTAGTGGTGGTGTACTCGGTGCCCGGACCGCTGTCTCCAGCAAGCTGTCCCTGTGGGGGACTGAAGCTTGGATGGTTGAATGCGTTTTGCGCATCGCAGCGAATCGAGAAGGCCATCCGTTCCCAGGGCAAGTGAAACTCCTTGAGAGCCGAGATGTTCACTGTGTTGAAACCGGGGCCGACCAACGGGTTTCTACCCGCATTGCCGAAGTTTCCGTTTCCGGGGTTGATGAAGGCGGCTGGGTTGTACCACTCTGCGATGCCTCTATTGATTGGCCGCGTGCTGAGTCCAGAGAAGCTGGGAAATTGTGTGCCCGGACAAGACTGCTGGTAGGTGCAGTCCGTTGCGAGCACCTGGAACGGATTTCCTGAAGACACAATGACGGTGCCGGAGACCTGCCAACCACCGACCGTTACATCTTCGAACCAGTTCTTATTCAGGAATGCTCTGCCTTTGCCGAAGGGAAGTTGATAGACCACAAACCCTTTGAAGGCATTGCGGACGTCGAAGTTTGAATTTCCGTAATTCTTACCTGAATAATTCACCGTCAAGAGGCTTGCGTACTGATAGGGTTGAGGGCCAGCGTGCGTTCCCCATCCCGACGAATCCTGATCATCCAACATGTGAGACCAGACGTAGTTTGCGCTGAAGCTGAATCCATGTTGCAGGCGCTTGGTGATGGTGACCTGCAGAGCGTTGTAGTTGGAGAGCGCCTGGTAGAGGTTACCGGTGATCTGCTTATAAATCGGATACGCCGCGACGCAGTTGACGGTTGACCCCGTACCGCATCCGGAGAGATCGCTGGACGAGAGGCTGTCTAGAGGTGCCGCATTGATATTGGTGGGGAAGGTTAGGTTAAGCCCGTGGCTCCCGACATAGCTCATCGTCGCCACAGTGTTCGTGCTCAACTGCCACTCCATACCGAAATTCCATTGATAGATCTTCGGGATCGGTATGTGATAGCCGATGTAGCCCGCGTTTTGACCGTTGAACCTGGTTGGGTCCTGGGAAGCGCTTGTGTAAGGCAGTGGGGTCATTGCGCCTCCGCCCAAGGGGAAGAGCGTTCCGGCCCCATCGAATTTGGTCGTTGGATAGATTCCGTTCGAGGAGTCGTTGACACTTCCGGATGAGGAGACGGATTGACCTAAGCCCGCGTTGGTAGCGCCGCCATAGTTATCCGTGCTCCAGTTATAGGAGTAGAGTCCAAACCCGCCACGCACCGTAGTGTTGGGGTGCAAGAGCCAAGAGAAGCCGGCTCGCGGAAGGAAAGTGCTAAACACATTAGCGTTCAGGGATGTTCGGCCGTTGGCGTGGGTTTCTCCATACCAGTACGCGCCTAGGGTGCCAGTTGCTGGGTTCGTCACCGTGGGATCGAAGCTATCCATGTTGCCGGTGACTTCGTTATACCCGTGGCTGATTTCGTAACGGAGGCCAAAGTTAATGGTCAGGTTTGGTTTAATCTTCCAGTCATCCTGAGCAAACATCTGGGGCTTCTTCAAACGAACACCGTATTCAGGTGAGACACCTGCGCTCCAGTTCTGAGCATAGCCGAGGAGGAAGTCAGCATACTCTTCGCCCGACTTACTGTTCGCTGAGGCGACGCCCGTCTCCGAGTTGACCGTCCAATTCTCGGTATACACTCCGGAGAACTGCAAGGTTCCCGCATTGATGTTGCCCCAGGTGGTTGTGTCGTCGCGATAGAAGGCAAACTCACCACCGAAGTGGATCACGTGCTTGCCGCGAATCATGGTGACCACGTCGGAAGGATCGAAGACGAATTCCTTGTATTCAGCATTGGTGCCTGGCCCAATGTTTGTGTAGGGGTTGTTACGCTGGAACTGGACTGACGGAAGAACGTTGGCCTTGGCAAACTGCCAACCGATCTTGGCCGGATACCCCAGGCCCGTACCAGCGTCCGCAAAGAAGTTCAGTTGATCGGTGTAACCGAATCTGGCTTCATTGACGGTGCGCGGGCTGATATTCCAAACATCGGTGACCTGTGCATTGTTGTTGTCGACGTCGCCGATCTGGCAACCGACTGGGCATTCCGTTATAGCATTGGCGCCATTTTCAAGTTCGTCGCCCTGTGTGTCGGAAAGCGTCAGCCGATTATTTTGAGTAATCGCATAATCCAACCGTCCGAAATACCGCTTCCATGGCCGAGGCACTGGATATTGCGAGTAGAAGTTGTCGGTGAGAACGCCGGCGCTATTGAGGGTTGCGTTCGGCACGAAATTACCATAGGAGATGTGGTTTGCCGGTGTCGGATAAAACTGCTGGAAGGCATTCGAGACCGAATCGATCATGCCCGCGGGAATCGCGTTGGTTCCATACTCGCTAAAGAAGCTCTGACGAATGGGGTATGGATGGCCTCCGGAATCTGTCGCGATGACTTGCGTTGTGGGATCGTAAATGTAGTACGGCGCTGATGGGTTGGCCGCGATGTTACCGCTGAAGTCACCGGCCATAATTGGAGTAGTTGGCACGGTCTGGTAGCCGGCGCTGACGGCGTTATTGTGAATCTGATCGTAACCGAAGAAGAAGAACGCCTTGTGCTTCAGCCCAACGAATGGGATTGGGCCGCTGAACGTTCCGCCGAAGTCGTCATAGTTGAGGGCGGGCACTTTTTCCTCGTTGCCAAAGCCGTAGTTGGCAGCGTTCAGCGATGTGTTCTGGAAGTACTCGTACAGAACGCCGTGGAACTTGTCTGTACCGCTCTTGGTGATCTGGTTGATGATGAGTCCGCCTACGCCATACTGCGCAGAGAAGGAAGAGAGGTTGACCTGAAGTTCCTGGACATCTTCGAATGCTGCGGGATTGGCGTTCTGGCTGCTTGGAAGCGTAGTGGAGGCACCATCTGCGAGCACGTTCGTGAAGGGCAGGTTGCCGTTGGTGGACACTTCCTGACCGGGATTGAAGGCGTTCATCTGATTCATGCTGCCGTTGTAGGTACCAGAGGCTCCGGGGAGCAGGATCATGAAGTTCTGCCAGTCAGGGCCATTCGATCCGCCGACGTTTGGCATCTGCTCCATGTCATGCGCTTCGAGAGTTGCGGACTGTTCACCGTTTTCGGTGTTGAGCAGAGGCACGTCAGTATTGACGGTTACCTCAACGGTCGATGAACCAACTTTCAGTTGGGCATTAACGTCCGTGATGCCAACTAGGACGGTGATGGGTCCACGCACATAGGTCTCAAACCCATTCTTCTTGAAGGTGAGCTTGTAGCTTCCGGCGACGATGGAATTTGTATCGTACAAGCCGTCGTTGTTGGTGGGGAAATCCTTGGCGACTCCGGTGTCGAGATTCAACACGGTGACTGTGGCTCCGGGAATCAGGGCGCCGGATGGATCGGTGACGAGGCCGCGGATATCTCCGGAGTTTGTACTTTGTGCATAGGCGCTGCCTAACCCCAGAATGCCGGCCATGGCAAGGACAACCATCCTGAATATTGAAAACCTTAACTTCATATTGCCTCCGAACTTCATAAGTGGTGCATCGTTCAACAATGAATCGTATTTAGACAAACGTTTGTCTTCCAGGTGACTAGAAAGCGAAAATCGTACCAATCAGAAGCACCCTTGGCTTGCAGTGCTGCTGAAGTGGAGCTGAGTGTCCTGTCGGGTCCAAAGGAGTTTGCGGCGAGGGCCACACATGTATGCAGGACAAACAGTGCTAGCTTCACAGGAGAGGTCGTCGGTGGCAATAGCCATTCTCACCAAGATTCGCCGACCACTTGGCTGATTCTGATGGACTCTCTGATCAACGGATTTCAACGTGATTGTCTAATGCGGGTTTAGAGCGGCCGGTTAGTACGACCAAGGTGTGTTCATCGACGCGCGACTGTGGCTCTTGCTATTGCGGACGCTCGGGCGCATTCGTAGTGCCGTACCTCAGGCGCCTGAGGAGCCCGCGTCCCAGAGAACTCCACGAAGCTTGCGTACCGCGGCGGGAATATCCGCGGCCTGTGTGCTGCCAAAGCCAAGGATCAATCCGTTACGCGCTGCTCCACCGCTATACGCGGTGGAGAGTGGCCACACCCAAAGGTTCTGCGAAGCGGCCCGGAGCGCGATGTCATAATCAGATTCCAGCCCCGGCAGAGTAAGCGTCAGATGTAGGCCCGCTTCCGCGCCAATCACTTCACATGCAGCATTGAGATCCCTTCGGAGGGATTCGACGAGCACGCTTCTCCGTTCTTTGTAGAGCACCCGCATGCGTCGAATATGTCGTTCAAAATGACCCTCACTGATGAACTCTGCCAAAACCTCTTGTGTTAAAGTCGGCGAACCAAGATCTGTGGCACGGCGAGTTGCTATGAAATGGCCCAGCAGATCTCGAGGGACGACAATATAGCCGATGCGCAAAGAAGGAAACAACACTTTGCTAAACGTTCCGATATAGATGACGCGCTCATTATTGTCGAGGCCTTGGAGCGAGGAGATTGGCGCGCTTTCGTACCGATACTCGCTGTCATAATCGTCTTCGATAATCCAGGATCCGTTCTTCTGGGCCCATTGTAGAAGCTGCAACCTGCGCGAGGCGCTCATCGTCACTCCCAATGGAAATTGGTGCGATGGCGTTACGATCGCCACGCGCGCACTTCGGCACTTTTTAATGCCCGCGCTGACGTTGAGACCTTGATCATCGACTGGGACGGCGACGAGACGGCTTCCAGCCAAGGCAAAGACCTCGCGGGAGAAGCGGTACCCTGGCTCCTCGATCCAAACAGAGTTCCCCGGATCTACGAGCACTTGGGCGGAGATTTCCAGGGCTTGCTGAGATCCGGAAACGATCAAAATCTGGTCGGCGTCACATGACACGGATCTAGCCGTCCGCAGGTACGCCGCTATGCTTTGGCGAAGCGGGAGATACCCCATCTGGTCTCCGTAGCCAAACGATCGAACGCTCATGTTCTTTGAGCGACGCGCAACAATGTTGGACCAGGCCTGTAAAGGAAAGCTGTCTGCAGCCACCTGCCCGACACCGAAGGCACCCCAGTTTCGCGTCCAGGGCATCATCAAATACGATGGAAGGGTGGTGGTTCGCTGCGCAACTTTTCGAGAGCCTTCGTGGGCGGCAGCGCGTCTCTTTTTCAGCATCGGATCAGTCGACGTAAAGCGGTCTGGTAGCTGGCTCGACACCGCGGTCCCAGAACCTACCCGTGCGGTCAAGTAGCCTTCAGCCAGCAGTTGCGCGTACGCGTTGAGAACAGGTAATCGCGACACCTCGAGTTCCTTAGCAAGCAGCCGGCTAGATGGGATCTGCTGTCCCGGTCGTAGGCGGCCTTCCGAAATCGCCGTCCGCACAGCGTCGTATATCTGTCGATGCAAAGCCACCGCAGCATTCCGATCGATACGGATCACAGGCACGATTCCGGATGCGACGCGCTTAGACATGACAGCAGCCTAGTGGTCGCTGATGTCAGCGTCAAGGCGCACATGGGTCTAACCACTTTCCCAACGTGAGAAGCATCCAGGCCGGCGCGTAGCTCCAGACCAGACGAGATCGTGTCAGCCTTGAACCAGCGAGTCAGCCACAACCCAGGCGGTACCGATCAGAGCCAGATTCAAGGCGCTTTCCGTCCAGTTAAAATGGCTTGAAGGATCGGCAACGAGCATCGGCCCATTTGCCAGCACGCCGAAGGATGCAATCATAACGGTCAGCAGGATCGTGGCCAGTCTGACCTGTATTCCTGTCAGTATGGCGAGCCCGGCCGCGACGAAGCAGACTCCCGTTAAATATCCCCAGAAAACTTGCCCAGGCGGCAGCCATTTTGGGACCAGTGGGGCGGTCATGTTCATATACATAAAATGCGCTCCTCCCCATATCACGGGGCAAACGCCAAACGCCATCCGGCCGATCCGCGTGAGGCGCACGGCGAGCGCCATGTCAATCTGGGCGCTCCCGGCGTAGACGATAAGAGCGCTCGCGGCGATCGCCAGCTGCATGGCGATGTCTTCGTAGGTACCGTACACGCCGTAGCCGCTAATGAGTAGGCGCCCGTCCATCAGCAGGAGAACAAAGACGGCGTAGTAGACGGTCAGCGCGGCGGCGCCCCATACCCTGGTTCGACGCCATTCGATCGCCGACGCTGCGACGACCATCAACGCACCAGCGCAGTAGGCCAGTGGAGTGCGAGTGGGAAAATTTCTGGGCACCTTCTGCCCAGGATCGAAGTCTCCAAACACCAGGCATGCCAGTCCCAGCGCTGCTACACCCACGCCGTAGACCCGCAAGCCAAAGACCCTTATCGTTCTTTCTGTCTTCAAGACCGCTCCAGGATAGAAGATTTACTTGTCGCCCCGTGGAGCATGACCCGGTCTCACTCTACCGATGATTGTCCGACGTAGTGCTGGGCTGCATAGAGCCAATATCTTCTACGGAAGCCGCACCCACAATCTTTCCAGTGCCGCCAGCTTGTGCAACTACTACAAGACCCAAGTTAGCGGTGTTCTCTTTTGATTTCAGTTTCACTTCGAAATCACGCGAGAAGACATTGCCAGGAGTAGCCTTCCCAATCTTCTCCAGATTGAGGACGACTTCAGTCTCTATTAATTTTCGTCCCTTATTTTCGCCGGCGGATACATCAGAATTCGCCTGATGCAAGGTCACCGCTACGTAGATATCTGAGGGCTGCTTGGTGGTACTGCCGTCTATATCGATATGACCACGCAGAATTCCAAATCCCACCGGCTCAATACGAGTTGAGGTGATCGTCACTGGAATCCTCTGATCTTTGACAGCCTTTTCAAAGACCGCACGTACCTGGCCCTCGTCAGTGAGTTTCAGTTCATCGGTTCCATCCACCACGAACTGGGGTGTATACGCGGAAGGAAGTCCAAATCTGCTCACGTAGACTTCTTGACGATCCGTCAGCTGATCAGAGGAGTAAGGGTCCTTCCATCCGTCGTGGTTCCAATACGTAACGTGCTCACTCAGAGTAATCAGTCTAGCTCCGGGAATAGGTTGCATTGATTGCAGCCTCTGAAGAAAAGCATCAGCAGGGGGGCATGAAGAGCAGCCCTCGGAGGTAAAGAGTTCGACCACAACCGGCACTGCCGTCGATGCCTGCGCAGCGAAGACGTGTTCGCGGTTCGCGGTCGCGCAACAGACTAACGAGAATGCGACTGACGCAAATATGCTTCTTACGCCCATACCGTGTTGTTCCCCACTAATTGAACATGCGCTCCCCTGCGTTTCTAGACTTACAGAGGAACACCTTACATGCAATAACCACTTCAGTGGTTCTTGTACTGACCACCTGCATGTTCGCAGAACAGTCTTGCTTCAGGTCCGCCAGATTGAGAAGATGGCCTGCTGATGTGCCGGGAATGTCGGCAACTCCGCAACTGTTCATCGTCGGCGGAAACCCAGGCTTCTAACGTCCCAACATGTTTGCTGCGCGCCATGGGAACACCGGATGCGATCAGGCAAGATGGGGCACTTGGCAATCAGAACTGGAAATACAGAAACGTCGAACCAGCTGTCGAATAAAACATGCTGATCATGAAGGCCGTGCTCGTGGCCACCCACCAGGGGAGGTTCGGACGCCAGCGAATGTGCGGCAGGATCGACCAATTGGGTGAGTCGTTCTTCTGCTCTTCGCCAAGCAGCTCCTGCGTGTTCGGCATCAGCCAGATCACGGCGTACAGCCCCACAAGGATGAGTATCTGTGTTTTGAGGTCGGTCAAGTGGTCGAATCCGTTTCGCCCTATCATGCTGGAGAGGACGGATAGGGCAGCGTGCACCGAGTTCGCGCGAAAGAAGACTTCGGCAACAAGAACTGCGAGATAAGTGACGCCGATACTTACCGGCCGGATGAACGGCTTCTGCAGCTTGCTATCGTTTGGCACGAAGATGCGCCAGGCGTGGGCGATCACCAGGTACGTCCCATGAAGCAAGCCAAAGACCAGAAACTGCCTTCCTGCCCCGTGCCACACCCCGGCAAGAAACATCGTAATCATCATCGGCCACGCCACCATATGCAAGAACCCTTCAGGCGTCGCCGTTGCTTTCTTTGAGATCTTCTTGCCCGCGTTCAATCGGCTTCGGCTGACACGCAGCTGCACCGGAGCGTAGATGTAGTCCATGATGTAGTGGGTGAGCGTCATGTGCCAGCGTTGCCAGAAGTCGATGATGTTCGCTGCTTTGTAGGGGGAGTTGAAATTGAGCGGGAAGCGGATGGAGAACATCCTCGCCAACCCGACCGCCATGTCGGAGTATCCCGAGAAATCGAAGTAAAGCTGCAGCGAGTACGTCAACGCTCCAACCCACGCGTTGACCATTCCTGTGTGCGGGTCCGCGAAGACAGCATCTGCGACCGGCGAGATTCGGTCGGCTACCATCACCTTCTTGAACATGCCCATGGTGAACCAGGTCAGGCCGAGGGCGACGTCGTCGCGGTCGAGGCGGTAGCGCCGCTCTTCGCGGAATTGCGGCATCATCTCATTGTGATTCAGGATGGGACCAGCAATGAGGTGCGGAAAGAAGGTCACGAACAGCGAGTAGCTGAGCAGCGGCTCCGGTTCAGCGGCACCCTGTTTGAGATCGACAAGGTAAGCGATCTGGGTAAAGGTGAAGAAGGAGATACCCAGCGGGAGAATGACCGATCCAAAGTCGTGGTTCAACAGACCGTGTCCGCTAAAGAAACCCAACACCGGGAAGAGGTATTTGAAGTAGGAGAGCGCAGCAAGATTCGACGCGATCCCGAAGACGAGCCAGCCAGTAGCCGCACGATCGCTCCTCCTGAAACGCACAATCATGCGGGTGATCGCGAAGTTGAACAGGATCGAACCGACCAGCAGCAAAAGGTAAACCTTGCTCCAGTGGGCGTAGAAGACGAACGACATGAAAGCAAGGAATCCGATTGCGCCGCGCCTGCCGAGCCGACCAAAGATTTGGAAGCCCAACAGACTGAGGGGCAGGAAGCACAAATAGAAAACAGGGCTGCTGAAGGTCATTTGCCGATTGATCCTCGGAGAGTGGGCGAAGGAGTATTCAGCTTTTTTAGATCGTCCTGGTGCATCAGTTCGAGGATCTGGTTGGCCGCTGCGGTAGATATATACGCCGAGCCCTCGGGACTGAAGTGCACATCCGTCATGTTGAAATAAGGCATGGGAAGCGCAACCAGGGCATTGTCATGCAGCCCATCCAATTGCTTTCGATAGAGACCTTCGTACGGGTTGCAATTTGAAATCGGGGAAACATTGATAATCACCCGGGTTCCATCGACTGCATATCGTTTTCGAGTTTCGGCAACGTCGACAGCATTCCGCTCTACCACTATGCCCGGTGCTGGCGCGCTGTAGTCGCAGTTGACCTCGGGCGGCAAAGGAAATGGCCAGATGCCATCTCGATCCGCGCGCTGTTTCCTGGTGTCGATGTCAGCCCTGCGGGTCCAGGGCAAGAGTTGCTTCCATTGGTTTTCCAACATGGTCTCAGCCGCCCAGAATATGAAGTTCACGACCCACGTGGGCCGTCGCCGAAATCCCTGGAGCATCTCTCGACCGTGATCATACTGAAGTGCATAAATCATGCCTTCCGTTGAGAACGCGGTGAACGGCTTCTTGCCGGGACCAAATGAGGGGGCGCCGAGCATCATCAAAATGAATCGTGGCCGTTTGTTCCTTTGTAAATACGCGTCCAATGGAAAGCGAAAACCCACCACATCCTGCACCCCACGCGCTTCGGCGATGTTGCAGGTCTTCAGCCCGGTGATCTTTGCGATCAGCTGAGGATCAAGCCCGGTGAGAGCGGATGAATCTCCATAGACCACAACGTCACAGTCCGCGTGCACGAGCCGCATTCCGTAGCCGGCCTGGTAGATGCCGGGATACCCGTCGTGGGTGAGAAACCAGGGCCGCGCCATAACGGACAGCAAGGCTACCAACGCGCCAAGTTGCATACAGACAAAGAGAGTGGCATACCAAAACGGGGCCCGTTTGCCGGCATCCAACTCGGGCTCGACCGGCTCCATGCTGTGTGGAATCTCACTCAGGGTGGGCATGTAGCTCCGGGGGGAAGACTGTATGGTCAAAGCCTCTTCAACGCATCAAGGCATCAGGTTTTCGTTTTGGCGGCAATCTAATTATATAAGCGCGGTCTGTCGCCGTGACAAGACGATGAGATCTAAGTCTAGTAGGCGAGCGGGCGCGACCTTCGGCGTGCGATAAAATGAGCCTGAGCGGCCACCATGAACCTCGACCAATACACTGTCGACGAACTGTACCGGAAGCGCCTGGGCCTGCGTCGTCAACTATCCGCGGTGGAAGGATTGCAGCCACTTCGGATCGCCGTGCTCGGCGGAACAACGACCCATGAGGTTGTCGATCTTCTGGAGTTGTTTCTGCTGGATTCCGGTTTCAAGCCTCTATTCCACCAGTCGGAGTACGGACGCTTCTACGAGGATGCTGCGCAGGATCCGACCGATCTCATCGCGTTTAAGCCAGACATTGTTTATCTCCACACCTCCTGCCTGAATGTGCAATCTGTGCCTCCAGTGAACTGCCCGGAAGACGAGTTTCAGGGGTACGTCGAGGCAGAGGCAAAACGTTATCGGCAAATATGGAAGTCGCTCGAGCAAAACGTTTCGGCACAGATTATTCAAAACAACTTTGAGACGCCTCCCTATGCGATCCTGGGAAACTTCGATGCTGTGTCGAGTGGAGGCGCGGTGCGCTACTTCATGGCGCTCAATATGGAGTTCGCTCGAGCCGCTGCGGCAGATTCGCGACTCCTGCTGCAGGATATCCATAGCCTCTCGGCACGCATGGGGACAGAACAGTGGTTCGATTGGGACCGCTATTTCAGCTACAAAATTCTCACCACGACCGAGGCGAACGTAGCCATCGCTCGCTCACTGACCTCACTGGTGCGCGCGGTTTACGGTAAGAGCCGCAAGGTGCTGGTGCTCGACCTGGACAACACGCTGTGGGGCGGCGTGATCGGAGATGACGGCGTAGACAAAATTCAAATCGGACGCGAGACGCCGGTGGCCGAGGCCTACACCGCGTTCCAGGAATATTGCCTTTCGCTACAGCGCCGAGGCGTGCTGCTTGCCGTGTGCTCGAAGAACGACGAGGACGTGGCCAAATCGGGATTTGAGCATCCGAGTTCGGTGTTGAAGCTCGAACACATCTCCTGCTTCAAGGCGAACTGGGAGCCGAAGCACGAGAACATTCTCGCGATTGCAAGGGAGTTGAACCTCGGAACAGACAGCTTCGTTTTCGTAGACGATAATCCTGCCGAGCGTGCCATCGTCGCCGCGCAGATCGGGGACATTGCAGTGCCTGAGGTGGGTGCGGAGGTTTCGCGCTACGCTGCCATCCTTGAAGCAGGCAGGTATTTTGAGCCGATTTCGATGTCGAAGGAAGACTTATCACGCACAGCTCTATATGAAGCAAATGCGGCGCGAGCATCGTCGGAGGCGCAGTTTGCGAACTACGGAGAATACCTGGATTCGCTCGAGATGCAGGCGGAGATTGCCGAGTTCAAGCCCGTCTATTTAGAACGCATCACGCAGCTGACCAACAAAACGAACCAGTTTAATCTGACGACTCGCCGCTACACGCAGACCGAAATAGATGCGATCTCGGCAAACCCGAACTACATCGGGATTTATGGACGGCTGCTCGATCGCTTCGGCGACAACGGCCTGGTATCCGTCGTGCTAGGCCGCAGGGAAGGCGACGAATTGGAGCTCGACCTCTGGCTGATGAGTTGCCGCGTTCTCAAGCGGGACATGGAGCAGGCGATGCTCGACGTTCTCGTCGAGAAGGCCCAAGCCGTGAACATTCACACGCTGAAAGGGTTCTACCTGCCGACCAAGAAGAACGGAATGGTAGCAAACCACTATGAAAAGTTAGGATTCGCGCCGGTCTCGCTCGATCCTGAAACCAACGCGTCGGCCTGGTCGCTCGACGTTTCCTCTTACGCCGCACGCAACCGGCACATCCGCATTCTGGAGCTTGTACATGGCTGATAGTACGAAGGACGGCGACGAGATCCTTGCCGAACTGCAGGAAATCTTCCGCGATATTCTCGATCAACCCGATCTCACTCTGACGCGCGCCTCCAACGCCAGCAACGTAGAGGATTGGGACTCGCTCGCGCACATCAATCTTTTGACGACGATCGAGAAGCACTTCAAGATCAAGTTCGCGCTCAATGAGATTCAGGAGCTAAAAGATGTCGGCGAAATGATCGAGTTGATCCAGAGAAAATTGGCCTCGAAATGAACGAGTACCGCCTGGGAGACGTGACGGTCGGCATGAAACATGAGTTCGACGCCACTTTCACCGCGGAAGATGTTGCAGCGTTTGCGAGGATCTCGGGCGACGTGAATCCGTTGCATGTCGATGAAACCTATGCCAAGGGCGCGGGGTTTGCGTCTCCAGTGCTCTTTGGAATGTTGACCTCGTCCCTGTATTCGCAGTTGGTAGGCGTCTATCTTCCCGGCAAGTACGTTTTGCTGCATGGGATCGACATTGACTTCAATTCGCCATGCCATGCGGGTGACCTGTTGCATGTGGCGGGTGAGGTGGTATTCGTAAGTGAAGCGTTGAAGCGCGTCGAGATCAAGGCTTCGATTCGACGAGCTGATCGCAAACTGGTCTCGAAAGCAACCATACGTGTGGGTTTTCATGTCGACTGATACAGCTCAAACGATTCTCATCACCGGCGCGTCGTCAGACATCGGATGCGCGCTGATCCGCAGCCTTCTCAGCCGCGCAAATCCCCCTGTCGTGCTGGCGCACTCGCATCGCTCCGGCGAAAAGCTGCGCGCATTGCAAACTGAGTTCGGTGAAGGCCTCAAGCTGTATGAAGCGGACTTCACGCAAAGCGCCTCGGTGTCAGCCATGGCTGACCGCATCTTGAGCGACGTTGGAACTCCGTCAGCGATGGTGCATCTACCGGCCCTGCGTCCTTTGCCCGAGCGCTTCACCAAGTTCGACTGGGAGCGCTTCGAGACGGATCTGGTAGTGCAGGTGAAATCGGCGGTGATCCTGCTGCAGCGCTTCCTCCCGCAGATGGCGAAGATCCCCGGCGCGAGGGTGGTCTTCATCCTGTCGAGCTACGTGCACGGAACAGCACCGAAGTACATGTCGATGTACACCACGATCAAATACGCGCAACTGGGGCTCATGCGGTCGCTGGCTTCAGAGTATGCCTCCACACACGTAAGGATCAACGCAATCTCTCCAAGCATGGTGGAAACACAGTTCCTAGCTGATCTTCCTGATGTGGCCGTCCAGATGCAAGCGGCTTCAAATCCACTAAAGCGGAACGCCACGCCTTCTGATCTGTTGGGAGCAATTGAACTACTTCTCTCACCCGCGTCGGACTATATACAAGGAATCACCATACCAATCACCGCCGGAACACACGTTTAGCGTTTCCGCATTGACATCACGAATGCCCGAAAGACAAGACCGCACCTTTCGAGCGTATTCGATTTTGCGAGCAGTCTTCCGGAGCGCAAACTTCGGAAGGCTTCAGCCTGGCCTTATAGGACAGCCAGGGTGCGTCGTGTAGAGTGGGGTTCGTTTAGGGTGCTACGGTGAAGTCCGCGACCTCGGGGGTTTGAGCGCTGTTGCCGCCGACGTAGGCCTTGAACGCGCCGGGATCGATCTTCCAGTTGTGGCCCTCGACGCTGTAGTACGAGAGGTCGCGCGGAGTGAGTTTGAACTGCACCCGCTGGGTAGCGCCGGCTGCGAGGCTTACACGGTCGAAGCCTTTCAACTCCTTCGCGGGCCGCTTGACCTTGGCAGAAGGATCACCAATATAAAGCTGCACGACATCGGATCCGGCGCGCTTGCCGGTATTGGTGACATCGACCGAGACGTTAACAGTGGTGGCGTCGCCCTTGCCTTCGACGGCGGCCTTGATGTGGCTATAGCGGAAGGTGGTGTACGTGAGACCGAAGCCGAAGGGGAAGAGCGGCTGCTGCTCGGGCGTGAGCTGTTCGCTGGTGTAATAACGATAGCCGTTGAATAGGCCTTCGCTGTAGTTGACGGTGATGATGTCCTCAGGATTCTTGGGCATTGCGGCGGGGTAGTACGTATTGTGAACGGGATCGGTGGCCCAGGAGCGATCGAAGCTGAAAGGCAGGCGGCCTTCAGGCGCACGTTCCCCGAAGAGGACTTCGGCGAGAGCAGTGCCGCCAGCCTGTCCGGGATAGTAGTTGTGCAGCACCGCGGGAACCTTGTCGATCCACGGCATGGCGTCGACGGCACCGCCGGCGGTAATGACGACGATGATGTGCTTGTTCACCGCAGTGACGGCGCGGATCAGCGCGTCCTGTCCCCAGGGAAGCTCGAAGGTGCGATCAAAGCCTTCGCTCTCGGTGGAGCCGTTGAATCCAACGCTGAGGACAACCGCGTCGGCGGCGGCAGCAATCTTGAGGGTGGCGGGATCAATGAGGTCCTGCTCGCGGCGAATGCCGAAGGCGATGCTCTGGCCGCTCGAGAAGGGATGATAGGTGAGGGTGAAGTGAATGGGCTGGCCGGCGTGCAGGGTCAGAGTGCCGGTTTTGGGTGCGTGGCCTTCGCGAAGCGGCTGATCGAGGAGCTGCTTGCCGTCGACTTGAATCTCGAAGCGATCTTCTCCGGGCGCCGCGGCGACAAAGAGATAGGGGCCGTCTTCCTTTGGTGTGTAGACGCCGGTGTAGCGGACAGTTTGCGGAGTCTTGGCGGGCGGCCTGAACATCTCGCCCGTCCAGCTTGCAATGCGGTGCGGCGAGCTCACGACGGACTTGCCCTTGGCCTCGTCTCCCTCGAAGACCTCCTCTTTGAGCTCAGTAAACTCCGTGTGGAAGAAGATGTCCTGGATGGACGGAATGCCACGCGCATAGAGCACGTTGACCTTGCCGGCGAGCGAGTTGCTGAGGCCGTTGAGAATGCTGACCGCCTGGAAGGGCTCGACGGTAGAGCTGCCACCACCGCCCGAGACCGCCGGCGACGCGTCAGGACCGATGACCGCGATCGTGTGGATGTGCGACGCATTGAGCGGGAGCAGCTCGCCTTCGTTCTTCAGCAGCGTGAGACTCTCGCGCGCGCCGTCGAGCGACACCTGCGCACCATGCTGATTGTTCTGCGAGATCGTGGTGTCCAACTGCGGGCGATCGAGGAAGCCGAACATTAGCGTGACGCGGAGCAGCCGGCGAACCTTGTCGTCGAGTGTGGCCTCCGAGACAGCGCCACTCTTGAGCGCGGCGGAGATGGTATCGGCCGTCATTAATTTGGCGTACGGCATCTCGAGATCGAGGCCGCCATTGGCTGCGGCAACTCCATCGTAAGTGGCATCCCAGTCGGACATGAGAACGCCGTTAAATCCCCAGTCCTTCTTGAGGATGTCGATGTTGAGTACCTTGTTCTGCGTGGAGTGCTCGCCGTTGACCAGGTTGTAGCTGTCCATGACGGCGCAGACGTGGGCCTGCTGCACGGCGGCCTGGAAAGCGGGAAGATAGAGCTCGTGGAGCGTCCGCTCGTCTACGACGCTGTTGATGTTATGGCGATCGTACTCGGAGTTGTTGGCGGCGTAGTGTTTGACTGTGGCGCAGACGCCCTGGCTCTGCACGCCGTCGATGTAGCCGACGTCCATGTGCGCGGCGAGGTACGGATCTTCGCCGAGGTACTCGAAGTTGCGGCCGTTCATGGGAGCGCGGTAGATGTTGACGCCGGGAGCAAGAAGGAAGTGGACGCCGCGAGCGCGCGCATCCTGGCCGAGCGCGACGCCTTCACGTTCGGCGAGCTTGGGATCCCACGTCGCGGCAAGCGCAACCCCAGCGGGATATGCGGTGCTCGGTCCCCAGGTGCGGACGCCGAGCGGGCCGTCAGACATTTTGAGCTGGGGCAGACCGATGCTGGGCGCGGGGAAGGTATAGAAGTTTTCGGTGCCCCCGATGAGCTGAATTTTCTCGGCGGTTGTGAGCTTGCCGAGCATGCCGTCGATACGCTGCTCGATCGCCGGAGAGTCGGGGACGGGCGCCTGCGCGAAGCTGATTGGGGCGAGCAAAAGGGCGAGGACGGCGGCGGAGCACAGCGAAAGGCGACGAGTCATGAGACAACTTTCCAGAAGGGATACGAAGTTGGCGACGAGAACACGCGCTCGCCTGCATCGATGAAAAGCCTACATCAAGGTTGATGATTTTGCGCGTGAGACAGCTTCTAGCCTTTAGCTAAAGGCGCGCGGGGGCGCAACGTTGCTGGGAGGGGAGTGCAGCCATCAGAGTAGGCTGGGGTGGCGCATAGGCTGGCGCGCGGGAGACCGCAAATGACCTTTGAAGATCGCGCGGACGCGGGGCGGCAGTTGGCGAAGCGGTTGGAGGGCTTCGCGCAACGTTCGGACGTGGTCGTGCTTGGGGTTCCGCGGGGTGGGGTGGTTGTGGCGTTTGAGGTCGCGGCCGCGTTGGGAGCTCCGCTGGATATATTTCTTTCGAGAAAACTGGGCGTGCCCGGGCAGACAGAGCTGGCGTTTGGTGCTGTGTCGGCGAGCGGGGGACGCTATCTGGATGAGTACATTCTGCGCACCACCGGGATTACGAACGCACAAGTGGAGTGGATCACCTTGGAGGTGCGCAAGGAGCTGGATCGGCGAGCCAGTGTGTATCGCGGAGACCGGCCACCGCTGGATGTTTTGGGTAAGACAGTAATTCTTGTCGACGACGGCGTGGCGACGGGAGCGAGTGTTTATGCGGCGATTCAGGCGCTGCGTCAGATTCGGCCGGCGAGGTTGGTGCTGGCCGTGCCCGTTGCGCCGGCGTCGGCATGGGAATGGCTGCGGACGGTGGTGGATGAGATTATTTGTTTGGATCTGCCCCAGGCGTTTGCGGCCGTGGGAGCGTTCTACCGTGACTTTGCGCAGGTCGAAGATGCCGAGGTGGTTGGGCTTCTGCACCGCGCTGACGCGATGCAAAAGAATGGCCGGTCGGGTTGCTAGAGCAACGCGACCGGCCATGACTGGTTTCGTGAGCTGTGCGGCTTCTGATTCGGGTTCGAGCTACTTCGCGGCCTGACGAGCACCGGCTGCTTTGGCGTCCGCTTCGGTCATGAACTTGCCGTTCTTGGTGGTGCCGTACTCCTTGTCACCGGAGCCGTGGTAGACCTTGGTGTTGAGGTTGACCCAGACCAGGCCCTTGGACTTCGCAGAAGCGATGTCGCCGGAGTTCACCGGGGTTGGGGCGGCTTTGGGTGCGGCTGTCTTGGCTGCCGGGATTGCTGCAGGAGTGGACCTCGAATAAGGCGCCATAGCCGAGGGTGGCGCGCTCTTGCTCGCCATCGTCGGTGCCGGCGTAGGCGCTGGTTTCGCCGCCGTCATTGGCGCGGGCGCTGGAGTGGCGGCGGCCGCCTTGGCCGCGGCTCTCTTCTGTGCCGCGGTTTCCTTGGTCGTCGCGGCTGTCGTCGTCGGTGTCGCGGCTGCTTTGGCGGCGGCCTTCTTCTGCGCCGCAGTTTCCGTGGTGGTGGTCGTGGCCGCCTTGGTAGTGGTGGATGTCGTCGCCGCTGCCTTGGCTGCCTTGGCGGCGGCTTTCTTCTGCGCCTTGGTTTCTGTGGTGGTGGTCGCGGGTGTGGTGGTTGTGGTTTGCGCCTTCAGTGGCTGTGCGAAGGCGAGGCTGGCCGAGAGTAGCGAGCCCAGGGCGATGATCTTGATGAGGTTGGTCTTCATGGTAAAGGCCTCCTTGGGAGTTTTTTGTAAGGGCGAGCGGAGGCTCACAGGCTTCCGCTCGCCGCGATCGCCGAACGCTGGGTTCGGCGGTTGAAGAACGGTGAGCGCCTGGCTACTTGCCCTGGCCGGCGATCACAAGCTTGCTGATCTTGCTGTAGGTGGCAGCAGGAACGATGCCCTTAGTCTTGAGCTGGGTTTTATTCGCATACGGACGTCCGGCGATGATCTTCGCGGCATACGTGTCGCCTACTCCAGGAAGCGCCTTGAGCTGCGCAGCAGAAGCGGTGTTGAGGTCTACCAGCCCCATAGAGGCCGCAGCAGAAGGAGGTGTTCCCGCCTTAGACTGCTGGGCGACTGCGGGTAGGACAGCGAACAACGCCGACGAGGCGAGGACGAGGAGCGAAGAGGTGAGGCGATTGAACTTCATGCATTTCTCCGTTGAGGGCTTGACGGGCAGCCGGGGTTCTTGCGAATCCGGTAATGGAGGTTGGGCACAAACACCGAACGACTCTGCGGAAAGGCGGCATCAGTACGATGGGAGAATGGCGCTACGTCTAGGCGTTCCGTTTGCCGAAGAAGCTGGTAGCTTCGCCGATCAGGCTGCTGATGCCACCGGAGCTGGCGGGCTGACCGGCCGCTGCTGCTTCGGGGGCTGCGCAGCCGATGGCCGAGCTAAGCATTCCCTGGAATTCCGCTGGGACGCAGGACATGACGTGCGAAAGAACGACCTGCTCGACTTCAACAGCCTTATCTGGGCTGAGCCCGGTTTTCTGTACCAACAAATCAGTGATAGCACTCATAGCAGTTCTCCTTGACTGGCCTTCGGTTGATCCTGCGGTTAGAGCGGAATGGAGGGATGAACGCTTCCTCCACCAGTTGGCGATGAACGTCGGAACAGGCTGTGAACGATTGGTCCCGAACGGTCTCGGAGCGGGAAGGCCAGCCTGGTAGAGCGATTGACGAACCCTCCTGCGCGTGCCCGTTGTGGGCCTGACTGCTAACGGCTCGGTAGAGAATCCTTACAACTCTTCATGCTCTGAGGACAGGAAGATAGCCACTTCGGCACTTCGCTGCGAGAAGCACTAGTATTCTCTACCCGACCGCGATCCGTCAATGCAAATTCCGGCTAAAAACGGAGGGTGGGGGCGGTAGGCGCTCGGCCTTGATACGGTCAAATATGCTGGCCAGCTTTAGGACGCCGCGAGGGATTTCCTTTTCGTGCACGGCGGCGAAGCCGATTTGCAGCGCCTCGGGAATGGTGGCGGCGTGGCAGTAGCGGCTGAGAGGCACGATGTCGATGTCGACCAACGCAGCACGCTGCGCCACCATCTCGGCAGTGATGCCTTGGTTGACCAGACTGGCGCGAAGACGCCCGATGGTCTGCATGCCGGCTTCGATCGTGGCGATCTCGAGATACTCGGCGAGGTGTTGCTGCGCAGACTCGCGGAGGAGAGTGTAGCGCTCCTGGTAGATTTTGCGCATGCGACGCAGATGCCGGCCAAGATGGCCCTGCTCGATGAAGTCGCACAACACCGCCTGGTCGAGCAGCGATTGATGCCGCGTGGTCATCGCCTTGGTGCAGGCGAAGACGTCGATCAGATTGCGCGGCACCACTAAATAGCCCAGGCGCAACGACGGAAACATGACCTTGTTGAAGCTGCCGCAGAAGATGACTTTGCCGCCGTGATCGAGGCCCTGCATCGCGGGGATCGGCCGGCCGGAGAAGCGAAACTCGCTGTCGTAGTCGTCCTCGAAGATGGGCGTGCTGTACTTTTTTGCCCAGGCCAGGAGCTGCAGACGGCGCTGCAGACTCATGGTCATGCCGACGGGATATTGGTGGCCAGGCGTGACATAGACGAAGCGGCAGTTGCGGAAGTCGGATTCCTTCGGCGCCGCTCCTTCGTCGTCTAGTCGCATAGAAACGATGCGCGCCCCAATGGCCCCGAAGACGGCGTAAGCACCTTGGTAGCCGGGGTCTTCAACGAGAGCCTTGTCACCAGGATTAAGCAGCAGGCGCGCGGCGAGATCGAGGCCCTCCTGCACACCCGAGACGACGATGACCTGCTCAGGCGCGCACTGAATGCCCCGCGAACTGTGCGCGTAGTCGGCGATCGCCTGGCGCAGTGGGCGATATCCCTGGGCCTCGCAGCCGAGTAGATCGCGCGTAGTCGCCGCGCGAAGACGGCGGCCGGAAAGCTGCGCCCACAGCGTGGTGGGAAAGAGATCGAGTGCGGGAAGGTTGGTGCGGAAGGCGCTGTTTTCCGGTCTGACCTGCAGCGTGAACGGACGCACGCGCGTCGCGTACGCAGAGAGATGCGGCCCTTGAGACGCGTTCGCAGTGAGTTCCTGGTCGGCAATCTGCTGCGAGAGAAGAAGATGCTCGGGAAGAATTTGCGAGACGTAGGTGCCAGAGCCCCGGCGGCCTTCAAGATAGCCCTCGGCCTGCAGTTCATCGAGTGCAGCGAGGATCGTGCCGCGCGAAAGCTGGTACTGGCGAGCGAACTCGCGGCTGGCAGGCAGCTTGCATCCCGGCATGATCCGGCCGTTGAGAATCTCGGTGCGCAGGGCGTTGCGCAGCCAGTGGAACGAGGGCACACCTTCGGGACGCGGCGGAAGGACTAGTTCAAAACTTGAGGCACGGCGTCTCATGGGCCCTCCTGCGCTCGGCTTGGTTTGACCGCAAAACAAGTCTAAACAAGGGGTTAGATTCAAAGTGGTCTGGTGAATTTTGCGTAAGTGGGCCTATCCAGCCGAACCAATTGGGATCATGCTAATCGGAAGATCCCGTCCGGGTCTACAGCGCGCGTTGTGATGACAGCGTTAATCGTCGGCGAAATGGGAGGTATATATGAAGTTGACTACGATGAGATTGGTTGGTTGCACAGGAGTGGTTGGCCTGGTCTTCGCGTGCGGCGCGATGGCGCAGACCCACAACACGTTGAACTTCGGACACGTGGATCAGCAAGCGCCGTCGTCGAACGCTGAGCCTACCGTGGCGACGCCGGAGTTGCTGGCAGACATGATGGTGGTGCATGGGCACTACGCCGACGCAATTGAGGCGTACCGGAAGATTCGGCCACAGAATGCTCAGATCTACAACAAGATCGGCATTGCCTATCAACGCATGGCCAAAGATGACGACGCGATTGCCAACTATGGCCAGGCCACCAAGCTGGATCATAAGTTTGCCGCGCCGTACAACAATCTCGGAACGGTGTACTTCCACGAGAACGACAACAAGAAGGCGCAGCAGCTATATAAGAAGTCGATCAAGCTGGACGCAGCGACCGCGCCGTTCTGGAGCAACCTGGGTGCGGTCTACATGGCGGAACGCCAATACAGCAACGGCGCCGAGGCCTACGAGAAGGCGTTCTTACTGGATCCGGACATCTTCCAGGAGATCGCGCTCAACGGCATAACGCAGACTGAAACGCCCGCGGAGTTGGCTAAGATTTACCTGACCTTCGCGGAAATCTATGCGCACGCCGGAATGAAGGTGCAAGCAATCCTATACCTCCATAAGGCGATCGATGAAGGGTTCAAGGATCGGCAGCAGCTGCAGCAGGACCAGCAGCTCGCCACCCTACATGGGAACCCTGAATTTGACGCGCTGCTGACCACCACTCCTAAACAGTAGCGCCGGAACGTTGGAATCCAAGTATGCCCTGTACGCTGCGCTCAAGCTGCGTACAGGGCATACTTGCGCATGGGTAACTAGTTGATTAACAGTATAGGCGGGTGGGACGCGGGCAAATCATTTGTAAGCGGCGAGTTGTTGGGTGGCCTGCATCTTGTACCCTGTTTCCAGGGGACGATTTTATGACGCCACGCATTGCGATTCCGGTCCCGACCTCCACCGATGTGCCCTATAACCAGCGCTCGTGGCCCAGCTACGCAAGGGCGGTAACCCTCTCAGGCGGGGAGCCGGTGGCGATTCCGCTCAATCTACCGATTACTATGCTGCGGGAGCTGGTTGCCAGCTGTGATGGGGTATTGCTGCCCGGAAGTCCGGCGGATGTTGATCCGGCGCTATATGGGGCGGATCGGGATCCGGCGACGGCACCCGCGGATCCGGCCCGCGAAATGGTGGATACCCTGCTGTTGGACGACGCCGAGGAGCACCGAAAACCGGTGCTCGGGATTTGCTTTGGGGTGCAATCGCTCAACGTTTGGGGGGGGGGCTCACTGGTGCAGGACCTGATGCCACTGCCTGTAAATCACAGCGCCGGCAGCAAGGTGGCGATCGCGCACACCGCGCTCGTGGCTCCCGACAGCCTGCTTGCCTCGCTGATGACGGAAGAGGAGGCACCGCAGGTGGATGGGTTTCTGAGGCTGCCCATCAACACCAGTCACCATCAGGCGGTGGCGGCGCCAGGGGCCGGGCTGCGCATTGTGGCACGCTCCCCGGAAGATGGGGTGATCGAGGCAGTCGAAATGGACGCCGACGACTCGGTGTTCCACGTGGAACCTCCGGCGGCGAAACAGTTTGTACTGGGCGTCCAGTGGCATCCCGAACGGAGTTTCGAGATCAGCGCCGCCAGCCGAGCGCTGTTTGAGAAGCTCGTCGCAGAGGCTCGGCGAGTGGCTGAGCTGCAGGGCACCGAGCAGACGGAAAGCGCGGGACGGTAGCGCGTGGCGACTCTTTCGGAAGAGCGGATTGCGGCATTGCTGGCGCCGTATGTAGATAATGCCGCGGTCCCGTCCGGCATGTATGTGCAGCTTTCGCATTACCTTGATCTGCTGGTCAAGTGGAACGCACGCACCAATCTAACGGCCATTCGGGAGCCCGAGGAGATGGTACGGCGGCACTTTGGGGAAGGCCTGTTTGCTGGGGTACAGCTGGGGGCTCGTGTCAGCCAGAGTGCAACCCTGCTGGACTTCGGTTCTGGTGCCGGCTTTCCGGGTTTGCCCATCCAGTTACTGCTGCCAGGATTGCGGGTGACGCTGGCGGAATCCCAGGGAAAGAAAGCGTCGTTCCTGCGCGAGGCAGTCCGAACGCTCGGACTGACCACAGAAGTTTGGGCAGGGCGCGTGGAAGCAATGCCGGATTTCGGTGGGATGCCAAGGCAGTTTGACGTGGTGACCCTGCGCGCCGT
>Ga0302233_10000230_pt1 | contig 51006 bp, 75 predicted proteins | sample II_Palsa_N3_1_FD_193516 | JGI IMG/M metagenome (GOLD analysis project Ga0302233, IMG submission 193516) | Peat permafrost microbial communities from Stordalen Mire near Abisko, Sweden - II_Palsa_N3_1 | ecosystem: Environmental > Terrestrial > Soil > Palsa > Peat permafrost | place: Sweden... | reverse complement strand
CCCCCCCCCCCCGCCACAACGTAACAAACGCGAGTGGCTACCATGTCGTTGACGACGTTGACGGCACGGTCAAACGCGGTCGCCTGGAACCCCGTGGTGGCAAACGACCTGAGCAGCGCGTCGTAGTCGACCGGCCCTGCCGCGGGGAACTTGTAGCCCTCGACCTGCAACAGCCCTCGCGATCCATTAGAACACCACCACCACAACACACACGCGCGCGCGCGGTACCTTGGGCACGCCGTTCAGCGACGCCGACGCCGACGAGGCCACGAGGACCGCGTTTGACGCAATGGACGGGACTGACGCCATGATGAATTTTGAGCGCGCTATGTCGGTCCCATCTCAAGCCGTTGTGGCTGATCCGCAGCAGCAAACAGCGCAAGTCAAGCGGGATGTCTTTTCTCAACGGCTCAAGACGATCGCGACGATGACTGAGGTGTGAGCATCCTGCCTTTGCAGTCCTTCTTGATCGTTTTTGTTTTAGAAAGTGCTGGCAGTCGTGTCGGAATCACTAAACTACTCTGCGCGGCTGACCTCGATGGGCTTTGAACCACTAGCGTTCGCGCCGAGCCACGATCTCATGACCAGCCTGGGTCAGGATTACACCAAGCTGCTGTTGCTGCTGTCAAACATCGAAGACTACTTGGTACGAAGGACATTCCCTCGTTAACCGCCTTCCTCAAATGCCTTTTTGTACGACTGCAGCTCACGGAAAAGACAAGGTTGCAAGGCCAGCTGGAAATGCGCCACAAGCTGGACGTGCTCAACGACTTGTACCGCCAGGTGGAGACGGGGATTTTCGAGATGGAGACGCTTCAGATCCCGATTGGCGATGGCAAGTTCAAGGAGCACACACAACCAAGGCTGGACAAGGAGTTCCTCGAGACGACGATCAGTCAAAAGCGCCGGCGCCTGGACGACGTCCGTCGTGTGGCCCTCGGCGAGCCCCTCGCCTCCGTAGTAGCAGTGCCCGTCACGAGAATAGTACCCGAGCCTGAGATTGTTGCTGCTGCTGCAGCTCCCTCACCCTCCACTTCTGCTCCTGTCTCAGCAGGCCCCTCGTCTGCTGTCGACACCCCTACTACTACTACTAGTGCCGCCCTTGTGAACGGCTCGATTTGATACTGCTACAAAAATTTATTCCTAATTTACGCCTGCCCGGCCGCGGATCGACGACGGCGAGCAAAGATATCGTCGCCCTCATCCCAGAGCTCTTCAAACAGGGCAGCGAGCTGGCCGACATCGCTTGCTCCCGTAAAAGTGAGGATGAGCTCCATGTTGTCCTCCGAGGCGCCGTCCGACCTGTCGGATATTTTTTTAAAGTCGCAAGTACGTGGGACACACTCGTGTACCAGTTGAACGAGCCAGTGAGCGCCGTCGAGTTGTCAAAGATGGTCAGCTTGGCGTGCAGCTTGCTAAACTTGGACTCGGTGAAGAGGCGAACGTCGGCACCAGCGTCAGCCAGCTCCGACACGAGGTCGCCACTGCCGCCATTCTCCTCCTCGTCGGCGACGATGGACACCTCCACGCCGCGCTTGATGGCGTCTTCAAGGGCGTCAAAGATGTCGTCGTCCCTGCAAGAGACGCATTTAAACTTTGAACCAGTCATTGAACCAGCCTGCCGTTACCCAAACTTGTACACGGCAGCCTTGATCGTCTGGCGCGCCGCCTTGATGTGCTCAATCAGGTAGTCGCCAGGCGAGACGTCGGAGCTCAGTTGGGCCTGCACGGCCGCGCGGGCGACGCCACAGGCAACGGCGAACAGCACAACGCAGACGATGGCACGTGGCATCATTGATTGGTCCAACTTCCACCCACCCAGAAAAGTGACAAAAAGTGACAAAAAGTGACAGCGCGCGTGAAAAAAAAAAAAAAGGATTCTCAGAGATCGCGCGCGCCGAGGGTAACTTCGATGTCGCCATAGGGCTCCTCCTGTTCGACCTGGACACGTGTCTGGGTCTTCAGGACGAGGAGCTCGTAAAAGAGACCGGCTGCAGACTTTGGTTTCTATAAAAATGGAACAAAATTGGTGACCTGTGTTTTTCAAATATTTCGCGTCGCACCTTGCCGTGGAGAAGGTTCATGACGCTGAGTTTGTCGGCAGACTTGAATTCGTTGCGGAGGAACGTCGCGATCTTTTCGGTCTGCGCCTTCTCTGCCTCGGCAGTGGGCACTTGCTGAGCCTGCTCTTGTTGCGCCTCCTCCTCCTCGTCCTCTTGCTGCAGCTGCTGCTCGTCCAAAGTCTTGCGCTTGGGCGATGGCCTCTCCTCCATGTCGTACGTGTACTCGTGGCCGCCAAAGGGAACGCCACCGTCGTAATCACGGTACTCTGTGTCGTAGCCTTCAGGTAGCAGAGGAGCTGCCGACTTGATTGGCGAGATATCTCCGGCCGTGAACCGACCTGCCTCCACGTCCATGTCTCCCTTGAACTTGGGCGGGAGCTGGTCCTCTTCCTGTTCCTCGTCTTCTGCTGCCTGTTTGGCCTTCTTGGCCTTCTTGCCCCCTTTCTCCTCTTGTCCCTCCTCCTCCTCCTCCTCCTCCTCCTCCGTTTCAGGGCGGACAAACATCGTCTCGGCACGGCGTCTAAAGTAGTTGGCCTAAACAAATTTATTTTTTTATTTTTTTTTTTTAAAAAAAAAAAAACAAATAAACAAAATGCTTTTTTGAAACTTACCGTTGGGGCAATGAGAGACCGGCCAATCCAGTCCGAGTTTGCGAAAAGATTGGCTTTTGCGAGGGTGCTGGGATCCTTGATGCCGGCGGCAGTGGGGGGAACTCGCAAAAGGTCGTGAGTGTCATCCATCCAATTTCGGTATTCCTTGATGACAAGGCCCTTTTCATCCACCACCGTCATTTTGCGTTTACGGTTCGACGCTGGCGTTGCCGGTGCCACTGCAGGTACTTGAGCATCGCGCAAAGGAGTCGCAAAGGTTTGACTACGCAAGTGTGCATCAAAAAACAAAAAAACAAAAAAAAAGAATTTCTTTTGTCTTCCTTACTCGGCGAGAATGGGCACCTCGGCGTCACGAGGAGGGGTGCCAGGCGGCGGATTATACATGCTGGGATCATAACCATAGTCGAAGAACGGCTCCTCGACTTGCTGCTTGTCCATGTCGTCGTTGGTGTTGGTGTTGGTGATGATGGGCTGTGCAAACCCGACATCCGAGTGCACCGACACGTCACGTCCCACCTCCATCGACACCGAGGCATCATTGACATTCTCGTCGGCAGTCATCTCCAGATCAAAGCCTCCAAACGACGAGGCCGACTTTTGCTGCAGCTGTTGCTGCTGCGCCTTTTGCTGCTTTTGCTTTTGAAGCATGGACGCATTGCTCTTCTCGCTGAAAATGCTTGCGAGTGTCGCCGAGAGATCCTGAACACGCGTTTGCGCTTTATTTTTTAGGAGGAGGAAAGAGGGAAAGACACTTGATACGTTTGAGATGGCACCACCAGCAGAGGCGGCGGCGGCGGACGATGACGACGACGACGACAGCGACATGAGCGACTTGTCAGCAGGGAACGACGACGACGACGACGACGACGACGAGGCGCCACCGAGCTCGGGGGCCTGCACGCGCAGCAGGATCGCGAGGTCCACGCCACTGTCAATCGAAGTCATCGTGATGCTTGAGAGGGGAGCGACACGGTGCTCCAAGGGCAAGTCAACATCGCCTTGGCGGAACGCCTAACCGTTTTCTGTTACGGTGTCGTACAGGAAAATAAAGGTTACCGTCTTGATCTTGTACACGGCGTCGCCCGCCTCGACCAGGAGGTACTGCGCCTTGCGCTGGTAAATCTTGACGACACCGAGCATCAGGTGCGACGACAGACGCAGCGCGAGCTTGTCAGACGGGTTCAAGATGTCGGCTAACCAAACGGCCAAAAGCAAACATTAAAAAACAACAATACTAATAATCCAGTGGGGGAGGCAGCAAGACTAAACATACCCACGGCACCCGGGATGCTCGTGTTGACAATTTGCGACTTGCTCAGCTTGCGGTCCATGTGCGCCGCGAGCCAGACGTGGCTCAAGGGACCCTTGCGAGCGAGAATCTCGCTGGCGTAAAACATCCTACAGGCACGAGCGTTTAGCACAAAAGTAAACACAAGAAATGACAAAGGCGGCGGGCGCTAGAGAACGACGGGCAGGCCAGCATGAAAAAAAATAGGCTGGAAAAAAAAAAAAAAAAAACAACGACTTTTGCCGCGCACGGTTTTGCCGCGCACGGTCGCGCACCCAGTTGACGCCATTTTAGAAGTGTGTACCCCGTGCTAATGCATCGCTCAAAGCGCGCGCAAACCGCGTCGCACTTCAAGGGCTTTTACCGCGAGGCTGACGACGACGAGCTAGAGGACGAGGAGCCGGACGAGCTCCGCATGGACAGTGGGAGCCGACTACGCAGCAGCAGCAGAAGCAGCCGAAGCAGCCGCCGCCATTCGCCCGACCGCAGCACAGACCGCAGCGGCAGCCGCAACCGCAAGAACACCGAGGAGAGTCTGCAGGCGGGATACGCGAGCGGTGAAAGCAGCGACCGCCGTTTGAGACTGCGCAAGCGTACCGCATCGTCGCCTTTGCAAGCAGACGAAGAGGAGGAGGAAGACGAGGAGGAGGTGGACAATGAGGAGGAGGAGCACGAGGCAAAGGACACGCCGCTTCGCAAACGGAGTCGTCTCTCCACAGAGGCAAGCCGTAGCCTGGCGTCACCAGCACGGTTGCAGCGCCGACAGCAGCACGAAGACACGGACTCGGAAGGATCTGACAGTGGGAGCAAAAAGGGGGCTGCAGCAGAAGCGACCGGCAGCCCACCATTCCGGCTCACTCGGAGCAGATCGCGCGAGCAAGTCAAGCACGGTAGGGTAGTCGCCCCTCCCACCGTTGTGTTTCATACTGAAAAAAAAAACAGAGGACGACGAAGATGAGGATGGCGATGGCGACGGCGACGACGACGAGGACGAGGACGAGGACGACAAGAAAAAGTACGGCCTGCGACAGCGCAAGCCCGTCAATTATGTGCCCGTGCTACCACCGCTGTCGCCGGAGAAGCCCTTGCGCGGCGGCAGGAACCACAAGGGGAGCAGCAATAGGGACGTTGTGAGGGCGCTCTTCGGACGCGGCTCGTACAGCGGCTCGCGCTTTGCCTCCCAGCCCGAACGACCGAGGTCCGGGGCCCATGACGCGTATGTATAAGCTGCCCTTACTGCAGTGGGCGGCGTCTTATTTTGACTGAAAACGAATAGATCGGACTCGGACGATGACGATACTGCTGCCAGGCGCAAAGGCAGCCGACAGCAGCCGTCGGGGCTGCTGATCGACAACGTCACCGCTGCCCCTGCCGACATTGACCCGGTCGTCAGTGGCGGAGTCGACTTTGACGCAGTCGGTGGGCTCGACCATCATGTCAACTCGCTCAAGGAAATGGTCCTGTTGCCTCTTCTCTACCCAGAGATCTACGAGCGCTTCAACATCGCTCCGCCCCGCGGGGTGCTCTTTCACGGGCCTCCTGGTACAGGAAAAACACTGGTGGCACGCGCCCTCGCGTCCGCGTGTTCAAAGACAACTGGCCAAAAGATTTCCTTCTTTATGCGCAAGGTATTCTTCAATTACAACGTAGGATTCAAGTCAACCTTTTCTTTTTTTTCTTTTTTTTGGGGGCTGTGTAGGGCGCCGATTGTCTGTCCAAATGGGTCGGCGAGGCCGAGCGCCAACTGCGCCTGTTGTTTGACCAGGCGCTGGCAGTGCAGCCGGCAATCATCTTTTTCGACGAGATTGATGGTGGTATGATTTATTATATTATTATTAATGTTTTTTTTTTTTTTTTTTTTTTTTTGGCAATCTAGGACTGGCCCCTGTGCGCTCTGCCAAACAAGAGCAGATCTACTCTTCCATTGTCTCTACCCTGCTCGCTCTCATGGATGGCCTGACATCTCGCGGCCAGGTGGTCGTGATCGGAGCCACAAACCGCATCGATGCGATTGACCCCGCGCTGCGCCGTCCTGGCCGCTTTGATCGTGAGTTTTTGTTCCCACTACCAGACCAAGTCGCCCGCAGGTACGATTTTTTTTTCTGTGGAGAAGAAAACTCTTGTACTAAGATCCTAAATGGAAAAAAAAAATAAATAAAAAAGGAAAATCATCGAAATCCACACAAAGACCTGGCAGCCTCCACTCGCGGAAAGTGTCATGGATGAACTGGCCACCAAGACCAAGGGCTTTTGTGGCGCCGATTTGCGCTCTCTGTGCACAGAGGCTGCGCTGAATGCCGTACGCCGGTATTACCCGGAGATCTACAGCAGTGACGACCGCCTCCTCGTCGATCCTGGTCTGTGTCGTGTGTGCCTTTGAATCTTTTTTTTAAAAAAAAAAAAAATAAAATAAAAATAGATTCGATCGAGCTCAACCCGTCAGATTTCCGGCATGCTTTCAAAGTAGTCGTGCCTACTGCACAGCGATCGGCGCCCGTGGCCGCTGGCGAACCTCTGCCTCGAAAGCTGGCGCCTCTGCTGGAGAAGGTTGTGAACACGTGCCTTGATCGCGTAAAAGAGCAGCTCGGAGTCGGAGCCCACGAGTCCTTCTCCGCCTCCACGTTTGTCAGCTCGATCGCCAATGCGAATGACGACCACGGCGACCATGTCAAGCGTAGTGTAACTGTCCAAGTCCATCTTTCTTACGTGTTTGTTCTTGAACCAGCCGTTTTCCGCCCCCGACTGGTTATTTGCGGAGAAAGTTCGGCCGCCGTTGGAGCTGCTGTGATCAACATGCTCGCTCCGATGCCGGTGCAAGCCCTAGACATGGCCACGCTGATGCAGGTACATTGCCGCTTCGCTTTATTTTTTGTTGAACTGACTGCGAAATCTGTAGGATGCGACAAGAACCCCGGAGACCGCTCTGTTTACGCTTGTGCGCGAAGCATCGGCAAGAACCCCTGCCGTCTTTTACATTCCGTCGCTGGATCAGTGGTGGTTTGCTGCGTCGACATCACTGCAAGAAGCCTTCCTTGTCGCCGTAAAGTCGCTGCCACCCCTGCGGCCCATTCTCGTCCTTGCCTCTTGCGATGTTGCCTACGAGCGTCTACCGGCTGAGTGCAGAGGTACCAAGGCCTGATCTGCATTAATTAAAGAATATGCACATAACCATCCGCATCTCTTCAGCAATCTTTGACAGCCACACTGCCCATTTCGCTCTGCAGATGCCCACGCAACTCGAACGCCAAGCGTTCTGGCAGCAAGCATTCGACTACCTCGACCGTCCACCGGCTGGCTACGAGGTTGACGGCGAAGGTACTACTGTCGGATTCACTGTTTATTTTGGCTAAGACAAAATGGGAAGGATGTCTGACTCAAGTCCGCACCACCACTTTCCGTAAACTGCCCAAGGCGCCCCCGCGACCGCCCCCGGAACCCACCCCTCAACAGAAGGCTCTTCAGGACCAACGTGATCGTGACAACCTCGTGCGGCTGCGATTGGACCTGCGCTTCATCGCCGAGGAGCTTTTCAAAGTAAGTTTTATTTTTTTTCCCTTTTTTTTAATAAAATTAAATTCTGGCAATCATTTGTAGATCCGCAAGTTCCACCCCTTCAGTCGGCCCGTGGACTTTGCTATGACCGAGTACTACGAGGAGATCGAGCACCCGATGGACCTGTCCACGATCCTCGAGAAGATCAACGAGGGGATGTACTTTGAGGCCAACGACTTTCTCGACGACATTGACTTGATGACGCGAAACTGTCGCCAGTAATACGTTTAGTTTGTTTGGGTTAATATTTCGCTGAATTTTTTATTTTCTCGTCAGATTCCACTTGAGCCGTGTGGACGAGAATCGCCTCGTCTCGCGGGCGTACGACATTGCCGACTATGCACGAGTGCGCGTGGCAGATATGGATCCGGTTCTGCTCAAGGACTGTGCAGACAGTGCAAGTCGCCTCCGTCCCGTTGCCGCGCCTGCCTCTGGAGGAGTACCGAACGGAACTGGGGTCTCTCGCGCAAGCCTGCGACTCCGTGGGATTTCTTTGGACGTCGACCTCTCCAAGGTCAGCAATGTCAACTTTTTGTCCAGTTGATCTTTGCCTATTTATTTATAAATTTATTTTAACAGGACCCACCAGACACCGTCCGCCAAAAGAGCTTGCATCATTCGACTTTGGAATTATCTGCGTCTTCAAACAAGGAAACAGTCGTTGACGACGATCTGAATGGGTAAAAAGGACATAAAATTTTCCTATTTATTGAACCCCCCATTTTTTTTTTTCTAATTCAGAGAGGAGCACTCCTCAAACGAGACTGTGGCAGTCCAAGATACCTTCGCACCCGGTCCACTGCACGGGCTCAACTTTGTCCAGGGCAATGTGACGGCTCTAGTCGATGCCCTCGTCAAAGGAACTAGCAACTTTGGAATCGAAAAACTGCTGGCACTTGATGTCGAACTCCAGCGAAAGTTCTACGATGAGGCCAAGCACCTTGCCGACCGACGTCCCCTCGTTCAGACAATAACTTCATTTGCTCTTCAATTGTAAGTAGAGTGTCTACCGTAACAAGTAGGGTGCGAGGAGATTTCGGATTTGTGAGGAAGGGATAGGGATAAAGAGATTTGGATATGAAGGTCGGAGAGAGGGAGTCAGATGCATGTGTCAGATGGGGCGTACAGTCACGGTGTTCGAGAGCATGGGATGGTGAGGCCGCGGCAGACGTAGGATGCATTAAAAAAAAAACGTACAGTTGAGTAGTATTTTCTTTTGTCTGACCCACGGGCAACGTGTGACGTGAATGAAGATCATTAGATTGACTGATTGAATGACCCTCCGGCTGTCACCTGGCTATGAAATTTTGATTACCGTTTCGTCTAGACATATGATCCACACTCAAAATCTCCTCTACATATTACGGTAGTCGACATTTATGCAATACACGTTGTTATCGCGGCATCCGACGATCATGCCCACATTTCCATTGGGCTGGGTGACCGAGACAGGAGATGAAAATATTGGCCCCGGCAGCTGAAAGGCGGGCATCGGTGACGCAACCTCCCAGATGTCGCGCTCGAGTGCGTTCTGTATGCCCAGAAACATGCCGTTCGTGTGGAATGAAGACACAAGCACGGACGATCCCGTTTGGACCACGGATGGCGACGAATACACGGCGGTGCCAGGTGAGGCACTGTACTCGTAAACGAGTCGGCCAGACGAAAAGTCGACGACTTTGATGTGTCCATCGTGGCAGGCGATCGCGATCATTTTGTTTGATCTGGCGTCTTCGAAAATGCAGGGCGACGAAAAAATGGGGGCAGATGTCGACATTTTCCAGAGAATACGTTGCGAAGTGGCGCAAATCGCGTACAGAGATCCAGCCACTGTGGCAACGAAAAGAATACCGTCTCGTTCGTTTGGGCTGGAGAAAATAGGGCCGTCCAGCTTCAAGCTCCATCTGGAAAAAAACTTTTCTTTTTTAGCGGGTAACCTGTGAAAAAAAAAACTCACAAAATGCGTGGGTCGCTTGCCAAGGATATGGCGTAGACGGTCCCGCCCAGAGAGGCGACAAAAACCATGGATTCGTTCTCGTTGATGGCTGGCTGGGCAAAGATGGCACCGTCACATTCGATGTTCGCAGCGAGAGTCTTTGGGTGAACATTGAGGAAGTATACCGAATGGTCGTGGGAGCCCACTATCAGCAGATCCTTTGACGAACAGTACGTCGGGGAGCATTTCACCTGCGAGGACGCTGCGTGCAATAGGTTATACGTCTGGAATTTGATTGGATATATTTGTGCGTACTTTGGAAGGACCAATAACGAGTTCCAGACGATGCCTCGAAAAAATAGACGGCGCCGTCGTAGCAGCCGACACAGACATAGCGGTGAGCGCACAGAGCGGCCGACGCCTCGATCCGATCGGGCAAAGCGACTTGCCAGAGCACAGAACCGTCTTGCACGTCCAACGCTGTGAAGAGATGCGAGTGCGACCCAATAAATACGAGTTGTTTACTTGTTGCAGCAGCCACACGGACCGAGGCGACTAGCGGTGAGGCATCCACACACTTGCCCGTACTGTACGACCATACCACAGACAGCGAGGGCGTCCCTTTCAGTTTCGTAGCAGTCGCCCTGAGCGATCGAGCTCGTTGACACAAGACGCGGTCGCCACCGCCGTCGGCGACATCGTCGTGGGCTCGCTTGTTGTTCTCAACCGGCCTCGTGGTCTTGGCGACATCGAGGTGGTTGGCAAGCGTGCCGAGCGTCTCGTGGAAAAGCACATTGAAATAGTGAGGGTCAGAGGCGATGGAGGGGTCGTTCCAAGCAAGGGAAAGCTGATGCAAGAGCCGGGCTGCCGCCATGGACTCTCCCCCAAGGGCCACAAAGTAGTCCTGTTCGGTCGGATGGCACGAGGAGGGAAGGAGGGCAGCGACCATGTCCAGCAGGCCGCGACCGGCAGGTGGCCAGAGCAACCGAAGATTCTTTGCTTTCCGGTCGCTCTCGAGTGCGTTGCCGTCAATCTTGCCGTTGCAGTTGACGGGGATGGGCTCGGGCATGGCGTAGATTTCGTCGGGGAGATGCTCTGGCAGGAGATTCATTTGCAGGTCCCTCACAAGCGAGCTCGTGTCGGTCTCTGCTGTCGCACCGGCCACTCCCAGATAGACCCTCAAAAGGCGCTCGTCATGGTCGAACGTGGCAAACACACCACCTCCTCCGCGTTCTCTGCCTTGGCTGCCTAGGCGCACGATGAGGGCCTCGATGTCCTCGAGTTGCGCCCTCTTGCCGTTCCGTTTGAACATGCGATCCCGTCTCCCGGCTATGAACAGCTTGCCATCGATGACGCGGACCACGTCGCCCGTAAAGCGCATGGCCGGGAGGGAATCGTACGCGGCACCAGCCTCAGCGGGCCTGACGGCACAGCGCCGTGTGTCGCCGCCGATCCACAGCTCGTCCCCGTTGCGGACCTCGACCACGGTGCCGTCCAGCGGCTCGCCGATGGGTATTTGTTCCTGCCCTGGCTGGGTCGATCCAACTTGCACGTCGACGCGCTGCAGGGTTGCCCAGACAGAGCACTCGGTCGTGCCATAGATGTTGTACACTGTCGCCAGTGAGGACGAGGACGAAGACAGGAGCGGCAGTAGACTGGCCGCGGGGAAGGCCTCGCCGCCAAGGACGAGACATCGCAGCTGGCGCAGCAGTGCTTGCTGTTGATCGCGCGCAAAGCGTGCCCAAAACGATGGCGTGCAAAAGAGCACGGTGACGTGCTGGGCTGCCATGAACGTGGCCAGTTGCTGCTTGTTGGTTTTGCCGAGAGGACCGCTGGCCACGAGGGTCGCGTTGGCCTCGGCGGCCACAAACACGTCGATGAGCGACGGGTCAAAGCCGATGGGCGCGGCCTGGAGGATGCGGTCCGTGCTGGAGATGCCCAGACGGCTCACGAGGCAGCGAGCGTTGGACTCGAGGCCGCTGCGGGGCGCAAACACGGGCTTGGGCACGCCAGTGGTTCCTGATGTGAACACGACGTACGCGACCCAGCTGGGCGGCGGAGGAGCCGCCAGCAGCGCCACTGTGCGCCGCCGGTACATGGCGATGCCCTCCCCCTTGGCCACGGCCACGAGATCGAGCGGTCCCAGCGCGTCCCCAAGTGATAGTGCTCCTCTGCTCGCAGATGGGCCCGGGAGCAGCACGAGGCCAACCGAGACCTGGTCAAGCATGGCAGCGACACGCTGGGGGGGCAGCGAGCGGTCCAGCGGCACAAACGGCACGCGCGCGTCCCAGCAGCTTCGCACGGCCGTGGCAAAGAGGGCATCTGCATCAGTGCAGATCCCCACATAGGTCGCGTTGGCGGCTGTGGCGGTACGCAGGAGTTCCGCCAGCCGAGGCATGTCGAACAAAAAATGTGAACTCACTACAGAGCTACTTTTTGAAGAAGGTCATGATGCTGGACTGTGCCTTGGCGTCCTTCTTGGCACCGCCCTTGGGATCGGACGACTTCTTCGTGGTGGGACTGGTGGTCGCGGCAGAGGGCGTCGCAGAAGAGCTCTGAGTCGTCGTCGACGACGATGCAGAGTCGGGGGGCGTGGGCGTTGCAGGCGTGCTCACAGATGCTGTCGTCGAAGGCAACTCTTCCCACTCCATCACCATCTGCGTAACTGCAGAAGAATTAATAAATTATTTTCTTTTTAAAATACTTGTGTGTTTTTTTTTTACGTACCCATGTAGCCTCGCTCGTCCACAAAGGTCTTGCGCTTGGCCACCTGTTGACGCTTTACTCCTGATGATGTTTGGGGAGGAGGGGCCGATGGCTGTGCGGACAGCTGCCCAGTCTCCTTTGCATTCTCCTCTGCAGGTTGCGACTGCTGTTGTTCCGTTTGTTGCGACTGCTGAGATGCCTCAACGGCCGAGGTGTCCATCGTGTCCTTGTCGTCATCGTCAAAAGAAGGCAGAGCGGCTGTCGCCTGGCGTCGCTTGCGGTCCTTTTCCTCCTCGTCCTCTGCAGGTACAACAACAAAAAAAGATAACACAGGTTATTTTCTTTTTCACTCTATCAAGGAAACAAACAAGAAAAAGAAAAAAATACCGCTCTCTTGGGACTCGTTGCCGTCTTCGATGCGCGTGTGCCGACGCTTCCGCGTACCCACAAAGTCGTCGTCTTCGTCTTCGTCTGCAGTCGCAGTTGTCACAGATGCCGGGGCAGCCTCGGCTGCGGCCGTTGGCTTGGGCTTGGCCTTGCCGAAGAACGAGGCGTTCACCGGCACCTTCTTTTTCCCCGCAGCCGCGGCAGGTGATGGCGACTTCTTCGTGCTTGATGCTGGCTGTGCATTCGCTGGCTTGGCAGATGTAGGCGATGCAGCCACCAGTTGTGCACCCGCGGGGGCAGCAGCAGCACCAGTAGCGGCAGCGGCGGCAGGTGCGGCAGCAGCAGGAGCAGCGGGCGCAGTGCGAACCTTTCGGACGACTTTGGGGCCGCGGATGTGCCTGCGGATGCTCTTGTTGCTATTTTGACCAAAATCGCCGCCCACAATGTCAAAAGGAAAGAGACTTGCTGGGTCCTGTGGTTTTATTTTTGAGCGCGAGGAGTGAAAAGACAAAACACACACACACACACACACACCTTTGGCGAGTGGGCCTGCACACTGTAGACGTGCTCATTGTAGATCTCGTCCATGTCACCCTTTGTCTCCTCCAGCTTGGCGGCAGCGACCAGCCGCACCACGACCGCCTGCGTCTCGCGCTGCTTGCCCGTGACGGCGTACACGGCCACCACGGCCGCCGAGTGGCTCTGGACGTACGTCCGCAGCTGCGCCTTGGCAACATTGGCAGACAGGCTGAGCTCGCGGCCCAGGTCCTTGAATGAGACCTGATACGATTGGGGGTTGATTGCATTAGACCACACTGCTGCGGTTAACGGCGGGCACCGAGGCGAGCTTACCACGCGCTGTTCGTCCCCTAGCCAGGCAGAGATTTGAAGTTGCGCGTGCGCGCCAAAACGGTTGTCGACCATCAATAAAGAAAGTGTGTGTCCTATGGCAACGGTCGTCGATCTCGTGGGTCAACTGCGCACGGCCGCTGCGGCCTGCCAGCTGCGTGGCCTGTACGCGACAGCCAAGTGGTACGCGCACACAAGCAAGGAGGGTGCTCATATAAGCTGTGCGAAAAACCAGGGCCAATGAGCAAGTGCTGAGCGTCCCCAAGAACGTGCGTTCGACGGTGGTTTTGTTCGCTGACACCGCCGCTGCCCAGCAGGGCGAGCAGGACGAGACTGCGTTTGCGCTGAGTCTGTTCCATAGCAAGGTGTGTGTGTGGGGGGTCCCGTGTTATTTGCTGACGCGCGGGGATTATTTAGGAGTTTGAACGTGCAGCCAGCGTTCTCACCGAGTGTACCAGCAATGTGGCCGTGTTTTTGCGCTTCTACTGCCGGCTACTGGTACGGGGATGTTGTTCTGAATTCGATGAAACTTACGACAGTGAGCACATGCGCGAATAGTCGTCCGAGGCAAAGAGGGACGAGACGGTGACCGACCTCCAGAGTACGCTTTGTTTCCTTCTCTGTGTTGCTGTCCTAACACTCGATCCAAAGCCGAACAGCAGATGCCAAACCCCGAGCTGCCCAGGCTGATCCAAGAGTTTGAGCCGTACAGCAGGAATCCCAACGCGGACTCGTTCATCATGTACCTGTACGGACCGTATTTGTACATTTGTGTCGGTTTTCGTTGACCGTGACAAACAGATACGGCATTCTCCTGAAAAAGAGCGGGCAGAGGAAGGAGGCAGTAGGCTCGCTCATCCGCTCGGTCACGCTGCTGCCCGGACACTGGGGTGCATGGCTTGAGCTAGTGGCATGCTGTTCGACGGTTGAAGAGGTTGGTTTCGTTTTTTTATTTTATTTTTATTTTAACGAAAGCTGCTCTTATTTCCCTTTAGATTGCGCAAATCTTGCCTCAGCTGCCCCAGGGCATCATGACGACAATATTCCAAACACAGGCTTTGTCCGAACTAAACAGCGGCGAGGAGGCATGCGAACTGCTGGATGGCGTCCTCCTTCCCCTCCTGCCAGCATCACCGCACCTCCTTGCACAGCGTGCGTTCTGCTCGTACTCGCAGCAAAACATGCCCGAGGCAGACCAACTGTATTCACAGCTGTACGCACAGCATCCGCTGCGTCTCGAGCAGGTGGACGTCTACTCCAACATTCTCTACGTCCTGGATCATCGAGCCCTCCTGGCCAACCTTGCGCAGCGCGTCATCCAAGTCGATCGCTACCGCCCCGAGACATGCTGTGTTGTCGGTAACTGTTCTGTGAGAGTCCTCTGTAAATTAAAAAAAAAAACGTTTCCCCTTTGTAGGCAACTACTACAGCAAAAGGGGTCAACACGAAAAGGCGGTCCAATATTTCCAACGAGCTTTGCGACTCAGTCCAGAATTTGCCGCTGCGTGGACACTGATGGGCCACGAGTACATTGAGATCAAGAATGTGCATGCTGCGATCGCTTGCTACCGTCGTGCGGCTGGTAACGCCTTCATTTCTGACAATTTTCTCAAGTACGACTTGTAGATATCAACCCGCACGACTATCGCGCCTGGTACAGCCTCGGCCAGTCCTATGAGCTGCTGGCAGTGTTCTTTTATGCACTCTTTTACTATCGGAAGGCAACAACATTGCGGTACATTGCTTTGGTTTGTATTCTTTTGTCCAACAAAATTTTTTTCTTGTTTGGTCCCCAGCCCTTACGATAACCGCATGTGGCGAGCGTTGGCATTGTGCTATGAAAAACTTAATCGTCTCAATGATGCCATCTATTGCTACGAGCGCTGCAAGGATAGCGAAGGAAGTATGCTTTTTTTTTTAGGATATACATTCGTATATTTACATACGTACTCTCAGCGGCGTCGAAGATGATCGGGCGTCTGTACCGCAAGACGGGCAACGCCGCCAAAGCATGTGCTGCTTTCCAGGAATATATCGACCTTTTGCAAAACACCGAGGTGGACGGCGACCAGGTCGACGCCGCGCTCTACGTCGGCCAGTACTATGCGCGTCAGGCACACGATTTTGACCTCGCAACAAAATACCTGACAAAGGCCATGGAACTTGGCGGCCAGGTATCATGTTGCACTTATTTTTCTTTTTCCCCTAAATATAACAATATAGGTGGCAGAACAGGCCAAGGTAGAACTGCGTGGCATCCGCTCGGCATCTATATCTTCAACGGGAGCAAGTGTCTTTGGCCCTTCCTCTTCCGGCGCTGGTTCGGCAACTCCCGGTTGGTCTGGCTCAGCCCTAGTCTTTGCGCCTCCCACGCCCGCGGATCCCAAGAAATAGATCAGGATCCTACTGCTGGCAAAAAAAAAAAAGAAAAAAAAAAGAGTTATTTTTGTTGCCGTCTGCGATGTCTGCTGCAATCTCTGACGCCGAAATCAAAGGTACTGCACCGTCCCGTATTGTCGCGTCTACTAACCGTTCCACGTCTCGTGGTTGCAGAGTACTTTAGCCTCGTTGACGCCGAGGGCAAGGGCGTGATCAAGGGCGACCAGGTTGAGGTGCTCATGCGCGCACTCGGACATAACCCGACCAAGGCCGAGCTCGCAGGTAAGGACGACGACCACAAACAAACACGCACGCAACTCACCCGGCAACCAAACTGTTCTGTGCTGTTAGCGCACAAGCAACTGGACCTGACACAGTTCCTGGCCGTAATGCCGCGGAAACGGACGCCCATCTCCAAGGACGCGGTCAAGCAAGCTCTGGACACGCTCGAAAAGTACAACGGCGTCGTTACCAAGGACGGCCTCAAGCACCTCGTCAAGAACGTCGGGTACGCTTGTTCCTGCTCCCTCTCTCCCTCTCCCTCTCCCTCTCTCTCTTTGGTGGTAACAAATCAAAACAACCATAGGGACAAGCTCACTGACCGCGAATGGGACGAGTTCCTCGCCGATGGGTCTGTCACGTTCACTTCGGACGGCCGTGTCAATGCCAAGAGTACGCCCTCCCCTGCAATTTGCTTCCTTTGCCTGTTCACTAACGTCTTCGTTTGGTTCTAGGCGTCGTTGAGAGCCTGGGCGCTTAAAATAAATACCTACTTCAAGTCTGTCCGTGTTTCTTTTACAGCACCCACCCTTTAGTACCCGCCCACCTTGTACTCCTACGTTTTCCTTCATTAAAAAAAAAGGGTCACACATTCTTGACAGCGCAAGCACTAAGCAGAAGAGGTACACTAGCAGGTAACGTGTGCGACGCTTCCAATTTAAACAGGGTCCTAATGGCGGCGCTGTTGACGACCTCACGTAGCCTCGTGAGCGGAACGGGATTGCCCTTGATCGCTTTCAGCAAGGGCTCGAGAGTCTACAAAGCATTTGATTACGAAAAAAATCTTTTTATTTTTCTCTTGTTTTGATACGAACCGCATCGGAGCCAATAGACACGCCCAACACGATCCTTGACGAGTCGCCGATTCCAAAGGTCTTCAGTGCCTCGGCGATCTAGCATTGGACACAGTTTTAAAGAACAATTCGCAAGACTATGCGGGGTTACGTTGTTTCGTGGAGACAATTGGTATAACAACTCTGTATGAATCATATGCGCCTTGGCGGTCCCAGTAGTCTGCGCGATCACTGCACGTTGCGCGGCAGCGAGCACGACGAGTTCATCGGCCACCTGCACCAGCAATAACTATTTAATCGCCACATTGGACAAAAAAGGAAGACAAACCATCGTGGCATCGACGCACGCACACGCCCACCGTTCCGCAATCAGCTGTGCGCGAACCTGAGCCGCATTGCTCACATCATCAAACAGGACGAGCTGGACGGGGGTCTTCGAGGCGTCACTCGTTGAATAGCTTGCCATGTCGGGGACCACACTGCGGAAATGATGGCAGCGCAAATGCTGTTTTTTTGGTTTTCCCGAGTCCACGCAAATGGCCAACGTCGCCAACCTCTTGCAGAATGCCAACACCATCATTGGGGCGTTCAGCACGAGCAAGGAGTTCCAGGATCTCCTGCGCAACATGAGCGAGGCGACGAGCAAGCAGGTACCTACCGTTGCTCTCCTTCAACACGCAATCTGAAGGACGGAAAAAAAAAAAAAAACAGGAAGAGGAGCGCCTCATCGTCGCGGAAAAGGTCCGGCTCAAGCAGAAGATTGGCCAGCCCAACATTTCGACGGTACCTGTTCTCTCCTTCGTTTGACCCCTCGTCTTATGTTGCACGTACAGAAACAAATGAAAGAATACGTTGTCCGTCTTATCTACTGCGAGATGCTCGGGCACAACGTCTCGTTTGGCTACATCCATGCCATCAACCTCATGCAGAAGACCAAGGACATGCTCGAAAAGCGCACAGGGTACCTGGCCGTGTCGCTGTTTCTGCACGAGGACCACGAGCTGACGATATTGCTCGTCCAGACGATCCTTCGTGTACACTTTTTTGTTTTCCTCCTCCTCCATCTCATCTGCGCGCGAAAAAAAAATAAAAAAAAAAACCAGGACCTCAAGGGCAACAATCACATCGACATGGCGTCTGCCCTGACCGTGCTGAGCCGCCTTGCATCCAAGGAAATCATTCCCGCCGTCCTGCCTGCTGTGCAAGAGTGCTTCAACCACCCCAAGGAGCTAGTGCGCAAGAAGGCTGTCATGTGTCTCCAGCGCTTTTACCAGCGCGCCCCGTCAACCGTCAGCCACCTCAACGATGCCCTTCGCCGTCTTGTTTGCGACAAGGACCCCTCGGTCATGGGCGCGTCCCTGTCCGTCCTCCACCTAATGGTCCAGGTACAATTTTATTTCTCATTCATTTCACCCATTCTCACTCGTGATCTCTTCTAGGACAATGTTGATGCGTTCCGCGATTTCGCCTCAAATATTGTCGCTATTCTCAAGACGATCACTGATGGCCGGTACTTTGTTTTCTCCAAAACGTTTCCAAAATTGAAACTATTTTTTATTCACAGCATTTCGCGTGGGTACGACTACCACAACGTTCCGGCACCGTGGTACCAGATTAAGCTGCTCAAGATCATCGCCCTCCTCGGCCAAGACAACCAGGCGTATGACACAGAGAAGGAAAAAAAGAGATATGATTAATCTTTCTTTTTTTTGGTAGGACGAGCGAAACAATGTACCAGGTCTTGCTCGACGTTCTTAAGAAGGCCGAGACGGGCGTGGATGCTGCCTACGGTTCGTGACCACAAAGTCGTATTTTTTTTTTTTTAACCCCCCTTTCTTATTTGCTGCTGCTACAGCTGTCTTGTACGAGGTCATCACCACCATCACCACCATCTACCCTCATCCCGGTCTGATCCAGACGGCCGCCAAGTCAATCACGCGTTTTCTCACATCCACCAACTCCAACCTCAAGTACCTCGGCATCACGGCCCTCGCGGCCATCGTCAAGGTGGACCCTGCGCATGCCGGCCCGCATCAGATGGTCGTCATCGACTGCCTCGAGCACCCCGATGAAACCATCAAGCGAAAGGTGATTTTCTTTTTTTATTTTAGAAAAAAGAGAAGGCAGCTGAAATGGGTGATCCCTTCTTTCAGACGCTTGACCTGCTGTACAAGATGACCAACGTCAATAACGTCGTCGTCATCGCCGACAAGATGCTCGAGTTTTTGCGCACGACCGTGGACGATTACATGCGCGTTGAGCTCGTCTCCCGCATCACCACCTTGGCCGAAAAGGTTGGTTGATTTTCTCGTTGCCCTCTTTTTATTGTAATTTAAACCATTCTTATCTCTAGTTTGCGCCAAATAACCAATGGTTTGTCAAGACGATGGCCGTCGTGTTTGATCTCGGTGGCAATCTCGTGCGCCCTGAAGTGGCAGACAACCTTATGCGTCTTATTGCCGAGGGCACCGACGACGACGACCTGGACAACGAGCTCCGCATCCAGGCCGTGTCAGAGTACATGTCCCTCCTCAAGCGCGTCCAGCTGCCCGACATTCTCATGCACGTGGTCGCCTGGGTCATCGGCGAATACGCGTACCTTGTGGACCACCTTTCTCTCGAGCAAGTCCTGGATCAGCTGGCAGTCACGTTTGAGCGCAGTCATCTCAGTACGTCCTAAAGAATTGGTTTGTGTTCTCACTTTCTTGTTTGGGTAGCCCCCGAGCAGCGTGGCTGGCTCATCTCGAGCATGATGAAGGTCGTGGCCCAGCTGGGCCAGTACCCTATCAATGTGCGTGCCATCGTCGACAAATGCAAAGTGTCCAAGGACATTGACATTGCCCAGCGCGCGATCGAGTTTGACCGTCTCGTCAGGAACATGACCCTCATGACGTCGGTTCTCCCAGTGGATGCATCGTGCGAGGATGTCGAGGTTTATTTCTCATTTTCTCACTGCATGCTTCTAAAACAAAAGAAATAACATAGGTTGACGAAACACTGAGCTTTTTGGACGACTTTGTCAATGACGCCCTCCGCAAGCCCGGTGCCAAGCGCTATCTCCCCCCGTCGCAACGAAAGGCGCCCACGGCCCTCGGATCCTTTGTGGAGGAGAGCCAGCAGCACGCGCCCAAGGGCATTCGCTTTGAGGCTTACGAAGCGCCCAAGCCATACGTCCCAACCACTTTCTCCTCCTCCTCGGCGACAATGATGGAGTCGTCGCACCACGACGCCCCACTCGTGAACCAGATCGTCGACGGCGCCGCACCCATCTCTTCGGATGCCGGCGACCTTTTGTCGCCATCGTCGCTTGCGGTTCCGGACGCAAAGAAAAAGTGGGGCAAGTCGGGCTTCATCGGCAAGAGCACTCCGGAGCCTGCTGCAGCCACCTTTGCTTCCACCCAGAACGCGTCCTCTCTTCCAGTCTCGTCTGTCACTGCGGCCGCCAATGCTGCATTTGCCAGCAAGTCCCAACAGCAGCAGCAGCAGCAGCAGCAGCAAGAGTCGTCCATCTTTGAAAAAGTGCAGGCGACGGCCCCGCTTCCTAAAGAGCAGGCTGCCCCGCGCGCTCCCACGGAAAAGGAGAAGCTTGCTAGCGCTCTCTTTGGCGGAATAGCCGCCCCCGCTCCCTCGATCAGTGCGCCAAATCCTGGCGGGAGCTCTGCGCAAGCGAGACTGGCCGCGAAGCGTGCCGGCGGCTCGAGCAGCAAGCTCACCGGCCAATTGGTTCCTCAGCAGTCTGCCTCTCCTCCACCCCAGCAGCCTTTATTCTCAGCCCCTGCTCCGGCAGCTGCACAAGCAGTAGTCTCGCCCTCAGGGTCGTCTGGTCTGTTTGATCTCCTGGGCGACGACTTTGTATGCAACTGTTTTTATTTTTTTAAATTAACATATCTCTTACACACACACACACAACACACATATAGTCGTCATCCTCGAGTCCATCTGCGCCTACAAATGCGGTCAACTCGTCGCTGACTCAAGTGGCTACAACCCCCTTCTTCCTTGGCGCGGCAGGTTTTGCTCTACCTTCCGAGCTCGCCAACCTCCCAGGGGCACAGGCATCTCCTACCGTCGCCGCCGAGGACGAATTTTTGGCCGTGCGCTACGTCAAGGTCAAGCATCCGACCGCTGGTCTGGTCGTGTTTGTCCACATCAGGTAAGGGAAAATGCATTTTTATTTTTTTCATGTTGTTCTTGCAGCACGTCCTCTCAAAGGAAGAGCACTGACGTGCAGGTTCGCTATGACTTTGGTGGAGCGACCTTCCGCACTGCCCTCTCTGCCAACTCTGGATCGTTTGTCCAGAACAACATCTTCTCGTCCCCTGCAGGTGTCGCGGCCAATCAAGCAATCACCAACCAGCTCGGTCTCGTCCTGGCGTCCCATCGCCCTCTGCCCATGGCCATCACAGCAACGCTGCAGTACTCGGACCCCAATCATGCCCCGCGATCGCTACCATTTCAGATTCAGGTGCAGCTGCCCGACTTTATTCGGTATGTTGCAAACTTTTTTTTGCACTTTCTGTTTTTTCTAACCGTCGTATGCAGGCCGCTCGTAATGGTCACAAAAGACTATGGCGCAAAGTGGGTTACACTGCCCCAAGAAGTCAAAGTGAGCGTGCGTCCCGTGTCTGTCTCATCACAGCAGCAGCTCATGCCCCTGCTCAAGTCTGGTCTGGGGTCCCACGGCGTTGAAATTATTGGTACGTATGACATGTTTTGTGTGTTACAACTGACCTCTTGTCTTTTTTTTTCCCGCAGGTATCGAGGGCATCTCCGCCGCCGGCCTACTGGGTTCTAACGACGAGGTCTTGATCCACATCAAGCTCGACGACTCGCAGGGCTCTCTCGTGACTGTGCGCGCCACCAACCGCACCCTTGCTGAGAACACTGTGGCCGTCGTCCGCTCGATCCTAACGAGCAATTAGAATTTTTTTTTTTTTTTTTTCCCCTCTCTCCTTGTCCACCTTCGTTGTTCTTCTTTCTTTTTTTAAAATTTATATACACAACGATTCAAGATTATTGATTGCGATCAGGGTCCATGACTTGCGAGAGACGATACGCAAGATTAAGCAGCCCGTCGCCGATGGCGTCTGTAAACTGGACACAATGCGACTCTGGCAGGCAGGCCTCAAGCTCGAGCTCGTACAACGCAGCATTGTCGCACTCAAACACGCCTTGTGTCAGTAACGGGGCCTTGTACGTGCGCACGCGATTGAGCTTGGCGATCCAATTGATCGACCGCCATCCACTCTGCGTGGTGGCCTTGAACTCGTATTCTTCGCGGTGGAACTCTCGGATGCGCTCAATGTGCCAAAGGGCAGGGAAGAGCGGCGATCGCAAAAAGCTGGACCTCTTGTCGTCTGTCCAAACTATGACCTCCTTGGGCTGGTCTTTCTCTGGCAGGTCACTCGACGTTTCCACATACAGGCGGGCATCCGTCTTGCGCGAATCAGACTGAATGCGGGCAGATTTCTGGTCCTCCAGCTGTTGGCGGCACAGGGTCGCGGCCAGCCAGCGCAGAGGACGCGTCGACACCTGGTGCTTGAACTGCAGATCCGTACCCAGGCGCACATAGGCCTCCTCGTCGGTGGCCTTGGACCCCATCTTGATCGTGACGCCATAGCCTGTTGGCACGGCGTCCTCGACATGCCCCTTGTCATTGGCCCACTCAAACTCGAGATCGCCCAGCAACTGGCGCAATCGTTGAAGGCTGTGCTCTGGGATGCTTGTGAATAGCGAGCTCGAGACACCGCTCGTGGGCGTCGATCGAGACGACTGCTTTGGAGGTGGAGGTCGTTTGGAGGGGCCCACTGGCTCGCTCGATGCGTTGCTTTCCACGTCGTCCTCGTCGTCCTCGTCGCTGTTTGAACGGGTCCTGGTCGATGGAGAGGAAGCGGACGAAAACGATGCTGTGTTCTGCTGCTGCTGCTGCTGCTGCTGCTCCTGCTGGCTCGCTTGGCGACTCTTCTTCTCCATCCAGTCGCGGTACGACCGCCGCCCGTCCATGAGCGCAGCCTCCAGGGCGGCCACATTCACGTTTCGGATGCTTGTGACATCAAAGCTGCGCGGCAAGTTGATGAGGTAGTACCACCCAAATCGGATGCACACGGATCGGCGCAGGTTCTTGAGGGCCTTGAGGGACGGGGGCACTGAGTCGAGCTCGCCCAGCTGGCGGATGATTGCCTGGAGCAGCTTGTGCCGTGCGTGGGCGTGCCAGGCTTCGCCACCAGAGCCGTCGAGAAGGTTGGGTGTGTGCAGGTTGTGGCCCTTGTGCGCATCGTGGTGGAACGGATTTACATACGGGTAGAACCCAACCGAGTCCTCGTCGCTCTCTGCGCCTTCAAAGAGCAGCAGGCTCGCGTCCTCCACGTACGGCACCATCCTCGTCTTCACGTTGTGCATGTTAAGCTGGGATCGCAGCTTGGACAGGCTCTGTGCGATTTTCTGTAATTTATTTTTTAGTTGAGAGATTGTACAGATTACTAGGGGACGGTACCTCAACGTCAGAGCCCTTGCCTTTAAGCTCGATCGGCAGGCGCGCGAGTGTCGTCATCTCCTTGAAACCACCCGACGGAACGTGCGGGATAAAGGCAACGGCATTGTCCGGGAGGCGAGCATCGTGGTGCAGCACGGCTGAAAAGTACTCGGAGGTGGCCTTGGGAGTGAGCCAGCGGTCAAACGAGCTGCGAGGCAGGGGGAGCATGACGTGCATGCTGCGCTTGCGACCGGTGCTGATGGCTCGGTTGAAGCGCTGCTGGAAAAATGAGAGGGCATGCAGGAGGACTTGGGCCTGCAGCGAGATCGCCTTGGCCTTGGCCTTATCCTCCCCTTTGGACACGAGGAGCACTTCAAAGGCCGTCTGCGCAGGGTTGAACGCGTCCGAGACGACAATATCCTCGTGGCTCTGGTGGATCTTGGAAAACCACTCGACAAAGGCCAGTGCAATGTGCCCTGCACGGGCGATCCTGTCCTCGCTGTGCTTTGGCAGGTCGACAATGAACTGCGACCACCACGTCGCGGGGGTAGTGCGGTCCGTGGTCTGCTGTGGCAGAGGCGGCGAGGAGGAAGAAGCAGGTGCGGGGATGTCGCAGCGATCCACCGGGTCCCAGCCGTACACCGATGCGGGATCGATCGGCACGATGCCAAAGTGCTTGTGGCAGTGGTCGATCAGGCACCAGATCAGGCCAGACGCGTTCATGTGGCCGTCCGGCTTGTGGCCGATGAGGTTGGCACTGCGAGCCCAATAGATCAGGCCGTGCAGGACCGGATAGAGCTCAGGGCTGCGTACGAGGTACCGACGCAGGAGACGCGCCTTGAGGATGCCGTCTGTCTGGGTGACCATGTCCATGTCGACGCTGCCGGGCACTTTCGGCGTGAGCTCTTTCACGACCCGGCGGCTGATCTTGACAACGGGCACGACGGCCTTGTCCCTGAACTGGACGGCGCTTGCGCCAAAGTACGCGCCGAGGTACTTTTGGGCCTCGTTGAGAACCTTGGACCCTGCGTCGCTGTCGTTGGGCACGGGCGTGAGGACGGTCGATCGTGCGTCGTCATCTCGTTGGAGCAGAAGCAAGCACATGTCCACGTCGGAGCCCACGGGCGAACAAAAGCCGGGGATGACAGACGAGCCAAAAAGCGCAAGGGACCACGACGGGTTGTGGCACTGCAGGCGCCGAGACAGCTGAAGACAGAGTTGCTCACGGCTCGTCAGCGCATCCATGCTCGCGGCGAAGTTGGTCTTGGCGAGCGCGTAGAGCGACTGACCCGCTCGAAGGTGCTTCTGGTGAGCGTCGTCGGATTGCGGACCGTCTTGCCGCGGACGACGCTGCTGCTTGATCAATCGCAGCTCTTGGACCATGAGCCACGCAAACGAGCGACACTGAGGCAGCTGCTGTTGGTGCTCCTGCCCCTTTTGGTAGGCCGCGACGTACAGCGCCGAGGCTCGGAGAAGGCGATTGTCGGCTGAGGCTTCCTCGAGGATCCGGCCGCGGATGCGGTCAAACACAAGCGTCCAGCAGACGTGGGCGTTCTCCACCTGCCGAACACGGAAATCGCGCCAGGCCAGCTTGTCGTCGGTGATCTTCTGCATGATCAGTTGCGACTCGTTTGAAATGTTGTACGCCGTAAGGAGGCTGTGCACTTGACTGCAGTACTCGCGGTAGAGACCGCCGGCCCAGTCCAGGTAAGCCTCGTGGCCGTCGAGGACCAGATGCGGATCCATGCCACTGACATCGTTGTCGTCGTCGTCGTCGTCGTCGTCGCCATTGCCTTGGTCGTGTGCGAGCACATCGGCAAAATCGTGGGCCACACGGAACAGGGCCCCGTTCGCCTTCTCAGATGTGTACGATGGGTCGCGACGGAGAAAGTCGGGGTAGTCCGTCGAGGCCGACGACGCACTCGAGGGGAAGTCGACGAGGCCGTGCGTGTCCACTTGCGCATGGTGGCAGTGTGCCAGGTCCACCGAGCTTTCCTCGAGTACGCCAGGCCTGTCTGCGTGCGCCTTGTGCGTGTTGGCAAGCCGGCCGAGCTGAGATCGGCTCATGAGGTTGGCGACAAAGGCACACGCGAGGCTGTGGCGGAGTTGCAGGTCGACGCCCGCGTATGCGATGGGTTGCGCGATCTTGTCGATCGGCTGTTGCGCCTTGTCTTTGAGCTGCTCTACGGTGGTGGGGTCGTACGGCTTGTGCCCGTGGCTGCGTACCAGCTCCTTATTGAGGCACTGCAAAAGACTGGGCTCCCACACGACCGAGTACAGATCGCCGTCGAGATCGCCGCCAGCACACTCGTCCGCGTGCGATCGAGGGCCCTTGGTGGGGAAAACAACGACATCGCGCAGCCGCGCCAGGCTCGAGTTTTCAGGCAGCGAGGCACGTGGACGAGGGCGCAGCAAACGGATGTCGCCGGGATGCAGGGCGGGGCTGCGGTAGACCATGACGCAGCCCGATCCCTCGATCTCTGCCTGCTCTTTGGGCGAGACGTCGGACGGCCAGCAGAAGATTTCGCCGTACTCGAGCGTGCCGGTAAAGTCGGGCACTCCCATGAGCACGCGGCCCTTGGGCACCTCGATGTGCGCCTTGACGGCCAGGCTCTCGACCGCTGCCGAGTAGTAGGCGTGCACGAGGCCGCGGATAAACGGCTCGTCCAGCAGCATGAAGCCCGACTGATTGAGCGCGTCCAGGTCGATGCCGGGCATGTTGCTAGAGACGGCACGCCTGACAATGACGGGGTTTTCGAGCTGTAGGCGCAGACGGTCGAGTTGTTGCTGCTGTAGAGCGAGCAGTGCGTCCAAGATTCGCTCGCCGAGGCTCTCCATAATGACGATCACCTGTATGTTGAGGTAGAGCGGGATCGGGCGCGAGTACGAGAGCACGTTCAGGACGCTCTGTTGCGACTTGAACTTGCTCATGCTCTTAGACAGCACAACGTCGGTGGGCAGGTCCGCGTCCGGCACTACCAGCAGAACGCCCTTTGCGCCTCCCTTGCGGATCTGGAAGGCGTCCACCGAGCCGGTCGAGCTGGCGGGGCGGTTGGGCATGAGGGCCAGGACGCGATCGGCGACGGAGCGGCGGATGCGGCCTGCGCCATCCGTAAACTTGATGTCGTCGTTGCCGCAGGTGATGTCCTGCTCCACCGTAAGCTGGTCGTCACCGATCGTCACGGTTTCGTACGACGTGCTGAAAGCCTGCCCGATGCGCTTGAGCAGTTTGGAGGCGGCCTTGAGCGACCGCGGCGCGTTGGTGTAAAACTCTGACTGGTCAAACGCGCCCACAAACTCGCGGATGGCCTCGGGCTTGAGCGTGCTGAACCAGGCCTGGGCCTCGTTGCGCTGGCCATTGCTGCTGCCGACAAAGTAAAACTCGTCCGAGTTGTCAAACCCAGGGAAGGAGCACTCCTTGCTGAGGAACGTGTCCCTGATCTGCGCGAGGAAAAAGCTGCACTGCGAGAGATCGCGCAGCTCCATGTCGTCGTCGCGGAAGCGCACAATAACAAACTTGTTTTGCGGCTGATGCTCATCGTTGGGCAAAAAGTGGCGCAGGACAGAGTTGGTCGCGACCAGCTGGCTCTCCAGGGCCACGACTCTGGACGGCGTGATGACGATGCTGTGGACACGCGCGTAGTCCTGCTGGCGAGGGGTGTCGGCCCGTAATGTGCGGTTGACGCCTGCGCTCCTGAGCAGGTGGAGGAGGTTCACAAACGGCGACGGGCGCGCGAGGGCGTCGTCCAAGAGGTGGGCGGCTTCAGACAATTCCGCGTTGAGACTTTGCAGGTAGTCGACGACATCCTCTGGCACGAGCAGTGGCAGGAAAGCAGACCCGCGCGACCAGTAGGCCTGCAGCTGAAGAATTGTTTCCTGGGGCAGGTCGTTGGGGGGCACGACCGGCAGGCGGCTCTTGAGGACTGCTTCGACTGGCACGGGGCTCGCCAAAGTCTCCAAGCGTGTATCGTAGACATCAAAGCAACCGGTCTTGCTGAGGACGGATCGAATTTGGGCAAAGAAGCGCCCGCCCTCGCTGCCCGCAAAGTCGAGATGTAAGCGAAGCGTCCAAGGCATGAGGCCGTGCGGAGCCATGAGACGCTGCACCTGACGTTGGTCCAAGCTGGCCTTTTTGACAATGGGCGGGTGCAAAAGTGTGAAGACGACGCTCGGCAGCAGGTTGTCGTTGTTGTTGGGCGGGTGATCCAGCAGGACAGCGCGGTCGAGCGAATGGTGTGGGATTAGCCAAGTGATCTCGTCGTCGCCATCGGGGCCGCAGCAGACCCAGTTGAGCTCGAGGTTGATGTTGTTTTCGCCCTCGGCGTTGCTGGGCACAATGAAGGACCACTCGATGCGGCCAGTCGGGGCCAGTGTCGACCCGTCGCCAGTGACGAGGAGGTCGTTGGTTGGACGCGAGCCGTCGGGAGAGCGCGGATCGCACGTCCACAGGGAAACAAACTTGCGTCGTGACGGCAAAGGCTCCAGGTAACCGCGCGAGACACCCACGACGACTTGGGGCAAGGCGGGCAGACCCTCGTCGTCACTGTTGCCCGTGGCTTTGGGTTGGCGATGCAGCCACAGCTCTGACTCGCCAGCGCGAAAGACGTCATCACCTGCGGCTGAGAGGAACTCGTCGTACCAGTCGGGGTGGCCGTCGTGCTGGGGACCCATCTGAACAAGCCCCGTAGTCCACTCAAACGAGGCAACGTCCACGAGGTTGCTGACTGCTTTTCGCAACGCATGCACCATCTCACGGGTCGTGTCGATCTTGGGAGGGAGGCCGACGATGCGCACGGCACCAGCCGAGCCGTCGCCCGTGTTGTCGTCCTCCTCAGAGCTGAGATCGTCGTTCTGGGTGGTCGCGGATTGCCGTTGCCTCTGCAGCTCGGATGGGGCAGTCGACTGTTGGGCAATATATTCCAGCTGGTTCTTTGAGAGCCGGACCTGGTGCTGGTTCTTCTTGGCATAGTCCTTGCACCTTTGATATAACTCCTTCTCGTCCCGTTCCAGCTCTTGAAAATGCCGGTGCTCATCGCTCTCACAGTTGACGAGGACGTTGACCTTGCTGTTAAAGTCACGGGCGCGTCCACGGCTCTGGACTAGGCTGCGCACATCCCGAGGTGATTCAAAATGGACGACCAGCTTGATCGAGGGCAGATCAAACCCTGAAGAAGAAAAAAAAAAAGAATAAAGCTATTTTTTGTCTTGTTTTACGAGCTCACCTTCGTGGAGGACAGGGGTGGAAATGAGGAGCTTGATCGTGCCCTTTCGAAACTTTTCGAGGACAGGCCTCTGCTGATCCTGCCAGTTCATGCCGTAGCATCCTCGCTGGCCGATAAAGCTCGTGGGGCGGAGCCGTTGGATGCTTGGGTGACGGGCAAGGAGATCGGCCATTCGACGGGCCAGTTCCCGTGTGCGCACGAAAATAACCGCACGGCTGGACGCATAGTCATCGCCAAAGCAGCAGTCCTCGATGATGTCGACGAGCTTGAGCAAGCGGGCCGAAAAGTTGTCGCTGGCCACACTCTTGACGTTGGCACCAAAGGGGGCGAGGTTGACGCAGAGATCCGCGATCAGCTCCTCCAACTTTTCAGACGTAAAGTGGACGCGACAGCGGTTATGCTGGAGGTAGCGTTGAACCGTCTCGCTCACGCCCTCGGTGAGGCAAGCGTCATGCAGGTTGAAGAGCTTGGCCAGATGTTTGGCGATCTCGGCCTGGGTGCTGCTGCTGTTTTCGTCGGCAAAGTTGCCGCGCAGCTGCACGGGCAGGTCCTTACTGGTATTGTCGAGCTTTGCAAACGCGTCGAGTAGTTTTCGCTCCATGGTGGCCTGGAGGGCCGTGTGCAGCTGGTGCAAGTGGTTGTTGAGGCACTGGACAAACCGATCCTCCTCCTCGAGCGAAACGAACGAGACGGGTTCGCACTTGGTGGGGTTGGTGTGCCTGCTGACCAGGGAATCGACAAAGACGTGAGGACTGTACAAGATGGCGTTCCCCATCGTCTTGCAGAAGGCGGCCGTATCCTTGGGCGGCGTTGCTGTGAGGCCGAGGATGTGCGGCCGGAACTCAGGCGGGACGAGGTCAAACTTTTCAACCATGATGCGGGTGTACATCTGTCTGTCCTTGACGGCGTGGTGGGCTTCGTCAAACGCGAGGACACAGACGTGCGACAAGCTAAACCTGGTGGTGCTGAGGGGATCGGTCCTTTTAAGGCACGACATGAGGCTGCCGTCGGTGATGACGATGACGTTAGCCGGACCGCGATTCTGCAGGCGATTGCCGTCCATGCCCGAGATCTGGTAGGTGGAGAGGCCGCAGAGCTCCCTCAGGGCATCGGCCTGCTGGCTTACGAGCGGAACCGTGGGAACGACGAAAAAGGCAAGCTTGGTCGGGTTGAGCTCGAGCATGCGTTTGATCACGCACGCAGCCACAAGGGTCTTCCCCGATCCTAGAAAGTATACTCGGCTTTAGTGGCAGACATTAATTGTACACGGAACCTGTCGGCAAGTAGACGATTGTGGGGTGCAAAAGGGCAACTGCGATGAGCTCGGCCTGGTAGTCTCGCGGCGGCACCTTGACGGTGAGGTCGTTGGAGCAGAGAAGGTCGATTTCATCTGGCTGAACACGGACCACACGCTCGGGTGCCGGCCAGACCAGATCGGGGTTGTTCTCGTCGTCTTCTTCTTCTCCAGGCCCTTCGACACCGGTGAGGAACGTGCTGTCGGTTCGTACGACGATCTGCAGCCTCAGTAGGTCCTCGTGGGCGATCCATTTCTTGGGTGTCGGCGGTTGTCCTGGTACCAAGGCATCTTTCCCGCTAAAGGCAAACACCTGCCCGGGGAACGTCTTGGACAAGGCCGAGTTCTTGCCCATCTTGCCCACCTTGTTGTTGCACTTGGGGCATTTCAGATCCATGTCGAACAACACGACCGTGCCGTCTCGCTCAAACAACTTGTCCTTTCGTTCAGGTTTGATGACCACGTCCAATCCCTTGTCATCCTGCATTGTTTAATAAAATAACTGGAGTATAAGCACCATAGCAATAATAGACTCCCACAGGCGCGTTACGTTAAAGTACAGGCACACGTCATCCAGCAAGGCCAAGCCTTGTCCGCAGCTCCTGCACTGCACCGACATCCACTTTGTTGGCTGACGTGAATTTGAAAGTTGGGAAATTACGATTGGGCGCATCACTTGGTATTAATCATGGCGGCGTCTATTGTACGTTTACTGTCCGTTTGTCGCCGTCTCATCCCATGAACAGAACAGCCGATTCAAGTACCAGACCGAGATCCAGGCGATGTGCTACACATTTGGTAGTGGGTCTTTTTTTTTTTTTTTTTTTTTTTTGCACAATGGGTTTAACGTATTTCCGCAGGCGACGTGCGCAACACGCACCCGTCCACGTCCGAGCTCATCGAGGACATTGTGAAGCAGCGCATCGTGTCGCTGGTATCTGGCTTTTTTTTTCTTTCTCGCAATCGGATCTTGGAATGATAGGGCTAATGCGCGCATGTGCCACGCAGACGGTGGATGCAACACAGGTGACACAGCGGCGCGGGTCGCGGTTCATGAACATTGACGACGTCATGTTCACGCTGCGCCACGACGAGACCACGATCAGCCGCATCATCGACTTTCTCAGTTGGAAAGAGGTCAGACGCAACCTCAAGCAGGCAAGCAACAACACGGCCGACGACACAGAGGTCGTCGCAGATGAGGAAGAAGGTGCGCGGTTTGAAATCCAACCTTGTGCTGACGGCTTCCCCCCACAGGAAAACTAAAACTACCCAAGCGCAAACGGGTCAAGCTCTCTTTTGATTTCGTACAATCGCTCACCGAGGGGCTGGTGAAAGAAGAAGATTTGGAGGAGGACGAGGAGAGTTCTGCAATGCACTATCAAGAGACGTTGCTTCGCCTTCGGGTACAAAGCTACCTTTGAGTACTCAAGGCCTGCTCACAATCAAATTAGGAAGCTGATGAAACGACACGGCAAATGACCAAGGAAGAGTACATGGAGTACGCTGAATGCCGTCAGGCTAGCTTCACCTTTAAAAAGGGCAAGGTGATTTCTTGGTTTGCTAGTAATGCTTGTTAAATGCTATTGTCAGCGCTTCCGCGAATGGCTTAACCTTGGCGTGCACACCGACGTCAAGCCCAACGACGAGATCCTCGACATCCTTGGCTACGTGGCTTGGGAGTTGGTCGAGCGTCTTACACGGACGTCGATTCTCGTCAAGGTAGTTTTTTCCACACTCTGTATTTATTGTAATTTTTCTGACTTGCACAGAGCGAATGGGAGCTTTTCCAGCCCGACCAGCAGAAGAAGACCCGCTTCACAGACCGCGACAAGATGAACAAGGGCCTCTTTGTCATCCCCAATGACAAGACGCCAATCCTGCCCGAGCACGTGCGCGAGGCCTTCCGCCGCATGCAGTGTCGCGACAACACGATGGAGCTCTTTGAGGGCGTCAAGGAGGACAAGACAACCTTGATAGAAAGCACCAAATAGAGATGTATTTTCACTTGGTCGTATGGGGGTGAAATCGTTGTGGTCGTGGATTGACCTGCAGCCGCGCGGGTCCGTGTCGCGGCACGTTGTCCTTGCACGCAGCAAGAACAGCGACCCAGCAGCAAGGGAGGCGACGATCGTCGTGGACGGGTTTGCGTGGATGTTCCACCTGGTGCACGTTTACGGGGGCCATGCGGACATGGGTGCCGTGGCGACTGCGGCAGAGCACGAGGTCGTGGCGCTGCGTGAGGCGGGGCTGGAGCCGGTGGTCGTGCTGGACGGGTGTCGCAGTGATCGCAAGGCGGCCACGACGGCACAGCGGATGGCACAGAGGCTACGGGCCGTGCAAAAGTGGGTGGAGGGGCTGACGATGCCGCAGAGCAACGAGGGTGAAAAGCAGCACCCACCACACATCTTGCCGATGGGCACCACGTCGACCGTGCTGGCAGTGCTGCGTGCGTGCGACGTGCGCGTGCTCGTGGGCGACCACGAGGCCGATGGGCTGATCGAGAGCGAGGCCAGGAACAACAAGAGTACGACGGTCCTCGCAGACGACTCGGACTTTTTCATCGCCGACTCGATCGGAGCCGTCGCGTCGCTGCGCTCGCTGCAGGTGGATGACGACAATGTGCAGATGCAAGTATACCGCCCGGCGATGGTGCGGACGGCCCTGGGAGGGCTCGCGCCAGACCTCATGCCCTACTTTTCCGCCCTTGTGGGCAATGACTATGGCCAGCTGGACGCCGATGTCCTCGCCCGCGTGCTGCTCGCCCTGGGGCCGCCATCCTCAAACACCGGCATAAAGATACGTGATGCGATCGATCGCGTGCGCGTCGTTGCGTCCTGCCTCGCCGGGTTCCCCGATGCACAGGCCCTGCTCAACGCACTAGCAAACATCACGGAGCCACACGATCTGCGGCAGGCGGTCGCGCGGCTGCTGGCTCTAGCCGACGAGCGTGTTCAGGTACGTACCACCGATCCGACAGTAAGAGTTCTAACCAATCGTATGCCAGGTCTTGACCTGCCACGATGGGTCTACGCCGATCGCCCCCGAGCTGCTCGCGCGCTTCCGATCGGGCAGACTCGAGAGCGTGCTGATGGACGTGCTATCGAGACAACGCGCCTACATGGACGTGCTCCTCGAGGACGGCGACCAGGCGACCGCGTGGCTCATCAGCCAGCCGATTCGTGCCGTGGCCTACGCTGTCGTGCTCGAGGGGTCGTCAACGACAGACGGCGGGTGGGTTGTGTGCGAGTACCTGCGCAAGGGCAACAACGCACTCGCGTCAGACATGGCCACGGTCACACCGATCGCCTTGGCATCGTCAGCCCCCGACCATGGCATGGGCATCTTTCGCCTCGCTTTGTCGGGTTCTTTGCCCAATGACCACCACCACGAGGAACTGGAGCGGCAACCGTGGCCTGTTTACTTGGCGTCCGTTGCAGTAAGGTACCTGCTGCGATCGCCTGCGACCAAGATGGCCAAATGGGAGGCGGATGCGTTTGTCTTTTCGATCGTCTTCGCCGCGTTCCAATCTGCCGAGCCGGGACTCTACGATGCCCTCTTCCCTAAACGGCGACCCACAGTCACGCGACGCAGCCTCCATCTCTTTGCACAACTGCAGTCGACCGTGCGATCGCTTGAAATGCTCTCGTCTGCGCTCGACCGCGTACCGCCACGCCACGAATGCCTATTTGGTACCGACGCCAAGATCGCCTCGGTGTGGGTCCTTCTCAGCGCGCCCCTGTTTTACACAATGCACGAACGATGCAAGCGCGGCGGAGGCAACCCGTTTGTCCTTACTGGGAAAACCTCGAAGGCGGCTGCAGCAAGGGCATCCGACGTCGTCCAGCATTGGTCTAACGCGACCGAGGCCCTCCAGCGCCTCCTTATCACCGGGGAGCTGTCTTTCGCTTTCCCAGCGTCATCGGCACCTTCCACCCCCGATCTGGCAACGACCAAAAGGGCGAGGAGGACCGTTGGCACGGCGTCCACCATATCGACGAGTAACTTCTTTGATATACTCAGAGATGGCTGCGATTTTTAAGCTGGTGTATTTGTAAACGAACGAATTTTTTTTTTTTCCCCAAAAAAACAACAACGGAATCTCGGTGGACAAGGGACAGGTGATTAAAGAGGGAAAAACAAACTTAAACGCCCCAACCTCCCCCATAATGAAAGAAGATAAATGATGATGATGGTGTTCTTTTGTTGCTCACGGTGCCGCACGGTCTTAGCAAGCGCAGGACCCAGCTGCTGCTGCGCTTTTATCCGTGACGGGAACGGTTGTCTTCTTTTGCACGCCAGACTCTGCTGCGTTAAGGTCGAGGCTGCCGTTTTGAATCTTATCATAGATTTGCTTTGCCGTCTCCATGAATGACTCTTCGACGTTCTCGCCGCTCTTGGCGCTCGCCTCTGCAAAGATCAATCCTATTTGGGAGACACGGAATGAGTCGGCCATCCAAACTCGTCTCTCTTTGCGATCGTACCGTTTTCCTTGGCAAACTGGCTCGCCTCCTCGTAGGAGACCTCGCGCTGCTCTGTCAGGTCCGACTTGTTACCGATGAGGAAGATGACAGTGTTGGGGTTGGTGAGGTTTCGCGCATCGGCCAGCCAGCTGCTGAGGTGATTGTAGGTGCTTCGTCTAAAAAAGAGGATGTGTCAGTCTCCTTGCTGACAAACGGAACTCAATACCGGGTGATATCATAGACCATCAGTGCGCCTGCTGCTCCGCGATAATAGCTTCGAGTGACGGCGCTATAAAAGCCCACTTGTCAGCAACGATGGCAAAGGCAAAAGATACTCTTTTTTTTTTTTTCCGTACCGGAAACGTTCTTGTCCCGCCGTATCCCAAATCTGCAGCTTGATCTTCTGGCCGTTGACGTCGATTATCCGAGTCCCAAACTCTACACCGATGGTATGTGGGCAGTCGGGGATGACTGCGAGCGTGATGCATTGTTCGTTCGTAAAAAAAAACAATGAGCATGCACCACTTGAGAAAAATAGACACAAACGGCAGCAGTTAAACGTTACACTTTTTGTCCGTGAACTGGTGCAGAAGGCACGACTTGCCGACGCCCATGTCACCTGTTGTGCCGAGAGAGCGAAACAATCACAGATAAAAAAAAGAAAAAAAAAGAGTGCGAAGCAAAGTAAACACGACGTGCCAACGGTTCAAAGAGCCCTAAACGTACCGATAATGATATACTTGAAGATATAGTTGTAGTTGAAGGACGCCATGGTTGCACACTTGCGGGTCAGGTCAGTCCGTGCTCTGCAAGTGAAGTCGTGATCATCTTTAGCGCACACTCTCTCAGCCGCCGCACAAAAAAAGAAGAGAAGGAAAAAAAAAAAAAGAAGAAGCGAAAACAATGCACTAACGCAGTGCTCCTCACACGCGCATGGCCGTGCAGCGCCGCAGAGGCAGCAAGTTCATGTAAAGACGCAAAGCCCGAGGCGACCATATTTTCCAACGAAATCAAAATGTCACCTACCCAGGACGAACTCAACAAGCAGAAAGTGCCCGAGCTCAAGCAAGCGCTGGCGGCGCTGGGCCTGCCACAGACGGGCGTGAAGAGCGATCTCGTTCAGCGTGTAGCGCGTCTTGTCAGGTTGTCCGTCAATTTTTGACGTTACTTTTGTTTTGCGTTGCAGTTGCTTGACCACTATGCGTCTGCTGCAACTGCTGAGACCGTTGCCCCTTCTGTGCCCGCGCCGGCGACTGCCGCCGCCGCCGCCGCCGCCGCCGCCGCCCCTGTCCCTGCTGTTGCCGCCGCCCCTGTCCCTGCTGTTGCCGCCGCTTCTGTCGCCGCTACTGCCACTTCAACAGAGTCTGCTGGAGCTGGAAAGCCGCTGACCGAGTTGGAGAAGCAAGCCCTGCGAGCTGCGCGCTTTGGCGGTGAGCTCTCTGACGAGGCCAAGAAGCAAAAGCGCGCTGAAAAGTTTGGTGGCGCAAGTGCCGCCTCCGCTGCGACTGGTTCCCCGGCCGCCAAGCTCAGCAAAGACGTCCCTGAAGCTGTACAAACCAAACAAACACGGCCCCTCACCCTTTTTTTTTTTTTTTGTTTTCTGACGTTTTTTTCTGCTGACACTGACAGCTTCTCGACCCAGAGCGCCTCAAGAAGCGCACCGACCGATTTGGCACGGCTTCGCCGGTGCTCGCCAACATTGAGCAAGAGGAGAAGGTATGAGAGCTTTTAAGCATAAATATTCACTGATTTTCCTGCAAAGAAACGAAAACGATTAGAAAAGTTTGGCCAGACAGGTGCTGCTGCAGCGGCCCCCGCGTCGGATGAGACCGACGTCAAGAAGAAGCAGCGCCAAGATCGCTTCAAAGATCCCGCGCAGGCCGAGATGGAGGCCAAGCTTGCTGCCCGTGCTGCCCGCTTTGGTGCAAAGTAGTTAAAGAAGATTGCGCGCCAAGAAAGAAAAAAAAAATTAACTTGCACAAACGACATTAGAGAAAGAAGAAATTAAAAATATTAGACGGCGGTGGGGTTGTCTTCCTTTTTGTCTGAGCGAATGACAAAGTTTGCCCGGACGAGATTCACTCGGAGCAGGGCCATCTTTGCATGCCGCTCGTAGTCGTGTCCAACGGCAAGGGCCCGCTGGAACGTCGATCCGCGTTGGTCCACTTGTCTGGCATACAGGATCTTGTTTTGCGAGTCGATGCGTGCGAGGATCTCCTTGCTGAGGATCAACGTGGCCAGCTCGGCCTCGAGGTCGCCGACGTTGGTGTGGAAGGCCTCCGCCATCCGTGTCAGGCTCACAGACGTGAACGGCGAAAAGTACTGGATGAGAGCTTTCTTGCGAATGTTATTACGGAGCGTGTCAATGTGCTCATGCAGGTAGATATCTAGCATCCAGTCCGACTACAATAGTGTTTATTATTTAAAAAAAAGACACCCTCGCAACGCACAAACCTTGCTATTGTCAATGTACTTGAAGCAGTCGGCATAGCGCGAGTTGATAAAGTTGGTCACGAGCGTGCGGACTTCTGGGCACAGCTCCAAGAAGAGCCTAAAGTTTGCATTGTTGAGAACCTGGGCCACGCGAAACGAGCAAAACTTAGCAACACTAAAGCAAAAAAAAAAAATCAGGTAGCCTACGTTGGTCTTGAGTTCGTTGCGGTTAAAGGACGCGAGGGCGCACAGGGCCCCGTACGTGCCAATGTCTTGCGAGGAGATCACGTCGGTGAAATTATTGTGGATATCGAACGAGGTCTCGATAAATTTCAGGGCCGCCATGCGGAATTCGCTCCTGCTGAGGTGGTGCAGTGCCACGGCACACGTGAGCTTGGCCGCGACAATTGGCTGGGGAAAAAAAATAAAAAAAGGATTACGAACCGACAGAAAGCATCGCGATTTTACCTCTTTCTTGATGTCGGACGTGGCCAAGGCTTTGTTGGCGTAGGTGATGACATGGCCAAAGTTGTTTAGTTCTATCGACACTTTGATCACGTTGAGGCACATCTGAGTGATGTGCTTTGAGCTGGTGCAATAGTCGCGCGTGCGCACGTAGCTCTTGAGCGCATTGTCCAGGTCGCCGCGTTTGTAGTAGTGGTCGCCGAGGTCGTTGTAGCCCATCTAGTTGTTGAACAAAGGGGCCGTCAGCGCGCAATTGTTCAGTGTTTGCCTTACGCGAATGCTCTCCTTGATCAGGTTGTTTTTGTAGTTTTTGAGCTCTACCTCGAGCTTGTCTGTCTTGTTGGACGTCGTGCGCTCGAGGGACGCCACAAACTCGCTGTCCACTGCACAATAGAGGCCGTGAGCAGCCAGCCAAAAAACAAAAAAAAAAAAAACGATACGGCTGTACAGCGGCAGGTTTGCCTTGCGCTGTGCGTCGCGCAGCTTGTCGGCCACCAGCACCATGCGCTTGGTGTCGTGGGTCTGTTCAGTCAGGTCCTTGAGTGCCAGCCGGTACGCGTCCACCCGCAACGCCTCGGAGCGGTCGCCGATAAACACAAGGCGCGCGACCTTTGTCCCGCCCGAGTAGGCACTGACGTACTGCTCCAGGTCCATCACTCCAGTAAAATGGCCAGGCCCCAAATTAATCACCACGTGTGGTGCCATGCTGCTGCGTCTCCTGGCACACCGGCAGCGTCCACCGGCCGGCAGGATGGCCGCCGTCGGGGAGGCAGCGCCGCCCCTGCTCCACCTCCGCCTGCAGAGCAGCTCAGCTGCGGCGACAACGACGGCCACCGAGCCCGCACCGCCGCCAAAGTTCACGTTTGCCACCGTCCCAAAGTTTGAGGACCTGCTCCTCGAAGTCAAGAAGAACTCCCAGCGCAAGAGCGGCGCACCAACGACCACTACTCGCTTGGCACCGGAGGGACAGGCAGCGGCACCTCCAAAGGCGAAGAAGAGTGCCAAGCCCGAGGACGACGCCCCATTAACGAGAGTCACCAAAGCGCAGCTGAACAAGTTCTCCAAGGGCCTCCACGAGCCATCGCACAAGGAGGTCCAGGCGGCTGAACTTGCAGACGACGCAGAAAGGCTACACGTGACGGCCAGTCCAGCGACCCCATCGCGACGGTTCAACCTGGTGCTCAAGGGTCCCGAGGACAGGATTCTCGACGCACCAAGGGAGGTGGATACGTCCTCGCCCGAGTTGGACACAGAGCTCAAACTACCGGACGTGCCCAGGGAGCCACGGACCATGACGAGCCGACCCGTCGAAAAGTAACAGCGTCCTGTGTCCTCTTTTTTATTTTTTATTTTATTTTATTTTTTTTGATCTGACTCATGTCGTTTTAGATTGCAGTACAAGGAAGGCCTCGTTCAATTGCATCTCTTTTGCAAGCAGGGCAGGATCGAGGAGGCCAGCAGACTCATGGACGAGCTGCCCCTGATCTCTACCTCTGGTGTGCTGCCGTACGGCTCCTATGATGCCTTCATCTCGGCCGTGCTCGCCTCTCCCAATCACGATGGCCACGCTATGGCCATGGACACCGTCAACAAGATGAGCCAGAACAGTTTAGCCACCCAGCCAAGCACCCTGGCCAACATCATTGCACACGTCCTTCGCGAGTACGACTTTCGATGATTTTCAGCGTTGTTTTCTAACGGCCTATGGTTTTGTCTTATTCCGTAGGCCGCCAGAGCACATGTCCACCATGCAGACTCTCTTCGCAATCTACGACAAGATCGCCGACATCACACCAAAGGCCCTCGTCAGCGATTTGCACTCCAACGAAGTCTTCCACACTGATGAGTCGCCCCTTGTGAAATCAGTGCGTTTTTGTCTTCTTTGTGTTCAACTAACCAATCCCCACAGTCAATGGAGGAATGGAGCAGGCGGAGTGGCATCTCACTGCACAAGTCCCTGACAGCACAACTCCGTGATCTCTTGAAGAACGACGAGGAATTCCAGGACGTTGGTAAGAAGCAGCACAAGACCAAAGAACTCCAGGACGTCGGCAAGAAACTGCCCAAGGCCGAGTCGGTGCCCAAGAAAGTCCCTTCGTTCCTGGAGCAGATTGACCCCAAATCCAAAGTATCTGATGAAATCCCTCTGCGTAATTCAACTATTGGTCGTACTAGGACTACAACATGCAAGCGATGCGTGCCAGCCTCGATGTCATGCAAAGAAAAGACATGTCCAAAGTTGAGATGCAGCTTGAGTTGGAAACTCGTACCATCGAACTTGCTCGCCAACGAATCCAGCATGACCTCCAAGGGCGGTACGAGCATGCACAAAAAGCGTTTGAAAAATACTGAAATAAAAAAACGCAGACCGGAAATGCTGCTCTCCAGGAAGGGCATTTCTTTCTTGCTGGACAAGTGGACATCGTCACTGTCGCCAACTTTGAAAACCCTGATGGACCAGTATCGCGAAGGCCAGTTTGGTATGGTGATCCCGAGTGAAAATTTTTTTTAAAAAAAAAAAAAAAATCTTACAACTTGCAGATGCTGAGAACCGAGAGGCACTTGAGCTTCTTACCAAGCTACAGGACGCCATGCCAACTTCCCGCCGTGAGGGTTTGCCAGCGGTCATTGCGGATTCGGTCGTGGTCGAGCTGATCACCCAGTACCATCGGCATAAAAAGGGTGAGCAAATCCATTCGTTTATTCGCTACGGTCAACTGTGCTCTGGCATCGGCTCTGCCATCGAAACCACCTACATCGAGGCTCTCGTGAAAAAGCACAAGAAAGAGGAGGACAAGAAGCACGAAGAGTCGGAAGAGGTACGGAACTACGTACCTGTATTCTTTTTCATGCAAGCTGCAGGAGGAGCCAAAGCCCAAATCGCATACCGACTTGAGCATGCTATTAAAACCGAATCGGGTTCTTCGTGGGAAGGTTCGACAGCTCTTCTCCAAGCTCCAGCGTGACGAGTTTGATGCCAACTTTGCACCCAACTTGACTCTGGAAACGCGAACAAAGGTTACAACTTGTTACGTTCTCCCTGGATCCTAACAAAAAAAGTTATAGGTCGGTGGGTTCCTAGTGAAAACATTGGTTGATGTCGCCAAAGCATACCCGCCAAACGCACAACCGAAAGAGAGCAGAGACGACTCCAAGCTGGCCCCGGCAATGTACCATTCGAATGTACAGTGGAAAGACAAGAACATTGGCGTGATCAAGTTCAACAAAGACGTGCTCGAAGCGTTTGCAAAGGTCAAGGACGTTCAGCAGGTACAACCCTGTGGCTTCACAATATCTGATCGATGCACTTTCTAGTTTACAAACGGGCGAATGCTACCAATGCTCGTGAGACCGAAAGCGTGGCTCAACTACAACTCGGGCACTTACCTCACCGCGAAGGGTGTGTGCATGCGTGTGCGTGAAAACCCCGAGCAATTGCAAGAGCTTCGCAAGGCAAACCACAAGGGCCAACTTGATCGGGTCCTTGCTGCCCTCGACGCTCTCGGCATGACCGAGTGGAAGATCAACCAAAAGGTATGCCCCAGGAAATCGTAGAAAAAATAAAATACTTAAAAAAAAAGTCTCTCTTTTTATTTTATTTTATGGCAGACTCTGGCTGTGGCTTTGCAGTTTTGGGAAAAGGGAGGCATTGCAGATATTCCTTCTCGACAGGACCTGCCCGTCCCTCCAGCACCCGCGGAGAAGCTGCAGGCTGCAGAGTATCGCACGTACATCACTGAGAAGCGCAAGGCGGAGAAGGCAAACCGGGAATTGCACAGTCGTCGCTGTGACACGAGTTACAAACTGGAGATTGCCAAGGCCGTACGTGCATTGTCTTTTTGTGTGCCCCTTTTTTTTTAAAAAAAGGGAGAAATTAGTACCAAGAGACATCCTTCTTCTTCCCGCACTCGCTTGATTTTCGTGGCCGTGCCTACCCGATCCCACCGCATCTCAACCACATTGGCAACGACCTCTGCCGAGGCCTCCTGCTTTTCAACATTGGCAAACCCTTGGGTGCTCGTGGATTCTGGTGGCTGAAGGTTCACCTTGCCAACTTGCTTGGCCAGGACAAGTATCTGTTTTTTTATTTATACACTGCATTCTAAAAATGAAATGAAAAAAAAAAAAAACAACAACCTCAGGCTCCCGTTCGATGCTCGCGTCAAGTACGTAGAGGACAACCTCGAGAAAATCATCGCCGCCGCCTCTGACCCAGTCAACGTACGAAAACTAGGGAGTAAGGTTTTAATACTTTTTTTTTTTTTTTTTTTTGGTCTTTTGCAGAACCACTGGTGGATAGAAGGCATCGAAGACCCGTGGCAGGCACTCGCAACGAGCATTGAGCTGACGGACGCGATCAAGTCTGGCAACCCCGAGACGTTCGTCTCGCATTTGCCAATCCACCAGGTACGCTGCCCCGATTATTTTTTTGGTCAACATGGCATTCCAAAAAAAAGGACGGAAGTTGCAATGGCTTGCAGCACTATGCAGCCCTGGGTGGAGACGTCTTGGGCGCCGAGTCGGTCAACTTGACACAATCTGATATCCCCCGCGATGTCTACTCGGTGATTGCCGATCGTGTCACCGAAGCTGTCAACATGCACGCTGAAGATCCGTCGCACCCCAACCACGAAATTGCCAAGCTTCTCAAGGGCAAAATCTATCGCAAGGTATGGTTGTTGACTCCCCCTTTTTCCCAACATGTTTTCTTCAGCTTGTCAAGCAAACGGTCATGACCAACGTGTACGGTGTCACCTTTGTGGGAGCCCGTCAGCAGATCGAGAACCGACTGAAGGAAAAAAAGGACATTGTGCCCGAGAACAAGATCTTCAGCGCATCCACCTACGTTGCCAAACTCGTACAACATCCTTAAGGCCACCAAAAACCAACAGTCTAAGCATGATCACTAGGTCTTTGGTTCTCTGGGCGAGGTCTTCAAGGGCGCGAGCGAGATCCAAAACTGGTTGACTGAAACCGCTCGCGAGATCGCCCGTTCCACCGTCCCCAAGTTCCCCGAAACGTTTGAGAAACATGTCAAGCCCTTGGGAGGAGACGTGAAAGAGAGGGACTTGCTCAAGATGCTGAAAAACTCGAACGCCGACACGCTTGTTATTTGGACGACGCCCTTGAACCTGCCCATCGTCCAGCCCTACCGCAAGGTCAAGTACAAGAACGTCAAGACGGCCCTCCAAAGTGTCCAGATCAACGATCCGTACGCCAAGCACAACGTGCACGTCATGCGACAAAAGTCTGCCTTCCCTCCCAACTTTATCCACTCGCTCGATTCGACACACATGCTCATGACTGCTCTCTCGTGTGAAGGCGTACGTGACTGCTTTGTCCATTAAATAATATGTTCCTCTTCTTGATTAGAAACTTACGTTTGCCTCTGTCCATGACTCTTTCTGGACGCATGCGTGCTCCGTCGACGAACTCAGTTCCATTCTGCGCGCCGAGTTCATCAAGTTGCATAAACAACCCATCATGAAAAACCTCGCGTATCAAAGATTTAAAAAAAAAAAAAAGAAGAAAAAATTCTTTTCGCATCTAAAAAAAAAACGTTGGCTTTTAAAAGGGAGCAATTCAATCACCTCTACGGCAACAACATTGTGTTTGAGGATCCACGAAAAAGGAAACGGGATCAAGAGTCCGAGGAGGTAAAACAAGAGATTCTTTTTAATTTTATTTTGCTAAATTTTATCGGTTCGTATTTGTTAGGCTGCTGCCGAGGACGAGGAAGCCGGAGCCGAAGAGGAAATCGATGCGACCGGTTCCTTTGGAGAGGACGATCTTGATGTGAAAGAAGATTTGCTCGACGAGACGCCCGACTCCACCCATCCCTCGGACGAACCCGAAAGCCCCAAGGCGGCCAAGACTGATGAAGTTGTGTTGGTGGACGAGGACGAGGACGAGGACGAGGACGAGGACGAGCAGCTCAAGAGAGGCATCCGGTCCTTGAGCGCAGCCGAGATTGAAGCGAAATTCTACCGGCGTATCCTCATCAAGCCCATTCCTGAACGTGGTGCATTTGACATCAACCAGGTCCGCGACAGCGACTATTTCTTCGACTAATGATCCAGGTCAACTTTGATGAGAATTGTAAGACAAATTATGCTCCAGCCGTACTATCCACAACGGCGTCGGCGTGTGCCGTCAACCGACCCCTTTTTTGACGATGGCAATGTGGAATGGGCGCTGATGGTCCAGCAGCAGTCCCAACAACAGCAGCATCAGCAGGGAGGAGACACTGACAGCCAGCCTGAGCGTCCGCACCAGCCGTCAAACTGGTCGACGCAAGAGATCCTGTGCAGCTACTCTGGATGCAACACGTCGTTCCCGGACCCGTTGGCGTACGAGGCACATCTGCAAGCTGCACATCGGCTCGTGTGCAGGGTCTGTCGACGAGTGTATCCCACGCCCAAGATGCTCGAGCTGCACGTGCTCGAGAACCACGACACGCTGTTCAAGGTCATGGCTGAGCGTGGCGAAAAGATGGTACGTGTTGTGCTGCTGCTGCTGCTGCTGCATCTGTTGGCTCAAACATGTATGTCTATTGCTCTCTTTTGCGCAGTACACATGCTTTGTGGAAGGATGCCAGCGCAAGTTCCTGGACGAAGGCAAGCGGAGATTGCACCTGATCGACCTGCACAAGTACCCTCGGTCGTTCCATTTCTCCTTGGCCTCGAATCGCCCTCCGTCTCAACCCAGCAAGGCACCGAGCAGTAGCAGTAGCAGCAGCAGCAGCGGTACAGCCGCGACGATGACGGAGGACAGCATGGACACATCATCGAGCGAAAGCAATAGCAGCAACAAAGTTAATCCCTACTTGGCCCACCAAAGTCAACCGCAGCAACAACCGCAGTTTGTGCCCCGGCAAGTGTCTTTTGGCCGCAATAAAACACCCGCATTCTCTTCCGCACCAGGGCCACGGGCGGCCGCGCCGCATCATCGTCGTCCCCAAGAGCAGCCACAGCAGCAGCCACAGCAGCAGCAATATAGCGGCGAAAGCATGGATGGATGAAATGGATTGAACAAGCAATAGACAATTGACACAACGTTATACGCTCTTGAGGGTTTCGTTCTTGAGCACAGCTGAAATAAACAAGTCAATACAGAGTGCTTGCTTTGGGCCGACAAACCATCTTTCTGGACCGTGTACGAGTAGCCAATGTTGCAGTCCTTGAGGCTGGCGTTCTCCTGGATGTACGAGTTGCTGCAGACGATCACGCCCTCCAGTTTGCAGCTGCAAATAAAGAGAGACACAGGTTAGCAGGGAATTAAAAGAGTAGCTCACTTGTCCTGCACGGTGACGTGGTCCATCAGAATCGCATTGTTGATCTTGACGTTCTTGCCGATGGTGCAGTGCTTGCCGATGACCGACTTTTTCACCGAGCATCGCTCGCCGATGCGCGAGCCTTCGCCGACCATGGAGTCGGTGCCCACCTGAGTTTTTGAGTTGATTTCGGCCTTGGCATGGATGCGCTCGGTAGGGGTGAAAGGCGGGCACGCGCCTTTGCATATCTATTGCGCAAAAGTTAAGTATGTTGAAAAAAAGAATGGCGCGTGCCTGACGGTTCATCTCGGCATACGATGCCAGAGTGTTGGCGCGCGCAGAATACCCCGCATTGTAGTAGTAGACACAGCACGAGATGGGATCGTGTGGTCTGGACGACGTCGACATCTGGTCGGCCTCGTCCAATGCAGAAGGCTTGATGAACTGTTTGACTAAAAGGGCGCATGGTTTTTTCAAAGAAAAAAATTTATTTTAAATTTATTTTTTTATTTTTTATTTTTTTTTGTGGTTTGCCGAACCATCATAAGTCTTGCTATTGGGCCGTGCCTGACACTTGAGAAGGAAAGGAATAAGGTCGCTTTGTATGCACTTGATTGTCTTCCGCTCGGCCACAAGGTCGATCACCCATTTGTTGAAAATATACAGCTGAGCAGTGGCGAGGTTGGTATAGACATCCACGACCGGGAATCTTTTTTGATGTTTCGTTTTTGAAGAGATTTTTTATTTTATTTAAAGGGGCTTTATACCTATGGAGAAGAGAAGTGCGCAGCTTTAGCTCATCGTCCAAATCGGCCGCTGGAACGACGTAAAGCAAGCGGGTCTTGGTCTGGTCTACGCCAACATATTCTAGGAGGCCTGTTTGTGTGGATGGGTAAGCAAAACGATAAGACGAGACAATAACCCACCTGGATCCACCTTGGCCTTTTTGCCGTCCTCGCCCTTTGGCGTCTCAAACAGGAGGGTCGTGACGGTTGCGTCGCGGGATCGATGGAGATCGATCATGTGGTGCAGCGGCAAGTCGGTGATGAGATCTGCGCTGACGACGAGAAAGTCGGTCTGCACCGTTTTTCAGTTGTTTTAGGAAGGTAGCAAAAGGAACATCACCCACCTTGATTTTGTCGTGGATGACACGCAGCGCATCGGCCGAGTCGCTGTCCTTGTCCACAAAGGCGAGGTCAATGTTTTTGTAGGTCTCCTTGACAAACTGCGTGATCGCCTGGCGCTGGGACGTCTGCGCGAGGACGATGATGTCGTTAAAGCCCGCGCGGTGCAGCGAGTCCAGCGCGTACTGAAGCAGCGGCTTGTTGGCGACGTTGAGCAGCGGCTTGGGGTGCGCGGCATCGGCAAGCGGGTGGAGGCGCGATCCAAGTCCGCCGGCAAGCACCACCACCTGGAACTCGGCGGGAACGTCGGTCATTGCACCAGCAGCAGCAGCAGCAGCAGCAAAACAAGAAATGGGCCACGTGGGTGGATTACCGAACTCTGGACAGCAGATATGGACGAAATGGACGTCGACGAGGTCGCAGGCGGCGGTGCGACCGCGACGCAGTCCTCGCAGAAGAACGGCTCGGTACGTCTGTGGCTGTGTAGGGCGGGGGTTACTCTTTTCCCTCGCACACCTCCCTGAAGAAAAGAGCAGCAGAAAGTAAAGAGAGAGGAGAGCAATAGGACCTCGGGCGGTTTTTTGGCGCCAAAATACAAAGTCGTCCAAAAATTCTAACGACGGAGAGTAGACGCCCGAGTACAAGGAGCTGGATGAGTCCGAGCTGCGCCAAGTGCGTACCGAGTTGCGACAGATGCTCGACGATCTCAAGAGTATGCAACTGTGAAATGGCAACGAAACTAAACATTCCTGTGACAAGACAATAAGGACAAGTACACCGAGCCCGGCTCCGAGTACCTGCTGACGCTCATGCGCACGATCCGCATCAAGTTTGATAATCTATGTACGGAAGAGCTTTGTTTTTACTGTGTCCTAAAGAATGCTGTGTTTTTTTATTTGCAGCGCTCAAGGGTGCCGAGAGCAAGCTGCTGGGAACGGTTGTGACGATGAGCTCCGAGTTGTCGCACATCCAGGCCCAGCGAGTAAGCTCGTCCGGCAAGACCTTTGACAGCCAGCAGTTTATGCGCCGTGTTGCTGCATTCATGGGCATGTAGTACGAGATGAATCGCACTAAACGTGGTGGCATTGCAGGAAATCGCACTGAAAACATGGACTGGGAGCGCGTCGGTCGTGCAGTAACACCTCGCTTGCGCCGGACGCCCACTGTGGACTTTCTGTATGCTTTCTTGTTATGAAAGGAAATAAAAATGTTTTGGCCTGAGTCACATGCTTGCCAGGCTTGGTCCTCTCGAAATCGAGGTGCGCCAGCGGCAGCAGCGCACGATTCACAAACTCAACAAGAGTGCCGACAAGGGCGTGATCAAAACGGTACCTTTTTGGAAGGACAAACTATTGGGTAAAATGATTGAGGCAGCTTTCGGAAGAGCAAATCGCAGGCGCGCGAGACGAGACGACGATCAACGTTCAAAAGGTTTCCATTTCTTTTTTTTTTCTCTCTCCATTTCACCTTGAACTGAAATACTCGCCCCCCACCCAAAAAAACAAAAAAAACAAACTAAAAGGTCTTTGAGATTTTGAGGGAAAAATCGCCCGCCAACTATTTCAAATTTGTCGTCAATCCCGGCTCGTTTGCCCAGACGGTCGAAAACATTTTCTACGTCTCTTTCCTCATGCGCGACGGCCGCGCGCGCGTCGAGATCATCGACAGCCAGCCAGTCCTGAGCCTGGGCGACGAGGAGTCCAAAACCGACAAGTCCACGCCCACACGCCAGCTCATCATGGACATTACCGAGAAGCAGTGGCGCGAGATGATCAAAGTGTACAACATCACCGACACGGCCATTCCCATGCGTGCCATCCGCCATTAGATCAAGCGTCCTGTATTATTTTTCTTTGTGTGGGGTAGGACCCTGAATAGTTCTTTGAAAACTCGAGTGGCCAGCCTATGTGGTCAAGCGCGCGCAATTCGTTTTTTGGCGCCAAAGTTTAGCTCAGCGAAAGAGCGCTCATTTTTTCTCTTTCCCTACGACCTCCCCCCTTCTCTCGCTCACTCGCTCGCTCTCCTCGTGGAACTCACACACCTTTCCTCTTTTTGCAGGACTACAGTACCCACAGAGAATGCACGTCGTCAAACGAGACGGACGCAGCGAGAGCGTCGCTTTCGACAAGATCACCGCCCGCATCGCAAACCTTTGCGAGGGCCTGGACAAGCGCTTTATCGACCCCGCAGAGATTGCCATGAAGGTGTGTTCTGTTCTTTCTTCTCCTTGGCACCCCCTTTAAACTCCCATTTGCAAAAAAAAAAAGGTCATCTCGGGTGTCTTCAATGGCGTCACGACCGTGCAACTCGACAACTTGGCGGCCGAAACTGCTGCCTACCGCACGACCAACCACCCCGACTATGCCGTCCTCGCCGCGCGCATTGCCATCTCCAACCTGCAGAAGCAGACCAAGCCCACGTTCAGCGAGGTCATCGAGGACCTGCACGGCTATGTCGACCCCAAGTCGGGCCGCAACGCCAAGATGATCGACGACAAGATCTTTGAGATTGTCATGGCCAACAAGGACCGTCTCAACAGCGCCATCGTGCACTCGCGCGACTTTACTTTTACGTAATATAAAAAAAATTTTTTTTGACGGTCAAAGCTATAAACGAGATTTATCGAATTCCAGCTATTTTGGCTTCAAGACCCTTGAGCGCTCGTACCTCCTCCGCATCAACAACAAGATTGTCGAGCGTCCCCAGTACATGTTTCTGCGTGTCTCTGTCGGCATCCACGGCAGGTATCGCAACTAAAGAAAAAAGATTTTTTTCCCCCTCCTTTTTAACGACAAGGAAAATTATAGCGACATTGATGCCGCGATCGAGACGTACAATGCCATGTCGGGCCGCTTCTTCACGCATGCATCGCCGACTCTGTTCAACGCCGGCACCCCTCGCCCGCAGCTTTCGTCATGCTTCCTCGTCGCAATGAAGGACGACAGCATCGAGGGCATCTACGATACCCTCAAGGTAAAGAGATTGCCACGTACACGTGTATTTACTCGGCTTTTTAGACGTGTGCGATGATCAGCAAGACCGCAGGTGGCATCGGACTCAACATCCACAACATTCGCGCGTCCGGCTCGTACATTGCCGGCACGAACGGGTATTCGAACGGCATTGTCCCCATGCTCAAGGTCTTCAACAACACGGCCCGCTATGTCGACCAGGGTGGCAACAAGCGACCCGGCGCCTTCTCCATCTACCTCGAGCCGTGGCACCCTGATATTTTCGAGTATGCCCAAGAAATTCGTAGTACTTTGATGTTTACAACATTTTCCCCCTTTTGAAAGGTTCCTCGACCTCCGCAAGAACACCGGCAAGGACGAAAACCGCGCCCGTGACCTTTTCTATGCCCTGTGGATCCCCGATCTCTTCATGAAGCGAGTGGAGTCCAACCAGGACTGGTAAAATAATTTTGTTTGGTTTTGTATAGCATTTCTTAAATTTTACCGATTTCAAGGTCTTTCTTCTGCCCAAGCGAATGCCCTGGCCTAGCCGATGTTTGGGGCGATGCGTTTGAGGAGCTTTACGCCAAGTACGAGGCCTCTGGCAAGGCCCGCAAGGTAAGCGATTAAAAGTAGTTTTAGTCGTCGTTAACACAGACTTTCAGACCATCAAAGCACAGAAGCTTTGGTCGTCGATCCTGGAGTCACAGACCGAAACCGGTGTCCCGTACATGCTGTACAAGGATCACTGCAACCGAAAATCCAACCAGCAAAACCTCGGAACGATCAAGTGTATGCGCAACAGAAAATGAAGCATGCTTTCTTAAGAACAACAAAATAAAATAAAAATTTAGCGTCCAACTTGTGCACAGAGGTCATCGAGTACAGCAGTGCTGACGAGGTGGCTGTTTGCAACCTTGCGTCGATTGCCCTTCCCCAGTATGTCAACCAGGAGACCCAGGTATGAATTTTATTTTCCAAAATAAACAAACGTATTTTCTCTTCTAACCCCCCCCCCCCCCCACAAAACATCATCACAGGCCTACGATTTCCAAAAGCTGTACGACTACACCAAAATCGCGACCAAGAACTTGAACAAGATCATCGATATCAACTACTACCCCGTTCCCGAGGCGCAGAACAGCAACATGCGCCACCGCCCCATCGGTCTCGGCGTTCAGGGTCTTGCCGATGTCTTTGCCATGCTCCGCATGCCCTTTGATGGCCCCGACGCTGCCAACCTCAACAAGCAGATTTTCGAGACCATCTACTATGCCGCCCTCACTGCCGTACGTCTACCAATTATCTTTTTTTTATTTTAATTAAAGGATTTTTTTTTTTTTTTTTTTTTTTGCCTTTCATGCAGTCCAATGAGCTCGCGCAAGTTGAAGGTACGTACCAGACCTACGCAGGTTCGCCCGTGAGCAAGGGTGTCCTGCAGTACGACATGTGGAACGTGACCCCCTCCAACCTGTGGGATTGGGCTGCACTCAAGGCCAAGATTGCTCAGCACGGTGTGCGCAACTCTCTTTTGCTTGCTCCCATGCCCACCGCCTCGACATCGCAGATTCTTGGCTTCAACGAGTAAGAATTGGAGGAAAATCGCCCACAAATCGATTAATGTCGCACTTGTTACAGATGCATCGAGCCTTTCACGTCCAACATCTACTCGCGCCGTGTCCTTGCTGGCGAGTTCCAGCTCGTGAACCAGTACCTCCTCAAGGACCTTCTCGAGCTGGGTCTGTGGGATGAGAACCTCAAGAACGACCTGATTGCGCACAACGGTTCTGTCCAGAAGATTGATCGCATCCCCAACGACCTCAAGGAGATCTACAAGACGGTCTGGGAGATCTCGCAAAAGACCATCATCGACATGGCCGCCGATCGAGGAGCGTACATTGACCAGGTTTGTCCCCTTCAAAGTTGGTCATCTCTAATTTTTTTTATTTTTTTTTTGGATCTAGTCACAATCGCTCAACATCCACATTGCCGAGCCCACCTTTGCCAAGCTCACGTCGATGCACTTTTATGCCTGGAAGAAGGGCCTCAAGACGGGCATGTACTACCTGCGCACGCGACCTGCCGCCGATGCGATCAAGTTCACCGTCAAGCAGGTAAAGCAAAAAGAAAAGCAATTTCAAATTGTTTTTGTCTCATCTTGGCTTCGTTTGTCAGGAATCACTCGCCTCTGCCGCTCTTTCGCGCACCAAGACCCCCGTTGATGCTGCTGCTGCTGCTGCTGCTGCTAGCGAAGGCAAAGAGAATTCTGCCACCGTCGCGGCAGTAGCCGCCGTCGATGCTGCCATTGTCGACGAGGGGCCCGTTTGCTCGCGCGACAACCCAGACTGTCTCTCGTGCTCAAGCTAAACAAACAGGGCCGGGGGGGGGGGGGGGGGGGGGGGGGGGGGGGGGGGGGGGGGGGGGCGGGGCGGGGGGGGGGGGGGGGGGGGGGGGGGGGGGGGGGG
>Ga0302233_10000215_pt1 | contig 52864 bp, 95 predicted proteins | sample II_Palsa_N3_1_FD_193516 | JGI IMG/M metagenome (GOLD analysis project Ga0302233, IMG submission 193516) | Peat permafrost microbial communities from Stordalen Mire near Abisko, Sweden - II_Palsa_N3_1 | ecosystem: Environmental > Terrestrial > Soil > Palsa > Peat permafrost | place: Sweden... | reverse complement strand
AAAAAAAAAAAAAATAAAATAAAATAAAATTTAAAAAATAAAATCTAATGCAGACGGACCAGGCCTCGTTCTTCTACTACTCTGGCTACCAACCCATCATGGTCTACGGCACCTACAGCATGGATCTGGCGTACTTTTCCACCGTTGCCATCATTTACATGATTTCGTTCGCCTTCATCGTCAAGACGTGCGTTTTTTTCCTTCTTCTTAAATGCTAATTGGGCGTGCTACCATTAGACTTCGCGACCACCTCATGAAACAGTTTGAAGCTGCGGGGGACCGCAACGCAGATCAGCAACCCTTCTCCAATGCACTCTTCGCACGCTTTGACCTGTCCGTGACCTCGGATCGGGGTGTCAAGGCCATGCAGCGTGCTGTCACCAACAACATCAAGACCATACTCGACAGCGAAAAGTCTGCGGAAAAATACGCAGAGGCCTACAAGGGCGAGAACTTTCGTAAGATGGTCGCCATGGTATGTTTGTTTGTTTTTCGGCGGGTGTGTGTGTGTTTGTCTTAGCTCAACAATGGCAGCGTGTACTCGGGAACACTCTCGTGATCGGTTTGATTGTCTTCATGGGCTACATGATTGTCTACTTCACCAAGACCATCCCCTCGGTCGATACTTCCTTTGGCACGGTGCGTCCGACGTCGTTCCTTGTCTCGGCCTTCAACTTTGTGTTGCCAACCTTGTTCTGGTACATCGGCATGATGGAAATGTACTTGACCGATCTCGAGGCCGTACGTCTCTATTTCATTATTATAATAATTCTTATTGAAAAAAAAATATTTTTCTCGCAGACGCGTGTGCACCTCATCCGCTCATACGTCGTCAAGATGGTATCACTTTACGTGCTTTTGATCTCGTACATGGCGTACATTGCCGAGGGAGACAACAAAATGCCCTGGGAGACCAATATCGGCGAAGACTTTTACAATCTTGTCTGGATCAACGGCATTCGTACGTGCAAGCAAACAAGCAATTATTTTAAAAAATGAATATTTTTCTTGCAGTTACTTCTGCGAGCACGTTCTTCGTGGCATGGTTTGAGCACCTCTACGCTTTCTACTCAACCAAAGGAAAGATCAAGCGTGGCTACACCTTTAGCCTGTCTGCCAACATTCTGGAGCTCATCTACACACAGTGTCTCGTTTGGTATTTCAAGTCTTTCTTTTGTGTCACAACACTGAAAGAATTTTTCTGTAGGATTGGCTTGGTGTACTCCCCGATCACGCCAGTCATCTCATCCCTTCTGTCCTTCATCACCTTTTATATCAAATTTTACACACTGCGAAAGTGGGGCACGGTACTGTTATTTTTTTTATTAAAAAAAAACTGCATTCTTAAAAAATACTAATAAAAAAAAAGCCGCCTCTGGAGCTCCACTCTGCCACGCGCATAAACTCGTTCTTCTTGCAAGTCCTCCTGCTCACGCTTTTTGTCGCGGCTGTGCCGGTGGCATACGCTCTCACCACGTACCGAGTCCGAATTTGCATCTGTCATTAATACGTCTGTTTAAAACATAGGATGACGCCGTCAGCGGGCCCATGGGCTGGTCTACCCTATGCCTACCAAGTCATTCCAAACTACATCAACAAGACGCCGCTGGGCGTGCAGACCGTGATGACCTTTTTGGCGTCGGCGACCTTCCTTGTTCCTGTCATGTTTATGTTCATCTTTGCCGTCTATCTCATCCATTCGTACAACGAGCGCCGACGCGATCGCATCCACGAGCTCGAGGAGGATTTGACCGCAGAGCGAGCGGACAAGCGCTACCTCTTGCGCTTCTATCGCGTCCAATTGTAAACCTTGGTTTATCACTCTCTAACCACACATTCGCACAGCACTTCTTCGCCAACATTTTTTAGTAGCACTAATCAAAAAATTTCTGAGTAGCAATGATTTGTCCCTTTTCGTGATCACAAAATCAGAGCTTTGATTACTGGGCTGATTTGATAAATTTTGTGAGGCGGTCCAAAACGTGCTGCACGTCCCCGCCTGCTGATGTCGCTGGGGATGCTCGCTTGAGACGCGCTAGCTCGTCGGCCACGACTTTGCAGCGCCTATCGGAAATGTGGTGGTTAAAAAAAAAAAAGGTGATTTTTCCTCGAGATAGATACTTTAGTCCTTCCTCTTGCTCGTCCTCGTCATCCAGCCGCGCGAGGGCACGCACATACTGTGTGCCAGAAAGTCGAAGGATCTGTTGTACAAACTGAGACACCTCGCCTTCCGGTAGTCCAGCCTGTGTGCTTTTTTTTTTAGCCAGGAATTATTACTTTTTATTTGATACGTTGGGCAGCAAGAGCAGATTGGCAGAGATCATGACCATGTCCTCCAGCAGATCGTACTCTACGAGCGACCCTTCAAGGACGGGTGTGAAGAATTCTTGCATCTGTCAGCACACAAGAGTTGAAAAACTACGTATTTGCATTTTTTTTTTTTTGGCACTGATAAAAGATCCATACCGCATTGAAGGCACCTGAAGCAGAATGAATTTGAATATTCTTGGCGAGCTCATTGTCCGGACCCAGATTCTGCGGGCACAGTGTGAAATAAGTACCAAGAACAAGATGGAAGACGGGGGGTTACCTTGACAAGCTTGGACGCCTCGCGGTAGTAATCCTCAAACTGATCGAGTCGGATGAGGGCAGACAGGTAGTAGCGAATAAATGTGCTGCCGTAATGCGATTTGCCCTTCATTGAACCAACCAGCTTGTCAAGGTCTTTGTCGGTGGGGTTGTTGATCTCGTCGTTGTGGTTGCTCAAGTTGTACAGGACCTGCAGCATCGGGAAGACAACATCGCCGTTCGTAAGTTCGCTACGCAGCCTGTCCACGGTCGCGTTTGTTTCGTCTTGGCTCGTATGTGCGCTCCAGATTGACCTTGGGGGGTTTCGGGGACTGGAAAAGAAAGAAAAAAAATACCATCAGGAGGAGACTTTTTTTTTTTTTTTTTGCATTTATACCAAAGTGTGCTGAGCGACTTGAAGGATATCATGCTACCCAGTGGCACTTTTGTGGGTGTAGCATCCTGGTGCTCGGGGGCGTCGAAAATGGTCGGGAAGAGGATGCTGTGGACGAGCGGGAGGGCGCTCGCAAACAGATTTTGCTTCTTAAATTCGTTGACGACATCCAGCCCAAACTTGTATGCTTTTGTCAGCTCGTCACCCTTGATGAACTCAAAGATGTCCTGCAATAGCTTGACATCGTACGCGTGGATGTTGCTTTGCAAATCCTTGACAAAACCGTTGAGCTGATTCATCACGTCCTGCTTCTTGCCGCTCTCGATCGACTCGAGCACTACATTGCCACGCTGCTGTAATAAAAGTTGCTTCAAGAGCTCGTCCGTCTAAAGAAGCATAGTATTAAGAGAGAAAAATGTTTTGGTTGCTTCGCGTACTGTCTCGCTGGAGCGGTAGTGCACATCGCCAGGAACATAGTAGGTAAACTCAAACAGTTCATTTTCGAATCGACGCCTTGCCAACTGGTCTGCAGTGTCTGACTGAGGCATAATGCGGGCCTCCTGCAAGAATTGGGGAACGGCAGGCTGTGCGTACGTATTTCGATATTTAAATCAAAAAATAAAATAAAATGCATTTCTTAAAAAAGAAACTGCAATACCTGATCCGTTGGCTCGGCATATGGTTGCTTTGACGGGAGGGGGACACAAAGACGCACCATCTCGATGATCATACGAGCCCTGCAAAGACGACGTTTCAGTACAAAGATAAAACCGCTCCCCAGTGCAATACTTTCGGTTGGACTGTGTGTTTTGTGAGACTTCGAGGGCTCGCTTGGTCGCATCGGCCATGTCACGAAGGTACACTGCTCGTTCCACAAGGTAGGCGTCTTTTGTCTTTTCTTCCGAGTACCTTTTTTTTTTTTGCTTTAGACAGATCACGCAAAACGCAATAGTGAAACCTGTGGGATGCAACCGAGGCCTCAAAGCTGGGAGAGCAGCGCATTGTCGTGAGATTTCCATTCATAGACAGAGCGACGGCGAGATTGGGAGTTTTGTTGCAGAATGTCACTACGGGTTACACGATTTAGGAAGAACTTGTTTGCTTTGTGTGAGAGGCCTTACCTGACTTGACGCCGCTGATGAGGCCCTGCGTGCAGTAGGCAATCTGGCCGCTCATGGCCTGCGTTGTTGGGGAGGTGACGTTGAGAGACCACAGACGCATGGACTGATCCAGTGAACCGGAGAGGAGCCACTCGCTGTGCATTGGCGACCAAGCAAGCTGTATTCATTCTTTGAGAATGGAGAGTATATTGTACGAAGCGGTACCGATGTGACGCCAACAGTGTGGCCAAAGAGCTCACGCATGGGCCGCCCATTGTAACGCGTATCCCAAACACGAACCACCGCGTCTGATCCAGCGGTCGCAAGCCAGTACGGCGCATGGGGACTAAACGCGACCGCCCGCAGTGGTGATCGTGCCAAACCCGTTGGCTTGAACGAGAGACGTCCCGTGGCAGACTGCGTCGGTGCGAGTGTGTCGATCATCGTTGCCGAGCCGTCGGACGCGCCAACAGCGACTCCTTTGGGTAGGAAAGGCGAGTTGTCCATACACGTGAATGATACGGCGTTTGCAGTTTGCTATGAGTTTTGTTTTGTTAAAAATAAAAAGCAGACAGGAAGGCAAAACCTTTTCCGAATAAACGGGGGTTTCTGGGTGGCTGATATCCCAGAGGCTGATAGCGTCCGCGTCGACACTGGCCATCTGGCTCGACTCTTTGCCTATGAGCCGCACTTTGAGCACTCGCCGGTCATTGTACATTGAGCCGGGCGGCGGGGCAGACATTGCAGGGCCTGCACCGCCGCCACCGGTGGACTTGCGCACACTGTGCAGGAATGTCGCCGTCGTTTGGACACGGTTGCTCGGATCGAGCGTCCACAGCCTCACGACGCCGTTTGCACTCGCGCCCACGACTGTCCCGCTTTGCCACGCGATGTCGTACACGGGAGTGGTCTGGTCCAAAGCTGACACATCGTCAACACTGAGCGGCGCAGTCACGTCCTCCTTGTAGCTCTCATTCTGCAGCAGGTACAGCCCGGGATCCTGCGTCGACGCCGCGCCGGCCAACAGGAAGTTTGCCGTGGGCGATGACACGATCGACGTGAACTGACGCGCGGCAGTCTCCTGTCCCAGCATCGCCGTGTTGGCTGCTCTCCTTGACGCAGCCGCCGATGACGCCGCCGTCGATGGCCCCCCGCCTGCGGCTGACAGCGGCCCTGAATACTTGCGCCCGACCGAGTGCACGTCCTTTGGCAGCCACTGGCGCGTCCGATGAGCCAGCGCCTCCTCGCCGAAATAGTCGTCGTCGTCCTCCTCCTTCTCATCCTTGGTGCCACTGCCGCCCAGCTGCCTTGCGCCGCGCACAAACACGGGGTTCTGAACAACATCAAGTCAAACGCCTCGGCGAGTATGGAATGGAGCCAGTGCGTTACCCAGACAGACGACGCCGGCATGATTAGTGAAAGTGCAGCCCCCGCACGCCACTTCGCCTCGTACAAACTAATCTACCCATTGTGTGTCACTGTGTAGCAGTCTGAGGATGTGACTCTCTCCGGGCCCGAGGCAGCCTCAGGGGGTTTCTCCCAGGAGCATAGTAAATAAAATAAATAAATAAATCTTGATTCTTGAGTTGGAGGGGAAAGGGGATGGTGGTGGGAAAAAGAAGCGTGTGAGGATGAAGAACTTGCTCCCTAAGCCGCAACAGTGAGGGGATAGGAGGATTGAGCATGAGAGTAGAAGGGGGGCGAGGCTGCGATGGAGGGCCGATGATGAAAAAGAGGCCGATGACGTTTGTCCACTCCACACTTTATCACGGGCTAAACCATTTTATGTCTTGCCCACCAAAAAGAAAAATGGAGAGAAGTGGTTACTTTGCTTCGAACCCCGACCTTCGGCTTTTTGGCGCCAACGAGAGCGACCATGCCTACCAAACGAAGCCAGAAGAAGCCAGTCGAGGAGGAGGAAGAGGAGGAGTACGACGTGGAGACAATCCTCGCGCACCGCGTCGACAACAAGGGCCAGACGTTCTACTTGGTCAAGTGGCTCGGATACAACGACCCCGCCGACAATACATGGGAGCCAGAGGCCAACCTCAATTGCGCGGAGAAACTGCAGGTGTACCGCGCCAAGAACAAGCTCACCGCCAACAGCTCCACGGCGGGCACCAAGCGTAAGGCGCCGGCGTCCACGACGGTGGCCACGGCGGACGGGTCTGCAGAGCCAAGACCAGCAGCAGCCGCCAAAAAGGTCAGATCGACAGAGGCCCCGGCAGCCGCCAAAAGAGTCAAGGCCGAGCCAGAGCCATCATCGCCGACCGAGGTAACGGCAACAGCCTCTTCCAAAGCCACGTCCCGGTCCGCGGCGGTGCCCCTGGCGACCTCGACTGGCGGTCAGCAGCAGAAGCAGCAGCATAAGTCGTTGTCACCCGTGAAGCCAAAGGCGCTCGTGAAGAAGGAGAATGCGAACCCAGAGGAGGTCAACGAGATTGAAAACGTGTTTGAGGACGTCGACAACAACAATATCCTCAGCGCCATTGTCATGCAGTAAGAAGAAAGGTTGTCGTTCACGATGTACTCACTCTGGTCAAGGAAAAACGGAGTCCGGAGAGTGGTCACGACGTCGGAGCTACACACTCTCGCGCCCCTGCACTTGCTCAACTACTACCAAAACAACATCCAGCTCGACTTTGGCGGCAACTCCAGGAGGTACGTACCCTCCTCTGTCGACTATGACATCGTCGTCACCGGCGAGTGGGATCGGCCTGGAAACAAGGTCGATTGCATCCAGGTGACCTCGGTCACCGCGCCCGAGCTTGTAATTGTCGTGTGGCTCGAAGCGTCCAATACAACTGTCAGCATCCCAATCAGCACGATGTACCAAAAGGCCCCCGTCCTCCTCCTAGAGTACTTTGAACAGGCCATTCGATGGGTCACGGATGCCCCAGTATAGCTAGCTACTCTGATCCTTGTTCCTGTTTTCCTTTGGACTATCGTTGTGGGGCGCACATACAAAAATATATTATATATTACAATGCGTCGTCGCGTATTCCTGTGTCTGCTGCGACATAGTACTCTTCTAGGATGCGTTCGACCATCGTCTCCAGGTCAAACTCACTGACGACAACCTGCGACTTGTACATGAGGGGGGCCAGGTTTTGTGCAAACGGCGAGAGCTGCTGTGGGTGGACAAGCGTGTTCAGGCTCATCTGTTTGATTTAGGTTTAGCATCTTTGCCCAAAGAAGTATTTTTCTTACCAAAAGGGGACGACGATGCACAATCTCCTCGGTGGACGGAGGAGCAGACGGGAGGGACGATGACGTGGGCAGGGCCAACTGAAGCCATGGCGACGGCGACATGGCGATGATGGCATCGGACAGAGTGGACATGTCGATTACCTGCTCGTGGACAAATAGCCATTGGAATAGCTGGAAGTCGTCCAGGCCCATCGTCAGAGCCAGATCAACAAACTTGCACGCGGCCAGAAGATTGGCCGAGGACACTGGCGTGATCTGGAGGTCCAATGTCGTCAAGTTTGACGATCCACCGCCGTTCGAGGTCGAGGGCGTCGCCGATCGTTGTACAAACGCATCCACGTTCTCGCTTGTCATCAGCCATGGTGATGGCCGCCCGGTCGCCTGTGTCGCTGTTGTCGCCAACAATTTGGCCTAATAAAAAGGGGGGGGGGGGGAAGGTGTTGTTCAGGGCATCCGCGCTTTTAGCAACGTACAAGCTCGGTAAGGACGACTGGCCAAAAAAAGCTCAGATGCTGGTGCGAGACTTTCACGAGCAGGACACGGAGACACCGGAAGACGTCGTCAAACAGGACGACCCACTGATTTCGGAAGATCTCCACAATGCGCTCGAAAAGAGTGGGCAGGATCCGCAGGTGCTCGTCAAAGTCGCCACAGAGAACAAGGAAGGCGATTCGCCGAAGGAGCTGGCCTCGGGCTGCGATTTCGGCATCGCGCGAAACAAACAGACTGGGTCCACTGGATGTGTTGGCCATGCGCACTAGCAAAAGAAAAAAAAAAATATTTTTTTTTATAACTTCATTGGTAAAAGTGAGTACGCACCCACGAGGTCGCTGATCTTATCCTTGTCGGCATTCATGGCATTCTTCAGGATCGATGTCCACAGGGTGATCGCACGCCGCTCGATCGTGAAAAAGTTGGCGTCCAAAAAGGTGTCCCAGATCTCACGGCGCCAGTACTTTAGCCATGCCGAGTTCTTGGTCAGGGCGACCATGGCAGCAAGGAATGCCTCGCCGTGGAGGGTGCGTCGAAGGCTGGGCGACTTCAAGTAAACGGAGGCGACATAGTACATAAAGTTGACGATGAGCAGAGGCGCTTGCGTGGCCTCGTCCAAAACAGCGCGGATGCCCACGATGAGGAACCTGCTGATCAGCGTCATTGTCTAAGGTTTATGATTAGCAAAATAGGGCTTGCAAATAGGAAAAAAAAGAGAAACGATTTTTTTTTTTAATTTATACCTGAATGTGCTGTTGTTCCTCTTTCAGAATGGCAGGAGTCTTAACCGCGTTTTCTGCAAAAATGGCGAACCCGGCGCCCGACTTTTCCTTGTCTACGGCTCCCTTTTAATACCGAGATTGAAGTTGCAGTTCTTTTTTACCGTCTGCTTCGCTCGGAACCACTGTCGCGTCATCAGAGAACCGAATGCGACGCAAGAAGGAGGTCTGGTCAAACGAGCGGCCACCGAGCAAAATACAGCCATCACAGACGCGTTGGAACATATCCTGTGAGGGACGAGAAAAATAAATAAACCAAAAATATTCTTAAAAAATATTTTTTTTTGTACTTGATAGTCTTTCCGTTTGCGATCCTCCTCGATACCGGATCCGAACGGGGCCCCCTCGTGAACGGCCACAAGCAGGCGCAAAAGAGGGAGAAAACGCTGCTTGTGGACCGATGGTTGGTTGACAATCTCGCGGGCGTACGAGGTGAAGATGTTGACAAAGGGCGCGACGGTACCCGTGGGGTAGCAAGTCAGGAGGACCTCAATCATTCGGACGAGGACGACATCGTTCATCTTGCGCCTGGCTAGGTAGGATCTCCAGGGCCGCGGCTTGGTCATGTAGATCGTGCGAAGGATGCGCGTGCTCACCTTGAACCAGACCTCGGGCTTAAGGGACCCAAGCGGGCCCTGGAGGAGCGCAAAAAGGCCGTCGTTGTTGTATGCAAACCCGCGAACCTGGTCAATCGTTACATTGCCCGCGTTGACACTTAGCCAATTCTATAAAAAAAATTTTTTTAAACGAAAGGATAGGACATGCTTCTATCGCTGTACCTCGATGATGGCGGCAAACGACTCTTCAAAGTTGAGCTTGCAGAGCTTGAGGCACTCCACATCCAGACGATCGTTCAGTTGGCCGTATGCTGGGTGCAATTTCTGGACGGCTGGGTCGCGAAGGACTTGGGCAACCGTGGTAAGGCTTGAGAAAATGGTGGGGAAAAGGGCAAAGACAGCATCACGGACACCATGTCCCGCTTTGGATGAGCTATCCTGGCCTGCTGCTGCCGAGCCATCGTCGGTCATGAAATCGGCGACCGACTGGACAAAATCTGTAATGAAACCCAGGCCGAGCATGCCTCCAGACTGCGGTGTCTCGAGCACTTCAAACGAGCCTCCACTGCCGTCACTCAAAGTCGAAGGGCCCAGGCAGAACAGGGTCGTTTCCACAAGACCTCTGCAAATTTTTTTTTTTAAAAAAATTAGTCTTTATTTATTCATATATTTACCTGATAAGCATAGTCAAGTCAATGTCATCCAAGCTGGACTTTTGCGGCAGCACCCTAGCGAGTGCATTCGTTCTGCCAGTGCCCTTTACAGAGGGAAGGTCTGTTTTTTTAACAAAAAAAAAAAAAAAAAAATTATACTAGGTAAATCTATTTTAAAAAAATGCGCACACCTTTGATCTGGTCCTTCATCGTCTTTGCAGCAATCACAACCTGCTCGCACAGAGCTGACAAGATAGGATGGGCCAAAACTTTCATGAAAGGGCGCAAGTGGGGCAAAATCAAAAGCAAGAACTCGACCCAGCGAGCCCGAACCGATGTCGAGACAGTCAATGTTGTCGTTGCCTTGAGGAAGCTGTCCAGCAGTCGCGGGTCGCTGCCTGTTAGTAAGGGACGAAAAGAACGTTTGGCGTCCGCAAAAATCAGCTGAGCATACCAATCGGATGTACTACTGTCACGTCCTTTGCATCAGTCGACAGGACGCCACCTGCACCTCCTCCCGAGGCGCTCGTCTGGGAAGAGGACAAGGATGACGATGGCAATGCGGGTGGCTGGTCTGTTGAATCCGACTTGGCACCCGCGACAGGTGACGACTGTGAGCGTCGCATCACGATCAGACGGAGGACACGAAGCAGGATGACCTGCAAACTCGAGTTGTTGGTGGACAGGCAGCGCTGCAGCTGTCTGAGGACGACCGTCTGCATCTCGACCATTTCGTCTGCGTTGCGGGCAAAGATGCGAGACTGTTTGAACAACAGCTCGAGCACGCGGGCCTAAACCAAAAATATTCTTGTTACTCGTGGCAAAACTGGGGAATCCACATTACAGCAGTGAGTTGGATGTTTGTGTTCAGCGAGGCAGAGAGTCCTGGTTGGGCCGTCTCGGGTGTCTCTGACTGGACAAAGCGCAAGAGGACTGGTGCGACCAATTGTAGGTAGGTCAGGTCTGTCGACGAAAACACGTCTTGTCGGAGCATGTGTTCATCTGGATAAATTCGGATTGAGCAAGAACCGATCAGACTCGACATTACGAGAACGGACGTGACGTTCCTTGATGCGGAAACGGTCGACGATTTCCGAAGCAACAGAGGTCTCTGCCATACTTGTCACGAAGGCTGGACATTGCGTTTTAGTACAACGAAAATAAATAGCAGTTTTTGAAAGGTACTTTCAGAGTTTTTCATGTTGTCGAGCATGTTTGCGAGGGCAGTGATCACGTAGAGGACACGCTTCTGATCAAAGGCCTGAAAGTACATGATTCGATCGTCGCTCGTCCCGGCGCTCGTACTAGTGCCCTGGTGAATTGTCCGAATGACCGTGTCTGCCAATAGGACTCTCACAATCGGGTCGAGGATCCTAATCAATCGCGTGTGGTTAGATGAAGTATCGATCTCCAAAAAAGCCACCTCGACACGTTCTTGACGGTCGAGCGAATCCACAATTCAACAGCCATGCGCACAAGAGGGTCGTGGGACGTGAGTTGCTCCATGGTAAAGTAGGCACAGCGGACAAAACTGCCGTCGGTTAGGGACCAGAGCATGTGGAAGCGAGAGATGGCATTGGCGAGCGAACCTTCTTGCATCGCCTCAGACATGAGCAGGAAGACCTCGTCTTCAACAGCATTAGAAAGCTCGGTACCCGCCCGTCCTTGAGGCATCATGCTACAAAGGCAATAAAGAAATGTTTTTTTTCAATATAAACTTTCTCACGCTGCAGTAAAACCTCTTGACGACGCCGCAAATCTTGAGCACGTCAGTCATATTGTCCACATCAATAAATAACCACAGTCGTCGCATCTGGAATGATAGTGATAGAATAAACACTCTTTTTTTTTTTCTTATTAAAAAAAAAATAAAATACCAGATAGCACGCCTCGCTGACGGTGAGACCAAACGACTCTTTTTGTTTGACACTGAGGAAAGTGTCGGAGGCCGCCGTGTCTAAGAAAGCCAAGACGCCCGTTGCAAATGCATCCAGAGTTTGCATGCGCGCGGTCGCCTCTAGGAGGTCGGTCCTTGTGTCCTCAGTGTCGACATCCTCCTGTGGCATCTGATTTACGGGGGACATTTTTTTTTTGGTACGGTGATACCATTTGAAACGCAACTTGCGTCCACAACGCAAAGAGGCGCTCGTCTTGTTCTGTGGACTGTTGCTGCTTCCACTGCATCCACTGTACCAAGGGTCGTTGCAAACGGCTCAGTCGAAACAGTTGCCCTCCGGCCAGTTTTTCAGGGTCCAGCCGGGCTATTGCGACATCTTTGTCATTACCAATAACAACAAAAAATAAATAAAAAAGGATACAGAACATACCACTGCTTCGCAGCTCCTTGAGAAGACTAAGCAGTGACAAGAGAAGATTCAGGACGACATCGTTCTGCTTGACCTTGTCTGGTGAGAGCTCTGTTTTGTGATATTCAGTACCAAAGAGGAAGGGGGAAAAAGTGAACCTTGGATTCTAGCGACGATGGCATTTGCGACTTCGGGAAGGAACTCGGAGACGGTCTCGTGGTCATCGGCTCGGACCGTGCGCAGGAGAAATGAGAGCTGACCGATGAGGGCCTTGGCGGACTCGATATCACCATTGTACAAGGGTGCCTTGGCAATGTTTGCACACATGAGCGGCCAGATCGACTGAGGGTCTGCCATGCGCATGAACATTGCAAACGTTTGCCGAATCTGATCGAGCGTTTGAGAACTACTGCAGTGCGTTGTACGTATACCTCATTGGACAAAGAAGGGATTGACTCGATGTGGGCCTGTGCAGATTCAAGGACGGTGACAAAGACACCCTGCACAATGGGGCCGCCTACGTCAGCGCGATCAGAGAGCGACAAGAGGATGCGGAAGGGCCTCGCCAATGCAGCCGCGTCTTTTGGTGGTCTAGTGAAGGCCCTCTTCATCGCCTGTAGAAGCGCCGGCATCGCTAGCTGCTCAAAGTGCGCTCGGTCATCCTTCGGGCCCATGAGCCAAGAATACAGTCTCCTGTTGAGCGACATTTCCTATAAAGGCGTTGCACTTAGTAGGAGGGCCAGGCCAAACGGTACCTTGCGAAGTACGACCGAGACACTGGCATCCATCAGGTCGATAAGAGTGGCCTCGTCAAACAAACTGTACGAGAAAAATCAAACTAAGAAATAGACGCTCACTTGGAACGAAACAAACCGATGATGGAGGGGAAAGTGGACGACGAGGAGTTCGAGGGTGTTGCGCTGGACGAGTACGTTGGAGTCGAGCAGTCCTCCGTGTATCACGCCAACAACGAGCATCGGGTCCGACCCGAGGCAAACCTGCAGTGCCTCGCGCGAGTCAAACCGCGGCAAACGCCGCAAAAGATAGTTGAGCGCGCCCAGGCGCCACTGCGAACTCTGTGCAGTGATGTACATTGCAACGCGCAGTAACCGTGGCGGGCCTGCAATGTCACTTAGTTGATCCAGCAGGGTGATCACAGGCTGGAAACTCTCGCCGTTCTCCTCTTCCATTCCTGGCAGCACCGCCAGCATCATTGCTTTCAAACAAGGGAGCAGTCGCTGACCCAGCCTCAAGTAGTACTGCGTGTACAGAGCCAGCAGTGCGGGCTATTGAAAAAAGGAACACGTTGAGAGCTGGGGGGGGGGGGGGATTGCAGGCAATACCTTGACAAGCATCGACGCGTGCTGGAACAGTGGAAACAGACCAACGCTGTACAAACTCAGGTCTTCCGCCAGCCTTTCATCCTACGAGGTACCGAGTAAGCAAAGGGAGGGAGTTCAACGTCGTCCGTACTCCGATGCGTTCAAACACTTGTCCGTACACCTCGAGAGACTTGAGGTGGACACCCGCCGGGAGCGCTGGATTGAGGCACTGGAGCATCGGGCATTAGCAGTGTCTCCGTTGGGTTTATATGAGGGTGCAATACCTGTGCAAGCCGTTTGGCGGCCAACACTTGACATGGGATGACGGGGAACTGCGGGAAGGCGAGGATGGTCTTGTGTCGTGCACGTTAATAGAAGCGAATCACCTTTCAAGTGGTTTGCGTCGATACCTTGGACAGCCGGCTGAGGAACGCGATGATGTCGGCCCACTCGCTCACAGCATCGAACGACTGCAGCGTCCGCTCGATGGCCACCACGTACTTTTTGTACTTGGGATCGCGCCAGTATTGCGCTGAGGGTATGCAAAACGTTGGGCACAAATGACGGTGCACAAAGCGTACCATCCACAACGTCCATCCGGAACAACAGTGGATCGAAGGGGCGCGAATCTGACTACGAAGCGGTATCTGCGGTTAGCCTTGACAATGGTAGGGTTTTCGAGGTGACAGCAGTGTACGTGGCAGTCACAACTGGAAAAGAAAAAAACGAATTTTTTGACTCGGCTCCTACACCCAACGCGAAGGTGCGCGCTACGTATGAGCTCGTGCAGGACATCTTCCGGGGTCTCGTCCAAACTTCAGAGGGAGATCAACAAGAAGATGCGGACGCTGGAGACGACGTTGTTACAGCCGTATAGTGGACACGTCACGCATTCGGTGCTTGTCTCGGCAACCGGCTCGCTCATGTACGTCTATCATCATCACATTTGCGTTCGTGTCTTCGAGGCTGACTGCATCGTACCCATTGCCAAAAAAATGCAGTGCTCAGAAACGATCACCGGAGAACGACGAGGTCTCTTCGACGGTGCATGGCCTCTACCAATCGGCGGTTCAGCTCGGTATGTGTTTGTACTCATATCAGCCAATTGAGTTCATCTTGCAAACGACAACAACAGCCGAAAGCTTGGGGGATGGGGACGTCCCGATCATGCACATCAAGGGCGCTACAAACGTGTTTTGCTGCTTTCGCGTCGGCCAACACGTAAGCACACAATATGTTACTTATTTTTCTTTTTAATGTTTGTATCATAGCTGCTCGCGCTCTTTGTGACGATGCCGCCGGAAAAGATCGACTTGTTTGACGGATTTGCCATGGGCGAGCAACTGCAGCATCTGATTGAGGAACTTCGATTATTAGTGGAGAGCAACACAACAAAATAAAAAAACAAGATGTATGATGGATAATCAAATAAAACGAGAAACAACAGCAACAACAGCACAAAGAATCCTACACAACAGGAAGAGGAAAAGAGGCACGGTGATCAAGCTACCTTGAGAGAACCGAGTATTTTTTCCAAATATAGTTCTTGCATTTTATGTCTTTTTTTTGCGGTGAGGGTGTGGCGGTTGCAATTGATTTAGACTAGTTGGCGCCGAGTGACGAGTGTGCCTTGCCGGCTTCTGGCTTAGTTGCGACGCCCTTGGGAACAGAGTGGGGAATGTTGGCTAGTCAATGGCAAGTCAATACGATTGACGAAAGGAAACAAGAAAGCGTACCAGGATCGGGCATCCCAACACCGACAGGTTCGCCATTTCCCTTCTTTGCCTTGTTTGCTTCGTAGTCGCCCGAGTCAAAGAATTTTCGTTGCTTTGTCTGCACATGAAACGTAGGCAGGATAAGTCGCACACCCCGTCATGTTTAATTTTTTTTTTTCTTCCTGCCAGCTCTTGCGTACCGCTTTGGGCTTGGCAGACGGGATCTTGCCATACTTGTCCAACAGCTTCTTCTCCTGCTCCTTCAGTTGCTGCACGACAAAACACACGGGTTTAGTTGAGGTTATAAATGGATCATCACGGAGGACATAGACACCCCAACAGCAGCCAATTCACGAGACTACGTACAGCAGCGGCCTGCTCTGGCGACTCTTCGACGCCGTCGTCCTCCTCCTCGTCGTCCTCGACCTGGGCTGCTGTGTCGGCCTCCTCCTTGGACATAGTGATGGCTGCTCTGCCAATGCACACACACGAAAGAATTCAGCAACCTGCGAGTGTTCTCAACAACAAGACACAGTGGACAAGCGAGTTGTGAGAAGAGAGCGAGAGAGATACAACACGCAGGAGAGCCAGAACGCACAGCCAATACGGCCAATGCCGTGCGAGACTGGACACGACGCAGGTCAGGTCAGGTAGTGACACTCAAAAAATATATATAAAATCATGAGCGTCTGTGCAGTTCTTCGAAGTCTGACTCCCCCTCTCCCCTCCTCCTCTCGTGCAGGTTGCTAGGACATGGGTATCGAGGAGCTGCCGTACGACCACGTCAAGCGTAGGTTGGCGCGCGGCCGCTGGCACGCTGCGTACGCGCGCGTGATGCATGAACACGTCCGGAAACGTGCCAAGAAGCCGTAACTACACAACGAACGGCTTCGGGCTGCTGGCTGTGTTTTCCTAAACGCATTTCACGCTCCCTTGGTATGCAGGCTTCAGTATGTGATCCGGCAGGCGATCGAGACGGAAAGGGCCAAGGGAAACCAGCAGTTTGCCAAAGAGTTTGCAAAGGAATACACCACACTGTTTAGTGGAGACAAGCAGCCCAAGATCGCTCAGATCGACAGTCTTGTCCAAAACTATAAGCATGAACCTGCGTTCTTTGCAACAACGCAGCTCTTCAGCCAGCTGTCCCTTGCGTTTGCTGCCGAGGCTGGTATGGCACTTGAGAACAACTTTTGCTCATTTGCTGGTGTTTACAAGACAAATGCAACAACAACGACAAGGGCACGGCTGCCGAGGTACAAGCAGCCAAGACAGACATGGACAGTATCGTCGATCTGCTGCTGAAGATCGCCAACTATGTACGTAAGAAATCATGGCTTAGCTTAATTCTCTGCTCCTGTTGCAGTGGCTCGTCAGCAAGACAAAGGTGAACGAAAAGGAGACCTTCAAGATCTTGGACCAGGGCATGATGGAACTGGCCCGGTGCACAATTTTCTGTCTCACCAAAGCCGCCAGTGTTCCTGACTATCGCCTGGTATCGACATTTCTGACCAAGGAGATGTTTTCTAACGCAATCGATTTGCACATCAAAGGAAATCCTGATCAACTTGACGAACTTGGTGCTTAAAGCAATCACAGACGAGCAGCATAGCTATGTGTTTAGCACAAAAGCCGCGATCGTTGAGAGCTATGCACAGGCGTACGTGGCAATTCTCGCCAAGAATGGTAAAAAAAAAACTTACTGTTAATCAGGTTTTTTTTTATATTTAAAAAAAAAAATGCACTCGTTTTCAAGCTGCTCTCGAGAAAGACTTTGACAAAGTACATATCGGATGGGCTGACCTGGACAAGTATTCCGAACCCAAAGAGCTTATCTTTGTCAGCGTGCTCAAGAGCTTCCAGTATGCGGACCTCAACTTGAAAAAGTTCATCATCGAGAACTATGCGCCAGCGGTAATGTTGTGCGTGCTCGTGCTTCCTGGAAGCTGATGAGAAAACAATTATCGCAGCACTGGGATAACTTTGACTTGCTTTCGAAAAAGCTTGCCTATCCCAACGCCAAGGGCGAGGTGACAGAAGCGCGCAAGGAGAAGGCGTTTGACAAAAAGTCCATCGTCCTCAAGTCCCGTATGCACAAACTTGTGTGGAATGTTACGTGCTGACCTTGCTAATGAAACACAGTCGCTCTCGGCCTGGAGGATACCAACGACAGCGACCTGATCAATCTCGTTTTCGGTTTCGTACAGAAGCATTTCCCTATCAATGAAGTCCCGATAACAAAGCCCATGGAGCACCTCCGCGTAAGCTCCTGTATACCTGCCCTTTTCTAAGAAAATAATATACAATTCGTGCCCAGTTTATCGCAACCATCGTGTCCAAGCCCGAAGTTGGCAAGGACATTGCCGCCGCCTGCTACAGGTGGCTCAATGATCTGAGCAGCCCCAGGGGAAGCCCTGAACGAGTTGGCACCTTATTCTTCCGAGAGTTTGTACGGAAACTCTTAAAAAAATTATTCTCCCATCAACCTGAAAAAATTTTCAGATCACTACGAGAAACATGGCTGCAACATTTGCTCTCACTGATACCATTGCCAAAGAGGTCGCGTACGCAAATGCCCGCAATGCCTTTCTTATGCATGCGTTTGACGTCTTTCTTGATGTGCGTTTTTTTTTTTTCTTCAACTCAAATCTAACCCCTGTGCGTGTACAGCGTGTGTGGGACAATCCGAGCACTTTCAACGCCAACGCATCCAATTTTGAGACTGCTCGCAAAATCCTGACCAATCTTCGCAACAACAGCCCCGATGCATTCTTTGTCAAGCCGCTCGAGATTCTTTCGCCGGTCGATTCCGACCGCAAGAAGGCCCCGCATGACCACAAGAAATGGCAACGTACGGAAAATAATGTTTTTTCTGCGTTCATACAGTAAATGTGCGTTTATCTCCAGCTGCACTCAAATATTGGATCATCTTGTCGCGTTTCTTCCAGCCTCTTGATCTTTTCTGGCACGAGCGCTGCGTCGTCGCCAAGCCCCAGCCTTCAAACTCACTCGTATGTCCACAAGGAAGAAATTGGGGGCTTCTGCTCAAGTTTTTTTGTTTTTTTTTTAAAAAAAAAAAAGTTCCCTCAGCCGCTCCGTGGGATTACCAGTGGCGGACTAAAGTCGGGAACATCAATTGGTCCTGCCTCGGTCCCTCCCACTTTGCTTTTGGAAGTCCTCAAGAGCAATTTGCCATCAGTTGCCATCTTCCTGGTCGAGTTTATCTGCCAACTCCAAGTTCTTCACGCCGAGCATGTCTCGAAGAAGCGCTACAAGGAAGCTCTGACTGGTACGACATGGCTAATGTTCAAATACTGAAATCTAATACCCAAACAAAGACCTGGAAATTGACGCCGAGCGCGTGCAAATCATGGAATTCGAAGTCTGGATCGGAGCCTACCTGTCACATGTGGGGGCCGACGACAAAGTCAAGCTTGACCTCGGCGTTCGCACAGCCTTGTGCCAGTTGCTCACAACCATCCGAACCCTCTTTGCCTGTCAGCGAAGGTGGTCCATTGTAAAAGTTTCTATCGACTGATTGCCTATGTTTTTCCTTTGGCTTTCAGGGACAAGGATGCCAACAGTGTCTACGTCCAGGACTGGCTGCAGCACGTTCTCAAGTGGACTTTCCAAGCACTGTACTCTGTCGACTCTCAATTCAACCCCACATCGTCAAAGGAGCAGACGTACGTTGTTTTCCACTTCCTTTTGTTAAGTTTCGTTGTTTTTTTTTTTTCCTACGATAGCACCCTCGCAAAGTACCAATTCAAACTTGAGGACTTTGGCACCTCGAAGGAAAAAGACGGGCGCGTGGTGGCTTCCCAGCTGCAGTTCACTCAGCTTCGTTACAATGTCCTCAATAGCATATCCAAGGACTGGCTGACGACGTGTCTTGAAACGGTGGCCGCTGCCGCAAATCGCCAGCAAGTTGACCACTTCAAGGAAGCCCAGCTGATGCAGTTGTTTGAAGCCACGTGGAAGGCCACTATTCCCGCAGTCGGAGATGAAGTCGCTCAGCTCAACACATATGACCCACCGCACACACCTGTCGCTGACAAGAAAAAGGGTGGCAACAAGAAAGAAGGTATGCTTTTGTTTCTTCCAAATAGTAAAAATTGATGATGCTCTCCATAGGTACACTCGACGTCTTGGGCTCAAAGCAGCGCAAAGGTTCGTTCTCGAGCGAAGCTGCCAATGACGGCGCCCGCAAAAGCGGTACTCTGATGAACATGCTTGGCGGAGGCGGCGCCGCTGGTGCCAAGACAAAGAAGGCCAAGCCAGACCCCCTGAAGATCGAGCCCCCAGTCCCAATAATTTCCTTTGGTGTCAACACGCCGACCAGAGATGGCGTTACGCCAACCATTGCTGGAGGAGACGGTCAAGGCCGAACGGTCGCATTGACAGAACCTTTGCCTTACAAGCTCCTCGTCCTTCTGCTTTTCTTCTGCGCCGAGCAGTTGTATGTTTTGGATGACAAGGCCGACATCATCGTCCGTAAGGAGGCCCTTTCGGATTTGATCTTCAGGGACCTTAACAGGTATGTCTTTTTTGTTTTTTGTTTTTTTGTTTTGTTGCAGAACTATCTCTGAAACTCTTTTTTACAGTCCCGACGTCTTCAAGAAGCTCGAGGCAGTGAAGAAGCTCTCGCTCGTGTTTTCATTCCGCGATTCGCTTACCTACTTTGACCACAACGTCAAGTTTTTCGCCACCAACATTGTCTACCAGCCCGTTAGCGTCGGTTCGGAGATCGTGAAGGACATTGTGGTATAACTTTTTTTTTTTTTTTTTTTTGAAGTCCATCGTTTAAAAAAAGTGTGTGTGTGTGTGTGTGTGTTCCTGCAGCCCCGATGGCTGAAAGAGCTCCAATTGGCATCCGAAGCACTAACAAAGTCTTCAATGCACCTCAGCGACCAGCAAAAGACCGACGAGGAGGTCAAGCGCCGTCACCGTCTTCTGAACCACGTCACGAAAATCCAGTTTCAAGAGGTGAAACACTTTAAATACAAACAAATCTTTGCTCTAACTGCATTTTTTTTTTGCAAAGACCCTCCAATCCCTTCCAAAGTTGGAGTCTACCAGAACCGTGTTCCCTCAGCTGTTCAGCAATGTCATGTGCGACGTGATCGATCTCATGAACGTAGGTTTTCTTTCCTTCTCTGTCACGGGTCTAAAATCGTAAAACTGAAGGACTTGTCTGCTCAAGTTCGCACCGCATGCAAACAGCTTGTTCTCAACATGCTCGCAAACGATCCTCTTTTGCTGCTCAAGTAAGCACTCCAACGCAGGAACTGGAAACTTAAATCACTTTGTCTGTTTACAGGACTCTCTTTGCGGAGCTCACGGGTGAAGACCTCGTCCGCCAAAAGACCAGTCTTGTTCGCGTAAGAATATTTAAAAATAAAAAATAAAAAAAATACCAAAGCTGTTTTCTTTGGTAGCTTTCCCGACTTGTGCGCACGTTTGAAGAAATCCCAGCACATGCTGCCTTTGTGATGTTTGGTCACCTCCTTGGCCTGATCAAGTGGTACCAAAGCGTTGAGGATGAAGAGCAAGCACAGACACGTGAGCGCGATGCCAAGGCAAAGGAGGAAAAGGGAAAAGGTTTCGTGAGTGCCGCCGTGGGCTTTGTGAATGCTGGTAAAAAATAAAAATAAAAAAGCAAAATGAGTCGGACCTAACAATGTATCAACTAGCTTTTGGTGTTGCAAGCTCTAGCTCTGCCGCATCAAAAAGTCTGGAAGAGAAAAAGGAGGACCCCAAGATTAAAAAACAGTCGGAAGCCCGCAAACACGGTCTCGAAATCCAGGTCAAGGTCCTCCCGATCATGGCTACGCTGATCCAGTCCCTGCACGGCTCCAAGTTTGGCGACATCAAAAAAGACGGCTACCACACATACCTCGTCAATGCCGATGGCTCGTTGTTTTACTCCAAGAAAATCGCGTTCAACAAGGACGGCAAAAAGAGCGATTCTTTACAAAGGATGTTCCCTACTGACCTCGAAGTGGTTCGTTGCAAAATCCTAGTTTTAAAAATACTGACTTTTTTATTTTATTTTATTTTTTTAAAAAAAATATGGTGTAGGATTTGTCGCCGGCTGCAATCTCTCCTTCCCTCGGCTCACTCAATCTGTTCACGACCCCGTTGGCTGTGCTGTTCAATCTTTACGAGGTGCGGTGCAAGAAAAGCATATTTAATTAAAATACAAGGCTAATACACATCTAAAACAGATCCGCATCAACCAGCTGCATCTCATGCGACGTTTCTGCTCGCGTAACCCGGAAGAAGTGTCCATCTTCAAAACGACCATCTTTTACGCGTACCGAGCGGGTTCACTGACGTGAAATATTTAACTTTTTTTTTTTTTTTTAGATCCAAGTCTACCACGTTGAATGATAAGGGAGAGTTGTCACCCCAAGGCACACCTGTCATGTCGTCCTCTACAGGAAAGAGTCCTCTCTTGAAGTCGACTATGCCCAAAGCGTCACGCAACAGCGGAACTGCAAAGGGCTATTACAACAACGAGGACATCCTCACTTTCTCAAAGCGCGTGCTCATGCCCCCTGCCACTATGGATCTTCCCGACCCTCTCGTGCCTATTTTTGTGTACGTTATTTTCCCTCCGTCTGTTGCTAATTGTTTAAAATAAAATAAAAACAAGGTCACTGGAGGTACAACGCCTGCGCGGATGGGTCCGCGTCATCGAGAGCATGATCCGCAACTTTACCAAGGAGAACACATTTACGCAAGCGTAAGCCTGTTCTCGTTTCTGTAATGCATTAAGAAATCTCCAAATAACATCACAGGGATCTTATGGAGATCAACGAATTGTTCAGCACTGTTGCAAAGCTCCACCCTTCGCAAGAAAACCTCCTCGCGTCGATCTTGGGATGTTACATCACGATGGTGACCCGATTCAAGCCTTTCTTCCGCACCCGTGGCTATACATTCATTTTCAAGACGATCTTTGAAATCTTCGTCAGTGCCAAGCAGAACATGTGCGAAAGGCTTTTTTTTTTTTCGGAGAGTATTGACGGTCTTCATACAGGAACCACCGAGTTGCGGAAGCGGTCATCAACACGTGCAGACGCTTCTACATCATTCACGGGGAGAGCTTTGTTATCCAGCTCTTGCACACCTATGCTCCTCTCCTCACCTCGGAAGTTTCCAAAGTCATGGTAAAGTTTTTGTTCAACGTTTTTTTATTTTATTTTTAATTAAACGTGAAAATCGTTCAGCTCGACAGCTTTTTCGATCTGGTGAGCAACATCCCGGCCTTGGAGCCCGATCTGTACAAACCCGACGGTGAAAAATCTGAGCCGGTGGTAAACGATGAGCTGGGCGTGTTCGATGAGGGCGCCCCGGTGATCGTGGACCCCAACGACAAGACCGTCCATCCCAAGTTTGAATTGCAGTCGATCGTCAAAGTCTTCATGACTGCTATTGCTTACGAACCCTTTGCAGAGACCCCTATCAAGCTCCTATCGGTATATTTTTCTTCCTTCTGTAAAACTAAAAATATCTCGTCCCAAGATGTTCCGTGCCCTCCTCCCACAAATCAAGGCAGCCTCCACAGCTGAGCCGGCAAGCAAGGTACACATACGGAAAAAAAAATTTTTTTTTTTTTTTTTGCTAACTTCTTCTGAAGAATTCAAAGGCGGACATGTTCTTCTTCACCAGACCGGTTATGGCCGATGTTTTGTTGAGCTCGATTGTGAAGGAACACGCCCTCGGAAAACAAAAGTAAACCCAAGCAAGCAACAATGGACACCTTTTTTTTAATTTAAAAAAACCGTGATATTGTTAAATAGTGTGAGGCGTGTTCTGGGCAAGAGCAAGGCCGTCGAGGACTTCCGTGAAGGTACTAGAAATAATAAAAAAATTTTTCCATTTATTTATTTGTTTATTTGTGTGTGTTTGGCAGAGGGTCTTTTGTTTGTTCTCGAGTTTATCAACAATGGCGGTCGCATCGAGGTGCAAAATGTGAAGACGCTGTTCAAACTTCTGGACGTTGTTCTCGAGCACAAATTCGAAGACAAAAGTGGCAAGCCCGTTGCTGCGAAACTTCTCGCCGAGTACGCCGTTTGCTTGCTCATGAAACAACAGTTTAAATTTATCTTTGGTTAGGTTTTTGGAAAAGGGCAAGAACCAACCGGATCTTCAGAACCAGTTCCTGAGCGCCCTGCCGACGTATTTGGACATGTTTGCGGCCAACCACCATGCCTCGATTGGTCCTTTGCTCGCGGCGCTTGCGTACAAATGCATACGTTTTTTTTCCTTCTTGATTTACTGATTTCTAAATTTTCTAGCCGCATTCCGGACGAGAAGGACGTCATCCACAAGGTGTTCAAAAACATCTGGTCCTACATGGTCCACCTTTCAACCGTGGATACAGAAGTGGGCGAATCATTCCAAGTGCTCCTCATCTCGGTAACACAAAGAAAGGAGAACAAGTACCTGACGTGCTATCTGCAGATGCTCAAACGTGACGGCAAGCTCTTTGCAAACGAGTTTTTGAGCGTGTACCTCAAGAAAGAGACGCCCAAGGAAAGGCGCGCCGCTATCGTTACCTCACTGCTGATTCCCTTCGCCATCTCTCTGACCAAGCCAGACTTCCCGTCGCTTTTGATGGAGCGTACGCAGTTGACTCGTTTATATATATATATTTATGCAGCTCTGATATTGCAGAACTGCACCCCGGGGTGGTTTACCATTTGTGGAACAATCTGTGCGAGTTTGCACGCATTTTCGTGTACGATTCATTCGATGCTCGATCTTCGGACAAGGACACTGCCTTGGCCAAGGGTCTGGTTTTGGTACCGAAACTGTCATCTACCCCTTCCCCCCAAAAAAACTCACGAGTTTCGTAGCTCAAGATTTGCTGTTTGTTTGCCCTGCCCGACTCGGTCATGTTCTGGCGCCGTATCGCTGCGGTCATGCAACCTGTCCTTTCTTTGCCGAGCAACCTTGGCGCGCACAACACGTGGCTCCAGGACGAGCACAAGCGTTCCCATGCACCAAATGGATCCCCACTAAACAGCCAATCGGTAACGATACATACTATTGCTCATGTTGCTTTTTTGAACTCTTTGGGTGTCCTAATTATTTTTTATTTTTTTTAGGTCATTCCCGCAAAGCCCTCTACTCTTTCGCCGGCCAACAGCCAGCAGGCCTTTGTACTGCTTGAGCGAAAGCAAGAGCGCGAAGTCCTTTTGGTAAAGATTTTATATTTATTTTTGAGTTTAAACTCTTTTGTTTTGTTTTTTTTGTTTTAGCTGGATAGCGAGCGCTTCCGATGGGAGCTCATGTCCTTTGTTTGCTCAACGCCCCTGCCGCTGGGTCTATACTTGCGGAGTGCTATTAAGCAGTTCAGTTCGTTTGTGGAGCTCGAGGCCCAGTACCAGGACTCTGAGCTCAAGGACCACCACGTGCTCGCCAACGAAGCGTCCAAGTTTTTGTTTTCCACAGACAAGACGAAATCGTCCATTGCCGAGGTGCTCAAGCGCATACAGAGCGAGCTTGCCGCACTGCCCGGAAAATAGCATCAAGAACGTTTCTAAGATTATATTTCGCCCCCTCTCTTTTGATGTTTTTTGTTGTCGTGCTTTTGTTACGTGTTTGTCGTTTGTTAAAAAGGAAAAGACAGTCTACAATTAGATTTTTTACAATAAAACTTTTGCTGACTCTGTTCAGATGTCATCCTCGTCGTCCTCATCGACCAATCGGACGGCAGTCTGTTTGGGTTTGAGAATTGCGACAACGAGACTGATGAGGATTGCACCGAGGAAGAGCCAGTTGCCAACAAAGAAGGCGACGCCAAAGAAGGGTGTTGTGACGCTGATCTGGTTGATCATGGTCGAGATCACCGAAGCAGTGCAGTTGCCTTCTGGGGCCGAGATGTCACAGAAGAAGAGCTGGTCGGGATTTGTTACGCATGGCTCAGGGAAAGCGGGGGATGCGGTGATGTTGCACTAATTAAGATATCAAAAACGCAACGGGAAAAAACTCGCGTACATATTTCTGGAAGCCATAGGACATGTACTGCGGTGCGAGCGTGGACACGACCACGTTCAGGCACATGAGCGACAGCATGAGCATCAAGCACATCAGCAAGAGGCCTTGTGGCACCGTGCCATGGCTTCGCACGGTGTAGAGCTACATAAAAAATATATATATTAGGGCCCATCAGAGTACTACAACCACCACTACCTTGATCCAAATGAAGCGGATGCCGATCTTGATCATGCCAGCGAGGGTTGTGAAGAAAAAGTACGCAATGACAAGCACGAGGATGATATAGTCGAGGGGGAAGTACTGCGACGCGTACAAGATCATGGTATTGAAAGGATTGAAGATTGTTGGGTAGTTGAGGATGAAGCCACAGCTGCTGCCGCAGAACGAGTTGGCCGCCTTGTCGATGCTGTGTTGTAAAAACAAAAAGTTTGATTTCACACACACACTTTTTTTTTGTTTTACCTTGTGAGGAGGATCGAGATAAACAGGAACGCGGCAATGAGGAGCAGCAAGATGCCAAAGACAAACTGGAACGGACGGAGGATGGCCCAAAGCGTCGTCCAGCATGTGTTGTTGCTTGCCTCGAGCATGTGGGACTTTCGCGAGAGCAGGCGCTCCTTGCGTTCGAGCATGTCCAGCTCCTTCTGGTCCTTGGACGTGACCTTTTTACCGCTCATGTACTTTGCCTTGAGGGTGCGCTGGTGCTCGCGGTTCGTCGAGAGCTCGTCCGACACCTGATCGTTTTTTTTTTTTTTTTTTGATAAGCGTGGGAGCAAAAAAGAGAAACAACAGAAGGCACCTCAAACTCGGCGACGTTGACATCCTTGTTACCCTTGATCATGCCGACGGGCCAGGCGACCATTCCGTAGGCCGTGTAGCCGATAAAGATGAGCCATCCGAGGAGGGTCAGGATGGCTGCCATAAAGATGACGGCACGAACAATGTTTGTCGACTCGAGCAGGCTCTTGTACCACTCGGGGTCCTTGACATCGGCCTCGCCCGGCTTGAGGAAGAGGCCCATGAGGAGAAACACCAGCAGCATGATAACGGTGAAGGATGTGTACTTGAGGGCCCCGAGGGAACGCTGAAATGTGCAAGTAAAGTATTAAAGGAAGCCAATAAAAAAAGGGGGAGTCGCACCTGCTTGACGGTGGCGCCCTCGTCGTACTCTTCGTAGTAAAAGTAGGCAAAGGGGATCACGACAAAGCTGTAAAACATCATGACCGAGTACATGACGTAGTAGAGGATCGTGAGGGCGTTTGTCTGCTGCGCGACCACGTCGTCCGTGGCCCATGCCTCGCGCTGGCCCGTGCTCGCGTTGTTGGTCGAGGCAAAGAGGAAGATGTCGACGGGGACGAGGCACACGGTTGCCAGCACGAGAACCATGCCCACGATCGTCACCGTCGTCGGCAGCCATTCACGGTCGTGCTTGTCTTGGAAGAAGCGCGTAAAGAGGACGCTGAACAGCGAGATGCACTGTGTGTATATGTGTGTTGTTTAGTTGTCGAGGTAGCGGTATACGGTTAGTCGGTTGCTTGTTGACAGTCCCTCTGGCTGGCTTGGGGGGGATTTCACTGCTTGTTGACGACGAGTCGTCTCTCCCACCCCCAGCTTCTCACTGCCCCTCTCCTCTCAGGCCACTCCCCCCTACAAGTCTTGAGAGCTCGCGAGATAACGTACCACAAAGAGGACCGCAAAGGCGATCCACGCACCGGCGACGACAGCCTCCGTCATCGTCGTTGGCCCGATGGCGAGTTTTTGAAACAACGTTTTCGACTGTCTTTTATTTTTTTTGGGTTTATGCTGACTCCACAGAAGGTACAATAAGGAGAGGGAGATGCTGTGGCAATTCACTGGCCTCGTCGTCTCCATTGTGTGCCTGGTCGTCCTTGTCGTCCTCGCCGTCGTCGTCCTCGTCCTCGTCGCCCTCTCCATCCCCGTCGATGTCTCCCCCATCGTCCTCCTCCTCCTCCTCACCGTCAATGCCGTCGTCCAGGCTGATGATTGCAGGATGTGTGTCGCCAGGAGCAGGCGCAGGAGGGGCGATATCGGTCACCGGACCCCCCTCGGCCACCTCGAGCCTCTTTGTGAACCGTTCCTTTGAAAACGTTGAAATTAAGAGTCCGTGCTTGCCTTGGGTACAGCATACCAATTTGGACGTGAGATCACGGCGCTCATTGTGCAGCGCGCGACAGAGAGACTCCAGCTGTGCCTTTTGGGTCTTCTGGGTGTCCAAGAGTTGGAGGTGCTTGGCCTTTTCGTCCTGGAGCTCGTTAATGTTTTTGCTCATGGACTCGCACCGTGTCTTGAGACCTTCATTCTCCTTTTCCATCTTTTTGAGCTTTTTGGTCATCTGGTTGAAAGAAACGGGACCATTAGCCACAGGGGAAAAAGAAAGGAAAAACTTCCAAACCTGCTCCATCTCACGCTTGAACGCATTGAACACCTCGTTGCTTTTGTTGATGGCGTCCTGAACCTGCTCAAACTTTTCCGCGTACGTTTCCAGCTGAGTGCGGAGGTCGTTTTCGCGCTGTTGGCTCATCTCGTGCTGTTGTTTGTACGAAAGGACTTTTTGGTGCTCCTGGATGGACACCTCGGTCTGCTGCACAAGCTTGGCCTCGTATAGCTTCACCTCGAGATCTTTCGAGCGCAGGATCGAGTTGAAATGCTGCTCGCGAAGATTGTACTGCTCGACGATGTTGCGCAATTGCTCACGAGCCCTAAGACAGCAAATGAGCGAGGATGCCCCTGTAAACACAACAGCATACACTTCGCCCTCCTGAGCTTTCAGTAGCTTTTGCTCGCCCTCTTCCATTTTGAGCTTGATTTCACCAATGGCTTTCTGAAAAATCATCGCGAGCTCCTCCCGTTTGTGCTGCTCGGACAGAATTAGTAGTTTGCTTTCCTCCTGCAGTTTAAACTATAAAAACGAATCCATTCGGGGAAAAGCAGCACAACACACCTTTACACGCTTGCTCTCCTTTTGCAGCTCACGGCAAAGACTCTCCAATCGTGTCTTTACGGCCGTCAGCTTGCCCACTTCGGCTTGCGCTGCAGAACGACAATTACATAAAAAAAAATAAAAAAGGAAGATGCAGATACCAGTATCACGCTCGTGAACAGCCGTGTCAAGGTTACGATTGGCTCTGGAAAGAAGAACATCGGTGTCGGACAGCTCCTGAACCTACAACCAAGTTGTTTTTAGCACGATTGCTATTTTAAGTCTCGGAAAGAAAAATTACCAACTCCATGAACCGATTTTGTACAAACTCGACCTTTTCAGCATCGGACGCGCTGGTCATGACGACTTCGGCAATCTCGCGAACGGCTTCCCTCATGGCAGTTTCCGAGAGGGCTGTGGAATCCATAGCAGTGAAAATAGCGTTCTTTGCTTAGAACGAGAGGGCAATGTAAAACTATCCATACCTTGCTCGTTCAGGATCTCTTGCTCCTCGGGCGTGAGGTCGTTCAGCTCGTTCAGCCGAGCACGTAGCGTTTCCAATTGGGGGAAGCCTCCGTCGTCCTTCCGACGGACAAACAGCGCGCCCTCCGTGGGCTGTGCAGCAGTGCCACCACCGCTGTCTTTCGAGGGCCCCGGTGTGCTTCCATTCAGACCAGCCGTGCCATCCACAGCATCCGATGGGACCGCGGCCGGCGGCGCTGTTGTCGCAGCCGAGCTAGACTGTGCGCCCTGGGCTTGGGCAGCGTCTGACTGCGACAGGGACACTGCCACCGGCACAGCAGCCACAGCAGCCACGGTCGCCTCACCCGTCACGGCCGGAGCCGCCTCGGCAGGCGCCGGTGCACTCACTGTCGTCGTCGTCGTCGTCGTGGTCGTCGTCGAGGCCATGGCCCACGTGGCAGCCCTTTTTAAAAATGTGGCCGCGCCGAGCAGTGTCCCCCCTACATCTTGTCAAGCGTTGGCATAGCGGCCACCACTCGCATGCCACGGCCGCCGATGCGACGCCTACTGGATCGGGTCGCAGAAGCCACAGGGAGGTGCGCGAACAAGTGGCGGCGACCGCTCTCTTCATTGCCAGGTTTGAAAAGGAAAAAAAAAATTTTTTTTAATTTGTTAAAATTTATTTTTCTGTGTAGGCACACGATAGAAGCGATGGTGGCCGAGGGCCGGAACGCCGACAAGAGCCGTGCCGCCCAGTCGGTGCAGTCCATTCAAGCATCGTTGGAGATGACATCGCTCGGACGCCGTCTTAGCGCACAGCAGACGACCCTGATGCAGATGGAGCCAGGGTCGTGGCCGGACGAGGCCCTAAACCGGTACTCGGCGATGTGGGAGACCCAAGGGATCCTCCTGTGGGCGATGCGTCGGGTCTCGGAGGTGCCCGCGTTTAGCAGCGGCAAGAGGTTTGACAGGCAGATGGTGTTCACGGCCGGCGGGGTCACGCCTAATCCTGTGTCAATCGAGTCCTTTGTCAACAGCGACCGCGTTCGCCTCACCATCCAGGACGATATTGAGCAGATGCGCAATTGTGCCGAGGCTTGGCACTGGCGCGCACGCGCGTACGCTGTGCAGCAGGCCGCCCAAAGGGTATTGTCCGAATCAACAAAGGTACCAAATTTTATTTTATTTTATTTTATTTTTTTTGGCTGTAAAAAGCTAAACTGTGCTGCAAATAAGGGCGACAGATTGCCACCGGGTCTGCGCTCATACTTGAAAAATATCGATGGAGCTGTCAGACAGGTGCAGAAGTGATTGTAAAATAGTCTCTCTTCATCCTCTTTTTTTATTATCAAATTACATAGGCAGCAATTAGGGCAAACGCGGATGGCCTGATCGAGTACACGGCCGACGACGACTTTGCGGTGAACGAACTCGCCTACCGCGACGTGACCGTAGAGGCATGGCACACGTTGGAAATGATCGCCTATGGCCGTTTGATGGGCCTCGGTTGGATCATGGGCACCTACGACTGGGATGTTTCGCCGGAAGACCTCACGACGTACGCGAGCCCCATGGCAGCAATGTTTGCCCCTCCTCCCTCTGACTGATAACTGTACATATCAAATTGTCTTATATGTAGGTTACATCAAAAAAGAAAAAGAAAACGGTGTATCAATTGATTGCGCTTGTTTTTTCGTCTGCGTTGCTGCTCGCCCCGACGACAAAGATTGTGCGCTCAAACAGGGCCATGATGTTTTCCAGCGAGACGCCCTTGGTTTCGGGCATAAACAGGATGACAAAGATCCACGCGGCCAGTGCGAACCCCGTGTAAAGCCAGAACGTGCCCGCCTTTTTGTTGTTATTGTTGTCGTTAAACTCATGATAATGTCAAACATACGTGAGAGAGGGCACCAAACATGGTCAGGAGCGTTGCGGAAACAATCAGGTTGGCCGACCAGTTGGCAGCAGCTGCGAGACCGCTCGCCTTGCCACGGACGTCGAGCGGGTAGATCTCGCTGACGATGGCCCACGGCACCGGTCCCATCCCCATCGCGAAGAATGCCACGTAAAACATGAGCGAGGCCAGAGCCAACCATCCGCTAATTTCTGTTCCTCCGCAGGCGCCGTTGTCGACCCATGCGTCTCCCGGGCAGGTTCCACTGAGCTCACTCGAGAGCGTGCAAGTGCCGACGTCTGTGGACAAACAGAAGCCACATCGGTCATCCAAAATACACGTTGCGCACGAGGTGTACAAGTCGCAGTCGCGCTTGGTTGAGAAACCGACCATCACTGAGGAAATCAAAAAGAAAGTTTCCTTTTAAATCGGATGAAAAAAAATAAATAACCATACTGTAAAAGGACATGCCAAGCATAAAGAGGCCCAGGACACAGCCGATAAGGGTGCTGATGAGCAGCTTGCGGCGTCCCACACGGTCGATGAGCGACATGCCGACGATGGTGAAGATCATGTTTGTGAGCGCAACCAGGCTCGAGAAGAAGATGGCGGTCTGGTCGTCGTTGAAGCCGGCCATCTGAATAATCGTGCCGCTGTAGTACATTGCCGTGTTGATGCCAGCAAACTAAAACAGTATTTTTTTTCATTATTAAAAAAAAAGAAGAAGAGAGAAAAGAACCAAAAAAGGAAAAAAAAAAAAAAAATCACTGACCTGCTGGAGCGCCTGCAGGCCAACACCCACAAACACGGCTCGACGAAGAGCGGGCTTGGTGAACAGGTCGGACCAGGGCGCCTCCTTCACGGGCAGGACCTCGCCAGACTCGGTCACGACCGCATCGAGGTTTGCCTCGATCGATGCCAGCTCGCTGTCGACGTCTTCGATGCCCATTTTGACCAGCACGGCCCGGGCCTCGTCGCGTTTGTGCGTCTTGATGAGGTAGCGCGGTGTTTCGGGCAGGAAAATCATACCCACAAACTGGACAATTGCGGGAACACCGGCGATGCCGAGCATGATGCGCCAGCCATCTGGCGTTTCCGCGAGCGCTGCGGCCAGGAGCGTCGCAATAAACTGACCCCCAGTCACAAAGAAAATGTTGCCTGCAACCATTGACCCGCGCCAGGCTGCGGGGGCGATCTCGGCAATGTAAATGGGCACGGTCATGGACGCGAGGCCTATGGCGTAGCCGGCGATGATGCGTCCCACCAGAAGCATTTCGAATCCGTCTAAACGATGATGTTTTGTCTGATTAAAAATAGTCGATTGAAGCAAAGCCCAGTACTTGCAAAGCCCATGACGACCGATCCGAGCGCAAACACGACCGCGCCGATCATCGTGCTCAGTCGACGCCCCAGCCTGTCGTTGAGGTACCCGCCCGTCATGGCGCCGAGCATCGCGCCCGCCGTCGCCGACGCCACCACCCATTCCTGCTGGATGGACGACAGGTCAAACTCCTCCTTGACCACGAGCAGGGCACCCGAGATCACGCCCGTGTCGTAACCAAACAGGAATCCGCCGATCGCGGCAAATGCGGCCAGGACAATCACAAAGCGCGACGGCCGCTCCGCATCCGTCCGTGGTGGCGGCGACGGCGGCAGCAACGTGGTCGTTTCGGTGACCTGGGCCATGCACACGATGACGTCACGGTCGATTTTTTAAAATAACGGGTTGCGCCACACGTTGGGCCTAATTTCGTTTAACGGCAAACACGATGCCTCCGCGCAAACGCACTGCTTCCGCCGTCGCTGCCGACGATGCCGACGACAGCACGACCACGACCACGACCACGACGACGGCATCTGGCCGTCCGAAGCGTGGTGCGGCGGCTGTGGCTGCCGCGGCCGTTGCTGCCGCAGCGCTCAGTGGTATTTCAGCATTGTTTCTTTGGTAGATCTAATGAGCGACCAAAAGACACGACCACCAAGGCTGACGGATCTACCAAGCGCAAGCGTGGCAAGGCTGCTGCTGCTGACGACGACGACGACGACGACGGCTCAGCTGCAACCGCCGCCGCCGCCGCCCCCGTTGCCGCCCCAAGCAAGGGCAACAAGCGTGCCAAGAAGAGCGATGTCAGTGCTGCCGTCGCTGCCGTCGCTGCCGTCGCTGCTCCTGCCTCGCCTGCCGTTCCCGTGGCTGCCGTGGCTGCTGCCCCTGCGCCTTCCTCGGCGTCCTCGGCGTCCACTCTGACCAAGACGACCATTGTCAAGAAGGGATCCGCACCCGTGGATTCGTCGTGCCCGGTCAAGAACAATGTACTGTTACTAAAAATTAAGTCTCCTCTGACAATCCTCAACTGATCCTGTGCTCAGACGCACGTGTACGAGGAGGCCAAGGACGTCTTTGACGTCATGCTCAACCAGACCGACGTCGGTTACAATGTCAAGGGCCACAACAAGTACTACGTCATCCAGCTCCTCCAAACGGACGATGGCAAGGATTTCTACTGCTGGCAGCGCTGGGGTCGTGGTACACACCGACAAATTCTAAAAGAAAAACCATTGATCCAATTACTAATTTCGTTGCACAACAAAGTGGGCAATGCAGGTCAAAACGCCCTCAAGGGCCCAACAACACTGGCCAGTGCCAAGGCAGAGTTCTATGACAAGTTCAGGTCCAAGACGAGCAACAGCTTTGACAACCGCGCGTCGTTCAAGCATGTCAGTGGCAAGTACGACCTGATCAAGCTCGACTACGAGGCAACCGACGAGCCAGAGGAGGACACCAAGAAAGCCAAGGAGGAGAAGGGGGTGAGTGAAAGAAGAAACAAAAATGTATCGTATTCGTTTAATTTTTTTTCGATTGTTTTGTTTGTTTTCAGAAGGCGCCGGCAGAGAAGAAGGAGCCCCCGGCCTCAAAGCTGGCCAAACCCGTCCAAACCCTGATGGAGCTTATCTTCAACGTCAAGGCGATGGAGGAAACCGTGATGGAGATGAACTATGACACGAAGAAGGCGCCTCTCGGTACGAACAAGACTCGACAACCTTTTTTTAATTGAAAAAAAAAATTTTTTTTTTCTTTTCTTTTTTGAACTGCAGGCAAGCTGTCCAAGGACCAGATCAAGGCCGGCCTGCAGGCACTCAAGGAGATTGCAGAGCTTGTGAGCAAGGGCCAGACCAACTCGGCCGATCTCAAGGAGCTCAACAACCAGTACTACACCAAGATCCCGCACGACTTTGGCATGAACCGTCCAACGATCATCAACTCGAACGCCCTGGTCGACCGTGAGCTCAAGCTGCTCGAGGCCCTCGGTGAGATCGAGATCGCCATGAAGGTGCTCAAGAGCTCGGGTGACGCCTCGGTCAACCCCATCGACAGCCACTACGACTCGCTCAAGTGCGCGATGAACCCGATCGAGCACGGCAAGAACGAGTGGAATGTGATTGAGGAGTACATCAAGAACACTCACGCCGCCACCCATGCAAACTACTCGCTCGACCTTGAGGACGTGTTTGAGATTGGACGCGACGGCGAGAGCGAGCGCTTCAAGAAGGACATTGACAACCACCAGCTCCTCTGGCACGGTTCGCGTCTCACCAACTTTGTCGGTATCCTGTCGCAGGGCCTGCGCATTGCGCCCCCAGAAGCCCCTGTTACCGGCTACGTAAGTTGCGCACTTTTGTTTAATCAAATGAAGAAAACAATTTTATTTTATTTTTTTGTAGATGTTTGGCAAAGGAGTGTACTTTGCCGACATGGTCTCCAAGTCCGCCAACTACTGCTTCACCAACAAGAGCAACAACACTGGCATTCTTCTCCTTTGCGAGGTACAATTCTTTGAGTGCTTGCTTGCAATTATAATGAAAATAAAAAATAAAAAATAAAAAATAAAAAATAGGTCGCGCTCGGCAAGCCCAACGAGCTCCAAAACTCCAAGTATGACGCTGACAAGCTTCCCGCGGGATGCAAGTCCACCAAGGGTCTTGGCAAGACGATCCCTGACCCTGCGCACACGACCGAGCTGTACATTACAAAACAAAAAACTTTAAAATAATGTTTGCTCCAAAAAACAAAACAAAAAAAAACAGGTTTGGCAACGTCAAGGTCCCGTACGGCAAGGGCATTCAGAGCACGCAGATCGAGGCCAAGAACAGTGTGCTCCAGTACAACGAGTTTATCGTGTACGACGTCAGCCAAATTCGCATCCGCTACCTCCTCAAGGTCAAGTTTAACTACAAGTATTAAAGACTTGTCCTTCTTTTCTCTGCTTTCTTTCACGACCAACGAAACGACAAAAAAACAAAAAAAGGAAATACTATTGCTTGAATAGACGATAGTAACCGATCATTAGCGTGAGGGTCGACATGGCAGCACCAATGATGTACTTGAAGATGTCAAACTTGAGCGTCTCGAGTTGCGTTGTCGTCAGCTTGATCTCGGTCTCGATCTTTTTGTCTGTCTCCTTGATTCTTGCCTCCTGTACAAGCGCTTCGTCTCTCAATCGACCCTGTACCATCGTCGTTCAAACCCCCCCGCCAAAGTTAATCGCCATTGCTCAAATACCTTTTCAAGGTTCATGTCCTGCCGAATGCTTGACTGGAGCTTGTTGACCTCCTCTCGCATCAGCGCCTTGGCCTTGTCGAGCTCAGCTAGTAGCCGCTCATTTTCGGCTTCGAGCTCTGCGACATCGCTCCGCTCCATCATCTCGAGTTCGTTCCGGAGCTCTGCGAAATCGGTCTGGTACTTGAACACGTGCTGTTGTTTTTCAAGGCCGTTATCTCGCATACGCGCTTATCAGACGATACCTTTTCCTGATCCATCTTGGTCACTGTGTTCCTCGTCATCGCAGCAAGGCTCTCGGTAATAACGTCGGTCAGCACGAGCATCACGGCCTCTGCTTGTCTCGGCGACATCCCCTTGATACCGCCGTAATTAATACAAGATCCGATCGGGGAGAGCATGCGCACACGCACACATACACACCTCATCTGTTAATCGCTGCACCACCCGTTGCTTGTCAAAGGCATGCAATGGCACGAGGGACCCCGCTGGCCGTTGGAATGACGACGATGCAGGCGTCAACAACGGGGGCGCCTCCGATTTAGACCCTGTTGCCTTCGATGGCGGTGGCGTTGGTGGTAACGACGACGCCGACGATGCCGACGATGATGCCGACGATGACGCCGACGCCGTCCATCGGCGCAGAACAAGAGGTAACCGCAACCGTTTGAGGGCGGAAGCCATTTTACAAATGTAAAGCCCATATACAACGAACTGAATTTATCTCGATCTACGTGTCCTCCATCTCGACGTCCTCAAAGTCGTCGTCGTCGTCGTCGTCGTCGTCGTCGCCGCCGCCAAATCCACCCTGACGACCGCTCTTCTCCTTGGGGAGCATCTCTTGGATGACACTGGAAAAAAGTTGTTTTAAAAAAATTTTTTTTATTACTAAAACGTGTTTACCGAGTGGACGGCGGCAGAAGGGGCACAGTCGTGTTCCATTTGGGGAAGACACGCTTGTAGAGCGGCATGCACACGAGATCTTGTGTCTTTAGCGGTGCATCAAACATGCACTTCATGTAGCCGTGCGTGCCGAGCGATTCCTTGATGTGGCCAATGCGGCCTCCCTTTGTGCGCACCTGCAACAAAAAAAGGTTATTTTTGAAACTTAGCACACGTATATCCAGTTCTCATACCTCGATCGGCTTGAACCATCGCACGTCCTCTGGGTTGAAAAACATAAAGCGGATCGTAGCCGTCTTGCGGTGGATCTTGAAGGGTTCGCCGGTGAGGACGATGCGCTTGACAATGATGCGGCGGGGGTGCACCTCAAGCAGCGACCCCGTGGCCACGAGGGTCGGCACGGTGTTGGGTCCATTGTCCTTGAAGAGAAGAACGGGGGCCGGGGGCACGGCGATGGGGCCGTAGATTGTCGCGACCGACGTGCGTCCATTTTGGAGGAAGCGCTCAAATTTGTGCTTGTCACCCTTGCCGTACTGTATAATAATAATAATAAAAATTTTTTTAAAATATTTCAAAAGATGGAATAGTGAAATTATAAAAAAAAAAACAGACCTCTGAATAGACGGGACGAGACAAAAAGCGACGGAAGCCGATGTGCGTGATGAGCTCGTCTTTGGAGCGAACAGGTGCAGAGTAGTCCTCATGGCGCATGACGCTAAAGTGCAGTACACTCGTCTTGAACTCATACTCTAGCAGTCCAAACACGAGCAAAGGCAGCATCGGGAGCTCCTTCCTGCAAATTTATTTTTTGAGAGAATAAAGAAATGAACACCTTTGTTTAACTTTACGTGCTCTGGGCCACCTTTTGCTGCCACTGCTGCACAAGGGCGAGGGGGACGCGGGCAACGTGCAGACGCACAAACGAGTAGGGATCAATGCCTGACACGTCCTTCATCACTCGACGGACAGTGCGGTTAAAGTCTTGGAAGTCGAAAATACGCGCATAGTCCAGGGGCAAGTTTTCATAAGGATCCCAAGGCGAGTTGCGGAAGCTTTTTTTTTTTTTTTTTTTTTTTGGCAAGTTGGATTAGGTTTGACACAATTGAGAAACTAAAAGTACCTTTTGATGCCACGATACTTGGCAAAGCGAAGACGAGCAGGCATGTTGATGGGCGTGTCCACCTCATCAGGAAACTCGCGGTCCTCCTTTGCACGCGCCTCGCGCTCCTCGAGGTAGTGCTGCAGATGCTCAGCCTCCTCCTCCTCTGTCAGCTGCGCGTCAAACGTGACGTTGCGATCTTCAGCGATAACTGTAATTGCCATCAAATTTAGTTTGTTACAATGCGGGAGAAAAAAAGCAAACTACCTTCGTCAAAGTCAGCATTGCTGTTGCCGTCCTCGTCGTGGCCGTCGTCAGGCAAATCATCGTTGTCGTCAAAGACGTCATGAGACTTGGAGTTGCCATCGGTATCCATTTGCTCGTCCTCGTCTTCTTCATCTTCGTCTCCTTCCTCGTCCACAATCCACGCAGCCTGATAGGAGGATGTTCCCTTGGGCACAATCTTGGTCTTCCGTTTGGCGTTTTCCTTTATGAGCTTGTCGACGCCTCCTGTATTGGGAAAAACACACATTGAAAAACCTTTTTTTACCGTTTCGAGTGTTTGTACCCCCAGTTTGCTTATCACGAGCCTTGAATGAATTTTCGGCTTCCATCAGCTCTTCATCGGTGATGAGCGTCTGCTCGTTGGCCAGCGGATCGGGGGTGTTTTCTTGGACCAGCGTGTCCCTGGTCTCGGGATCTGGGCGCTCAATGAAGCGCTCATCTGCATGTTGCTGCGTCTGCTCGTGTGCTTGGCCATCGACGTCCATGTCTCCGGTATGTGCTTTGCCCTTTTTGGCCTGACGGGCATTGAGGCGCTGCTGGTTACGCAAAGCCATGGTGGGGTTCTCGAGCTGCTCGATCGACTCGAGCTGGAACGTGCCAAACTCGGGGATGTGCACGAGGCGGTCGGGCGACCAATACGTGCCACGGGCAAAGCCGCTGACAAAGACTGGCATCAATTTTCGTGTGGTTAGATTCACCCCTGTGTATGTGTGTACCGTCAACAGTGTCACCAGCAGGCGATGCAGAGTTTGGGACGATCTCAAGCGACTCGGCCATCATGTAGGGGTGGTGGCTTCTCCAGACCGGAGGCTTCGCGTGGCTCATCGAGATCTGGCGAGTGAGCACAGAGATGTCGACGGCCGTGTCGAGTGCGTACAGCTAGTTAATTTATTTACGTTGAAACAGAAAAAAAAAAAAACTATTTTATCTTTGAAAAAGGGACTTACCTTGGTCTCGGCGGGAAAGTAATAGTTGGTAAATGAGAGCAGCGATCGCTTGACTCCGTTGCGGCGTTTCATCGGCAGGGCATCCAGGCCACTGGCGCAAGGCAGGAGGGTCGGCGCGCCCTGAGCTTGGATGCACGCCATGAAGAGTTCACCGAGTGCGTCGACCTCGACCGTGGCGGACATGACGATGGCGATGTAGTCGGCGGCTTTGGCGGCGTCGAGGACGTCGTTGAGATGACGGCCCACGGGGAAGAACTGGAGCTGCTGCTTGGCCTTGGTCGTGCACAGTTTGAGCGGGTTCGCTGGCAGGCCCGATTGCAGCAGCACCTCGAGCTCCTCATGCGCCAGGATGCGCTCGACAATGTCCGCAGCGACAATGTCGGCACAGAGTGACAGGACAGCGACGGTCTTGGGTGCGCCCGACACGCTGCCAATGCCACGGCTGTGCTGCAGAAGTTCCTGTGATAAACGAGTCCTTGTGCGTTAGAACGTGCGCGCGCGCGAGAGAGAGAGAGAGAGACACGCGCACACGTACCTCTCGCTTTGCACGCTGCAGTTGCTTGGCTGCATTGCGTCGGTCGGCCTTGTTCTGCTGGTGCGACTTGGGTCCCTTTGCGTGTGCACGCTCGACTCGACCGCGGCTGGTCTCCTTCACCTGGCCCTTGGACGAGTGCTTGGACTTGAACGGCTTGTTTGTCTGGTGCAGCGTGCCAGGGCGATGGCTGTGCGACGACATGTTTCTTCTACGCTGGGGCCGCTGTGCGGGCAAAGAAAATTTTGGAAAAGGTGGCCACATGGCCTCAGAGTGAAAGCACGGTCGTAGTTTTCCCAATTTAGATCTAAATCTCGTTTGGAACGTGAAAAACACCAGAGATGTGAAAAAATGATTGGCCAACGTGGAAACTCACTGCGCTCTTTCTGTCCAGAGTCAGGCAACACGGTGCAGTCCGTCGCAGCCTATCAGACGGAACGGCTGGCTTTCATAATTCCGAAACCGGCAAGTGAAACTTTTCTTTGTTTACAGGTGTTTACACCTTTTTTTATTGGCAACCTCGTGTTTCGGCTGGGAGTCGCAAAGGTTTTTCCACACACCTACACACACACCACCTACACACCACCTACACACCTACACATACCGAGGTGGGATTGGACTGCCTGCCTGCAGGCCTGTGTGTGTGTGTTTGGGGGGGGGGGGGGAGGGAGGGCTGTGGTACGGCCATGTCACGATAATGTCTCTGAATGGCTAAATTGGCGTTCTTGGAACGTCTCTTTTGTTTTTTCCAGCGCTTGTGTGAGGCATGCGTGCCGTGTGTCGTTTGCGTTCAGCCCGACTGTGTGTGCGTGTGTGTGCGTGTGTGTGTTTACCCCAAAGAGTTGAAACTTTGCCCAACAATTTGCACTAATAGTCTCGGTGGAACCACGCTAGAAACCTTTCCGCAAGAGCATGTCTGGGCCCGAGTCTCCAAGCTGGACTCCCTGGGGCGTCACAGAGTGCCCTCCAGGGTACGTAGGTACGTACCAAATTCCCCTCCCTTTCTTTTTTTTTTCTCAAAAAGTATGGATAACGGCTTTCCCGCAAAAAAAAAAAAAAAAAAAAAAAATTGGACGGCAACTGGATTCTCTTCGTGAACTGGTACCCGTGCACGCTGTATCAGGTAACCTTCCTTATTCGCATGGTCAACAGGGGCGCATTTGGCGTGGTTTTTTTTTTTCTTGCTTTTGTCTTCATGCCACTCACTTTTTCCCGTATTTTCCGCTTTCTATAATTACCGATAGCCGTTCAAGGAAGCTATCCAATACGTCTGGATTGGCCTCTACTTTCTCGCCATCGCCGAGCTCTTTGTGTCCCGGTTTTACCTCAAAGTGGACAAGACTCCAGTACGTGTTTATCACGCCTTCCACTCGTTTTTTTCTCACACTGTCACCTGTCACAACTGTAGCTGGTTATTCTCGTGGCGTACCTCGGCTCGCTCTTGACCATCTTTGGCAGCGTGCTTTACCATGGGTCGGTCCGGCATGCAACCGTTACGGAGATGCCCGATGTCGTCTTTGTCCTGCTCTCTGTAACCAAAACAAGAGCCTTACCGCGAAAGAGTCCTGAAATAACTATTTTCGTTTGCAGCTCTTCTTCTGCTTGCTCATGCCCGTCTGGCTGCTCTTCTCCATGATTGGCTACTTTGTCGATCTGGCCCATCGCAGTCTGCAAGTGCTCATGACTGAGAACCTTGGGTGGGCACGCGTGCGCAAGGTCGTCTATGTCCTACGGGTCATTAGTTTTGTTCTTCTCGCCGAGTTCTCGATCACGGGCTTTGTCCTGGGCGTGATCATGCCCATCGCCACCGGCCCCGGCAACCCCGACCTGCAAAACTACTACATGACGTGCATGTACGCCCTCTTCAGCTCCACTGTCTTCATCCTCGGCATCCTGTTCTTCTACATGATCACGATCACGCACAGGGCAGTCAAGAACCAGGTTCGCTTCCTCGTCCTCGGCATCGACGACGCCTCCAACCCAAATATCACCGTGTCTTTCACGGCCGCGCGAAAGCACCCTGTCGCAGGCACATTTGCCGACGTAATGGTCCGCCTCGAGTTTGTCATGGTCACCGTCGTCGGCCTCGCTTGGGGCGAAGCAGTTCTCTTTATCATTGCCGCAATCATCGGTGAAAGGTGCGTCAGTAGTCGTTGTTTTGCCCACTAAACTTTTCTTTTCGTGAAATGCAGATGGTTCCTAAACATTATCGCCGTTGGGTCGTTCATCAGCGCCATACCCTTTGTGATGATCGCCCTTTTCCGACCAAGCCTCTTGCCCCGATTCGTTGGCGGCCGCCTCGGTCTCGTCTCCCTGTCCACCTCATCCCATCAGAACCCTGCACTCAACGCCGCAGCCGTCAGCAACAGCAACCCTGGCAACAATACCGGCGGCAGCAAGACCGCAGCTGCAGGCAAACGATCAAACAACACCATGTCAACGACCGGCGTTGACGCAAGCGAGAACGACATAAAGCTCTCCCTCGTCAGCACGGCCGATAATAGCTACCGTCCGGAAACTAGCGCAGTGGTCATCGCGTCTCTCTCCGATCTCTCCGATTCGAACGCAGCCCTCCATTCTAGCAGCTACAACGAGGCCGCAGCCGTCATGGCTACCAGCTTCACCGGCGAGTTTGTCCCAAGCGTCATATCCTCCCCAGAGGTCGAGGCACCCTGAGCTGCGTTGTCGTAGGTTCAAGCCGGCTTGCACCTTTTTTTTTTTTTGGAATAGATAAATAAAAAAAATCCCATTAGTTCTAGCTCACGTATCCATTTCCCCATCTCTGTCCCATCTCTATCGGCGTATCCGCGTTTCTCTGCATGTAAAACTTCAAAAAAAAAAAATTTTTTTTTTTTTTTGGTCACTTTCGAGTTTCAAGGCGCGTTTCAGACCTTGTGGTGTAGCAACCGTTCTCAACTCAACCCCCACCCCACCCCCACCACCACACACACACCGTCTTGCCCACACAGGTTCAGCCCGTGCGAGAAGAAAAACAGGAACGAAAATGGACGGAGCTGACCAGGCTGCAGTGAAACGTCCAATGCGCTCTGTGAGCGTGGTCGTGCCAACGGAGAGCTGCATTGTTTGCTGTAACGTAAAAAAGGGCCTCACTCTATGCTTGCCTTTTTCCCCTGTATGGTTTCGTGTGGTTCTGTGTGGTTGCTGCTGCCGCTGTGGCTGTTGTACCAACTTCGTTGTGTCCAAATCCCCCCCGCCCCCCCCCCGCCCCTCCCCCAAAAAATCAAAATAAAAACAACAGCGAAGACGGCCCTTGTGATGGAGAGCATTAAGGTCGACAGCAAGAACTTCCACAAGGCCTGCTTCCGATGCACGACTTGCAACAACGTCCTTCGTCTGGGCAACTTTGCTGCGCTGCAAGGGTGCGTGCACAAATCTGTGCACTGAACGGATGTTTATTTTACCTCCTCCTTCTATTTATAGCAACTACTATTGCAAGCCCCACTTCAAGGAGCTCTTCCGCCTCAAGGGCAACTACGACGAGGGCTTTGGGCGTGAGCAGCACAAGACCAAGTGGATCAGCGGAGAGCGTGGCGAGTCGCCCGCACCTGGTTCGCCCGCGCCGGGTTCGCCCAGCGTCGCCAAGGTCACCGACGACTTGGCCGAAGTCAAGATCTCCACTCGTCCTGCCTCTGTCGCGGGCATCGCCAGTGTCCCTGCCGTCGCCAAGACGCACGTCGTCGCACCGTCACCGCTTGCGGCCTCGCCTGTCGTGACCTCGGCAACGGCACCCGTGACACCAAACACTGATACCCCTGAGCCCGCTGCCGCTGCGGCTGCCCCCGTCGCGTCGGTGTCGGCTTCGTCCTCTCCTGCTCCTTCCGCTGCCGATATCCTCGCCAAGCGTGCCATCCGTGATCAAAAGGTAAATAGACATAATTAGCAATATTCTGCTAATTGGTTTTGGGCCGTCTAGTCGCTTTCGCTCAGCGCTGTCAACGTCAAGAACGCTGCCTGTTTTGTGTGCGACAAGACCGTGTACCAGATGGACAAGGTCACCGCCGATGGACATGTATGGAAAATTCAGAAGAAATTTTTTTTTTTAAAAAAAAAGTTTGTGTTTTTCATCGTAGGACTACCACAAGACCTGCTTCCGTTGTGCCGAGTGCAACAACGTGCTGCGATTGGGCAACTTTGCTGCTCTTGCTGGCAAGATGTACTGCAAGCCGCACTTCAAGCAGCTATTCAAGCTAAAGGGCAACTATGACGAGGGCTTTGGCCGCGAGCAGCACAAAAAACTCTGGGTGGACGGATCCGACAAGGAGGTCGAAAGTGTCGGAGCGTAATCGCTGTTTCCTGCAGAAAAAATTTTTTTTCTTTCTTAAAGATACTTTTTACCAACTGCATAATTTTTTGACTTGATAATTTTTGAACACTTGAAAGGTCAGTGAAAGAATGTTCGCACATTTTCATACACCAGAAAAGTTACCGCAGAAGCAGGCCCTGTCTTCAAAAGAGCAGGCAAGAGGCCCCGATAGAATCCTCGCCACCCCTTTTTGGAAAAAAATCAGCTTCCAATACAACGATAATACAGTACGCACCTCTAGCCTATACGTTTTGACAATGCAATCTCGCACATTGCCGTACGAGGTGATGCCTCCAACAGCGTACTTGCTGGCTTCGTTGTGTTGCATCTGTAGTCGCTTCCGGATGACGTCGAACGGCATCGTGGATGTCTTGCTGATCAGCCCCGCGGCCGCACCACAAAACGTCTTTTGGAGGTCAAACGTCACCCATTGCTGATTTTTGCGCCACTCGCTAGGCAGGTACACCGTCGCCACGCGGGAGGTGCTGCGGTTGAGGACCTCGTAGCTGTAGTACATTATTCCCATGGAAGGGATGATTTGGAGCACGGTTGGTGCGAGCCCTCGATAGAATCCGCGCAATCCGTCCTGTTGCCACGTGTGCGCAAATGCTTGAAGGAGCCCCGTGTACACCCTCGTCTCGTGCCCTTGTAACGAAAAGCGCGTCCGAAAGAGATCAAACGGGTACGTTAGCACGGTCGCCAACGTCCCTGCCATCGCACCCGACATAAACGTCCCCAGGCCGGAGCGCACATTACTGCCGGTCGTCTGCAACAGTAGTATGAGCACTGACTGGTACTGCGAAAAAGAATGACGCGTACGTGGGGATCCAGGAGCTGTTCCACCTGACGGTACGTCGAGAATTGGATCGCACCGTATGACAGATACAAAAGCAGAGCCGACAGATTCCCCTTCCATAGCGCCTAATTTGCACCAATAAATAAATGGAACCATATGCCTCGTTACCAGCAGGCCTTCCTCGCGTACGATCAGCGCAAAGGCATGCGAAACGCTTTGGTACTTTGGGACAGACTCTCGAGCTTGTGTCTATGGGGGAACCAAGGGAGACCAATAAAACAAAATTTCCTTTCCGTAAAGGATAGGTGCACCTGTAGTCTTATCTTGACGACATCCAACGGTGCCACGCACATCCGTGAAACCACGCCGGCAGACGCTCCCGCCACCAAATCGTCGAGCATTGCTGAAACTTGGGAACTTGGGAAAAACTTCGGCCGCCCACGTGGTCAAACATTAGTTACCAGACGCGAGTCAAGATTTTAGCGCCAAAAAAAAAAAATAACCGTTACAACGGGCTGGGCAAGCGAAAAAACTAACCCAACCGCGCAACCACACCAACAAGACAGAGCCCGCAGCGTGAAATGCACATCCGCGAGCTCATCCTCGATGGCTTCAAGTCGTACGCGACACGCACTGTCATCACTGGCTTTGACAAGGATTTCAATGCGGTCACAGGTACACGTCCCAATCCCAGTCCATGTTGTATTAATTGGAGGGGCAGGTCTCAATGGCAGTGGCAAGTCCAACATCCTCGACGCCATTTGCTTTGTCCTCGGCATCAACAACTTGAGCCAGGTACACAGAGAGAAATAACGAAAAGGGCAGGGCGTGTTTTTTTATTATTATTTTAACCCCCCCCGTTAACCGTTACTCTCGATAGGTACGTGCAACCAATCTCCAAGACCTCGTGTACAAGCGTGGCCAGGCTGGCGTGACCAAGGCCAGCGTGACCATTGAGTTTGACAACAGCGGTAAACGTCGCCTCGATTTGCGCTCTTGTTGCTAATCTGCTCTCGTTGAAAAGACCCCGAGACGTCGCCCATTGGCTACAAAGAGTACAAGACCATCACCATCACCCGCCAGATCGTCATCGGTGGCCACAACAAGTACCTGATCAACGGCCACAATGTGCAGCAAAAGATGGTCGCCAACCTGTTCCAGTCGGTCCAGCTCAATGTCAACAACCCGCACTTTTTGATCATGCAAGGCCACATCACAAAGGTTCTCAACATGCGCTCGGTCGAGATCCTGGCAATGGTCGAGGAGGCTGCAGGAACTCGCATGTTTGAAGACAAGAAGGAGTCGGCCATCAAGACGATCGAAAAGAAGGACAAGAAACTGGACGAGATCTCTGTCGTATGAGCAAACAAGGGCGCCTCCTTTCATGCTCTAAACGTGACTTCCATTTAGCTCTTGAATGAGGACATTACTCCCAAACTCGACAAACTGCGCAAGGAGCGTACCGCTTTCTTGGAGCTGCAAAAGGTGGAAACCGAGGTCGAACGCCAGCGCCGCATTGTTGTCGCAGTGCAGTACACATACGCTGCAGACAAGCTCAAGACGTCCCAGACAGACTTCCAGGAGAAGCAGAATCGCGTTGCAGCCCTTGAGCAGGAGGTACATACGCTTATCAGCAAGAGAGAAGAAAAAAAAATTGTCAATGTCGACACACTTTTTGTCCTATTTGCAGGAGGTCGCCCTCAAGTCAGAGATCAAGGCAAGCGAGGCCCAGATCACCCAGATCACCGCCAAGAAGGAGAAGGAGATGGGCGGCCAGTACGAAAAGCTTGAAAAGGACCTCGAAAAGTATGGAGAGCAGGTCGTTCGTGTCAAGACCCAGTGCGACTCCAAGCAAGATGACATCAAGCAGGAAGACAAGGCCCTCGCCAAGCTCCGCAAGTCGCACGCAGAGGTAGCACAACCGAGCAACATAAGCTATTGGAAATATATAACCCGTTGTCCATACCAGGCCAAGACCGCGGTCACCACAAAGGCCGCCGAGATGACCAAAGTCCAAGCAGAGTTTGACGACGCCAAGGCCATCCACGATGCCAAAGCAGAGGAGGTCCGCAAGACGGACGAGCTTCTCTCGACACTCCTCACAGGATCTTCTGGTGATTCAGACAAGGGCTACAATGAACAGCTTCAAGGTGTGCCAATTTATTTATTTTCAAATTTCTGACGATTGCTGGCTTATTAGACGCCAAGAAGAAGAAGGCACAGGTCGCCAAGGAGTCCGAGCAGGCCAAACTCAAGCTGGACCATTTGACAAAGCTGATCAAGGACCTCGACGCCAACTTGAAGCAGCTCGAGAAGAACAACAAGACCCTCTCGACAAAGTACGAGGCCTCCAAGCAAGAGCTTGAGGCAACCAAGGCCAAACTTGCCAAGGCGCCCTACGAGGCGGATCGCGAGGCGGCTCTGAAGCAAGAATTCGACCAAATCACAAAAGGTATCAAAAAAAAAAAAAAATGCAAACTCTCGTTCCTCCGCCTAAAACATGTGCTGTCCCAAGTCATCGCGGAAAAGAAGCATCGCTACGAGTCGTTGTCTGACCTGCTCGCGCGTCTCAAGTTTGTCTACTCGGATCCGACTCCCAACTTTAACCGCAAGCAGGTGCATGGCCTCGTGGCAAACCTCATCAGCATCCCTGCCGACAAGGCACACAACGCGACCGCCCTCGAGATCTCTGCCGGTGGTCGCCTTTACTCGGTATTTGCGCCTCCTCCCCAGTCGATCTTACTTGAATAATATTCTTTCCTTTGCAGGTTGTCGTCGACAACGAGGTTGTTGGCACGCAGCTCCTCGAAAAGGGCAAGCTCCAGAAGCGTGTGACCATCATCCCGCTCAACAAGATCCAGCGCGGCACTATTCCTGCCGATCGCCTCAACAAGGCCAAGTCACTCGCCCCCGGCCGTGTCGAGTTGGCGCTGTCCCTCATCGGCTATGACAAGGATGTCCAAGCCGCGCTGGAGTTTGTCTTTGGCAACACGGTCATCTGCGCCGACAAGGATGCTGCAAAGGCCGCAACGTTTGAGGCCAAGCTTCGTTCGGTCACGGTTGAGGGTGATGTCTACGAGCCCTCTGGCACCCTCACTGGTGGTTCTGCGCCCAGCAGCAAGTATGTTTCGTTTTTTCCTCGTCCAAATATAATTTGTAAATTTTACAATGTACAATTTCAGCTCCATGCTTCTCCAACTCCAGGAGCTCCGCACTCTGCAAGAGGAGTTGAACAAGCTTGAGGCTAAGCTCGCCAAGGTCGAGCAGGACTTGGCAGGCGTTTCCAAGGCTTCAAAAACCTACCACGAGCTCAAGCAAGCTGTCGATCTCAAGCAGCATGAGCTCAATCTTATCCGCAAGCAGCTGGATGACAGCCCCCACGGACAGGTAGTTTACTTTATCGTAATTATTCATTCTAGCAGTTTTTGTCCTTAGACGATCAAGCAACTCGAGCAGAGCCACGCCGAGATGGCCCAGCACCAGGACACTATCAACGCTGCCCAGCAACGTGAGAAGGCTGCTCAGGGCGAAGTCGATCGTATTGAAAAGGAAATGCAAGAGCTCACCGACAACCGCGACGGCAAGATTTCGGCCCTCAAGGTAAGGAAAAAGGAAAACTCAGTCTTGAAACTAAACTTGAACAATTCTCGCAGAAACAATTGGCGAAACTCAAGTCTGACCAGATGACAAACAGCAAAAACTTCAAGCTCAAGCAGCAGGCCATTCAGACTCTTCAACTTGAGCAGAGTATGCGCACAGAGTTGTTTTTTGTTTTTTTTTTTTTAAATTTTTTTTTTATGTACGCTTCAGAGCAAGCCGACGAGGAAGTTGTTCAGACTGAGGACCTGGTCAAGGCCAGCGAGGCAACACTTGTGCAACTCAAGGCACAACTAGAGGATCTGCAGAAGGATCTTTTCAAAATCAGCGTAAGTTTTCCCCCCTGTGGCAATTCTTTTTTGTTTTGTTTATTTTTTACTATCATTCCCACAGGAAAAGTTCAACCAGATCAAGCAGGCCCAGCAAGTCGAGCGCGAAAAGCTCTCTGCCTACGACGAGGAGCTTTCGCAACTCCGTGCCCACGTCAATACACAGTACGCCCGACAGTCTTGAGTCGATGTTCAACCTTGCTCTTTTTCATAGATCCGAGGCCATTAATGAGGCTCAAATTGAGGTCAAGCGGCTCACGATCGAGATTTCCAAATTCCAAAAGGACCGCCAGGGCAACGAGGCTGTGATCAAGAGCCTCGAAAAGCAATACGCGTGGATCGCCGACCAGAAGCAGTAAGAATACGATGATGTCTTTCTTTTATTTACTTTGTCAAAAAACTTAGGCACTTTGGTGTTCCCGGCACCGCGTACGACTTTGGTAACGTCAATGCGGCTGAGGCCAAGAAACGTCTGGAGCAGCTGGAGGAGAGCCAGACCCGTCTGTCCAAGAATGTCAACCGCAAGGTCATGAACATGATCGACAGGTACTTTTGGTCCTCGAAAGAACGGTGTCTAAATGTTTTCAATAATAATTTAACAGGGTTGAAAAGGAGGAGCAGGCCCTGAAGAAGAAGCTGGCGATTGTGAAGAACGACAAGGAGAAGATCGAAAACACAATCCAGACCCTCGACGTTAAGAAGAAGGAGGCCCTGCACAAGACCTGGGAAAAGGTCAACCAGGACTTTGGCGCAATCTTTGGCGACCTCTTGCCTAATTCGTCCTGCAAACTCGACCCCCCGGAAGGTAAGGAAATCAGCGACGGCCTCGAAATCAAGGTCAACCTGGGAGGAGTGTGGAAGCAGAGTCTGACAGAACTCAGCGGTGGTCAAAGGTAACATTGCATGAATTCACTGATTGCGCCGAGCTTACATATATAATATTTAATCTAGGTCACTGGTCGCACTCAGTCTTATTCTGTCTCTGCTGCTTTACAAGCCTGCGCCCATCTACATTCTGGACGAAGTCGACGCCGCACTGGATCTTTCACACACACAAAACATCGGCCAGCTCATCAAGAACCGCTTCCATGGTGCTCAGTTCCTTGTTGTCTCACTCAAGGACGGCATGTTCTCCAACGCCAACGTTCTCTTCAGGGCCAAGTTCCGTGACGGTGTGTCGCTGGTCGAGCGCCATGTGCAACAACAAAAGAAGAAATAGCTGTATGTATGTCTAAAACAAAGTGATTATGCGTTTTTTTTCCTTTCTTTGTCCTTTCCTTGTGTATTCGTGTGTTTAAGCAAATTCGAGACGTCTGAAGAAATTACAACAACAACAATTTAAAGCGATTTCGTGACCTTGAAGTAAAATTCGCCCTTTTCGTGAGCCTTGGCCTTCCTCTCCGATGCACCGACGAAAAAGGAACCCTTGAAATCACCATAGCCCGCACCGGACGGCGTCCACTTGCCAGAAAACGTCTTTTTGTCGTATACAATGGTCATCGGGGTGGATGACTTGCCCAAGACATCAACCTTTCCTGAGACGACGATGATTGTCGGAGTCACAAGGGTGGCATCCACTGCTTCGCCGGTCACAGATCCGTTGGGCAGGACGGTCACCGTCATCGAGGGGGACAGGCGAGCCGCTTGCCCTGTGATGGTTTCGTTACCTAAATCCTTACGTACTTAGAAACTACGTCAAGGGAAAGGTAAGGGTACCTGTCAAATAAAACTTGCCAGAGCAAGCAATGCCGTTCCATGTCGCGTCGCTGGCAGATGGCGCAGTGGATGCAGAGCTGGATGCCGCGGCTGAATACGCATACTGAGCCATGAGCGGATTGTTTGCGTACGCCGACGATGGCGCAGTGGCGTAGTATTGGTAGGCGTCGTGCTGCTGTTGAGGGTAGTGGTACTGGTGGTGGGGAAGCGGAGGAGGCCCTGGCTGTTGATATTGTGTGACATGATCGTAGGACGGCGGTGCATGATTTGACTGGGGCATCCTGCTATCGCTGCCCATGTAGCCCGGCGGTGGATGCGCCGTCCCACCGCCGCCCTTTGGGGGCGCTGCCTTGAGCTCCATCATCGTGAGTGCCCCACAGGTGTCGCATGTGATCTGGTACATTGGGCCCAGCGCGGCGTCCGCAAAGAAGTCGATCGGCAGCCTGCATCCGGCGCACGTTGATCTGTATCGCTTCAGGCCCGAGAGCGGCGGCGCAGAGGGCGCGGTGTTGTAACCCCGCACTTTGGTGGTGGCTGGAGGCTGTGGGGCGTACATCAGCCAGTGTCGTAGTTACCTGCAGAACCATGCGAAAAGTTCAGTCTCCCTCAGTGCACGCGCAAAAATCAAGTGATTGGACAGAGATGGTCGGAAAGAGAGTACGTATTCAGAATGTTGTGAAAAGCACAAGAGAGGAGAGAATACAGTGGTTGAAAAGAAAGAAGGAGCGAAATATAAAAAAAAGGTATAAACGAAGAAAACAAGGTAGAGAAAGAAAGAATAATAAATTGTAGAATTTCGCTGAGAACAAAATTCACTTTGCATTCATCGTTCACAATCGACATTAACTCGACGAAGAAAGGGAAAAGGAACCCTAGCACTGCGATGGCGGACACACCTCACAGACAACAACTCGAATAAGTATGCCTTGTCCGACAATATGAAAAGGAGAGAAGAAAAGATGCGGTTGAATGTGCATGAATAGAGATGTAAATTCTCATCAATTGTGCACTCGGGTGTAATTATTTGCCAATTTTTACAACTTTTCTACGTCCGATAGCGGATTCGGGGGTTTAGATCGACGATGCGGAGATTGTGCATCTTGGCCATGGTCTCGGTGTCGTGGTAACTGGTAAGGCCTGTGCAGAAAAAGAAATTAAATTAAATAAAAAAACGTAGATTGATACATTTAAGTGTTGCGCGGACGACATTGGCCCTGTTCATGGAGCCTCGGACCTTACATCCCAACGTAGTGATGCCCGCTAGCTCGCAGATGGTTTGGACGATCGGGTGGGCAAGCACACCCTTGTGCTCTGCAAGCGGCCACATCTCCACGACTGTGGCGCCAACCTTGACCTTTCGACGGATAGGAACAGTCATGCCCAGCAAGCGGTTGATCGGGAGGAGGTTGCGCATCGCGCGGCGAGCACCCTTTCGTGTTGCCTGGACATTGGGGGGGAAAAAAAAAAAGTTGACGAGAGAAAAGAAAAAGAAAATATGAGACGGACCTCCATGGGGGTGGCCGACTTGCCCATAGCAAAGCCGAGGGCGCCGTTCTTGTTGCCGACAATTACATACGTTCGGATGGAGTCGCGACGACCACCGCGGACAGTTTTGCGGACGCGGGCCGTCTGGGAAGCGGGAAAGGAAAAGGAAAAAAGAAAGGGTTTTAATAAATAAAAACGAAAAGAAAAACAAACCAACCTCGACGATCTTGTAAAACAGACCAGAGTTCTTGGGGAGAATGGGGATTTCCGCAGAAGACATGGATTCCATGTACATCCGGTCCTTTGATGCCGAGTCTTTCCCATAGTTTTCAAAATACTCTTCGTCTTCCATTTCGTCGTCTTCGAGGTCCGACAAGGCAGCATCCATTCGCTGCTTCTGCTTCTGACTCTCCTCAGAGTTGATCAGATTGCGCATGCCGAGGCCGCGAGCATGGTCTTGGGCTATGCTGTCCTTGGCCACCTGGTTCAGGTACTTTGTGAAGACCGGGGACGTGTTTTTCGGCACGAGGTCCTTGGGCAGAGGCAGGCGGGCTTGGGGCTGCTTACGCTGCTCTTCATCACGATTGCCCCGCGCAAAGGAGTCGCGGCGGGGGTTGTTGTCTTGGCGCTGACCGTACTTTCGCTGCTGGCCATCACGCTGCTGGCCACCGTCGCGCTGCTGGGGGTTCCGCTGCTGGTAAGAGCGACGATCGCCTCCTTGGCCGCCTTGGCCGCCTTGACCGCCTTGGCCGCCTTGACCGCCTCGCTGGCCTCCTTGACCGCCTTGGCCGCCTTGACCGCCTCGCTGGCCGCTCCCGCCGGTGGACGCAGTCGCCAGCGCGCGAGTGGCAACGGCAACTAGAAACAGAGGGGTATCTTAAAGGAGCGAGGCGCAAGGCACGACCTACCTGGAAGAAGAAGGACCTTTTTCGCAGGAGCCACGACGGAGGCCATCTTTTCGAGTTGAATTTGACTAGTTTCGCCCCTAAAGTGACCGCCGCGTGACAGTTCCGCAATGTTTGACGAGTTGAGCGTTCTCTTGCTGACCGCGGCGGTCTCGCTGACGGCGCTGCTGGTCTACATGACCTCCCAGGTAAGCCGCGCGCAAAAAAAAAAAAAAGGGCTTTTTATTGACTGGACGGGTCCGAAAAACCCCTCCAGGGTCCGGATGTGCCCCCGTACAAGATTGCTTACCAGTGCGACTCGACCAAGACGCGTCACCAGGTAAAGCTGTCCTGTTTGGTGTTTAGTGTCGTGCGCACTCAACAGAATGAGACGACAGGGCGAGTCGGCCGTCTATCGCTCGCGCTCGGCCACGAATGGTCTGGTCCGCAATGTCTACACAGACTCCAAGACGCTGTACGAGGCCTTCCAGCGCGGTCTCCGCAACAATGCCGATCGCCCCTGCCTTGGTACGATGCGTTGGTGTTTTTGAGTGTGTCAACAAAACGAAACAAACCGATATACCGCAGGCCACCGCGAGGGCGACAGCGATTTCATCTGGAAGGTAACACGCTCTCAAGTTGGTATGGCATCCTAACTGTGCTCGCACAAGACGTATGCCCAAGTCGCCGAGACGATCGACTCCTTTGCCTCGGGCCTGTTCTCGTTGGGCGTCAAACCCGGCCAGAAGACCTTTGTTGGCATCTTTTCCATCAATCGCCCCGAGTGGTCGATCACCGAGCAGGCAATCACACTCTCGGATGTGGGGACTATTTACTGACGTTTTTTCAGGTCTGCAACTCCTACTCTATGGTCACCGTCGCTCTGTACGATACACTCGGCCAAGATGCTGTTGTACACATCATCAAGCAGTGCGAAATGCCCGTAAGTTTTCCTGTGTCCTTTTTTTGTTTATTTGAATTTTTTTTTTTTTTTTTTTTTTTGCCAAAAAG
>Ga0302233_10000212_pt1 | contig 53905 bp, 45 predicted proteins | sample II_Palsa_N3_1_FD_193516 | JGI IMG/M metagenome (GOLD analysis project Ga0302233, IMG submission 193516) | Peat permafrost microbial communities from Stordalen Mire near Abisko, Sweden - II_Palsa_N3_1 | ecosystem: Environmental > Terrestrial > Soil > Palsa > Peat permafrost | place: Sweden... | reverse complement strand
GCCAAGGGCCGAGCAACCGGAGTTGACATAATAGTCAATGAGGATTGCAAGGACCCGCAGGCAACAACGCCTAAAATCTAAATGGAATGACTATATCAGGATGAAACCAGTCATCAGCTCGTAGGCTTGTGGCATTGCCACCAGCTGCAGGTAAGCCTTAATATTGAAAGACAGGATGGGTGCTCAACAACGCCTACAATCAAAATGGAAGGAGTCTATATGAGTGAAACTGCATTGCGCGAAGAGCTAGCCCTCGCCTACCGCATATTAGCCGACTTAAGGCTAGATGATCTTACCTACACACATCTTTCAGCACGCTTACCCGATAGCCACTATTTTTTCATCTACCCTTTTGGCTTGCTGTTTGAAGAAGTAACTGCCGCGTCTTTACTCAAAGTCACCCTTCAAGGTGAGGTGGTAGAAGGCTCTGAATACCAATATAACCAAACAGGTTATGTCATGCATGGCTGCATTTATCGCAATCGGGCTGATCTCAATGCTATTTTTCATTTACACACCAAAGATGGCGTTGCCGTATCTGCTATGAAAGAAGGCTTATTGCCTATTAGCCAATGGGCTCTGCATTTTTATGATAAAGTTTCATATCACGATTACAATTCACTTGCACTCACTGTCGCAGAACATGAAAAGAATTTAATTGATGATTTAAATAAAAATAAAGTCATGATACTAAGAAACCACGGCACCGTGACCTGTGGTGCCAGTATCCCAGAAGCATTTTTTTACAGTTACCATTTAGAAAAGGCTTGTCAAGTGCAAACCTGTACGCTCAGCTCCGGAGGCTGGATAGTTCCTCAACCTGCAATTTGCAAGCAAGCAAACGTAGATTTATTGGCTTTTGAAAAAAATCTTGGCGAACGCGATTGGCAAGCTTTAAAAAGAAAAATGCACAGAAAAGACTCTAAAATTTAGCACCAAGTTTTAGAGTCTTTTCCGTTTAAGTTCATGTGATACATCGGGCATTCCAAATCTGTTTTCGTATATACCCTTTGTCTTTAGATTTACGGCTTTGTTGCCTGCGGATAATGACTCGCACCATCCTTGGTACTCGCCCTGCGGGCGCTTTGCGTCCAAAACGTTCCATACGTTTTGTCACAATCCTCATTACGCACAAGGTAACTCCGGTTGTTCGGTCCTTGGCGCCGCGCCGTAAACCAAAATCCAAAGGGTATATTCTAAACAAAATGGATGCATCATTTTGTCAATATTTTAAGTCAACGATCCTTCTGCTGAATGTCGGACTCGTCTTCATCTTTAAAAGAGCTATAAAGATTGCGATATTTTTCGGCAAGCTTCACCGCTCGAGCGCGAGTTGCCGGCTCCATTTTGTCGATCAATGCGGTTAAAGTTTCCGGAGTGGCTTCATTATGCTGGTAAAGCGCAATCTGCAACCAGCCATAAGCTTGAGCATCATTTTGGCGTAGACCTTGACCTTTTAAATACAACAGCCCCAGTTGGTACTGAGCAGGACGAAAGCCTTGGTAAGCGGCTTTCTTAAACCAATTGGCAGACTCACGTTCATCCTTATCAATACCATCACCATTTAAAAGCATCCAAGCAATATTGTACTGGGCATAAGCTAAGCCCTGCTTGGCTGCCGCTTGATACCAGTTCAAAGCCTCACCAATATTGCGTTCAATGCCTAAACCTTTAAGATAAATATCTGCTAAATCTGCTTGCGCCAGGGGTAAACCTTTTTTAGCAGCGCATGTCAACCAACGCCTGGCTTCTTTCCAATCTTGATTGAAGCCCCAGCCTTTGGCATAGGCTTTAGCAATTTGATATTGAGCCATAGCAGCATTACTATTGCTTTCTGCTCTTTGATACCATGCGACGCTTTGCCCCAGATCCAGTGCCACACCGCGCCCCAACTGATACAGAATACTGAGCATATATTGCGCATAGGGTTGATTATCTTTAGCGGCTTTTTCATACCATTTAAATGCTTGAGACAAAATACGCGGAGCACCTTTGCCCGCATGATACAAATCGCCCAATTGGCTAGCCGCCAAAATAGAATCTTGTTTTGCAGCTTTTTCATACCAGATTGCAGCTTGCTTATAATTCTTAGCAACACCAAAGCCCCGTCTATAAGATTCTCCCAAACGGTATTGCGCATCGCGGTGGCCCAGCTTTGCGGCCTCAGTGTACCAAGCAACTGCATCTTTAAGGTTACCTGGGCCATTTCTATTAAATTCATCGATCAAGCCCAGCTCAAAAGCTGCATCTTTCACGCCTAAGGCCGCAGCTTGCCGATAATATTGCACTGCCAAGCTTATATCCCGCTTGCCAAAACGCCCATGCTGATAAACATCACCCAGTTGTTTTAAAGCCAGAGGATGATTGTCAGCGGCAAAGTTTTGCAACTGTTCTAGAGCCTCAGTATGCTCTTGTTCACTGCCAGACTCCGCCATTAGGCCGGCCATGGTAACCATCGCTTCTTCAGAGCCCAAACTTGCAGCATGCTGATACCAACGATAACTCTTGGCCAAGTCTTTGGTGCCGCCATACCAACCTCGATACAGCTCGGCCATGCGCATCATCGCTTCAATATTGCTATTGTCGGCGGCAGATTTGTACCAATCCATGGCTTGATGGAGATTGGGTTTGGTACCCAGGCCATCTCGGTACATATCACCCAAGGCCAGCATCGCTGCTGTTAAACCTTGCTCAGCAGCTTGCTTATACCAGTGCATGGCTTGCTTGAAATCTTGAGGCACATGTTCGCCATGTCGATAAACAGAGGCCAAGCGCAGTTGACCATGCTTATCACCTAAATTGGCAGCTTTCTGCAACCACTGCAACGCTCGCAAGGGATCCCGGCTGGTAGCAGCCCGATGGCTATACGCTTCGCCCAAATGGGTTCGACCTGCTGCAGTCGAGGCTTCATCAGCTTCCTCTTGTTGCTGCTCTGCTGCAAAATCTGCCGCTTCATCGGCGGAGGTTGGCTGAAAAACACCCAGCAACAATACTAAAAGGCTGACTAATTTAAAAAAGATTTTCATGGCTTTGGCTACACTTTCCACTGAAATGAATGCTACATTTAGATATGGTAGCACGGATGCGGGCCAGGAAAAGAATAGGGTTTAAGTCTTTTAGATTGCTGATTACCCTTCACCCGAATTATCCCAATACCTTGATATTCTCCCCCACAAGTGAAGGCCTAAGCCATGTTTTATTACCTTTTTAAAAGTTTAAAAATTTTTGTAGCCTGGCTTGATTGGTTGTTGTTAACCCTAATCCTATATAGCTGCAGTTTTTTACCAGCCTATTTTACCCAAAGTTGGTATCATTGGGCCTTTCGTCGTTGGTGTTGGGCCTTTGTTCGAGCTATAGGAGTAGAGCTGCGGCTGCATCAAAAAAATCGTTTCGCGTTACCCCAACAGTATCTGCTCATAGGTAACCATCCTTCCGCTTTTGAAGACATCGGCATGCCAGCTCTTTTTAATGTACGTTTTCTAGCAAAAATAGAGGTAAAAACATGGTGGGTATTAGGCCGCATCAGTACCGCTGCCGGCACTCTGTATGTGGAGCGGGAATCCAAGGATTCACGAAAAGCAGCCTCCCTTGAAATCATCGATGCGTTAAACTCTGGACACAATATTGGACTATATCCCGAAGGAGGCTGCAAAGGCCGACGCATTTTTCTGCCCTTTCGGTATGGCACTTTTGAAGCCGCCATACAGACCAAAATACCAATTGTTCCTGTGTTATTACACTATGAGGCTCAAGAAGATTTTGAATGGGGCCCGCATGAAACTTTGCTGCAAAAAATATGGACCATGATGAAAAGCTCTAATAAAGTTGTCAACTATTATGTATTTGATGCCATCAATCCAACCCTTTTTAAAGACAAACAAGCTTTATGTGCATATACTCAGGAGCTTTATCTAGAGTGGCAGAAAAAATATCTTGAATAGTTTTGCTAACCAAAACTGTTCTTACATATCCTTTTTTAGAGGCCCTTATGAATCACATTTTACAGGAGTTCTATTCATGCCTTTACTCTGTTTTAGTTGGTGCTCTCGTTCTAAACCTAGTCCGAAGAATACCAGTTCTCAAACCCAAATCGTCGCAGCACAAGTCATTCACAACAACCAGATGACTTCTCTTTGTCAAGCTTTGCCCGATGATATTCAAGCAAATCTCAGCCCTGAGCTGCGACAGGCACTGGATAAAAAATTCACCAAGCCTTTAGAAATGCTTGGAATTGCGCCTTATATGCCAAATCAACAACGAAAGTTTGGTTTATTTATCCTTCAAGAGTTAGGCATCGATACGACCACTACAACCGCTGGCAAAAAAAATCTTCAAGACACGCTAGCACGCATACATCAAATCAAGCCCAGTGACCTATTTGATAAATGGATGATAAACCAAGCCCTACCGGCTTTTTCTTATGTCGGGCTTTTAAACGAATCTCAGCAAAATTTTTTGGGCAAGGCCGCCGGGCTTGCCCTCGATGCACAAATTACAAAAATGGCGTTAGACAGCAATAATACTTTATCTGATTTGCAAGAGTTTACCCATTGGGTGATCGGCGAGGTTGATCCGAGCAACAGTGATCATTCTATCTATCACCCTCATGCTGATTTTGAAAAAGAACTGATTGAAAATATAGAAAACATAGGCAAAAATGGTTTATACAACCAATGGCTGCAAGAAAAACAGGGTTTACTGCTTAGTCACAGCCCCAGGCCTCAATGAAGCCATGTTAGGTTACAATAAGCAGCGCGTGGTTAAGGCACGCGCCAGCGTCCCACCATCCAGATATTCTAATTCTCCCCCCAGAGGGACTCCATAAGCAATGCGAGTGGCTTTGATACCACGCTTTTTTACCAGCTCGCCTAAATAATAAGCCGTGGCTTCGCCTTCGACGGTGGGATTGGTTGCGAGGATCACTTCTTTGATATCGGCTGAAGCCAAACGCTGTAAAAATAGCTCAATACCGATATCTTCAGGACCAATACCGTCTATGGGCGATAAATGCCCCATCAACACGAAATAACGCCCTTTAAAACTACCTGTTTGCTCAACAGCTAAAACATCAGCGGGGGTTTCTACCACGCAAATTTGGCTGATGTCTCTGATGGGCGAGTCACACAATTTGCACAATTCATGTTCACAGAGGGTCCGGCAAGATTTACAATGGCCTACTTTTTCTAAAGCTTCTACCAAGATAGTGGCGAGTATGCGGCCCCGATCCCTTTCTCTTTGCAACAGATGAAAAGCCATTCTTTGAGCAGATTTAGGCCCAACCCCTGGAAGGCAACGCAAAGCTTTTATAAGTTCATCAACTAAAGGAGAAAAGCTCATATGATTTTAACGGTCCCTTTCATTCAGTGTGGCTCTTGGTATTCGGCAACACTTCAATAATTTCAGCACCCAATGCTTCTTTTAAACGTTGTAAACCCGCATCATTTTCTAAGGTAATCAATGCCTGGGATTTTTGTTCTTGTTGTAAACGTTGATGATGCACAGCCGGTGTTTCACCTTGGGATTTTCCAATCATAATTTTGAGTCGCAATTCCAAATTAAAATGTTGGCTGAGCACTTCTTGCAGTCTTTCCTCATGCCGCTTATTCCAAAGTGGTTTTTGGGCTTCATCGAGTATTAAAGTGACCGCAGTCCCCTGCCATTCTTTCAACGTACAATATTCTGCGACCACTTTGGTAACCCCTCTGAGCCCCAATCTCGGCACCAGTTCTGACCACTTGGGAGCTGTAGCCATATCCAAAGACACCGCCGGTTCTGTCATTTGAGGCCGGGCTGCTTGACTTATTTGTGCCCGCGGCTCTTCTAATGGAAGTATTGCTTCAATAGCAGGTTGAGTTTTTTCTATAGGGGATCGCAACGCATCGCCCAGTTCTGCTAAAGGCTGCCAGCTTGGCACAGCTTCAGCGACAATTCTTGGTACTGCTGCAGTGGGTGAATCTTGCTGTGACCGAGCCTTTAAGGGAGCCGCGGATGGTAAGACTGGCGAACCCAATTCAGCGGGGACTCTATCGACGGGTTTAAAAGCCAACATGCGCAATAAGGTCATTTCAAAACCGCTTTTCAGATCTGGCACAAAAGGCAAATTGGTTTGGCCTTTTATCGCGATTTGATAATACAGCTGAACTTCTTCAGGACTCAGGATCTGCGCTAATGTCAACAAGGCTTCGCGATAAGGTAAAGTCTCAGGGATGGTAAGAGGCGCTAACTGAGCCACTGCCAACTGGTGCAACAATTTCAATAATTCTGTGTGCAAATGTGTTGCGTCAGCAACCAGTTCAAAAATCTGGCTCATATTTTGTAACAATTCTACGGCATTTCTTGCCGCTAATTTTTCTAACAGTGCTAACAGCATCGCGGGATCACAACGGCCTAGCATCCGCTGCACGTCTTTTAATAAGACTGAGCCTTGACCATGGGCTATGGCCTGTTCTACCAAAGTTAAAGCATCGCGCATACTGCCTTCGGCAGCTGTTGCAATTTCTAATAAAGCAGTTTCTTCAAAATTTATTTTCTCAGCTTGTAAAACTACTGTTAAATGTTCAGCAATTTGTAAAGGTGTTAAACGTCGCAGATAAAATTGCAGACAGCGTGACAAAACTGTAGCCGGCAATTTTTGAGGATCAGTGGTGGCAAATAAAAATTTTACATGCGATGGTGGCTCTTCCAAAGTTTTCAGCAGTGCATTAAAACTATGATTAGAAAGCATATGTACCTCATCGATGAGGTACACCTTGAAACGTCCCTGGGATGGCAGATAGTGCACATTTTCTAACAGCTCACGGGTGTCTTCAACTTTGGTACGGGAAGCCGCATCTACTTCTATTAAATCCGAAAAAGTGCCTTGTTGAATAGCCAAACAATTGGCACAGCGTTCGCAAGGTGTTGAGCTAATACCTGCTTCACAGTTGAGAGATTTGGCCAAGATCCGCGCCAAAGTGGTTTTACCAATGCCTCGAGAACCGGTAAATAAATAAGCTTGATGTAATCGTTGGCTGTCTAAGCCATTAATCAGTGCTTTTAAAATTGCTTGTTGGCCAACCACAGCATGAAAAGTTGCCGGGCGCCATTTGCGCGCTAAAACCAAATAGCTCATAGATCTTCCGTATTGCGATGGATACTTTTGTGATCTGCAGAGTTCTAGGCTTATGGGCTTGCCACCAGCCGCAGCAGTCAACCTTCATATTGAAACACCTGATGAGTGCTCAACAAGGCATAAAAAATTGCCTGGAGCAATTTTCCACGTCAGCCCAAAGGGGCTGGAGCATGGATGCTCCAGATAAAATCTTGCATGGAAGGGTATAAGGTAGAAATAAATGGTGGCGGTCTAATCAGCCACAGCTCGGCGCCCAATAATCTGCTACCGCTGCTCCCTTCCGGGCCTGACGGGGTTAACAGCCGCTTGTCGCGAGAGTACCGATCAGCCCACCATAAGATTGCATTGTACCCAAGACTAACCTTTTTGAAAAGAAAAGGTCTCAATAATTCACCAACCCCATTAAAGAAAGCCAACTTTCTTTATGTTTTGCCTCCGCTACTGGCTTTCTTAAATACAAATTCATTACAACCCAGCCCACCTGCACAGGTTTTAAGTTTCCTTAAGACATAGCCTCGAGCTTGAAAAAACTCAAAAATTTCTTCAGGCTTGGCGACTTCGAAAGGATAGCCACCCACCCAATCCACCAAATCATACCAAGGAGACATACCTCTGTTGATACTATAGGCTTGCCAACTCTTTAATGGCTTGCCATATTGCAATAAATCCATCAAAAAAACATTTCCCCAGCATCTAATGAGACTAGCGAACAATAAAATACCTTGCATGGCTATACCACTTCGATTATAGAGTTTTTTAACCCAACTCCAATGTCGGCTCGAACAACCTTGGTCGTTGTATATCGAGATAAACAGCTGGCCATCCGGTTTAACCATTTTTTCTGCTTCTGAAAGCGCATTCCACATTTGCCCGGTATGGTGTAAAACGCCCCAGGAATAGACGATATCAAATTGGCCTAAACTCTCAACATAATCTCTATCTAAAATAGAGCCCTGGGCGATATTCCATTGGTTGTCATTCAAAAAATAACGTTGCTTCAGAGCTGAGGTACAAGCAACAGAATTCTCATCGTAATCAAAAGAAGTCACAGTCGCCCCTAAGCGGCGCGCAGCCAAACTAAAAAGGCCACTGCCAGAACCGATGTCTATAAAAGTTAAACCCACCAGGCTATCTCGTTTCAGGTTAGCTTTTAAAGAGCACTCCGCTTCATCTATGCGTGCTTGCGATAAATGATTTAGGAAATTTTTCCAATTGAGACCAAAACCAAAACGGCTTTGTTGATCATTATTCAATGAATTAACAATTTCAGTCATTTTTTTTCATCCCTCGTTGGCGCCAAAGCTGATACATCAAGACCCCCCAGAGAGAGTATTGCCAATTGCGCCGTTTGGTTAAATGTTCATGCCAACGTTGTCTAATAGGAGCTGCATTCAGTCCATTCTTTTTCAGAGCCTGTTCGGTTAATAAATCTTCTGCCCATTCTTTTAAAGCACCACGCAACCAACTGCCAATGGGTACGCCAAAACCCATTTTAGGCCGTTCAAATAAATTCGCTGGAACATAACGTTTCAAGACTTGTCGCAGTAGCCATTTGCTGTCATGGCCTCGAATTTTAGACGAGCGAGGCAAGGTCCAAGCCCATTCTACCAAACGATGATCGAGAAGCGGTACTCTGGCTTCAAGACTGACGGCCATAGAGGCTCGGTCTACTTTGGTTAAAATATCATCAGGAAGATAGGTTACTGTATCCGTGGCTTGCATAAATGACACAAAATCATCATTGGCATAGCGGGCGAATGCAGGTTCTATCGAACGAGGCTCAAAGGGGGCTGAAATTAAAAGATAGGGATCTTCCCATAGGCTCACCAAGTGATTATAGATCTGTTGTGGGCTGCCAGCTTTAAGCAAATCCGCAGCCTTATGAGCTTTATCACCTAATTGTGGCATGCGACCAAAAAGCATCGACGATCCCAGTTTATCCCAAATATCGGGTGATACGTTTTTAATTAAATCCGATAATGGTCTACGCAAAACTTGGGGGATCTTGCGCGTATAACGCCAAATTTTTTCACCCAAGAAATAACGGTGATAACCGGCAAAAAGTTCATCGCCGCCATCTCCCGATAAGGCAACAGTGACTTGTTCACGTGCCATCTTTGACACTAGATAAGTAGGAATTTGGGACACATCGGCAAAAGGTTCGTCATACCACTGCGGCAAATTGGGTATGATGGATTGGGCATCTTGTTCAGAAAGATACAATTCATGATGCTCAGTCCCTAAATGCTTAGCTACTTCTTTGGCATAAACTGCTTCATCATAGCCATTTTCTTTAAAACCTATAGAAAATGTTTTGATAGGCCGACTACTTTTTTTCTGCATTATAGCCGCTACCGTCGAGCTATCTATCCCACCTGACAAAAAAACACCGAGTGGCACATCAGATAGCATCTGTCGGCCAATGGCGTCTGTCAACAAATGATCTAATTCATCAGTCAACTCTAAATCTGTTTTTTTATCGGTTACAGACTGAGCCAAACCTTGTTCAACCACTTGAGGAAAATTCCAATAACAAACTTTACTGATAGTTTTATCAAGTTTGATAACAAGCAGGTGAGCAGGCTCAAGCTTTTCTATATTTTGATAAATACTAAAGGGGGCAGGCACGTAATTATAACGAAAGTAGGAGGCCAATGCATTGTTGTCAATTTTACCTTGCCAATTTTCATGGGGATAAAAACTTTTTAGTTGCGATCCAAAAAAAAGAACTCCGTTTTGAAAGCCCCAATAAAGCGGTTTAACACCCATTTGGTCACGGGCCAAAGTTAAACTCTGGGCCTGCGTATCCCAAAGAGCAAAAGCAAAAATTCCTATTAACTGTTGACAGGTTTTTAAAATTCCCCATTCTTCACAGGCGGCCAGTATAACTTCCGTATCAGAATGCCCTCTAAAACTATACCCTTCTTTAAGAAGGATCTCACGCAAATCGGGGGAATTGTAAATTTCACCATTATAAACGATGGCATAACGCCCTGAGCTTGACTGCATAGGCTGATGGCCAGCTGCAGATAAATCCATAATGGCTAAACGACGATGGCCTAGAGCCAAGCCATTTTTTGATTCAACCCAGATCCCTTCGGAATCAGGGCCGCGTGATAACAATTGGGACGTCATGCGTTTTACGGTCGTGGTTAGCAGATGTGTATCACTATCTTGAAAAGTCCAATAGCCGGTTAAACCACACATGATTTATTCACCTTGGTGTTGAGTAAGAGGAATAGAAAAATCAAAAGCTGGCGGAGACAATTTATCTTCTATTAATTCTTGATACATAGTGTGATAACGCTTAACGCAATCTTGCACTAAGAAATGACTATGCACCCTGGCTTTTGCCGCCTGTCCAAAAGCTTGGGCTTTAGCAGGGTTCCTTGCTAAAGCCAACAGTGCCTGAGCCAAGTCTGGGGGCGAGTGTGCAGGCACGACCCAACCAGATTGCTGATCAATAATTGCTTCGGCGTTGCCACCCACATTAGTGACCACCATGCCTAAACCCGCATACATACCTTCTAAAACTGCGTTTGAAAAACCTTCTTGATGAGAACACAAAATGCCAATATCAGAAGCCATTAAAAGATCTGGTGTATCATTCCTAATCCCTAACCACTGAATATGTTGATGAAGTGAATAATCGGCAACTTTCTCCTGCAGACCTTTTAAAATTCCATCATCTCGGCCCACACACAATAAGGTCCATGATATCGGTAAGTCATTTTTGATTAAATTCAGTGCTTCCAAGAGATCAGCATGGCCTTTATAAGGAATCAAATTAGCAACCATGATAAACACCAGAGCAGAGTCACAGATATTTAAAGATTGTCTAACGTCCATCCTTGAACGGCTGTTTGTAAAAATAGTCGAATCTAAGCCATTGTACAATAAGCGCAAACGCTGGGGTGGCACATGCTCTTCTAGCAATTGTTGTACGACAGCTTGACTATTTCCTAATATCAAATCCACCGTTTTATGAAACTTTCTTTCTAATGGTGCAAGCATTTTGTGTTTGTTTTGATAGTCATTTAATGAACGTCGGCTCATCAGTAAAGGTGCTTTAACTCTAGCTAAGAAACTGGCAATTCTTCCCAAGATATAAGCTTCAGGCAAGAAAAAATGGGTGATTGAGTGTTGCGATTGCCTAAAAATTAAAGTTAATCGATATAAGGTGCGACTAACGCGCCAAAGGCGATTCAATAGAGAGGCATTAGGATGACGTGCAATGCCATCTAAAGAGATCACGGAGATATTTTTTTCTTCTAATAGATGTGCCATTTGACCTTTTTCTGACAAAGTAATCACTCTGATATCCCAGCCATAGTCTTGTAACGCGGGTAATATCTGAACCAAATGGCGTTCAGCCCCTCCCATATTGAGGCTACCGATGACAAATTGTAACTGGCTTGGAAATTTTTCTTGCATTTTTACCTGTTATAGCAAATAAGCTATTTACCCATCTCTAATATCCCACCGACCTTTATAGTAGAACACAAGGCCGCCCCCCTATCAAAGGGGGTAAAAAAAGGCAACAAACCCAATAGAACAAAAAGCGTTGGTTTATAGGTTTCCCAGTGTAACTGATGAGCAGACTTTGATTGAGAAAATAAACAGCCTGTTCTAACGGTCAGCTGCCGGCTTGTTAAGCCAGGTGTCTTAGCATATAATTTGCTCTTTTGTGTGCTCTCAAGGACAATACTCTGAGCTATAACTCTGTTAAATTTTCTCTTCTTTGAAGGAATGAAGTCTACACCTTATGAGCAAAACTACTGACAATGTTAATAAAGCATCTAATAATCGTTGTGTGATTCAAGCCTGCCTGCTTTCGCTGGCTGTCATCGCAGCTTTCTTTTTGCCCGTTTTTCACGCCTGGCTAGGCTACCCCCTCTTTAAAGGAGCTGATCAAGAAAGCTATTCAGCTTTACTTGGAATTTTACCCTGGAGCGATGCCCCCGCTTACTACTCAGGAGCCGGTCATCTGCTACAAGAAGGCGATTTAAATGATTGGAATACCCGTCGACCCTTAAACGCCATTTTGTTCGCCATTCGCCTTTGGCTATCAGGCGGAAATTTTAACACAGCTTTGCTTTTACAGGCAGCATTATGTGCTGTCGCTTCGCTTGGAGCGGCATCGGCTCTAGCAAAAACTTGGGGAAAGAAATCTGGACTTCTAGTAGGTTTTTGCCTTTGGTTTTATGCCAGCACCTACTTACCCACCACACTTTCTGAAACTCTAGGCCTTACCCTAGGTGCTTTAGCCTTCACCTGTTTATGGCAAGGGTTAAAATTATCTCGATTATGGGTTATGTTAATGGGCTGCTTCTTTTATACCGTTGCCCTTAATGCTCGTTCAGGTACTTTTTTTGTAGTCCCTTTGCTTATCATCTGGCTAGGCTTTGCCTTCAAAAAAGAAGGCCAACGCTACAATTGGTCCGCATCTTTACTTGCTTTAATCACAGTGCTCCTAGCCTTTCTGTTAAATCATAGCTTAGCTCTGTTATATGGTGATGTCGCCAACGGTGGCTTACAAGCTAATTTTGCTCATACTCTCTTTGGCTTGGTAGCCGGTGGTAAGGGTTGGGCCTATGCTCATGAAGTCTATGCAAACTTCACAGGCAGCGAGCCTGAATTCGCTCGCCATCTCTATCAACAATCCTTAGAATTGTTTTTAAATAAACCTTGGCTATTGGGTTTAGGGCTTTTAAAAAGCGGCTTGGGTGCATGCAAGGGCATGTTGAATATTCTGCTCCCCACCTCTGTTGAAAATATTGTTTTAAAGAGTAGTTTACGAGTATTAGGTGGTCTCGTCCTGTTAGCACTATTTTGGAAAGCAAAAACGCTTTATCGTTATTACCCCAAGCAATTGCAATTCCTATTGATAGCCCTTGTGGGTATTGCTGCTTCCTCTTGCGTGATATGGAAAGATGGCGGCGTCCGGGTATTTGCGGCCAGTTTTCCCTTTATTGCGGCTTTTAGCGGACTACTGCTGGTTAAACCTCGCGAGCACCTTGAGGCCTCCAGTTCAAGCATGTTTGAAAGCTACGCCAGCATTATTGTTGCAGGCCTGCTTTATCTTGCAGCCTTTATAATGCCGCCATTCATGACTGAAACCCAGAAAGAAGGCTTACCGACCCTAGCCTGTACCCTAGGGACTGAGCCTTTACGAATTAAAGCCCCAAGCCTTGCACCTCACAAAATAATAAAACGCAAGCCTGATCTTTCTATTGCAGAAAAGTTCTCAACTTTAAGCCAACAAGACTATCAAGCTTTGTTGACCTTAGGGGCTATCGAGAAAGTTCCTTCAGAAGCCTTTCAAATGCTTATCCCAATGACCGAGGTTCAGCCCTTGGGTATTGGATTAATTTACAGCTCAACTCGAAAATCCACCGTATACATTGTCGGACCAGAAATCATTTTTAAACAGAATAAACCGCTAGAGGTTTGCGGGCACTTCTTACCGTCAAAACAGCCATTATTATTTTATGTTGATTCTTTTAAATCAGTTGAGAACCTATGAATACCGAAAATCTATCGTCTCATAAACAAGGCATTTTAAAAATAAGTGAGCAATTTGCACAAAATCATGAAGCTTGGATAGAGAAAAAACAATATTTTAACCAGGAAGATTTACGCTATTTGCGTTTCCTTATCCCAGAAGGATTACGAATCTTAGATTTAGGCTGTGGGCTTGGCGATCAATTAGCAGAGCTTAAACCCTCCTACGGAGTCGGCATTGATTTAAGCAGTGCTATTCTTGATATAGCAAGAAAAAAACATCCAAGCCTGCATTTTATCGAAGGAGACGTCGAAGAAGCATCAGTGTTAGCAGCCTTAGAAGGCCCTTTTGATATTATTCTACTTTCAGATACCATTGGCTTTTTAGAAGATTGCCAACAAACACTGGAACACCTGACCAAACTGTGCAGTCCCGATACAAGAGTGATCATCAGTTATTATGGTCGTGCCTGGGATCCCTTATTAAAAATTGCAGCAAGCTTTAATCATTTATTACCCCAATCCGCCCACAATTACCTGACAACTTTTGATATGGCCAATTTACTCGGCCTCTCAGGATTTGAAGTGATTAAGCGGGAATGGCGGCAATTGCTGCCTAAATATTCATGGGGCATCGGTCCTATTGTTAACCGATATATAGCTACCCTGCCTGGTATTCGCCGTTTTTGCCTTAGAAATTATATGGTGGCACGCTTCTCACCTGCAGCCTTACCTGCATTGGCTAAAGAGCCATCAGCCAGCGTTATCATCACTTGTCGCAATGAAAAAGGTAATGTCGAAGCCGCCATTCAAAGACTGCCCCGTTTTTGCCCTGATCTTGAAATTTTATTTGTTGAAGGCCACAGTAAAGATGGTACCTTAGATGAAATTCACCGAGTCATTAAAGCTTATCCAAAGCTCGATATTAAAGTGATTGTTCAAACAGGCATAGGTAAGGGCGACGCGGTCCGTGCCGGCTTTGAGAAAGCTTCCGGTGATGTTTTAATCATTTTGGATGGTGATTTAACGACCCCTCCTGAAGACATGCCCAAGTTTTATCAAGCTTTAGTGACTGGCAAAGGCGAATTTATTAATGGTAGCCGCCTGGTTTATCCTATGGAAAACGAAGCGATGCAATTTTTAAATTACCTCGCCAATACTGTATTTTCCTGGCTGTTCAGTTACCTGCTGAATCAAAATTTCAGTGACACCCTCTGTGGCACCAAAGTCTTGTACAAACGTCATTATCAAAAAGTGGCTGATAACCGTGCCTATTTTGGAGACTTCGATCCCTTTGGCGATTTTGATCTCATTTTTGGGGCCAGTAAGCTTAATCTTAAAGTCATCGAGATCCCTGTGCGCTACAAAGCCCGTACTTATGGCAGCACCCAGATTTCACGCTTCACTCACGGTTGGCTTTTATTGCAAATGGTTGTATTTGCTTATCGCAAGCTCAAGGCATTTTAATGACAGAAACCATATTAGAAACCCATCGCTTAACTTGGCAGAAAAAGCCTATCTTGCGCGAACTCTATCATCATTATTATCAGCGCATGGTGAGCCAATTAAAACCGGGCATGACCTTAGAAATTGGCGGTGGCTCAGGCAATTTAAAAAGCTATCTTAATGATGTCATTAGTACAGACATCGTCGCAACACCATGGCTCGACACCACCTGTGATGCGCAAGCTCTGCCATTCCAAAGCCTATGTTTTGACAATATTGTCATGCTCGATGTCCTTCATCACATTGAAAGACCCTACCGGTTTTTTAAAGAAGCCAGTCGGACTTTAAAACCCGGTGGCCGAATTATTTTACTTGAACCGGCTATTACCAAATTAAGCTGGTTTTTTTATCATTTTTTGCATCCAGAACCCGTAGATTTAACAGCCAACCCTTTAGATGATGCCCCACTAACGGCTAACCGGCTTCCCTTTGATGCCAATCAAGCCATTCCGGAATTATTATTTGGTCAATTTTTACCAGAATTTAACCAAGTTTTCCCCGAGCTAAAAGTCTCTCGGAAAGATTATTTAGCCTTGGCCAGTTACCCCTTATCGGGTGGCTTTCGTTGGTGGTCATTAATCCCTACCCTAGCCTTACCGGCTCTACTTGCTATCGAGAAATGGTTAGAACCCCTTCTTGCTCAGTACCTGGGCTTTCGCATGCTGGTGGTTTTAGAAAAACAATAAACATTCCCTGATGCAATATCCTTAAATTAACTTTTTTCATCAAGTTAATGTGGCTTTTTTATGCTGGACTGTCACGGCTTCACGGATACTACAATTTCGACAGTTAAATTTTTTCATTAGAGGGGCGAGTCTAAGTAGGCCCCTGAATTTAAGGCGGGGACGCAACAAGCTCCTGTGCTGCACCCCGCTTATAAACGCAGTCATCCTCAACCTCGCTCTTCATTATAAAAGCTTTCTTTTTAACCCTTAACAAACCGCCCGTCCACGAGATGATTCTCTACTCTTTAGTTTTGTAGTTCTTGTTATAAAGCGTGAAAAGTAAGAAGGGATGTCGGTGTTCCGCGTTCTTTCGAAGGCCATCTGGCCCAGGGACGGAAGCCAGTTGAGAACAGGAAGTCTATGCCTGAGAAGGAATGCGGGGCACAAGGCGTCCCCCCGCATATCTCAAAGGGATGCGGGGCACAAGGCGTCCCCCCGCATATCTCATAAGTCTGAATCAGAGGATAAAAGAGCCATATGTGGCAGGAGACGCCGTGAAAATTTACGGGATACAGAGCTGGACTGGATCACTTTAAAAAAATAGGTAAGCCAAGGCGTCCCCCTATATCTCATCAAACCTAAAACTAGAGAAAGATTCACTTAAGGCCATTGAATTCGGCCCTTTTTTTCTCTTAATTAGGGTTGTTTTGTGGTAATATCGTTCACAATTCGAGCGTAAGCTCCCTAGCCTTACTTTGAGAGAATTATGTCACCTAAAATTGCCTTGATCACAGGAATAACCGGCCAAGATGGATCTTATTTAACCGACTTACTTTTAAGCAAGGGTTATGTGGTTCACGGGCTGCAGCGCCGTGCTTCTCAATGCAATACTCAGCGCTTAAGCTCTTTACTTAAAAATCCCGCTCATTCCTCACGCTTATTCCTTCATTACGGCGATGTTACCGATTCCAGCAATCTTATCCGCTTAATCTCAGAAATTTTGCCCGATGAGATTTATCACTTAGCCGCCCAGAGCCATGTCGCCGTCAGTTTCGAAACTCCTGAATATACGGCTAATGCCGATGGCATCGGCACCTTGCGCATTCTAGAAGCCATCCGAATCTTAAAGTTAGAGAATAAAACCCGGTTTTACCAAGCTTCAACCTCCGAACTCTATGGTAAGGTTGCCGAAACGCCGCAAAAAGAAACCACGCCTTTTTATCCTCGCAGCCCTTATGCTGCAGCCAAGCTTTATGCATTCTGGGTTACCGTCAATTATCGAGAGGCCTATCACCTATATGCCGCTAATGGCATTTTGTTTAATCATGAAAGCCCTTTGCGTGGCGAAGAATTTGTCACTCGAAAAATCACTCGAGCTGTCGCTCAAATACATTTAGGGAATATGCAACCGCTTTCATTAGGCAACTTAAATGCCAAACGAGATTGGGGCCATGCACGAGATTATGTCGAAGGCATGTGGCGCATTTTGCAACAAAAAGAAGCTTCCGATTATATTTTGGCCACAGGGACTACCCACTCTGTTCGTGAGTTTGTTGAAAAATCATTTAAAGAAGTGGGTATTGTGCTGCGCTGGGAAGGTCAAGGACTTGATGAAAAGGGTCTAGATGTCATTACTGGCCGTACTCTGGTGGTTGTCGACCCCCAGTATTTTCGCCCCACTGAAGTCGATTTATTATTGGGCGATGCCAGCAAAGCCCGCACCGAACTCGGCTGGGCACCTACCACTTCTTTTGAAACTTTAATTAAAGAAATGGTGGCCGCTGATGTTAAAGAGGCCAAACGGTTGGTAGAAGAAACCTCGACTACAAGCTTAAATCTATCAAGCTCATTGGCCATCTAATGAACAATTTAACCGATCAAAAAGTTTTTGTCGCAGGCCATCGAGGGATGGTGGGTAGTGCTTTATTACGCAGGCTTGCTCAAGAAAATTGTATTCCTTTAACCATCAACAAAGATGTGGTTGACCTGAGAAACCAAGACGCCGTATTAAACTGGATGCAACAAGAAAAACCTGATCTGGTCCTTTTAGCCGCAGCACGAGTAGGTGGCATTTATGCCAACAAAACCTATCCAGCAGAATTTTTATACGATAACTTAAGCATAGCGACCAATGTCATTCATGCCTCACACCTCATTGGAGTTAAAAAACTTTTATTTTTAGGCTCTTCCTGTATTTATCCAAGGCTTGCACCCCAGCCTATGAGCGAAGACGCCCTTTTATCCGGCCCTTTAGAGAAAACCAATGAATGGTATGCTATTGCTAAGATTGCTGGTTTAAAGCTGGCTGAAGCTTTTCGCTTGCAATATAACTGCGATTTTATTAGCTGTATGCCCACCAATCTTTATGGGCCGGGGGATAACTATCACCCGGAAAATTCTCATGTCCTGCCCGCTTTAATCCGCAAAATTCATGAAGCCAAAAAAAATAATATTGCTCAAGTGACTTTATGGGGTAGTGGCAAGCCAAAGCGCGAATTCTTATATGTCGATGATCTTGCCGATGCCTGTATTTTTCTTTTAAAGAATTATTCGCAGGCTGAAACAGTTAACGTCGGCGTGGGCCACGACTTAATGGTTAGCGAAGTTGCCCAAACCATAGCTCAGGTTATTGGCTATCAAGGTGATTTTATATATGACACCAGCATGCCTGATGGCTCACCGCAAAAATTATTAAATGTTGAAAAAATGAAGCAAATGGGCTGGCAAGCCCAAACCTCTCTGGTTAAAGGGATTGAGCTTGCTTATCAAGATTTTTTACAGAGATTTGAACCATGATCACTCCGGTTATTTTATCAGGCGGCGGTGGCACGCGTTTATGGCCTTTATCGCGGGCGCATTTTCCAAAACAATACTGGCCATTAGCCGGTAGTAACACTCAGTTGCAAGATACTGCCTTACGAGTGCTTGATTCCAAACATTTCACCGCACCTTTAGTGCTCTGTCACGAAGAACACCGATTTTTGGTGGCAGAACAGCTGCGCCAAATCTCCATCTCGCCTTTAAACATTGTTTTGGAAGCAGAAACACAGAATACCACAACCGCTATCACTTTAGCCTGCTTATTGAGGGATCCTGATGCTGCACTTTTAATTCTGCCCGCTGATCACGCTATCTCCACCCGGGAAGAATTTATAGCAACCGTCATCAATACCCAGCCTCTAGTCGATAGTGGCCATATAGTGGCTTTTGGGATATCTCCTAAACATCCAGATACCCGCTATGGTTACCTAGAAAAAGGTGAACAATTAAAAAACCAAGATGCTTATGTCTTACAAAGATTTACCGAAAAACCTAACAGTGAATTGGCCCAACAATTTATTGATTCCCAAAATTATTATTGGAACAGTGGCATTTACTTATTTAAAGCCGCAGTTATGCTCGAAGAGCTCGAAAGGCTACAGCCCGAAACGGTTAAAAATTGCCGAGCTGCCATCAAAAACGCTTACGTCGATTTAGATTTTTTACGTCTTCCTTATGAACAACTTAAAGAGAATGTTGCGTTATCTATTGATTACGCCGTGATGGAACATACTCAAAAAGCAGTATTGGTACCAGCCCAATTTACCTGGTCGGATGTGGGTTCTTGGGATGCCTTATGGGAAATTTCCGAGAAAAATAAGGACAATAATGCCATTCACGGTGATGTGCTGACTGAAAATGTGCAGAATTCTTATCTAAGAACAGAAAATCATCTTTTATCGGTAATAGGCTTAGATAACATTGTCGTGGTTGCCACCAATGATGCCACTTTAATCGCTGATAAAAACTCAGTTCATGATCTTAAAGGCATGATTAAACAACTGAAAGACCAAAAACGTACTGAATTAACTTGTCATACTCGGGTTTATAGACCTTGGGGTTATTACCAGTGTATCGATAAAGGTGAAAGATTCCAAGTAAAACGCCTCATGATTAAGCCCGGTGCTAAAACTTCAGTGCAAATTCATTTTCACCGTTCCGAACATTGGGTAGTGGTGCAAGGTACAGCCACGATATTACGTGGCGATGACACCTTATTAATTCATGAAAATGAATCGGTCTATTTACCTATGGGCATTAAACACCGTGTCGAGAATCCTGGAAAAATACCTTTGCATCTTATAGAAGTTCAATCTGGTTCTTATCTGGGTGAAGATGATATTGTGCGTCTTGAAGATGCTTATGGCCGCATAGAAGAAAAAGAACCCTCAACATCTTTTAACTAAAAATAAAGGCCAGAGAAAAAATGAAAAATGCGCTGACAATCCTACAACCTACTGCTGCAGATGAAGCTCAGCTTGGATATGCGGAATATGCGTCATAATCTTTCCTGGCTCGCACTGTTTTTGTTACTCGCTCTCAGTACCGTATTTATTTATTTTGGTGGCGTAACTTGGCTAAGGTTTGATAACTTTCGAAGTTATCAAACCTTCATTGATATCTATGTAGCGGATCACTGGTGGCTGAGTATCTTTCTATACTGTTTAGTTTATTTTTTATCGGTGGCTGCCGCTTTACCCTTAACCGCTGCTATGGATGTTCTCGGCGGCTACTTATTCGGCTATTTAGGCTTTCCACTGGCTATGGCCTGTCTTTCATTCGGCGCGCTGATACCCTTCTGGATAGTACGCACTTCCGCAGGAACGGCTCTAAGCCGCCGAGCCCTTCCCTTTGTAGAACGAGTTCGTATCGGCTTCAATCGCAATGCTTTCTCTTATCTTATTGGTTTACGTTTGGTACCCTGGGCACCTTTTGCAGTAACCAGCGTTCTGGCAGGCATGTTGAAAATACGAACGATGACTTTTTTCCTAGCAAATGTCATTGGTTTTCTGCCCTGGGGTTTTGCCCTGAATGTGCTGGGACATCAAATGGAATGTTTGTTAACCAGTGATGAAAGGCTAAGCTACCATATTTTTAAAAGTACGGAATTTTTTATTATCATGGCTGTAGTGATCGCTGGGGTTATGATCCCAAAACTCTTTAAGAGCAGACAAACCAGAACTGAAACAATGACCAAGCCATAGCTAAAAGCCAGCCCATCGTAAATTGATTTTAGGATCCTGTAATAAGTTAATTAATGAACTTAATTCTCATTAACTTTAAAGACTGCCAACTATGTCTCCTTGATAAACCAGCATTGATGCTATATCATTCGGCCATGTCTTATTATTTTGTCATATAAGGCATAACAGCGGAGAGGTGTCCGAGCGGCTTAAGGAGCACGCCTGGAAAGCGTGTGTACGTTAATACCGTACCGAGGGTTCGAATCCCTCTCTCTCCGCCATCCTGTATCTGCTATTGTTTTCCTAAAAATTCCCCAGTCTTTTACATTAACTTTTAGGGATGAGAACCCAAACGAGGGTTCGATACAATGCGTAGCATTGGAGACGCTGGCGGCCTCGCAGGGGGAGCAATCGCCTATTGCGAATCAATCCCTGGTTCAAAGTCATCCTGTATCTGCTATTTACTGATGATAACTTTTCATAATCTCAAGAATTTTTTGAGAAACGCCGGGCAAGCCATATATATTTTTAAAAGTATTACACTCTTCTGTGGGGCGCGATAATATTTTTTTTGCAGCAGAGATAATCTTTTCTTGAGAGGTGCCCACCAGCTCTCCCAAACCTGATTCGATCACTTCCTCTCTTTCAGTTTCATTCCTTAAGATTAAAATCTGTTTACCCAAAATACATGATTCTTCTTGTATTCCACCTGAGTCCGTTAAAATCAGATCCGAATTATTAAGCAATAACACCAAGTCACTATAAGAAACAGGCTCTATTAAATGTACATTTGGTAAAAAAGATCTAGACTGGGTAACATAATTTTTGATATTTGGATTTGGATGAACAGGCCATATAAACGACATGTCTGAGAAAATTTGTGAAAGTTGATGAATCGCCTCACATACTTCTTGTAAAGGCTCTCCGAAATTTTCACGACGATGTACTGTTATGAGAATAATATTTTTAGAATTATCAAGAAGTTTCTGAATATTAGATGATATGCTGAAAGAACTTAACACTGTTTCCACCGCATCGACAATCGTATTCCCAACGTGAAAAACATGATGATGCACATTCTCTCTAGCTAAGTTTTCAACTGCTCTTAAAGTGGGCGCCATATGAAAAGATGCAATTTTAGAAATAAGGTTCCGGTTAATTTCTTCTGGGAAAGGTCCGTACATATTGCCGGTCCGAAGGCCTGCTTCAATATGCACCACGGGGATCTTATAGTAAAAAGCACTTAAAGCTGAAATAAAAGCAGTTGTTGTATCCCCTTGCACCACAACAAAGTCTGGAAATTCTTTTTCTAAAACAAGTTTAATGCGTGCTAAAATAGTTCCTGAGACAAAAAACAAATCTTGATCTTCTCGCATAATATCTAAATTATAATGAGGAATAATATCAAAGAGCTTTAAAACATCATCTTGCAACTCTTTATGCTGGGTCGTCGCACAGGTAATGCTTAAACACGCATTATCCGCCTCAACGGCCTTAATAAAAGGCGCTAGCTTGATGACTTCTGGTCGAGTACCAAACACTGTTAAAATTTTCATTTTTTTCATACTTTTTCAAACCGACGAACAATAAGACCATAAACTTCTTTTAAGAAAATTGACGGACTGTAAAACAAAACATAGATTAGATACAATTGACGAAAAGGGTTGTATATATCTCGAGCCCGCAAAAATGCATAAAAAATAGCAGCTTTACTTCTTGTATCCACAAAATATTTATAATAATTTTTCTGCAATATTATTCCTTTAGCAATAATTTTTTTCTCATAATTATAAGATAAACTTTTATCATGCTGACGATAACGATAGAGACTTTGATTAATAGCCTTTAGATTAGTTGATAATCCCAGTCTTAGCCAATATTCATAATCTTCACATAAAAACATATCTTTACTATATTCACCCACTTGCTTTGCAACACTACTTCTATATAAAAAGCAGCCACCGACAACATTTCTTAAAATCAGTTCCTCACTTGAACCTGCAACCACATATCCAACTGTACTTCCAGACTCATTGATAATTTCCATATCGGAATAGACTAGCCCTGCTGTTAAATCGGCCTCTAATTCAAAAACCAAGCGTTCAAACGCATTGGGAAGATAGAGATTATCACAGGAAGTCCAAGTCCAATAATCACCCGAAGCCAAAGAAAAGCCTCGGTTTAAAGCTTCAGGGAGCTTTAGATTACTGTCATTTCTAAGGAAAATGACATTATGAAATTTTTGAGCATAGCTTTGAATAATATTGGGAGTCTGATCAGTTGAACAATCATCCACAACAATAAGTTCAAAATCCTTATAGGATTGATTTAAAATGGACTCTATGGATGCTTCTAAATAAGAAGCTCCATTATAGACGGGTAGCACCACAGTTATCGTAGGCATTAAGTACTTATCCTAATCGAAATGCAAACTTGCTTCTTTTAATAAAGTGTATGGCCCTTCTGATTTTCTTAATTTCTTAAGCAAGCTCAACGCTTTATCTTTTTGAGAAAGACTCTACTCTTACAATTCATTAACCTTTCCCCAAAGCAGTATGGGGGTTAAATTTTTACAAAAACCTTTTTTAAAAAATTCAATATTATACAGCTTTTCATCTTTGATATCGGTATCAAACCTTCCTAAATAAAAAACTTTAGCTGCATTTCTCCAAAAACTACGCACAATACCAGTATAAATTATAAAATGTGATAATCCAAAATTAAATAGTTCTCTTACATAGGCTCCCGTGAAATAAATGCAGGTATCTTGATGATCTAACAATAAGGCACCTCCCACCAATTTATTTTCATAAAAGGCTAAAATTAATTCTCCATATCCTTTGGATAACATCTCATACTGAATATCCCAGCTTTCATCTGAACGAGTTTGTCTTTTAGACACTTGGTAATGCAATAATTTGAAAGCTAAAAATTTATCTTTCAAACAATTTTCTTTATTAATCACTTCTATTTGAAGATTTTTTCTACCCCAGTTAATTAAACTTTTATAGCTTTTTCTTACATTCTTAAAAAAATAATTTTCATTAAATTTTTTAATATCTATTTTCATATCAAAAGTAATCTTCGCGTGGTATCTTGAATTAAAGAGCTGGCTGCTAAGTTCCGATAATTCCCCTTCGATAAGCTCGTCTTTTATCACAATCTCTGAACAAGAATATTGTAAAGATTTTTGCTCAATATCATCTACAATGACTTTAAAAATTTTGGCAGCACTAAACTTTTGATCAGGAAATACATTGATTTTAATCCCTTCACCTGGATAAATAATCTTATTATGCAGTTTGCAACACAGAACTAAAGCCAACACTGTATCTTCAATTAGTATAACAAAAGATAAATCTTTAAATTCTTCTTGATAATATTCAGAATAATACTTAACCAATAATTGGTGTTGCTCAATTTTAATATGATATTTTTCTAAAGCAGAGAATACTAATTCTCCAGGCCTAATAGACTCTAATAAAACACTGATCATTTCCACTGTAATTCTCTAAAATCTCGTCATACTAAACGGTAGACTGGCCGGAAAAAGTAACGGACAACAGGCTATTTCTAATTTAATTTTCTCACCCTACTTTGAGACTTGCAGAAAATCTTTGGATTATTTTTTAATCAATATTCGATTAATCCAAGCACTGCAACTACCTTGAACTTGTATAAGTGGCTAACTGCAATATTGTAAAGCCTACAACTTTAAAGAAAATATAGCCAATCAGCTTATAGCGTAAAAAAAATGATGAGTCAGGTCACGGGTTCTTAACGCTGCGGGACAATGACACTTTATACTGCCAACTATTCTAAACAAATTTAAAAAATTTCGCGATCAAATTTTTAGATGTATTTCTTTAGGGTCTGAGGCGACAATGAAATTGGTCTATAGATTGTCTGGGGATTGTCTCCACGTTGGAATCCGCCTCCCATTAGCCTTAAAGTTGCAACCACATGTTAAAAGGCTAAATTGCCTCTACAGAGGCCTCCATGTTAAAATTGCCTCATTTAAAGCTATGGACCTGCTTAAAACACAGGCTATTTACTGATAAAACCCTAGTGGCCAAGCTAACTTTTGAGTAACTGCAGTCTTGCCAGGATCTAAATGGTTGTACGTTTATCGCCTCCATTCCACGCTGTGGATGCAAAAACTTAAGCGTTATATCCTCCGCTGAATAGACATGAATTCAATGATTTTTTTGTCGACCCTTAAAGGTGATGTTATTTATGACAAAATGCTAAAATATATGGCCTTAAATGAATCGTGAATTATTATGTGAATACTGAATACTTAGATAGCATTAGTCAATTGTATTCTGGACTAGCCATGATCCCAAACGAGGCATTAACATCTAGTCCAGAAATTGATTTTTTAGATATGCATCGTAAAAAATAGATTAATCAACTTATGCTTCTTCATCCGTAACTCGCTCGCCAAAACAATAATCGTGAGTTGCAATAGAGTTCAGTAATTTATAGATATTGTTTGGCGCACAGCCAAAACCTGGCCTAATAATACGGATATTTTCTTTAGAAAATTTTTGACCTTTTTTTATATCTTGCGTAGCATAGATACTTCGCCTAAATATTCGATTCTTATTTTCCGATTCACTGCGCTCATAATTGATCTGGCCAATCGCTAATGCGGCCTCTTTTGTTGCAGTACACAATTGTTCTAATTCTTTAGGCTCTAAAGAAAAAGCAGAATCCACTCCTCCTTCATCACGGCTAAGCGTGATATGTTTTTCAATAACAGCAGCACCTAGAGCGACAGCAGCGATTGCAACCGTTGTTCCTAAGGTGTGATCAGATAAGCCAATTTTGCATGCAGGAAATCTTTTTTTCAAATCTAACATGGTCGCCAAATTGCATTCATGAATGGGGGCAGGATAGGCGCTGATACAATGTAACAAAGTTAAATCACGACAACCACTTGAAATGGCTATTGCAACTGCATCATTGATTTCCTCTATCGAGGCCATACCAGTGGACATTATCATCGGTTTTTTGGTTTTAGCAACGTAGCTAATCAATGGGTGATGATTAAGCTCAAAAGAAGCAATTTTATACAGTTGTGCATTTAATGATTCTAAAAAATCCACAGCGGTTTCATCAAAAGGAGTAGAGAAAACAGTGATGCCTAATTCTTTACCTTTCTCGAATAACGCAGGGTGCCAATCCCATGGGGTATGGGCAACTTTGTAAAGATCATATAATTTATAGCCTTTCCATAGACCATCATTAATCATAAAATCTGGGCCATCACAATTAAGTGTCATTGTATCTGCAGTATAAGTTTGTAGTTTTACTGCATCTGCTCCGGCCTCTTTGGCAGCTTCTATTAATTTAAAAGCTCGTTCAATATCGCCATTATGATTGCCAGAAAGTTCGGCAATAATATAAGGTTTATCGCGCATTTATATTTCCCCTTTAGAAATTTTTACAGTTGCTGCTAATACATTATTCATTAAATTGGCCTCTGAAAATTCAATCTTATATTCTCCCATACTCAATATATGAATGTGGATACGAGTCTGAATCCAACATACGGATATGATTATATAAGTCCTCTAAATTTCCCTCTTTAGAAAGAAGATTCTCCTCACCTTTCCTTTTTTATTTAATTTCTGAACATCGCTGACCAAATTCCAGCCTTCAATACCAGAAAAATATTACTTATAAGCATTGATATTCCATGGTTTAATTGTTGCAACTAAGTATTTCATCATAATTCAGGAACTCGTTCAGGTTGTTCAAAAATATATTGGCACAGAGCTATAGCTTTAAAGCCAGCTTTCAATAAAGCTTTTTGAGAAGCTATATTTTCTTCCTTCACAAAAGCTTGAATATTTATTGGCCAGCACAACTTGGCAGCCAATTTAATCACTTTTGTCCCTAAACCTTTGCCTTGATAATCTGGGATAACATACCAACTTAATAAAAAATCTTCAGTAATCTCTTGATACTCAAAAGAAAGAACACCTACTGGTATACCTTTATAAGTCACCATCCAATAGGGATTAGCATTCTGCTTCAAACGGTTTTCAAACCAGAAAGTATGTTCTTCCCAAGTTGGCAGACTTGTATTTATAGAATACTGTCGTACTAACTGTTGCCAACCCCAAATCATTTTTTTATCATTAAGCTCAATAGTTTTTAAATTAATATCTTGAAATTGATCAGAATATAATGTCTGAAAAAGTACCCTATTTACACCGAAGCCGTCTATGGTACCTATTAAACATTTTTTAAAACGAATTAAATCATCTGAATAAGCAAGAAACTGTTCGGAAGAAACAACCAGATGCCGTTGTGAAAGACTTTCATAAATAAATTTTTGATTATCAGCAGTCACTATCAATACAGAAGGCAGCCCTAAACAATCGCGTTCCCAAACACTACTTCCCGCTCCACCTATTGCAAAATCAGCCTCATAAATCAAATTTGCCATCATCGTATTATGATAAATTTTACATGGATTGGGCAAAGTGCTTACAAATTTCTCTACTGATTCTATAAAAGGATTTTGAAACCCTAAAACAATGTCTATTGCTCCAGTAAAATGACTTTTTTTTATTAATTCTAGTGCTTTTAAGGTATTATTCTTTGGATCACTGCCACCCATTGAGATTAAAATACGATTAACCTTATCAGTTAATTGCCTTTTCTTCAAAGCTTTAGGACGCAATTTGGCAAATTCAGTTCTTAATAAGGCATAAGCACCACCTGTTAACACCTTACAATTTATAGGCACTAAATCTTTATAATCCTTCTCAGCACGCCCATAGGTTTGATCAACTAAAACATCACAGTCATGTTTACGATTAGCCAGATCATCAATAACTAAAATCTTATTGGCAAAAGAACGAAAATAGCTCTCATAAGTAAAATTCAAGTCATAATGATCGATGATCAGCAATTCACAATGAACAGGGTTTTTGTAAAACTCATCTGGATCTAAATATGTAAATCTCTCTAAATCTGGAATAAAGTTAATTGTGTCTCGCAAGGTTACTATAAGACACTGCCACCCTTGAACACTTAAAGCCTTTAGCAATACACTGCATCGCATTGCATGCCCTGCTCCCATCTTAGCAGAGGCCTCAAACCGGAAAACTGCAATTTTTTGCATCACTTAGCTTACCTTTATACAAATTCGTATAAAATTTACAAAATTTACCTAACTATCATAAATGCTTCTGCAAACGGCTTAGCAATGGCAGCCCCCCTTACTTGATTTTGTGCCATACTATTTTCTATTGAACATACATGGGGGGAAATATAGTGTGCCTTTTACCTAATTCTAAAAAGTGGTTTAATGACAGGACTCAATAAGCTCTGTTGCAAGGTTCCTTTTGCAAGCCGATCACGAATAAGAGGTAAGGTTTCAGAATAAGCGGTAAGTATTTTTTGTTGATCTAATCTTGTATGCGCAAAACAAACATTATGAGATCCATTGATTAAAATTCCTCTTTTTATCATTTCTTGCATAAAATAGGTTTTAATCTCAAAGCTCGTAGTTTGTTTATCATCAGAAAAACTTAATACCTTCCAAGGTTGATAACCTTGGAGCTTAATTACCTGCTCTAAGTCATTATTCATAATTAATTGAGAAACAGAGGTCGCAAGCTCACCGCCAAAATCCCATAGATACTCAATAACTTTATATTGCTCAATTTTTTGAATGGTTGCAAGGGCGGCAACAATTGATAAAGTCTCACCACCAAAAGTACCGGAAAAAAATATATTTTCCATTTCCTGCATGATATCAGCCCGTCCAACAATAGCAGAAATAGGCATACCATTTCCCATGGCTTTGCCAAAACAAGATAAATGTGGCGTGACACCAAAATATTCCTGGGCCCCTCCTAAAGAAAATCTAAAGCCGGTAATGATTTCATCAAATACCAATAATGCTCCATATTGTTCACATAATTGCAGGACATTTTCTAAATAGCCCGTATGAGGTATTTGTACGTTGCAAGGTTCCATAATGAGGCAAGCCACTTTATTGTTCTTGAGTTCTTCGGCCAATTTTGTTAAATCATTATAAGGGATCGCCTGAGAGAGCTCAGAGACCACTTTAGGAACGCCCTTATTTCTTGAGGTCGTCCCAATAGACCAGTCCTGCCAGCCATGATAACCGCAGACCAATACCTGATCTCGCCCTGTATAAGCTCTTGCTAAACGAACAGCTGCAGAAGTGACATCAGTCCCATTTTTTGCAAATCTTACTTTTTCTGCACAAGGGATAATTTGGCAGAGTTTTTCGGCCAAACATACTTCTACTTCTGTACTTAGACTAAAACTAATCCCTTTGCCCAATTGTTCGACAATTGCATCATTAACGGTTTCATCTCCGTATCCTAATACATTAGGCAATAAAGCATTAATCAGATCAACGTATTGATTACCATCTACATCCCATACATGCCCACCCCGGCCTTGAGTCACAAAAAATGGCGAAGTGTTTTCGGGATATTGGATATAGGATTTGCTAAAAGTTTGAGCACCCAAGGGTATGACCTTTTTAGCTCGTTCAAGCAAGCTTTGTGAGGCAGAAAAATTGGTGATTACCATATTTTCCTGCTCTAATGACTTCTCAAATCCTGCATTTCTTTTATAGGGCGGTTGCTGTAAGTCTTCTGTATTTTCTAAAATTTCTAGCAATTTAAATAAAGAATTTGAACCTTTTGACTTTTGGATTAACTTTTCAATAAACTCGAGATCCTCTGGCGTATCAATGGTCCATCGATGTTGACCTAAATTTTTAAGACCCAAAGCAATATTTTTAATTCTAAAAAGAGAAGGGTTATTTCTTATAAACGGGGTTACATGTTCTCGTTCGCTGGGAAGAACAGCCATCAAATAAGCTTTTTTCAAGGCTCTGAACGTAAAGGCTTCACAATCTAAGCCATCTGGCCATGTTGGCGGAGAAACATTACTTGCATAATCGCTTAAGCCTGATGAGACACAATAGAGGACCTGAGATATAATCTCTGGCTGCAATAAAGGACAATCGGCAGTCAGACGAACGATGACATCAGCTGAATAAAATGTAGCCGCATCGAAATATCGGGCTAAGACATCCTGCTCACTACCTCTAAAACAATTTACTTGATTTTCACGGCACCAATCTTCAATTGCATTATCAATTCTATGAGTTGAAGTTGCGACCACAACGCTATCGGAGGTCTCAACCTTTTTTGCGGCATTTACCACCCATTCTAAAACTGGCCGGCCACCAAGTAGCTCGAGTACTTTTCCTGGAAATCTCTCTGAACCCATACGCGCTTGAATAATAAGTATTTTCTTCATGTTGGCCAACTTCTCGGATCAATAAGTTTATTTTGAATAACCTGTAATTCTCGAAAACAGGGTACGTCCCGGCTAAAATCCTTAGCAGTTATTTTGGCAATGATATCACTTAAGTCTGCAAGACTTGAAATGCCCAACACCCATTTTGAGATATGAGTATGGGAAAAAGCCCATTTTAATATTAACTCTAAAGGGCTTTTCCCATAATAATTAATTACTTGGCGGAATTTATCCCAGTCATCTTGCAAATCTGCCAATTTTTTAGGCAAGTTATTCGACAATAATATTCCCTGCAAAAATAAAGATCTAGCATGCATTTCAATATGATGCTTATTCACAAAACTTATTACCTTTTCAGTTAAAAAACTTTGGCTTAGAGGATTTATGGGGCATTGCGCAATGCTAATTGGGTAAATTTTTCTTACGCTTTCTAATTCTTCGAAGCTATAAACAGAAACGCCGACTTTTTTACATATCCCCTCTGACAGTAAACGATCAAAAAATTTAATGATGATTTGTTTATCAACGACATGCACATGCGAGGGATCATGTATCAAAATAGACGAGTAATGCGTCAGCTTACCTTGTAATAGATTATTCTTTAACCTTAGGTAAGTATCTTCAAAATTATCCTTTAGATTAAATTTAATAATAATATCTACTGAAGCAGACTTGTCATTGATATTTTTTAATAGTAAATCAAAAGCATTATGATAAGCCAAAGCAGTATCAAAAGTTGTGATGTTATTTTGCAAGGAAAATGACACTATTTGCTTAACATCATTTTCTGATAAAGAATTCCCAGTGGCCAATATACCATAGGGCATACCAAAATTAGCTGTACCGATTGCTAATTTACTGAACACAGCTCAACACTGCATTAGCAATATCTTGCACCATTTGTTCATCTAGGCTTGCATAGAGTGGCAAGCTTAGACATTCTTGATAATATTTCTCTGAACCAAGCAGATTGGTTTCTTTACAAAAGGCTTTATAATAGGGCTGGCGATAAAGAGGAATATAATGCACTTGACTGCCGATGCCTACGTGTTGTAAATCGCGCATAATTTGTGCTTTGGTTTTGGTCACTTTGTTAAAATCCAACAAAATTATATATAAGTGCCAAGCTGTATCAGAAAAACTATATTTTTTTAATGGCTTGAAATATTCTTGATGTAAAAAATAAGCATCATACGCTGAAACTATTTGTGTTCTGGTTTTTTTAAAAACAAAAAGTTTTTCAAGTTGGCTTAACCCTAAGGCACAATTAATATCACTGATGCGATAATTATAGCCTAAAACTTGCATCTCATAATACCAGGGATTAGGTTGATTTTTTTCATCGAAGCCTTGTTCTTTTATCAGCCACTCTGAAGGCTTACGCACCATACCATGCGAGCGTAAAAGTTTTAATTTCTTTGAATACTCAACATCATTAGTTGTTATAGCTCCCCCTTCCCCCATTGCTATGGTTTTAACTGGGTGAAAAGAAAAAACAGTGATATCTGAAAAATGATTCGCTCCGATGGCATGGGATACCCCATCTTTGTCTTGATACAGTGTTCCCAAAGCATGGGCTGCATCTTCGATGATATAAAGATTATGAGCTCGAGCTAAAGTACTCAACGCTTCAAGATTGCCACATTGACCTGCAAAATGGACATTAATAACAGCTTTAACTGACGAATCATTGGGATACTTATTTAAGGCCTCTTTTAACGTTTCAGCCGTTATTAATCCTGTCAGAGGATCCACATCTACAAATATAACCTCGGCTCCAACATATAATGCTGCATTCGCTGACGCTAAAAAGGTAATAGCCGGGACTAACACTTTATCCCCTTTTCCTATTCCTAAAGCTAATAAGGCTAAATGCAGCGCTGTAGTACCATTTGAACAGGCAATTGCATAGGATGAATCGACTAGTTCACATAATTTATTTTCAAATTTCTCAACTAGAGGACCAGAAGTTAATAAATCGCTTTTTAAAACCTTTACGACCGCGTCAATATCAGCTTCATCTATTAATTGTCTACCATAAGGATACATCAGCTCTATCCCATCATATTTTTTAATTGTTCAACCGTTAACCTTTCTTCATTTGTTTCACTAGAGTAAACAAAACGTTTTGAAACATGCTCATACTTAAAGGGTATATCCCAAGTTTGATTCTGCTGAGGTATGATCATATACCTGTCATCTAATTCAATTGATTGGATAGACTCATCAGCCGTTAACATCCACTCATGTAATTTTTCTCCAGGACGGATCCCAATGACATGAGTTTTCAAATGTGGTGCAATAGCTTGTACGAGATCAATCATTTTCATGCTTGGGATCTTAGGAATAAATATCTCACCACCTTGCATGAATGCCAAATTTGATAACACAAAATCTACCCCTTGAGTCAAGGTAATCCAAAAACGAGTCATTTCTAAATCTGTCATAGGTAATGAAGCAGCACCATCAGCAATAAGCTTACGAAAGAACGGAATGACACTTCCTCGAGAACCCACTACATTCCCATAACGTACTACCGAGAAAATCGTTGGATCAGTTCCTCGAATGTTATTGGCCGCTAAGAATATTTTTTCAGCTGCTAACTTGCTTGCGCCATATAAGTTTATGGGGCTCACTGCTTTATCTGTCGATAAAGCTAATACCTTTTTTACGCCATTTCTTAATGCCGCACGTACAATATTTTCTGCGCCAATCACGTTTGTACGAATACATTCATAAGGATTATATTCTGCAATCGATACATGCTTTAATGCAGCGGCATGGATAACAATATCAACCCCTCGTAAAGCCATCTCTAATCTATCGTAATCACGGACATCCCCAATAAAATACCGCATAAATTCATAGGTAGAACCCGGAAATTTTTGCGACATTTCATATTGCTTAAGCTCATCTCGAGAAAAGATAATCAGCTTTTTGGGTTTATAATGATCAATAATAGTTTGAGTGAAATGGTTCCCAAAAGAACCTGTCCCCCCTGTTACCAAAATGGTCTTACCATTTAATTCCGGTTTAGATATCAGAAAATTTTTAATCATAATGCTTCTTCAATGTCTTTGTTCCTGTTAATTGCCTAAATATCATTACAGGCTTAGCCTAGCAAGATATCATAGCGTGGTTTCTTGAAATGATTTGTTTAAAATATAATAGTGACTAAGCCAGTCAACTATTATACACCCAGCTAACAAATCAGTTTCATAAAAATGAGGGTATATAATACAATAAATAAGAAAATATTATTTTTTTACGATAAAACAATAGGCATGGCCAAGAGATGTTTTGATTCTCAGCTTAAGGTAAACTTCCAACTTTGATTTCTGCAACATATTCTCAAGGTTTTGCACGGGATCATAGGCAAAGGTTTGGTTATAAATGAGCTGCTTAATGCATTCTTTAAACTTTTGCCAATATCCTTCGAACCCAGGATCAGAAATCGTACAAAATATCATGCCGTCATTTTTTAAATGTTGCTTTGCTTTTTCCAAAACCGAGTAAGTATAGGGAACATTATGTCCATAAGGACCAAGATAAATAAGGTCAAATAACTCATCGGTAACAAAAGATTCAAAGGTTGTACAATTGAATTCAAAATCAATATTAGGGTTTTTATTTAACAGCGTAGCTGCTTTAACCATTTTTTTTGAAAAATCTATTCCAACAAATCTTTTAACATTTTTAAATAATCTTGTATAGCCTCCAGTTCCACAGGCCACGTAAAGAACTGAATGATTTACTTTCACAACATCTACAATAGATCTTAACAACCAATCATACATATAATCATTATCTATTGGCAGCTTGTGTAGCTTGACAAACTCCTCCACAAATTCATCAGAACAATCTTCCATACCATTCAAGATGGCGTTAGCGTTTTCTAAATTACTAAATATTTTTGGCTGATTCATCTTTAATTTTCCTTTTATTTAATTAAATTTAATGCATTGATTAAATCCGAGGCAACTACTTGCGAGGCTGAATCGCAATATTTAAAAATTTTTTCTTTGATTTTTATTGAATTTTCCAGATTTTCTTCAACCCTATGATTAACTTTGCCTAATTCATTCACATCAATAATGGCTTCATCTAGTCCCACTTCTTTCATGAAATTTATTTGCTTGGGATAAATCGAAAAAGTAATTGGTGGAATACCTTTTTGAACAGCAAATATTAAACCATGTAATCTCATGCTTAAAAATAATTCACATTGGTCTATGTCTGTATCTTTAAAAGATTCTGGAACGTTTTCCATATACTTTTTCATAAAGTTAATATCATTCAATCTATAATCAGGAGCCCCGCTCTCTTGTTGAGCACAATATAGAGGAATCGGCATCAAATCAAATGATCCCTTTAAATCTGCCACCATTTTTTTAAAACAGGTAGTTTTAGTATAACAACCAAGCCTTAGCCTATTTAAAAACAATAAGACCTTCAAGCTCAATCCTGAATGGATTGTCTTCGCCAATAAGTTTATCCCTATTTTTTTTTCATTTTTGGCATGAAGCGGGGCATAGGGCTGTAAAAATGTCAAATCCGCGCTGACTTTCACCTTTCGTTCAACATCTAAAATAAAAAGTTTTTCATAGCTTCCCTGATCCCTAACAAGAAAAGTCGAACTTTTTTCTAGTAGAGCTTTTGCAAACTTCTTAGGATTCCCTGTTAACTGGGTTTCTACACTGATGCCAGCTGTGATAACTCTTGTGTGAAGCCCCAATATAAAATCATGGTAATTATGCTGTGAAAAAATTAAGCCACCACCCCCAATCACAACAAGATCATAATGGTCAAACTTACTGGTTTTGCCTTTTATGGCTTCCTCGTGAAGGTCAAAAAAATCTACTGTATCAACCCCCCCTAAATTCATCAAGAAATGATTAAGGCAATTTTTAATCCGTTCATCACCCGCATTATTATGGCCATACCAACCTAAAACAGCAATTTTCATATTGATTCACTATTTTTAGAAATTAAAAAGGTATTAGGGTAAATTTTCTTTATTTGATAAGAGAAAGATTCTCCATCAACTTCTTTCATGAGATCTAATCTTTTTTGAAGATCAATTTTTGAAAAGCATGCCATCGCCTCTCTTGAGGCAACAGGAACCTTATAATGGAGTGGCAGATAGCTGCGTACCATAAGTTTTAATTTTTGCAAGAGTGACCTACTATCCTTTACTCGATAAGGCTTAAAATTTTTGAATTTTTCCTTCATTTCCGAAATCATAATCGAAGATAAAGCTTTAGAGCTATTGCCTAAATTATTGAACATTTTGGACATGGTTTCTGCCGCTTTTTGCTGAATACTGATTTCTAATACCGGGTCCCATTTTTTATACTTTAAAGCATATTCTACCTGATTGATTGCTTCTTCAATTGTGGCTGGCAGAGATCCAAAAGATAGTGCCCAAGGTGCATGAATATAATCTATATTTGATTGGGCAAGAGAAATAACAGGGACCTCCATTAAGTAACTTTGTAAAGCACTGGTACAGTCATTATGCAAAACAATTTTAGCTGCCGATATAATCTGGTTAACATTTCCTTCCTTCGACACCAAAACATTACTGAATTTGGAAAAGTGCTTTTGATACAATTCCTTTCTTTCGATAGGATGAGGCCTAATTAAAAACTGTTCATTTGGAAAATGACTAACGATTTTTGTCAGCCACTCATAAAATTTATCAAAACTATATTTTTCTTTCTCGTAACAACCCTCAAGCATTTTCCTTGTTTCTGGGCTCATGTGAGAGCAGGCCTCAAGATTTTCTTCAATAGTGAATCCGTTAAATGCACCAAAATTGGTATTCACAAGAATATATTCATTTGGAAGGTTTTTAGGCTTTAATTGCTGATGATAATTTTTATAATGTGGCAGCGAAAACTCAAACCCGGGATTTCCAATAACCCTGTATTTATCATTGAGCTCTTGATCTACATTACGATCCATTAAATCATTTTTTTGAAAATTTCCCCATAAAAATATATGTTCCATTGTTTTTAGGGCATCAACTGCGGGCTTGTATGTAACGCTAAAGGCAGGGTACGCTGCCCCTTCATCACTTAAACAATATAGGAGAATTTGTTTTTCCTTTATTGCTTGGTAATATTGCGGATCTGGGTTAACCCCTTTTTCAAGGAACCCTCCCTTATAATTTTTAAATTTTAACTCATCTCTTATAAAGGGAGGGTTTCCGATAATAACATCAAAATCTGCCTGACAAAAATATCGGGCTAAATGCAGTTTATAGTCAAGCTCCCTTGGCGTGGATTCGACTGGCAGAAAAATAATGGGATTTTTAACAATCATAGACATTTACTTATCCATATTATTGCAAAATTAAGTTTTTTATAAGAAATTTTTAAGAAAATTTGTTTTCATTGCTAATCAATGATTAAGCAAATCATACGGTATGATATCTTTCACCTTGCCATCTTCCATCATTATAATCCTGTCACAGTTTTTTAATGTGGTTAGGCGATGAGCAATCATAATTACCGTTCGATCTTGGCTGACTTTATAAATCGTTTCCATCAATCGTGCTTCGGTTTCGTTGTCTAATGCTGAAGTAGCCTCATCGAAAATTAAAACTTCCGGGTTACGATAGAGAACACGGGCAATAGCAATGCGCTGACGTTCTCCACCTGCCAATCTTACCCCTCGCTCGCCAACAAGGGTTTTGGCCCCTTGTGGTGCATGATTAATGAAGTTTCGTAATTGAGCAGCATCAATGGCTGCATTCAATCTTATTAAATCAATATTTTGCTCACCAAAAGCAATATTGGCCTCAATGGTATCATCCGTTAAGTAAACACTTTGTGGTACGTAACCAATTTTTTGATGCCATTGATAAGCATGGGCCGGAAACTTTCCATCCACCAGAATAGATCCCACATAAGGTTTCAGCAATCCAAGAATCACATCTACCAAGGTCGATTTACCAGAACCTGTTTCGCCGACAATCCCAATACACTCGCCTTTTTTAATTTTGAAATCGATATGCTTTAAGGCGTCATTTTCTGTGTTCAAATATCGAAAAGAAACATCTTTTAAACAAATTTCATTCTGAAATTGGAAGCCTGGAACATCACTATAATTGTCTTTAGCCGATACGACATGATATTCATTATAGACTCGCTCTATAGATGGAATGCCTGCCTTAAATAAATTTAATTGACCAATAATCCGATTTAATCCTGGCATCAAACGAAAACCGGCATAAACATAACCGCCTAAGATGCCAATCATTTGCATTGGACTTTCATGTTTAATACATAAAAATCCAATAACTCCTACCATCCCCCCCACAAACAAAACTTCAATGACCACCCTTGGCATACAATTGATAGCTGATTGAAGGGCTTGAATCCTTGTTTTTTTATAGGAATAGTATTGATAGGCTCTTATAAAAGCATCACGTTTACCTAAAAGAACAATTTCTTTAAGGCCACTAAAAAATTGCAGCAAATTTTGGCTGGTATAAAGCGTGGCATCTTGTGCTTTTACCCCAAAACGGTAGAATTGCGGCAATAAAACTTTTACCACAATAGCCCCTATCACCGCCCCAAAACTAAAAATTGCGATCGCTAACGGTGGATTTATATAAACAACCAAGCTAACCAGGCAAAACAAAATTGCAGTCTCTGATAAAATACAGGCAAGTGAAATCATGGTGCTTGAAAAAATCAATTCAGCATCGTCTCGAATAATCTGCACGTTTAAAGAGAAGTTTCTTGTCAAGTAAAATCCATAATCTACTCCCGCATACCGGTTAAGAAGCTTATTCTTAAAATCATAATTCATCTTTTGAATTGAGAAATTTTGGTAAAACACTTCACAGGCCGCTACCAAGTTTTTGATTAAATAAATTACGCCAACAGTAATGGCGGCATATAAAACAATGTGTACTGGAGGCAAATTTGGCTTTAACCCCAACATAACAAGATACTTGAGTCCTGCCTCAGGCTGAGTAAGCACTTGAGCAAACACAATGATCGCAGAAGCCGTCAATACTTCTAGAAATGAAGTACCTAACGCAAAACCTACTAGACCCACCCATTTAAGCTTTTCCTCTTTGGTAAGCAGAGCTCTTAGTTTTTGTATGGCTGATAAAATTGAAGGGGTTGTCATTTGTATACTTAATTTACCATAGCTACCGCAGCCTTGGTGACTATCATCAAGACTGCAAAATTGATCTCAATTTATCATTAACAAACCAAATGTCTGAGACAAGATAAATTACAAAGCTTCCACGCCATAAATAGGCAGAAAGATTTTCATCTCTCGCCCTAAAAAGGTCAATAATAATTGAACTCGTGATTTATTATCTAAAGTCTCAAAAATAGCGGTTTGGTCTTTAAAAGCTCCCTCTAAAACTCGAAGCTTATCACCTTTTGCAAACAAGGCTACGCTGCTCGCAAGAACCACACCTTCTTGAACCTCTTGGGCTTTCAAACTTTCAATAATACCCGCTGCTACAATAGCTGGCTGTTCATTATTCATGAGTAAATAAGACACGCCCCGGGTACCATTAATACTTCGCCATTTGTCAAGCTCTACATTTATCCCCACAAAGATATATCTTGGAAAAAGCGGAGCTAGAACTGTATCAACTTTACGTGAGTGACGGCGTATTTTCCGATAACGGGGTAAATATATCTCATAGCCTTGAGCTTGCAATTGGTCTTCAGCCAAGCTTTCTTTATTGGCTTGTGTATGTGCAACTAGCCACTTTTTCATCACACCTTATCAACCTTCATTTTCTGAAGCGAAATATGTAAAAGGGCTAGTGTTAACAATCGCTCAGCAGGTAACTTGTCTTTTAGAAAATCATAGGTTTGCTGAGGCCTTATAATGTCTGTTATGAGAACCGCATCATATAAAGATAAATTTTCTTTTGATGAGATAAGTACAATGCTCAGTCCTGTGCCTTGAGCAACCAATGTTGCAATATCTGCTAAATCCCCTGCGCCAATCAGCGCTACCTTCGTCCAACCATTGAGCAGGCATTCCTCAAAAGTCCGTTCACACTGCAAGCGCGCATCCCTAAAAAAAGTTAGTGAGCGACTCAAATAATCTGTAACCATTCGGCTTTTTTCTTTAAACCCTTCAGCTGTTAGAAAATAGGTGATTCTTTTAGCCGAAATCTGTCTGCCTCTAATCCAGCCCTGAGTGATACATCGCTTGAGATAGCCATTTATTAATCCCAAAGCAATACCAAGCTCTGCAGCTAAGTTTCGTTGAGTAATAGCAGGATTACGTTCAAGCTCACTTAACATATGGACCATAACCTTTTGTGCGGTCTGTTCACGGGTGGTTTGAAAAGTAGCCATATTAGCTTCTTTCATAAATAAAGAAAATAGAAATGTTCATGGCAAGAACAATACCTGCCACCCTAATTTACGTCAAGTATTTTAGATAATTTTTCTATAAAAAATAGGATTTTTGCTGGTTTATGGTTTTTGGTTAGGATCTCACTGCCAAATTGAACAAAACCTGGAGATATTCTTGAAAAACGTGGTTATGGCTTTTTCTTAGTGGAATTTGATCCGCAACTTCGGTATGCTTTTGAGCTATCCTTCTCTTCAACCGTGAGTTGACCAAATGACAATTATGGTTACTGGCGCCGCCGGTTTTATTGGCTACCACTGTTCTTTAAATTTATTAAAGCGCGGCGAAACCGTTATTGGGGTAGACAATCTGAATCCTTATTACGATGTTTCGCTTAAAAAGGCCCGATTAGCGCAACTTTGCAGCCAACCAACTTTCAAGTTTTATCCTAGTGATATTGCTGATAAAGACGCTATGATGGACTTGGCAGTCAAAGAGCCCGAGATCAGGGCTATTATTCACCTGGCGGCTCAGGCTGGGGTGCGTTATTCCTTAACCCATCCCCATGCCTATACCGAAGCTAATTTAACTGGTCAACTTAATATTTTAGAAATGTGTCGCCATTTGAAAAATTTTAAGCATCTGATCTACGCCAGCTCATCCTCTGTTTATGGCGCCAATACCAAATTGCCATTTTCCATCCAAGATCCAGTTAACGAACCCATGTCTCTTTATGCCGCAACCAAACGTTCTGGCGAATTGATGGCTTATACCTACAGTCACTTATTTGGCTTTGCCGCAACCGGATTAAGATTTTTTACCGTCTATGGACCCTGGGGCAGGCCCGATATGTCGGCCTTTATTTTTACCAAAGCCATTATCGAAAATGAAGAAATTCCAGTATTTAACCGAGGCATCATGCGTCGCAACTTTACTTATATAGACGACATTGTCAAAGGGGTGATCGCCGCCTTAGATAAACCACCCCTGCTACTGCCAAATTCTGTGCCCCATCGGATTTACAATCTAGGTAACGACAGAAGTGAAAACTTAATGGATTTTATCGCAACCCTTGAAAAAATTATCGGCAAAAAAGCCCGCCTACAATTATTACCCATGCAGCCGGGAGATGTGAAAGAAACCTTAGCCGATATCACTGAAACTACGCAGGATCTAGGGTTTATACCTTTGACCAATATTGATCAAGGCTTGTTGAATTTTGTCAATTGGTATCAAGATTTTTACAAAGTCAGTTCAGCAGCCCTGCAGCATGCCATTTAAAAATTTATCTTTCATACTAGACATTCATCAGGAGCTCTTTTATGTCGACTAAACAGCCATCCATTGCTGTTATGGGTCTTGGATATGTCGGCTTGCCTCTTGCCGTGGCATTAGCACGACATTTTCCCGTAACCGGCTTTGATATCAAGCCAGATCGGATTGCTGAATTGCTCAATGGTTTTGACCGAACAGGTGAAATTGATGCCCCCCATCTGCGTAGCTCTACTTTACACTGCACCAGTGACGCTCAAGAATTAGCCCATAAAGACATTTACATCGTCACCGTACCCACACCGGTCACTTCTAATAATATGCCCGATTTAACACCTCTCAAAAAAGCTTCAGAGATGGTGGGCAAATATTTAACTAAAGGCGCCATCGTCGTTTTTGAAAGTACGGTCTATCCCGGCGTCACTGAAGATTACTGCGGCCCCATTTTAGAAAAACATTCCGGCCTTAAAGCAGCTCATGATTTTTTCTTAGGCTACTCCCCAGAGCGTATCAACCCGGGAGATCGCGAACACACAGTAGATAAAATTACCAAAGTCGTTTCAGGCCAAACCCCCGAAGTTGCAGAAAAGTTAGCACACATATATGGCACGATGAATCATGGCAATATTTTTGTTGCCGCCAACATCAAAACCGCCGAAGCAGCCAAAGTCATTGAAAATGCCCAACGCGACATCAATATCGCATTTATCAATGAAATCACCATTATCACTAAGAAGCTTGGAGTTTCTATTTATGATGTCTTAGATGCCGCAGGCACTAAGTGGAATTTTTTAAAATTTAAGCCGGGATTGGTCGGCGGACATTGTATCGGTGTCGATCCTTATTATTTAGCCTACTGTGCCCGTATGTTAGGCCATGAGCCTCAAGCGATTCTTGCAGGCCGTCGCATCAACGAATCGATGGGCACTTTTATAGCTTCAGCCATCCATGAGGCTATTTTGCGAAAATGCAAGGTTGCAAACAAGCAGTGTCGTATACTGATATTAGGCCTCACTTTCAAAGAAGATGTTCCCGATATTCGCAACACCAAAGTAATCGATATCATTCACAGTCTCAGCAATGCAGGTCACCAAGTGGAAGTCCATGATCCTTTAGCCGACGCCCATGAAGCTTTAGAACATCTGGATATTAACCTGTTGTCTTCCATAGATGGCTTAAGCGATTACGATTGTGTGGTCGGCGCTGTGGCTCATCAAGGCTACAAAGACTTCTCAGCTGAAACCTTCAATTTATTGATGCCTCAAGGCGGCTTGGTGGCAGATATCAAAAATATTTGGCATGGATTGTCTTTATCCAAAGGCATCGATTATTGGACCCTCTAGAAAAGGACGCTGATTTTTGAAACTGTTATTTCTCGTTTCCGAAGATAGCTACTTTTGTTCTCATCGCCTCAATCTGGCAATCGCGGCAAAAAATAAAGGTTACCAAGTGGCCGTTGCCACCTGCGTCTCTCACTATCAACAAAAAATTACTGAAGCGGGAATCGAACTCATTGCTTTAAAATATTTCCATAGAAGCAGCCTGAACCCCTGGTCTGAGCTCAAAGCGCTGTTTGAGCTGCTGAAAATTTACCGCAGCTTTAAACCAGATATCGTTCACCAAGTCGCCATCAAGCCTGTTATTTATGGAAGCCTAATAGCCAAAATCATTGGTATCAAGCATATCGTCAACGCGCTCGGGGGGCTGGGGTTTTTATTTACCGACGCAAATCATAGCCCTCAGAAAAAGCTTTTAAAAACTATTGTCTCTATTTTATTGAAGTTCATATTTAAGTTTAAAAATTCTAAAATTATTTTACAAAACTGTGAAGATAAAAACACGATTATTGAGCTTGGCGTTTCTTCTGAAAATATTGTGACCATTCAAGGTGCAGGCGTTAATCTCATCGACTATCCAGCAACGCCAATACCTGCCTCACCTCCTTTTATTATTTCCTGCGTCTCAAGAATGTTAAAAGATAAAGGCATCATAGAACTAGTAGAAGCTGCACGACTCTTGAAAAAAGAAAATCTGCCGCCTTTTGAAATACGCTTATATGGCAATATTGATGAAAAAAACCCCAGCACCTTATCGGAAAAAGAACTTCTAGCCTGGCAGCAAGAAGGTTGTATTCAGTGGTTTGGCCATTGCCATCATGTAGCTGCAATATATCAAGAATCACACATAGCCGTGCTGGCTTCTTATCGCGAAGGTCTGCCGAAATCTTTATTGGAAGCTGCCAGCTGTGCAAGACCTATCGTCACAACCGATGTGCCAGGTTGTCGCGATGTCGTCGAGCATGGCATCAATGGTTTATTGGTGCCTGCAAAAAACAGCAAGGAATTGGCCAAAGCACTGCAGTATTTGATGCAGGATAATCTTGAACTTCAGAAAATGGGCAGCCTGGGCCGGTTAAAAGTAGAAAAATTATTTTCGGAAGAAATGATTCATGCTCAAACGCTGAGCCTTTACCCTTTATGAGATGACTTAAATTTGATATTTTATTTAGAGAGCTGCTTTTTTATCAAAGCTTTCATCTTGTCTAGTGGGTTAGCGGGGCTTGTTAACAGGCGTGTTAGCGTGGATATCTCCTGAATGGAGCCCAGAACCAGCCCTAGCCAAAACCACAAATGGCGTTGGTAGGTTAACTCGGTTACTAAGGAGGCTGCAGCAAAACCAACCATAATCGCCAAAACACTTTTTAAGAGCGGATCAGAGGCTTTCTTGTGATAAATAAATTTGTTTATATCGTGAAAACACACAAACATAAATGATAACATCAGCGCCAAACCTACTAGGCCCATCTCAGTCATTAACCACAGCGGTGTGTTGTGCAAAGCAACTCGTTGCCCTACAGGAACTTTTTGTTGCTCAAGAAAACCGCCTAACCCAATTCCCATTAAAGGATGTGTTTTCCACAAATTCAAAGCTTGTTTAGTTGTTTCAAGCCTTTCTTGTGCTCCGCCATCTTTGCCATTCCAAAGATTTTCATTGGTATAATATCGTAAAGCATGAGAAGAAATTCCTTTTCCAGGCAGATACTCTTCAAATTTATAACTTTGAGGTTTTCCTGCTTTTTCATAAGCATATTCCAATTTAAAAGGAAAATTACTAATACCTAAAAGTATTAATAGTATCCAAAAGGAGTTTATTATTTTTGAGGGAAACTGTTTCTTCAAGGCTAAAATACTTACCCCTATGATGAGTGCTACATAAGCACTACGAGAACAACTGTATATTAAAGCCACTACATTGATCGCAAGCCCAAACTGATGCCAAATTGGTCTAAACAACAAAGCTGCCTTTACAAAAGGTAAATGGATAAGCAAACAAAACACACAGAACAAACCATAGGCATTAGGATTTTCGAAGCAACCTGTTAATCGGAATTCTGGCTCAAAGTAGGGTATTACGACATTAAACTTATCAAAAACTACCGTCAAAAACTCTATCGAACTGATTAACCAGCTTGTCATTAAAAATATCTTTATGATTTGATTGCGATATTCTTTAGATAGATAAAGACTGACAGCAACTCCGAACCAAAAATACCCCAGAACTAAAAACCAGCCACAAAATTTATTAAATAATGCCCAGCTTGACAGTGAACCACTGTAAAGATAGCTGATGAGTAGGGAGCTTGTCATCCATAAAGAGAAAACAGCTAGTATACAGGCTGGATATAATAACCCGTGAACCTTGAAACTAAAGTGTTTACCCCAACTCAAGAAAATAATATTTATCCAAACAACAGGCAAAATGATATCTGATAAGCTCATCCTAATTGCAGTACCAAGAATATTTGGAGTAAACTGAAACTGACAGCCAATCACCAACAACGAAGCCAGGATCAGAAAAATATTCTTGAAGGGAAATAATATTCTTTTCATATGCAGAAATAAACCATTAAGATTGCAGACATCAGTAAGGCGGGAAAATAAGGAGTGCCTGGGAACTTTTTCCTTTTACTGGAATACCAATAACGTTTCAAAAATAAAAAACGTATTATCTGGGCCGTTAAAGACCCAATACCGGCACTCAATATAGTATTTGACAAAGGCGGCAATAAATTAAAACCACAGCCAAACACAATTAAGCTCATAACAATGGCAACAATGTTTGCTAAGGTATCTTCATAAATCTTATTATTGCTAATCAAGATTTCGTGCTGCGGTCCCCACAGTACTTCGGAAAAACGCATCATTAGAAATATGCAGAAAATTAATTGATAATTTTCATACTGTTCACCCAGAAACTGCAAGCCCGGCTTGGCTAAACCAATTAACAAGATCAAAGCAAGTATGCAACTTATGATTAATATGTTATTTCTTAAGTTTAACTCTTGATTTGATTCCTCCTCTAATGAAGGTGTAACAGAGCTACGTAGCTGCCACGGCAATGCTAGAAATACAAAATGTTGAACAACAACAAATGCATTAGAAAAATGTGCCCCCATGCGATATTTACCTACAACACTTAAAGGCATCAACCAACCCAGCAGAAGACTATCAACACTATTGGCAAGTCTTGCGGTAAAATTATTTATAACAAGACTCAGCGTATACAGTAAAATTCCTTTTTTTGGAATAGTGAAACCAGTAAAAATATTGATCTTCAGTATATTTTTTAAAGCATACATAATCAGCACTGCAGAGAAACTTGTAATAATCCCAGAGATTAAGAAGAAATCAGCCGCAGTTTTTATCCCAAGAATAACCGTTCCTAAAAAGGTTACAAAAGGGGTCAAGAAATCTCTTATGAAAAAAAAGTATTTGAGATCTCTAACGCTTCTAAATGCTGAAAGACAACTTTCTGTCATGCCAGTAAATGCAGCCCAAACCATCCCAAAAGAAATTGCAAAATATGAGCTAGAAACCTTATAATTAACGATATAGCCTGCAGAAATACCAGCACAAACAATAACCAAGGCAGCTAGCATGAGACAGCTTTGAAGGTAATATCGGGTAATCGCTGGTGGTTTATGATATAGAGTATGAGAATAAGAATTAAATCGATTTAACCACATATCGCCACCACCGCTGACAATGGCTGCAAGACAGTTAGAAAGTAATAATACCAGCATAAAGATACCAAATTCATCTGGGGATAAAACCTGGCTACTATAAAGCGTGATCACAAATATAAAACTGCGCGAAACCACTGCCGCCGCTGTTGCAAAACAATGCTCTAGAAAACTAACAGAATTAAAATTTATAAACTTGGTATCTAACATTCCATTTCCATGAAACCCGGGTTTTTCAATTTAGGGCATAAGCTGAAAGGTAACAATTATATAAAGTATAGGCACTGAAAAGATATTTTCAAAATAAAACCCCTAAAGAATCCCAGCTCTCTGGCTTACTACCATCAAACAATAGTTTTTATAAGAAATTCTTAAACATACTTTGAAGATCCATTTTGATGCTTATGCATTATGGACAAAGAGCCCTCGCTCAGGGCTCAGAATAACAGTCTGCTCAAAATGACAAGACAAAATGGAGGGAGCACGATGTGTTTTTTGACAGGACATACGCACCTAAGGACGGTTTGTAGCAGATGGTCTTCTGCTGTGATTTGGTTTCTATCAACAGATGGAATCATGAAACTCTGTTAAATAGAGGCTTTCACAAAATATTTTTTTAGTCCTAAATTTTCCAATAGGAATATGGGTAAATCGAACATTTAAGCAATGACTCCCCTATCTTTGGATTCTATACTGGTTCCATTTAGATTTTATCTGGAGCATCCATGCTCCAGCCCCTTCGGGCTGACGTGGAAAATTGCTCCAGGCAATTTTTTAGGCGGTGTTGCCTACGCCATGTCGCTATCCTCATTTACTATATGTAAACTCCGGTAGCTCCAGGCTTGGCGCCTTGCCTAAAACCAAACTAGAACCAGTATAGATTTTGAAAATAGTATCTAGGTCCTGATCCCAAAACCTTTTTTAAATAACAGGTGAACCCAAACATAGAGTATGACTGTTAAACTGAACATAATCAGCAATGCGGCACCCACGTGGATCTCAGCTTCACCCAGCATGCCATAACGAAAAGCATTAACCATATAGACAATGGGATTGACATAAGAGGCTTGCTGCCAAAAAGAAGGCAGTAGCTGGATGGAATAAAACACACCGGCAAAATAGGTAAGAGGCGTTAAAATAAAAGTCGGTATGATGTTGATATCATCCATTTTTTTCGCAAATAAGCCGTTGAGCAAGCCTGCCAGAGAAAATAAAACAGAAGTCAGCAACGCTACCAATAGGGTAATCGTTGGATGGGGCATGGGCAAATGGGTAAACAACAAAGCCAGGATGGTCACCAATATCCCCACCAACATACCTCGAGCTACCCCGCCCAATATAAATCCCCAAATAATAAAGGTGTCAGGCATCGGTGACACCAGCATTTCTTCGATATTGTGCATAAATTTGGCGCTAAAGAAAGAAGCCACTACATTTCCATAAGAGTTGGTGATAATAGACATCATGATCAGCCCAGGAGCTATAAATTGGATATATTCAATGCCGTTCACAGCACCAATACGTCGTCCCATCAAATTGCCAAAAATAATGAAATACAGAATCATGGTTATCATGGGTGGCAAGATTGTCTGCCCCCAAATTCGCAAAAACCTCATAATTTCGCGGCGTAGCAGAGTATATAAAGCTATCCAATTCTCTTTTACGTGATTCATGCAATGACTCCACTATCTTCTTTTACTAATTCTAAAAACAGCTGCTCTAAGCGGCTACTCTTATTGCGAAGACTGACAACAGTTATTTTCTCTTGATTTAAAAGCTGAAATAATTCATTTAAACTTTTTCCTTTCGGTAAAGTCACTTCTAAGCTGGAATCATCAATAGCGACCATGGTATACCCGGGCCAGTTAGGAAGAGTCGACAGGGGTTTTTGTAAATCTAAGATAAAACTTTGTTTCGACAATTTTGATAACAGCTCTTTAATGGAGGTATCGGCAATAATTTCACCTTTATGGATAATAGCCAGTTCCTTACAGAGAGCTTCTGCTTCTTCCAAATAATGCGTGGTTAATATAATGGTAATGCCTTGCCGATTGAGATCTTTTAAAAACTCCCACATCGAATGGCGGTGTTCTATATCCACTCCTGAAGTCGGTTCATCCAGAATCAGTATTTTAGGCTCGTGGATCAGGCCCCGAACAATCATTAAGCGGCGTTTCATCCCGCCAGACAACATGCGCGAGACTTGGTCTCGTTTTTCCCACAAACCCAATTTTTTTAAATAAAACTCCGCTCGCCCTAAAGCTTGCTTACGAGGTAGACCATAATAGCCAGCTTGATTGACAATAATATCAATCACTCGTTCAAACATACTAAAATTGAATTCTTGTGGTACCAAACCCATTAATCGCTTTGCCCGACTGGGATGTTGATCGAGATCATGGCCAAAGATGTTGACTGTACCGCTTGATTTGTTAATTAATGAACTTACTATGCCAATAGCGGTAGATTTTCCTGCACCATTGGGGCCTAATAAGGCAAAAAACTCGCCTTCTTCAACGGTTAAATCAATACCTTTTAAAGCAATAACACCGTTTTGATAAACTTTTTTTAAATTTTGAATAACGACTGCTTGCATAAGAAATTGGCTCTTTTATTTATATCAGTTGGATTTAAAAATGCTCTTTAGCCCAGTCTACCGAAGAAGGATAAGAATCAAAAGAAAATTTTGTTTTAGAAGGGCAACTTATACTGGTTCTAGTTTGGTTTTAGGCAAGGCGCCAAGCCTGGAGCTACCGGAGTTTACATATAGTAAATGAGGATAGCGACATGGCGTAGGCAACACCGCCTAAAAAATTGCCTGGAGCAATTTTCCACGTCAGCCCGAAGGGACTGGAGCATGGATGCTCCAGATAAAATCTAAATGGGACCAGTATATACCTGATCTTGCAACTGCTGGATAACGGCGGCAAGAAAGCGCGCGGCTTCGGCACCTGTGACTGCCCGATGATCAAAAGTTAACGACAATGGCAAACAGCGATAGATCCCAATAGTTTGATCTTGAGACAGCACCCGGTTAGACCAATGACCTGCAGCCAGTATCGCCACTGCTGGAGGCAAAACCACCGGCGTTGCAAAGTGGCCACCAAATTTTCCAAAATTAGACAAAACAACAGTTGCACCTTGTAAATCATCACGAGAAATCGTTCGTGCCAAAACTTGTTCTTTTATAATAGTGAGTTGGGCTCTTAGGCCATCAGCATCCAATTTTTCAGCATGATGCAATACTGGAACCATTAAACCATGAGGCGTGTCCCAGGCAACACCCACATGAACTTCGCGCCAAATTTTTCTTTGAGCAGCTTCAGCATCCAACCATACATTGAGCGCAGGCTCTATAGACGCAGCATAAACTAAAGCTTGTATTAAACGTACGGTAACATCGGTATGCACAGGCCAATGTTGAACATTGGCCTCGTCCATCAAGGTAGCCGGCACCACCGCTTGCAATGATTGGCGCATCACCTCGCTCATCGTGCGTCTGGTCCCTCTTAAAGATTCATAACCCGGTAATGGTTTCAAGTCTTTATAACTCTGTGCTTGTTCGACATCCAAAGAGGTAATCGTGCCACCTGGGCCGGTGCCGGCTATTTGATTTAAATCAACATCTAAACGTAGTGCCAAACCACGAACCAAAGCTGTTGCTTTTAGCTGTGTATTCAAAGTTTTTTTACCAGGACTGACTTCCCGATACACTTCATCACTGCTTTTAAGCTCACCAGCCACCGTACTACTGGGACTTTGACTATTCAGAGATTCAGTTTCTTGAAATTCTATCAAGCAATCATGAGTCGCAATGCGTGCACCCACTTGGGCGCCAAGCTTGATGATCCGGCCATTCAAAGGCGATGGGATATCGACCAATGCCTTGGCAGTTTCAACTGATACCAAAATTTGATCAATAACAACCTCATCACCTTCTTTGACATGCCAAATGACAATTTCCGCATCTACCAAACCTTCACCTAAATCCGGCAGCCTAAAAACACCCATTAGCTATACTCCATAACGGTATTCACGGCCTCAATGATCCTTGCAATACTCGGCAAATAGTTTTCTTCTAAACGATACAAAGGAACGATGGTGTCATAACCGGTCACTCTTTTAATAGGTGCTTTTAATATCGTTAACGCCTCTTCTGCAAGCTGCGCTGCAATTTCAGCACCCACACCACAGGTGCGGGCCGCTTCATGGATAATGACACAGCGGCCGGTTTTTCCGACTGATTCTAAAATGGTATTGATATCTAAAGGTTTGATGGTAGCCACATCGATGATTTCACTCTCAATACCTTTTTGAGCAAGCTCAAAGGCGGCTTTCTGGGTTTCATACAGGCTTGCGCCCCAAGATACCAAAGTGACATCTTTGCCTTCTCTGATCACAAAACATGTATCGAGGGCGATTGCTTGGCCATCATCAGGCACCTCTTGTTTAAATAAACGATACATTCGTGCAGGTTCCAAAAAAATCACCGGATCCGGATTGCGTATCGCAGCAAGCAACAATCCATAAGCTTTAAGAGGCGTTGAGGGAATAACGACTCTTAGGCCTGGAATATGAGCAAATAATGCTTCGGTACTTTCTGAATGGTGTTCGGGTGCGTGGATCCCGGCACCATAAGGCGCCCGGATCACCATCGGACAACTTAAACGCCCCTGAGTACGATTGCGCAGCCTTGAAGCATGACTAATAATTTGATCAAGAGCTGAATAGATAAAACCTAAAAATTGAATTTCGGCTACCGGCTTTAACCCTTGAGTAGCCATGCCAACCGCGAGCCCGGCAATCATATTTTCTGCCAAAGGAGTATCAAAAACTCTGTTTTCACCAAAACGTTTGTGGAGCCCAACTGTTGCTCGAAATACGCCGCCATTGTGTGCAACGTCCTCACCAAAAACAATGACTGCTGCATCCTGCTGCAGCTCATAAGCCAAAGCCTGAGTCACAGCGTCGATTAAATTAATTTCAGCCATTATGCGCCTCTGCTGGTTAAGAATGATTGCTGTTGCTTGATTAAGTCTTCGGGCATAGCAGCATAGAGATATTCAAACATCACCTGCGCATTCATCGGCTCTGTCTTTAAAAATCTTGCGACTGAGATCAGCACTGCTTCTTGTGACTTTTGTTTTAAGTCGCTTTCCAAGACCTCATCCCAAGAGTGATGTTTCTCTAAATAAAGCTTCAAGCGAATGAGAGGATCTTTAGTTTTATTTTCTAAAACTTCAGCCTCGCTGCGATATCGTTTCGCATCATCTGCAGTTGTGTGATCCGACACCCTATAAGTAATGGCTTCGATAACGCTCGGCCCTTGCCCCAAACGGGCTTTTTCTAAAGCTTGTTTCATGGCCACATGCACAGCAATCACATCATTGCCATCTACTTGAATCCCTGGGATCCCTGCAGCAACACCTTTCTGTGCTAATGTTTCCGCGTTGGTTTGTGCATGACGCGGCACCGAAATTGCCCATTGATTATTGGCAATAACAAAAACCAATGGCAAGTTCCATACGCCCGCGGCATTCATGGCTTCATAAAAATCACCCCGAGAAGTCGCACCATCACCTAGCAAAGCGACCGTAGCTCGTCGTTCATTTTTTAATTGCATCGCTTTGGCAATACCCGCAGCATGTAAGGTTTGGCTTGCGATAGGCACACAGATGGGAAAATCTTGGAGAGCTTTTTTAAAAACACTGCCTCTTTCATCACCACCCCAGTAAAGTAGAATTTCTTCCATTGCGACACCACGCCATAATTGAGCTGCGTGATCTCTATAATAGGGACAAAGCACATCACTTTCTACCATCGCTGATGCAACACCAGCTCCAATAGCCTCCTGCCCTTCACATGATGGATAAGTGCCAATTTTACCGGTGCGCTGCAGAGCAATGGCTTTTTGATCAAACATCCTTGTTGCGACCATATGTCCATAAAGTTTTTTAATAAAATCGCTATCCAAATATTCCGGCAAGGCATGCAAATTTTTGCCATCCAAGGACAGATATTGTAATATTGTTTCATTTCTTGACCGTTCCATAAACTTCCTTACGGCCGATTCTTCGGGGTTTTCTTAATGCGCTCTTCAGCCATTAAGCAGGCAATTGAGTGTGTTGCTATTTGTGATTCTTTTGAACGCTTAAATATTTCTTCCAGGGTGTTGTAAATTCCATCTATTCTGGCAATCGTTTCTTCTTCAGAGCTCTGAGTATATTGAGCCGCCACATATAAAAGACCACCCCCATTGACTACAAAATCTGGTGCGTAGAGCACCCCTTTTTGCTGCAAATAATCACCATGCTTTGGTTCAACCAGTTGGTTATTGGCAGCGCCAGCAATGATGGGGGCTTTTAATAAATCAATGGTTCTTTCATCAAAAACCCCACCCAAAGCACAAGGTGCAAAAACATCCGCTGGAGTTTTTAAAAGTGCATCTAAGCTCGTTACGGATTTAGCGCCAAATTCATCGACGCAGCGCTTCACTCGAGCAGTATCAACATCAAATACAGTTAAGCGTGCACCTGCAGCATTCAAAAAACTTGCCAAATTATAACCAACATGCCCTAAGCCTTGAATAGCAATATGAAGGCCGACCAATGAAGAACCGCCTTTAAATCTTACAGTAGATTCAATACCCTTTTTAACTCCACGTGCAGTCAGGGGAGAAGGATCAGCCACTGAAAACTTTTTTTGCACGGAAGTACAACACACATAGGGAGTGACTGAAGCAATATCATCCATATCTTGAGTGTCTGTACCACTGTCCTCAGCGGTAATATATCGACCATTTAATTGATGTACAAAGCGGCCAAATGCTTGAAAATATGCTTTTCTATCGATGATTTTTTTAGGTTTCAGCAGAACTGCTTTACCCCCTCCTAAATCAAGCCCGGCAATGGAAGCTTTATAAGTCATCCCCTGAGCCAAACGAATCGCGTCTTTAACAGCGTCTTCTGTAGAAGAATATTCAATAAAACGGCAGCCACCAAGAGCCGGGCCCAAAGTTGTATCGTGAATGGCAATGACACCTTCCAAACCTGTAGGCTCATCAATAACCATATGAATTTCATGGCAGTGCATATCTTCAGCAAAATGCAGCATATCGAAAGGCATAAATATACAATCTCCGGCTTATATACGGGTTCCGTTTTGATGTAAGCGTTGAGGCTCAATGCTTAGCCTACAATCAAACCAATACATGTACCTGTGTTTGACGCTGAGTCAATTAGTCTGATAACATGGCTATTATATAAATTTAGTCTTTTTTGAAGCTTTTGGGGCAAATTATTTAAAGCATGTGCGCTTATGGGCTTTACCCTTTATTATTAGAGAATAGATGAAATGGGCACGTGATCTAAGGAGCCAGTCCAAATGATTGATGACTACAAACGAAATATTAAAAATCTTTGCCAGCAGGGAATGGACTTCACTCTTGAAAATCCTCTTGATAACCTCGGTATCCCTCTTCTTTACATGAATGCCTATGACAGCAGCTTTTTAAACACTTTGCTGACTTTCATCCGAGAAGTGCCTATTCGCAATATTTATTTCATTACTGAAAACCGGGCCCAAAAAGATCAGCCCTATATTCTGAATCAGGTTGACCCACAACGTATGACAGAATTATTTCAAGCCATCAGCCAAAATCCCTTCCCCAGAGAGACTTTTTCACTGAAAGGTTGTATTGGGCTTATCCTCAAGAGAAATTTTTCAGATGCTAAAGCATTCTTGGAAGATATTTTTCAACCCTTGGCTTCCATGAAACATTTGAAGAAACTTGATTTAACAGACAATCATATTGCAGAGCTGAGCGAAGAACACAAAGATGTGATCAATAACTGTCTGAAATCTTTCGCCAATCCTGCATTGAGCATCGATTGTGAAGCCTCTTTATTAGCCTCTATCCCCAATACCTTTCAAGAAGCCATTGCACCGGCAATCCCATTAGTTCCAGCCATTACAAAAAAGGCAAAGAAGCTGACTAAGTCTAAAGTTGAAGTTCAAAGCGAAGTTCAAAGCGAAGTTCAAAGCGAAGTTCAAAGCGAAGTTCAAAGCGAAGTTCAAAGCGAAGTTCAAAGCGAAGTTCAAAGCGAAGTTCAAAGCGAAGTTCAAAGCGAAGTTCAAAGCGAAGTTC